>Ga0181573_10004877_pt1 | contig 11286 bp, 5 predicted proteins | sample 101ome_25_FD_148643 | JGI IMG/M metagenome (GOLD analysis project Ga0181573, IMG submission 148643) | Coastal salt marsh microbial communities from the Groves Creek Marsh, Skidaway Island, Georgia - 101409BT metaG (spades assembly) | ecosystem: Environmental > Aquatic > Marine > Intertidal zone...
TCTCATTCCCGGTCACTCGTCTCGACGCGCCCTCGACGCGTCACCTCGCACCAAGGTGCACGCGAACATTCTCACTCTCCGGGGCGACCTCGTTGCTCATCCTGAAGTCATCGGTGAACTCGCGGAGCTGCTGCAAGAAATCGTCCGAGGCGGGCGGTCCGGGCAGCGTCGGCACGGACGACCGGTCCTCCGCCCTGACCTCGCCCACGTAGAAGTGCTTCAGGTACAGGAAGGACTCCTTGCTTGAGTGATACAGCTCAAAGTGCCTGGCGCACTCCACGTTCATCGACTGCGCGGGTATGATGCGGTCCCCGCCCGGGTGCTCGGGGAGCCACCGCTTGACGTCGAGGACCATGCCGTCGATCACGATCCAGCACCCGCCGCGCTCGTTGTGCTCCACCACCTCGCGCCACGACCTGACCCGCCGCCGGCTCTCGTGCTTTCCCAGCCGATCGGCGCAGTACTCCGCGAGCGACGCCAGCCCCAACGCGTCTGCAGCCTCGGCGAGCTCCTCCACGATCCTTATGTCGTGCTCGGGCGGGGACCTGCCGAGCGCTTCGGCCTCGAGCCAGACGAGGACCCTGTCGAACGTCGCGCAGTCAACCTCCGCGTCGCACTCGGCCCGCCCGCGGCTGTCCCCGCCGCGCGACGTGATACCCTGCGTAGATGTGATACCCTGGGGCGTAGATGTGATACCCCGCGATGCCTCCCACTCCCTACGCTTCCCGGAGCTCACCGCGGGTCCGTCCGCGCCCGCCTCGCGTATCGCCCGAGTCAACGCGATGCACGGCCGGAGCAAACGCCTGTGCACCGGGAACGTCTCCCCGTCGCTCGTGTTGACCGCGACCAGCTCCCTCGCGGCGGCGGCTTCCTCGGCGGCGTGCCCTCCCCTCGCGTTGCTGTTCACCAGACGCAGACCTCCCCCGACGGTGACGCAGACGCCCCCGTCCTCCGCGCCCGGGTCGTCCACCGCGTGAACGTACACGCGGGTGTCCGGGACGACGCATCCCCGGTAGCAGTGGTACCCCAGCGCCACGGCGGCGTCGGTGGCGTCAATCGTGTCGCACCTCGACACCCGCATCCTGAGTGACGTCCCTTCAAGGAACGCGAGATCGTCCCCGTCGCGAGGGTAGGATAGCGTCAGCACCTCGCCGACGCAGAGCCACCGGTCGACGAGCCTCTTACGAAGCGCCGGGAGGAGCAGCGCGCCGTCAACCTCCGCGAAGATTCGTCCGGCGGGGCGCCCTCTTTCTATATCGTCCCCGTCTTCGTCCGAGATGTCGGAAGAGGACGTCGCGATGTCCCTCTCGGCGACGTCCGCCGGTCGCATCACGCGAGCCTCGATCTCCACGTCCACGAGATCGTGCCTCTCGTCCGCCGGCGGCGCGAAACGCACGAAGTTGGCGGTCTGATCCTCGGCGACGTGGCAGTTGTACCTGTCCTCGTCGGCGAGAGCGATGGCGTCCGTCGAAGGAACCGCGGGGGATACCGACGCGCGGAGCACGCAGTCCGCGCCGCCTTCGAGGGTAATGTGCGCGTAACCCTTGTTCGAGACGAGAGGATGTGTCGGGTGGAGCCACGCGACGCCGCGGGGGAGCGAGGCGCCGGTGTCCCGCGCCAGCTTCTCGGAGCAGTAGACCCGCAGCGGGTGGGCCTCCGCGCTCTTGTGGTGCCTCGAGCCCAGCACCCTGGTGCTGACGTACGAGCCCTCCTTCTCCTCGGGCGCGGTCGCAACGCCCATGAGCGAGTTGGGCCCGCGGGACATCTTAAAGTTCACCATGGATGGCCCGCCCTTCTCCTCGAACGCCCGGGCGAGTGACTCGGAAAGTTCGCAAGCAACGCTACCCTAGATTTCACGCGGACAGGAGGTCGACTCCGTCGCTAGCTAGTCGCTACGTACGCCCCCACGGTCCGACATCCACGTCATTCCGGCGCCCAGTACTCTCCCATCACGCCTCTGACCCCGATGACGTCCACGAGGGGCCCGTACACCTCCTCCACCACCGCACGCTCCGCCCCGCCGAGCTTCTCCAACCGTCGCTTCCTCCTCTGCGGGTGCCTGTCCTCCATCTTCCGTCGGCGGTTCAAGCTATCGTACTGACCCACCAGCGTCCACAGCAGCTCACCCTCCGTGCTGCGCGGGTCCGCGGACGCGCGCTTCAGCCAGGTCAGCGCCAGCATCGACCTCGCCATCGCCCGCGCGCGCGTCGCCTGACACTCGCTGGGCGGGGATGCGAACTCGCGCCTCACCTCCTCGCGAACGATGCCCCTCACCCGCTGGCGCGGCACGGCGGCGGCCTGGCGCAGCAGGCGGCGATACACGGCCGCCGCGACCGCGCGGAACTCGGCGCCCGCGGCGGAGGACGCCATCCCTCGGCCGTCTGCTCCCCGTGGCCCGACGACGTGAGGTGATGGGGTAGCGCCACTGAAGGAGGGAAAGGAGTCGGTTCGGCGGTTAAAGGCAATTAGATAAATTTGTGCCCAATCATGACTGTTTGCCCGTGTGAAACACTTTTGAGGATCATTGGCGCCTGGCGCGTAACACCTCAACACCCTTTTCGGCCGCATCACTTCCCGCCAACCCCGCCGCCGACTCCCATCCAGCGAGAAATGGGGGCCGGCGCTGACGGCGGAAGGACTCGCGACGAGCGCTCGGGTGATACGCGTCGCGTCGCGCGCGGCGGCGAAGCATCGACTCGCGATACGGCGTCGAGGGGCCGCAGCCGAGATGCGTCGAACCGCATTGCCAGGGAGAACAGGTCCGATGCGACGGCGAGGAGGAACGCGACGAGGAACAGGAAGGAGGCCGAGATCGTGGCCGCGCGGGACGCCAAGGTCGTGAGCGTCAACCCGTTCTTCCTCGAGAAGGATCTCCTGCCCAAGCAGACGTGGCCCGACGGCACGCCCAACATACGGGCGCAGCTCACTTCGCTTTGGGTGCTCGGCCAGCCCCACTCCGCGCTCGGCGTGCCCCCGCCCCCCGAACCCCCGAGGTTCGGGTCGTTGAGATCCCCCGCACCCCCGTGCTGCGGATGCGGTCCACCGGTGAGCTGTCTCAGGTGCTTCGGCGGGGGAGGGGTGGACGAGACCGAGCCCGGAACTCCAAAGATGGACGGTGGCGAGACGGCTTTTGACCTCCGCGGGTTCGACGACGTCTTCGGCGTCGACCAGTCACCGGACGAATGGACCGCCGCGGGTGAAGCCCGGGCGAAGAAGAAAGCCGCCGCGGGTACACGCGGGTCGGACGATGACGACTGGGACTCGGAGGTTCGGTGCGCCGCGTGCGCGCCTTTCGGCGGCGGTGGAAGGCGCCGGAGGAGGAGGAAAAAGGGCGGCGGCGGCGACGGCGACGACGACGACCGCGACGACGACGGGGGGATCGACGGCGCTCGTAGGCGGAGGCGACGGAAGGGAGGGGCGTGCAGTGCGTTGACATGCGCCGACGACTGGTCGAGCTCCGACGGGGAAGGGTCCTCGTCGGGGGGTCGGGAAAAGTCGCGACGGAGGAGACGCGGTAAAGGAAAAGAATACCGGGACGACGACGACGACGACGGCTTCGGTTTCGGCGGGTGCTTCGCTTTCGTGTTTGGAATCTCCAAGGAGGAACGGAGGAGGAGGGAGCGACGTCTAATGCGCGACGCGAGAATAAGGGAACGAAGAGAACGGCTTCGGGGCCCCTCTGAGGCTGACGGCGGGAGCGACGCGGGCGTGGGCGTGTCGGACGACGATCACGACGACGGGTACAACTCCGCGTTCGACCCCTACCACGTCGGGAAGGATCTCGACCGGGGGAGTGACTTTCCCGACTGGCACCTCGCTCGCGCGCCGCTCAAGGGCGCGGGGTTCGTCTCCAACCGCGAGAGGGTCTACGCCACGTGGAAGCCCCGACGGCCCATCGACGTATCCTTCAGGCGACCCTCCGTGCTGCTCATGTCCCAGATGGCTTTTGTCTTTTCCCAGCCGATGTGGCGGTGTCTCGCGGCGTTTCAACGCGCGGACCCCAGGGAGCCCGAGATGCCTCACGTCACCGGCGAGCGATCGGACGTGTACGAGCGGCTGAAAGAGGAGGCGCGGGTGTATCGCGTCTCTCATCGCACCCATCACGCGTACGCGCCGTGGTCCGAGGACGTGCTCGGAGCGTTCCTCGGCTGCGCGTTCGCGACAGCCGCGTGGAGCTGCGCTCTTCGCGACCCTCGAAACAAACGCAGGCGACGAAGACGTAAGATCGAGACGTTCCTCTTCCTTGGCGTGCTGCGGGGATGGCACGACGCGGCTCACGCGCACCAGGCCAAGGTGGAGAGCCGCAGGGTCAACCTCGAGCTCATGGCCTTTTTGGCTAAGCAGCACAGGCAGAAGCGGTGGGAGGCGAGCCTTAACGAGACTTGGGACGACGACACGACCGCCGAGGGCGTCGAAGGCTCCACGACAAGAGCCGCCGCCGCGAGTACCCGTAAGGCTGCGATGGCGGCATCGAACGAGACAAACGACGGCGGCGGTGAGAGCGCGAGTTTCATGCAACGCATCGTCAAAATCGGGACGGATGCGATGGACGCCGCGACGAAAAAAAGAGACGGCGACGAACGCGAAGACGAAATCGAGGGCGAGGGTCCCGCGGGCGAAGAGGGTCCCGCGGTGAAGCTCCGCGACGACGACGGCGCTGGGCCGCCAGCTGTGTCGAGCCGAACCGCGTCCGTCTCACGTGCGTCGCGCGACGAGCAGGAGGGCGAAGGAGTAAACGACGGTCGATCCGGGGGAATGTTCATGTTCGACTTTATCGGCGCGGAGTGGTCCGCGCAGAGCAACCCAGACAACACGACGGATGCGACGTCTCTCTACGACGAGACGGTGGCTCGCGCTCTGCGAGGAGCCGTGCGCAGGCACAGGAACAAGCTCAAGGGCCGACGTGCGTTCTGGCCCGCGATCGAGGAGCTATCGCTGAACGACGGCGCTTACGCGAAGGCCAAGCCGGCGGCGGCGCCCGACGAGACGGAGGACGATCGAGACGTGCCCATCGGCCCGGTGCCCATCGCAAGCGGTATGAAACTTTTACGTTTACGTCCTTGATCTAAGTGGCACCAACTCGCCTCACCCGATGACCACGGCGTGACGTGAACGGCGCGGGTCACAGTCGGTGTTTAAAGGTTGGTGTAGCATAAGTGTTACTTGTATTCACAAAGAATTGGCTGTGTACATTCGCTCACTGCTCTTGCCCCGCGGTGGCGGCTGGATCGTCCGCGTCCAGGTTGACGTCCTTGCCCGTGATTTTCTTGTACATTTCGAGCACGTCCTCCACCGTCGACTGGAAGTGGGTGGTGGCGTCGTACCCCTTGCTGATGTAGCACCCGTCCTGGGACCCGTCGTTCACCGGTTCCATCACGTCGCTCACCTGCACGAAGTACTCGTCGATGGCGCCGAGGAGCTGCAGGCCGGGCATGAGCTCCGCCGTCGGGTTAGCCGTCTCAACCGCGGTGGACACAAACGCGAGGTACTTGCCCTTGGCGCACACGTTGTGCGCAAACGAACACCCAAACACGTACATGTCGCTCTGCCGCCCCGTCTGCTTCTGCGGGATGATGATCTGAACGCTGTGCGAGTCGCCCACGTTGGGAATCGGGTGGCTCAAGATGCAGATGGCGCGGACCACCTGGCCCACCCGGCGAACCTTGCCGGGGAAGTAGCTCGGATCCCCAACCACGTACTTAGCCTTGGCCGTCTCGCCCTCGGACGACACGCCGCACGCCTTGCCCGCCTCGTCGTACACCACCTGAGCGTCGGGCTTGGCGAGCATGTACGTACCGCCGTACACCGCGGACAGACGCGCGAAACCCTGGGGCAACTCGCCGAGGCCGTAGAGCGGGTAGATGTACGGGCTGTTCGTCTCGAACCTGGCGAGGGACTCGGAGTAGAGCTTGACCGCCATCACCATCTTCCTCGCGGGCTGGTCCATGAACGAGTCGTCCGTCTGGAGCGCGAGGGCGTGGCCGATGAAGTCCACGGTGTTCGGGTCCAGGCCGTACTCCTTGAAGAGCTCTCGCGAGGTGATGACGTCCAGATCGTACCCCTTGTGGGTCCTCGGGTCGTCTTTCTCGTAATCCTGGACGAAGATGAAGAAGCTGCGCGCGCGGTACTTCTCGAACATGCCCATGAGGGACGACCTGAGCGCATCCTTATCGTTCGCGGGGACCTTGTACGTCTTGCCGCCCTTGACCACGTAGCTCCCGTCCACAGCCTTGAACTCCAGGTACTTGTGCACGCCGGTGTGGACGAGCACGCGCACGAGGAGCCCGTTGCCCATCATGAACTTGGGGACCATGTCGAAGTTCCAGTCCTGCCACCGGCCGTAGTGCGGCGGCAACTCCTGGCCGGGCTTGAACTTCTCGTACAGCTGCTTCAGGTTGAGGCTCGCGGACTCCCCGCCGTAGTACGAGTTGCGGTCCATGTGGAGGATCTTCTTCCCGTCCACGGAGAGGAGGCCCGCGAGGAGGCATTCCTTCAGGCCCGTGCCGAGGATGATGGCGTCGTACTCCTGATCCATGGTTCACCGCGTTCTCTCTGCGAAAGAGGCGTCGTCTCTCGGGACGAGCGAGGTGATGCGCGGGCGTTGATTCGTGGCGTGCGCGCTCGATCTCTGGCGGGCCGCGGAATTATCCCTGACGCAACTGACCGTGACTGGCGATCCTTTCTGGAGTTGTGCGGAGGAGAGAGAACACTCTAGCTAGCCAGGCGATGGCGGGCACGTCCTTGGGCTACGCCGAGAGACTGAGCTGGAGGGACGATGTAGGGGGCACTCTCGGCGACCCCGAACTCTCCGAACCCGACGCACTTGACCTGGAGCGAAAGATCGACCGCCTCGCTGAGCTCTTCCGCGATGCGAAGGAAGGGGTGGTCGTGCACACGGGAGCAGGCATCTCCACATCAGCAGGGATCCCCGACTTCCGCGGACCCAAGGGGGTGTGGACCCTGCAGAAGAAGGGCGAGCCCATCCCGCCCGCGAAGTGCAGTTTCGACCGCGCCAGACCATCCCCTACGCACATGGCGCTGGTCGAGCTACAGCGAGCGGGGTTCGTGAGGTACCTGGTGAGCTGCAACGTAGATTGCCTTCACATAAGGTCGGGCTTTCCTAGGGACCGCCTGGCCGAGTTGCACGGGAATTGTTTCGCTGAGAGGTGCGACGCGTGCGGGAGTGAGTACATTCGGGACTTTGAGATGCCTTCGGTGGGCTTCAAACCCACGGGGAGGCGGTGCGTGGCGGTGAAGGGAAAGCGTCGATGTTCTGGTCAGCTTAGGGACCAGGTTCTCGATTGGGACGACGCGTTACCTCCGAAGGAACTCAGGGCCGCGGAGCGTCACTCGCGCGAGGCGTCGCTGTCCCTCGTGCTCGGGTCGTCTCTCCAGATCATTCCTAGCTGCAACCTGCCCCTCAAGACGGTCCGGGGCGGGAAAGGTAAGCTCGCCATCGTCAACCTGCAGAAGACGGGCAAGGACAAAAAAGCCGACGTCGTGATCCACGAAAAGACGGACATCGTCATGGCGGGTTTGATGCGGCGGCTGGGTTTGACGATACCCGAGTACGTGCACTCGGACACGAAGCGACAGTGGGACAAGACCTTCCGCCCCTTGAAGGTTGACGAAGAGGATAGTGCGAAGCGAGCGCGTGTGAAGTAGCGGCTACTCACTAGCTAGTTTTACAACTTTAGATACAAATGGTTGCGCTCGTCTTAGTCTTCAGCTTCTTCTTCTTGCTCTTCTGAGGCTTGATTGCCGCTGCGGGATCCTGAGCCACTGGCGGCTGCGCAAGAGCCGCGGATGGAATTGGCGGTGGCGCCGGGACCGGTGCAGGCGGCGGTGGCGGAGGAGGCGGCGCCTGCACCGGCGGTGGCGGCGGTGGCGGAGGCGGCGCCTGCACCAGCGGTGGCGGCGGTGGTGGAGGAGGCGGCGCCTGCACCGGTGGCGGTGCAGGCGGCTGTGGTGGCGGTGTCGGCTGCGCGACCGACTTCTCAACGGGTGCGGGCCTCGGCGCGACCGGCTGCGGAGCCGGAGCCGGAGGCGGCTTGGGCGTCGCCGGCGCCGTGAGACCAATGCCTGAAGTCGTCGGTGTGCCTCCGAGGCTCAGCTTATCTGCAAGCGACCGGGACGACGTGTTGCCGTCAACGGGCAGTGAACCGCGCAGATACCGCCTGGATTTCGGCGATGCAACGTCTTCTTCGTCCTGAACCAAAATTTTGCGGCCAGAGTTAAAGCTACTCTGTCGCAAAGAGGATTGCTTCGGACCGGGTTCCTCCTTGATCATGAACACGTTCTTGCCGCTGCGACTGGATTGCCTGAAGCTCGGGCCACGGCTCACGGGTTTGTACCGAGAATCCCAGCGATCTGGTCGTGCGTGTGGCACCCTCGATTCTTTCGCGAGATTCCTAGACTCCGTTCTGGCCCTCTTCGCCTCCCAAGCGATGGCGTTTTGATAGTACTCATCCGCCAATCTCGCGCGCTGCATGCACACGAACATTTCCTCCGGAGTGCAGACATCCGGTGCCTTGGCCACGAGCGACGCGACAATCGGTCGTATGGACGCGGCGTTGAGAATGCGGCAATCGCGATAAGATGCCACCCAACTCGGCCGCGAAGCCCAAGCATTCAGGTATCCCTCGAGGCTTGGTCCTCCAAGCGATCCGAATGAGTCCTTGCCGTCAGGGAGCGATGCCACACCTGATTCAAGCAGGTTATACGCCACCAGCAGCACAGATGCCACGAGAGCGTCGGATGCATCGGGGATCTGGCCGGCGATGAACGGTCCCTTGAGCGCGGTGATGTGTCCTTCGAGCTCTGTCACAGCCTCGGCTGCTCGACCGCAGAGCGATACACTGAGCTCATCATCCGATTTAGACATGTACTCCTCGGGTAGGACTCCGGCGCGCTCCAAGCATTGACGCGCATACGCCTTGCCCGCGGGATACTTACTTCCGAGCACCCTGCCGCCGACGAGGGCGGATGTCAGCTTCTCGCACAACGTTTCCGCATCCTTCAAAGATAAAGGGCCGCGCTGCCGTGCAATGCGTGCCACCTGCACCGATTGACCAACCGCGCGCTCCAGCAAGTCTGAGAAACCCCCGACCCACTCTCCGCTGTCCACCCCACCGGGTGTGCCCTGCATGGCCGGGGTCTTCGCTGGAGGGTAGGCATCCCGGAACCACTGCGGCTTGGCGTAATGGTCGATCAAAATAAGTTCGAATGGAACACGCGCCTCCGCAAGGATGAGACAGAGTCTGATGCAGTACGTGCAGTAAGGCACGAGCGGGCCTGCGGGCGAGACACCGTCTATGGGATCGAGTGGATCACCGTCAGACGCCCTCGCTGAAAGCATCGCGATCCTCGGAGCCCCCGGTATGGGCGTACCCTGAGGTCCGGGCGATGCGTCCACGTCATCGTCATCGTACTCGCCAGACATCTGGTGGCCGAAAAAAGCCTTGCACGTCAGACCAGTTTTACCGTCGCAATATGACGAATCAAGCATCCTTGCCCTGGCCATCACAGGGTAGAGTTGTCTTCCACCGTCGCACATGTCAGACGCGTTGTTAGCAAGCATCTGACACGCCACCATCATAGTCGCCGCGCTGTACATAGAGTCACTCTTGTAGCACTCCTTCCAGCTCGGTCGTCGCACCCAGCGTTGCAGGTACTCCAGCGCCGATGGCGCGCCAACCTCTTTGAGTGAACACGGCGCCTGAGGCAACGGTGACAAGCCACACTCGAGCGCGTTATGAGACCAGTACAACATGGTGGCGAGGAAAGCATCTGCCTGGTTTGGCGTTTTACCTCCGATGAACGGACCGTTGAGGTTCGCTATCACACCCTCGAGCTCGGCGAATGAGTCAAGTGCGATGTTAATGAGGCGCTGCCTCAGCGCCGGGCTGGACTCGTCTGGGACCTGAGGAATGAAGCCGAACTGCATGTACATCCCGAGGATCGGCTTGGCAGATTCGAGGTTAGACTCTGCGTATCTCGCGGCTGCCTGAGACATGGCGATCCGCGAGCCGAGCGTGCCGATGTACTCCGTCTTGTATGGACCGTCATCGTTGGCCACCTTGGCGAACGCCTCGCTCTGCTGCTTTGCGCGCGCCAGGATCTCGTCAAATTCACCCATCCACTGGTCCGAGTCCGGCAAACCTCCGGGCGTGCCCTGCATCGCGGGTGTGGTACCTGCGGGGAACTGCTCAAGGAACCATCCCGGCTTGTCCCGCATGTCGATGACGTACGTCTCGAACGGCACACCAGCCTCGGCGAGTAGAAGCCCGAGCCTGTGGCAGTAAGGGCAAAATGGCATGATTGGCCCGAGCTGGGACGGGCCATCGAGCGCATCTCCGGAACCATAGGACGCACGGTAGGACAAAACAGCCTTTCTCAGTACGCCTGGAACCAGTGGACCGACGGGAGGGAGTGTCTGCCCCATCACAGGCGTCCAATCCGACGTGACTGGCTCGTCAAGTCCAACCTCGGCGCGATAATGATCGTCAAGGGCTCGAATCCTGTCCATAACCTCGCTCAAGGCCTTTCCACCTTGGCACACATCCGGCGCCATCTTCCGCACCCTGTCTGCGGCAGTCATAACAAGCGAAGCACTGTAAAGGGATGACGAGTGGAACTGCGCGCGCCAGCTGGGACGCTTCACCCACTGTTCGAGGTAGCGTCTGAGCGCACCACACCCGATGTCGCTCAGTGAGCACGGGGCCTCGGGAATCTGAGCAAAACCCGATTCGATGGCGTTGTGAGCCGTGAAGAGCATGGTACCTGCGAACACGTCCGCCTGGTTAGGCCTGTCGCCACCGATAAAAGGACCCTTGAGCTTTCCGATCATCGAGTCGAGATCCTTCAGTGATTCAGACGCAATCGCGTTCAGGCGGAAAGCCCTGCTCATCGTATCCTCGCCATCGATAACCTCGATGTTGCCCATCTTCATCATACCCTTCACCAAGGCTTGTCCGGTAGGAAGCTCTGACGTGGCAACGATTGATGCGAACATCGCGCCGCCGCCTCGTTGAAGCAGCTTCATGACATCGGCCGTCTTGTACTGACCGTTGTCGTTGGCCACCTTCGCGAAAGCGGGACTCTGCTCGATGCATCTCTTGAGGATTTCGTCGAATCCGCCTACCCACTCGTCTTTGTGAACCCATCCGCCGGGTGTTCCCTGAATCGCAGGGGTCGTTCCCGCGGGAAGCTGCTCCAGGAACCACGGTGCCTTGTCCCGGGTGTCTATCAAGTACGTCTCGAAGGGTATGCCAGCCTCGTAGAAAA
>Ga0181573_10004878_pt1 | contig 11286 bp, 2 predicted proteins | sample 101ome_25_FD_148643 | JGI IMG/M metagenome (GOLD analysis project Ga0181573, IMG submission 148643) | Coastal salt marsh microbial communities from the Groves Creek Marsh, Skidaway Island, Georgia - 101409BT metaG (spades assembly) | ecosystem: Environmental > Aquatic > Marine > Intertidal zone...
TGCCCGGGTGAAGTCCCTGCGTGGTTGATGGGCCTCTGTAGATTCCTCGGGGATTCGCCCTGTTGGATGCCGCGGGGCGCTCTGATTGGGGGAAAGGGGGCTGGCTGTGATTGGGCGCCCAGCTTTTTCTATCGTCTAAATGAAATGTGATCGCCGCACACGTTGTTCACGCACAGGTTATGGGCTGAAATGCTAGTTACCTCGCTCTTGAGCCAGCAGCCCGTTAAACTGATATACTGACATACAGGAGCCAGCGACCTCGAAGGGGCATCAACCCCCCCTATATCAACCTTGGTTTCCGTGCATCGATTTCCCAGAGGGGCGCGTGATTACGAACTAACTAACCCCAGACCTCGGTACCTCTCTAAATTCTGATCGACCCTGTAGCAGAACATTTACCAAGGGTTATTACTATACATAACCCTTGCATTTACCCGGGCATTCAAACGCCGTTCGATCAGAATTTTACCATTTTTTTCAAAGCGCTTGATTGGCCATACTCATCGCAGAAAAATTGTGCAGATTTTGCAGGGCGCCCAGGAACCGACCCTGGATGAGACAAATGTTTACCGATCGCAAGACAAATAAAGCATTTCAAGACCCGAGTTCAGTTCCTGGGACGTCGCTTGACCCCCCGCGGCGACCCATGCCTGCGCCCGGCCTGACCACGAGACTCACAATGCCAGCGCCCGGCGCGGCTGCGCCCAGCCTGACCGACATAACTGCGGCCATGTCCGCGACGCTCGAGGCTCAGGTTACGGCCCAGAAAAAGGTGATCAAGACGCTGATTCGCGAGGAGCTGCTCGCCTCGGGGGGCAAGAGCGTAAGCCTGCCGGAGCCCGGGCCAGCCTTACCAAGCGTCGCAGGCATCGCCACAGCATCGCGTTTCGCACGCTCCATGAGCATTCGTGCGGAGCGTCCCGTTGAAACGGGGGAGAAGTCGTACACGTCCCTCCTCACGGGCGACCTCATCACGCTGCGCATCGGAGGTCCGCGCCTGTTCCTTGCCCCGCCGTCACGCGTCCAATCGTCACCAACGGTGTTGTTGTTTCTCATATTGTGGTTGCCATTTTTACGCTGGCCTGGTGCCCTCCCTAAATTCGCCACTCTTCACGCCTGTCCGCATGCCTGCCTTGCATTGCCTGCATTGCCTGCCTGCCCGCGTGCGCGCTCCAGGTGCCTCGGGTTCGGGGTCTTCAGGGTTCCGGGGCTGGGTGGCGGGGAGCATGAGCCAGCGGTCGGTGGGCGTGGAGGCGGACCCGCCGGGCGCCGAGGAGGGCTACACTCACCGCCGCTTTGAGGACTGCGTATTCCGCATCGTCCACAAGCTAAACTATCGGTGAGTAAGCCTTGCGCAAGACGCCCATCGCTCTGTGGCCCTTCGGGGCAAGTCGTTGAGGTGTCCACGCCCCCACGCCTTTTTTTCTCTGCCGGGGTGATCACGCAACAACAAAACACACACACACACACACATCGCAGGGCCCGGACCGAGCTGGGGAAGATTGCCAAGACGGCACAAGAAGCCAAGGGCGCCGCCGAGGACGAGGAAGCGGCCGCCGAGGAGGTCTCCCGGGGTCTGGGGCTGGCGGGTGCGCGCCTGCGGGCGGAGAAGGAGGCGCTGCAGAACGCCGACCAGCTCGCGCGGGTGAGGGCCGGCCTCTCGCAGAAGCCCGTCAAGTACGGCGACGTGGTGCAGCTCGAGCATCGCAAGTCCGAGCTCTTTGTGGCCATGCACAAGACCCCGGGCCAAGTCAACCCCTCCAGCAAGCGCGTGAGCCTGAAGAAGGGCTCCGCGGCGAGCCACTTCCGCATCATGCCGCGGTTTAAGGTGCGGTCCATCGGCTCGGCCGTGTACGCCGAGGACGAGATCGTGCTTCAGTCGGTCAAGTTTGACCCCATGATCCTCGGCGGGACGGGCAACCCGAAGAACCGCCACCCTAAGGCCGACTTCCGCCCCGAGGTGGGCGTGCGGCTGCCGGACATTCTGCGCCACGAGCCCATCTACGAGGTGAATGGTGCCAGCGAGATGCGGTCGTTCAGCGTGAAGATGTTTGGGCGGTACACAGAGGCCAACATGGGCGCGCTCTGGCTCGGGCTCCACAAGTTCCGCCTGTTCCACCCCGAGGGCAACGCGTTCGTGACGGCGTCGGGGGACCCGGACAAGGGGCAGGTGCTCGACACGGCTGACCCGGCGAAGCGGGAGCGGACGCGATGCTCGGGGGCGGCCCCCGCCCACGTCCCCTACCTGAAGCACTACGTCGGGGACGCGTCCTCGCCGGCGAACTTCAGCGCCAAGAGCGCGTGGCAGTTCGAGGCCGAGGACCGCAGCACCACGGGGTCCGTGATGTGGATGACGCCCCTCCGGCTCCGCCACGTGCCCAGCAACAAGTACCTGTCGGTGGATTCGCTGCGCCCCGCCCGGCGCCTGGCCGAGCGGACGGCAACGAGCTTAGACGACGGCGCGGTCGACGACGGCGGCGGGTACAGCGACGACGACGCGGACTCGGCCGGGCTCTTCACCTGCGCCCTGGTGGAGGAGGTGGACGCGGAGGCGGCCCCAGGGGCCCTGGGCTCCGCCGAGTCGCTCGTCTTCTACCTCGTCCCCACTGGTGCCGTTAACGGGAAGGCCCTCGGGGTCAGCGTGACGACGGCCCTGCTGGAGCACCGCTCCGAGGCCGCGGGCAGCCTCTACCTGCTCAACGCGCGCGAGCCCAAGCCCGAGCTCGACCCCATGGAGTCCACCGACGACGACGCGCCGGCGGGCGTTCCGGTCGCGCTGGCGCCGCAGCGGCTGGGGAGCATGCGCGAGGCGAAGCGGCGAGCGCAGGCCATGAGCGGGCTCACGGGGTCGCGCCTGCTCTTTAGCACGAGCAAGTCTACGGTGGACGCGCTCAAGATCGTCCCGCTGACGCAGCGGGAGAGCGCCGCCATCGACGAAATGATCGGGCGGCGCTACCTCTTCAAGCTCTACGCCTTTTTGGCGCAGGTCTACGACCCCAGCGGGGCCGGGGCCGAGCCGCCCCCGTACCTGAAGCTTTGTGAGAAGCTCGTGAGCGAGTGCCTGGGGCTCATCGACGCCTTCCGGAAGGGCGCGCCGCCCAAGCGTCGGCACGAAGCCATGGCGGAGCACATCAAGGAGGCCAACGCGACCCTGCCTGCCCAGTTCGCGAGCTTCTACACGGGCGAGCCCAACGCCTGGGCCCAGCGCATTGCGGTGGAGACAAAGCTCCTTGATGCCGTCTTCGAGGCGGCCCTGGCGCCCTACAATCGCGCCCTGCACGCCGCGCGGCCCTTCGAGGAGTTCGCGGCGTTGACCACCGCCAAGAAGAACGAAAACGCCGAGGGCCCGCGGGCGCTTCAGAAGTTCCTGTACGTGGCGGTGCAGCGTTGCATGTTCGACAACCAGCGGGCGCAGGAGTACTTCTCGAGCCGCTCGAGCCGCGTCTGGACCGCGTCTTCCCCCATCCCACCCTCCATGATGAACGGCGTCGCGCCGCCCCTGTCCCTGGCCCGCAAGGCGTGGGGGCTCTGGCGCAACTTGCTTATCTCCCAAGCCGAGGACGCGCTGGGCGCAACGGTCAGCCTCGGCAACCTCCTGCAGTCCTCCGAGGCTATCGTGAAAAAGCTGGTGAATAACGAGCTCTTCGACCGCTTCAAGGGCCTCGTGGTCAAGTGCGGCCCGGAGCCGCGCCTCATCCTCCTCTTCAAGTCCCTCTGCTTCGTTGAGAACAAGCCATCGTTCACCAACCAGGAGATGTGCCTGCGCCGCCTCTGGATGAACCTCCCCGACCGGTACAGCTTCGGCGTGACCTTCCACGAGGACCCCAAGGCCGAGGCCCCCGCCTTCGGCCCGGTCACCTCGACCTCGGGGCTCGTCTCGGTGGGTCAGCACCCGCGCGCTGCCGGCAAGGCACCCGCCAGCTACCTCGGCTGGCGCGACGACAACGCCTTCGACCCGGTCGTCGCCGCCTGGAAGGCCCCCGCGGTGGCGGGGGGGAGGTGGACCCCTGACTGCGGGAGCTTCTGGCACGCGCCGCAGTTCCTCGGCATCCCGATGGTGGGGCTCATGGACACGGGCGCCCCGGACCCGAAGAGCCCGCTGGCCGGGGGCGTGGGGAAACTGGGGACCGTGTGCGTGGAGCACTTGATGTGGGTGCTCGAGCCTGCGCGGCTGTGCGAGCCGTGCACGGGGCGGGCCTTTACGCCCTTCACCGACGCCAAAGCCCTCCTCGCGAAGAAGATGGCGAGCGCGCATGGCGGCCTGCACCAGAGCAAGGAGGAGCTCGAGGCCGAGGAGAAGGACCGCGCGCGCCAGGCCAGCTTTAAGGCCCACCACCAGCTTGCCTCCTACGTGGTCATGCAGTTCGAGCTCATGGCTAACATGTGCCGGGGCCGCTCCTACAACTGTATCGCCTGGCTGAGCCGGTCCTTTTCCTACGATCTACTCCTCAACATGGCCACGAACCAGCGCCTGCCGTACCGCTTCCGCACAGTGGTTGTCGACTTCATCATCACCCTCTTCGTCGATCGCTTCCCGCAGATCACCAACTGCGGTGCGCCCAGCCTCCCCGAGATTCTCTGGATCTACCGGGAGGAGCCCAACGCCGTCGCCGGAACCAAGCCCAAGTCGATGACGCCGGTGATCCGAGCGCGCACGCTAAACGACGACGACGCGTTCCCCGCCTTCTTCATCCCGGATACGGCCTCCATCGCGGGCAACCCGGACCCGTGCCTTGGCCACCCCGACCACTTCAAGTTCTTTCTGATGCGCGCGCTGACCAACAGCATCGTGGGCTCATACGGGAAGGGCGGGCGCCTGGTGCACGAGCTGGCCGCCTTCAACGACTTTGGTGGTGCAGCCATCCGGGGCCAGCAGGCGCTCCTGGACTTTGGCTTCCAGTCGACCTACGTAAAGCTCGTCGACCTCGTGGGCGCCAACGCGCGGCTGCTCGACGGCCGGTCCGACCTCGACCGCGCGGGCAAGGTCTTCGACCCGCCCGAGAACCGCTACAAGATATCTGGGGCCGAGTCGGGGACGGTGACGCGCATAAAAACGGAGGTGATTGGCCTGTTTTCGGACATTGGGAACCTCCGCGCGAACTACCGCCTCGGCAAGCTCCTTCACACCTTTAAGTCCCAGGCCGAGGCCGGCCAGCAGGGCAAGGGGAAGAGCGGCGGTGGCCTGGGCTTTTTGCTGGGGCGCACGGAGGCAGACCAGCTGCAGCTCTACGAGAGCTTCGAGAGCCTGTTCGGGCCGGAAGGCAGCGACGACGCCGCCAAACTCGACATCGCGGCGCTCGGCAACAAGGTGGACATGGACCACGCCCTCGTTGACTGCGTCATGTACGACGACGACCGGCTCATGTCGGCGGCGCTGCGGCTGCTCGAGTCGACCTATGGCCAGCGGCGGGAGCTGCAGGAGGCGCTCGCGGAGGTGACACTGCTGGAGGAGGTGGCACTGCCAGTGTACGGCGACGTGCACATGCTACGCGTAGAGATGAACGAGCTGCTGTACCTGGTCAAGACTTCGGCCACCTGGGGCGTCAAGAGCCGCATCAGCGGGCCCTTCGACGATGCTTCTTTTAAGCTGATCATGGCCATTGTCGATAAGCTCATGACGTTCCTTCACACGCCGCAGATGACCACCGCGCTCCGCCCCGAGGCCGCCAAGGAAAAGAGCAAGGACGGGGGGTCGCCCGGCTTCAAGGGAAAGAGGGCCCCGGCCTCGTCCACCGACAGCGTGGCGCTGTCCGAGGGCCTCCAGATGACGGGCCTGGGCGCCGTGGGCTCCGTGGACAGCGTGGAGCGGGCGGCGAGTGACGCCGCGCCATGCGAGGGCTACTTCACGGAGACCGACCTCCAGGGTGTGACGTATGAGTGCAAGAACCTCTGGTCCCTCGACGTCGCCTCCAAGTGGCGCGCGAAGCAGGGTAAGCCCTGCGCGCACCACCAAACGATCCTGCGGGCGTGCAACCTCCAGGTGGTCCTCGAGGCCGCCTTCGCGCTCGACAATTTCATGGCATGGAAGGGGAGCATCTGCACGGTGCGCGAGAAGGCCGAGTCCGAGCGCCGCCTGACGCTCGTGAAGCGGGCCCTGCTGCAGCTCGCCAAGGCCTTTGTAAGGGGCAACCGCGAAAACCAGGAGGCCGTCTTCGGGTCGTTGGAGAAGCTCCACGCCCTCGCCACGCCCGACGAGCTGGCCGGGGACGGGGACCCGGACCCTATCCTCGACGCGCGCCGCGCCGCCATCGCTGCCGGAGAGGCCACGGCCGACTCGAGCGGCCCCGCCTCAGACCGGCCGGGGGGCAAGGGCAGCGGCAAGGTGGTGGCGCGGCTCGCGCAGAGGGCGAGTGCGCTCGACCTGGCGGGGGCGTGGCCCATGTCCTGCGAGGCGCTGGCGCAGGACGTGCTCATGGCGGTGGTGGAGAGCAGCGAGGACCTGGCGAACCGCGTGCCACCGACCGTCATCCGCTTCTTCGCGGCGCTGACTAACATGCAGCCCGACGTCTCGGCCGCGCCCCAGCTCGATTTCCTCTTCACCATGTGCTTCCCGGACAACCGCCCCCACCGCCCGAGCCAGAACCTCGTCGCTAGCATCCTCCTCGAGACCAAGACCTACCCCCGCCTCGCCTCGGCCCTGCGCAGCGTGGTGCCGCGGGCGGGAGGCGGCGCGCATCCCCACCACGAACCCGAGCTGGCGCAGCCCGACCGCATCGTGAGCCTCGCCCGGGCAGCCGTGGAGGGTGGGAACGAGCACGCCGCCAACCTCATCTCCAACAGTGCCGGGCACACCATCAACGCCACCCTAGATGCGCTCACGCGCCTCGCCCGGCAGGAGGCCGACGCCGACGCCGACGGCGACGGCGGCGTGGTCGGCGTGTCCGGGGCCCACGCCGTGGCGGCCCTGACAGCGCCCCTAGGGGAAGCGCTGCTCGAGTACCTCGCGGAGCAAGTGCTGCTGCTGCCCGTGAACGCGGACCAGCTGATGCACCCGAGCCTGTGGGCCTTCTTCGAGACGGCAGGATCACCCGCGTTCCAGGCGTTGGCGGGGGAGAAAGAGGCCTTCAGCGCGAAGCTGCTCAAGTGCTGCGAGGACCTTGTGGACGTAACGCACCGCGTTGTCATGGCCCTGGCGCGCCTCGGGCTCATGGAGGACATCTACTCGAGCCCCGTGCGGGAGGCCGTACTGGCCAAGGTCTTCGAGGGCGTGGACCGCATCATGGACAATCGCGCCACCACGGACGCAGCCCTCGTCAAGGCTTTCACGGACCAGATGGCCATGGACTGCGTGACCAACGGCCTCGCCATCAAGGGCTTCAAGACGCTCATGCACCGGATCCTGCCCCCGAAGCCAGGGCAGTCCCAGGAGGACCTGGACCAGTCGTACGCCATGGCCTTTGCGGCGGCGGACGTGGACGGCGGCGGCATTGTCGACATCTACGAGTTCGAGGCGCTCTTCGCGCAGCTCAACACGACCACCCTGCCCAGTGACATGAAGAGCATGAAGGTCAAGGACTCGGCGGGCCACAAGCTGCACATCCGCACCGTGGAGGAGTGCGAGGCCATGGTGGCGGTGACGCGCGTCTCGAGCGCGGCCCTGGGCGAGAACGTGCACCACCGCGGCTTCACGCGGCAGGACCGGTACGGCCAGCGGAAGATCAGCGCGAGCGCCAAGGAGTCGGCCAAGCTCTTCCGGCGCAAGGTCACCGAGGGAATGGGGCAGGAGAAGAGGCAGGTGCTGCGCCCCGAGGCCACGCCCAGCGAGCATCTCGAGGCCTTCAAGAGGACGGTGGCGTCCAACGAGCGCATCAAGATGGCGCTGCAGTACTTCCGCTTCGAATTGGTGGCGGTCCTCGAGCGGGGCGTGCCCGCCCCCCCCAAGCGCGGCACGGCCCTCAAGCTCCCCGACGGCAGCGATAACGTGCTGAGCTCGGCGGTGGAAGTCAAGTGGCCCCAGGTCGTGGAGCGGCTCGTGCGGTACGCCTCGGAGCACTACTACGCCGGTCTTGGGCAGGCGAACTTTGGCGACGGCGTCTCCACCTGCTCGCTCATCCTCGATACCTTGCACGTGCACCTAATCAAGGCCCGCACCCAGGCCTTGGACGACGACGGGAACGTCGTCAAGCTGAGCCGCAAGGCGTCGGCTTTGCGGCAGGTGAAACCGCACGACCTCGAGGAGGACGAGTTCGAGGCCTACCGCGGCAAGCAGGAGGAGCTGAACCGCCTCGGGGTCACGACCCTCGCCGCGAAGCTCGTTGCGAGCGTGGACGACCTCGCCTCAGGGGGGCTCCCCGACAACGCCATCGAGCTCCTCATCGAGCTGCTCAACGGCGGGAACCGCGAGGTGCAGGACACTTTGTATGACTACCTGACGACGGAGGACACAGAGGGCAAGTTCATCGACCACCTGAAGCGCCGCCTCGAGGCGTCCGCGGTGTCACTGCGCGTCTTCAAGAAGCGCGGCTACTTCGGCATGGCGGGCGGCGGCGGGAGCGTGGCGCCGACCGAGGAGCTCAGCAGCGCGTGCGAGGAGACCATTCAGACGGCGCGCTTCCTGCAGCTCTGCTGCGAGGGCCATCACCACCGCTGGCAGGACCTCTTGCGGGAGCAGCCCATGTACCGCGCCTCAGTGAATCTCGTCGGGGTGGTCAGCGACATCATGTCCATGCTGTGCGAGTCGAGCCTGGCCCTGAGCCGCTTCTCGGAGCTCGAGCTCGACGTGGTGAGCCAGCTCATGTGCTTGCTGACCGAGGTAATGCAGGGCCCCTGTGCGGGCAACCAGGAGTTCATCGCGTCGTCCGACGTCCTCGTGGCGGTCAACAGTATCCTGCCCATCATGACGCAGGACTTTGAGGTGCGCAAGGCTCTTGAGGACCCGAAGCACGTGACGGTGCGCGGCCTGGCGTGCGTGCTCCTCGCGGCGTGCCTCGAGGGCCGCAAGGACCGCGAGTGCCACGAGCACATGGAGCGGCGCATCGAAACGGCGGCGCTGTCGCAGTACCTCGTGGAGGTGGAGCGCGACATCCGGGCGCTGCGCAAGGCCACGGCTAACCGGCCCTGGACCGACGGTGAGACTCAGCGGCTCAAGGCCCTGAACGCGTCACTCGTCGCCATAGTGACCATCGACGTAGAGCTTAAGGAGGACGCGCACGACCTCCTGGCTGGCGGCGGAGGCGGCGGCGACAAGGACTCGAGCGACGACGAGGACGATGACGGCGGCGGCCGGATGGCAAAGAAGGGAAAGAGCAAGAAGAAGAAAACGAAAAAGAGGAAGAAAAAGAAGCAGACACTGGAAGAGGAGGCCATAGCGGGGGACGGGGAGCTATGGCAGCTGGTCGAGATCGCGTGGAAGGGCAAGGTCGAGCGCACTGTGTTCCCCGTGCCGCGCGAGATGGCCTTCGTCTCAAAGGCGCGCAAGGAGGAGTTTCTAACGGACGTGGACCTGGCCTCGGCGGAGAAGCGCATGGCGGGCCTCATCCGGGAGGCGGACGACATTGTGCGGGAGGCGGTGTACACCCGAAACCTGGCTGAGTCGAGCGCCTTCTACCGCCTGCTGCACCACCGCATGCCGGCCTTCAAGATCAGCGTCTACGGCCTTGTGGTGCTCCTCTGCCTCAACGTGACCTTCGCCGGGGAGGAGCTGTCCTCGCCGCTGCGGTCCCTCTCCAGGTTCGGCACCGACAAGCTGGACGAGTACGAGGAGCTGAGCGTGACGGTGACCCTGCTCCTGGCGCTGCTGATCCTGGCCTGCTACGCGGTCATCGTGGCGCACCTCAGCCGCAACGAGGTGCCCATCGTCGTCGAGAAGCTCAACGAGGCGACCAAGGAGCTGGCCAAGGACCCCACCGCCAAGTTCACCAACCCGGGGGCCTTCTGGAGCTCGGCCTTCTTCGCCGCCGTGTCCCTAGCCTGCTGCTTCGTACACTTCATCAACTACCCCGCCGCCGTTGAGTGGTACCTCTTCGTGTTCTACTGCCAGTTCCCGGTGATCATCGCGTCCTTCCGGTCCTACCTCGTTGGGCCCCGGAGCAGCGCGCAGCGCCTCTTCTGCATCGTGTACGACTCGGTGGTCACCATGCCCTTCTTGCGGAACCACGTGGCCCTTGCGCTCTGCTGCGTGCTCGGCATGAACAACACCGAGTACTTCACGCTCATGCTCCTAGACGTCATGAACATCTCCAGCGTGGCCAAGGACATCATGGTGTCGGTCACGAGCCCGGGCAAGGCCTTGACCATCGTCCTCTACATTTTCATCATCACCAACATCATCTTTGGCGCCTTCGGAAAGGCAAACTTCCCCGAAGCTATCCGCATCCCGCAGCTTGCGTCGGCCGCGGACGATGATGCCGCCGACGACGCCCGCCGCTTACTCTTTGCGGGGGGCGACGCGGGCGGTGGCGTCGGCGGCAACCTTGGCCCCTACGACGCTGGCGGCTCGGCCGTTGGGAGCGTGCTGGAGGGCGCCCTGCGCGTGCTCAAGAGCAAGACGAGCTCCGGCAAGGGCACCATCTCGACCGAGTCGTACGCCTGCGAGAACGTCTTCTCCTGCGCGACCTTCCTCTTCTACCAGGGCATCTCCGAGAGCGGAAACATGAAGTCGTTCATGCTGCCCAACGACCCCCGGTACCCTGCCTACCTTCCGCGCATCTTCTTCGAGTCGACGTACTTCGTCTGGGTGGGCATCATCCTCCTCAACGTCATCACGGGCCTGATGGTGGACACCTTCGGGAGTATCCGCGAGGAGAAGAACCAGCGGAGCGAGGTGCTGTCGACGTCGTGCTTCGTGTGCGGGCTTTCGCGAGACGCGTACGAGGACCTGGGCCTCAAGCCAGGCTCGCCTACCTTCGAGGCCCACATCAACGTCGACCACAACCTCTGGGCTTACGTCTCCTACTTGGCCTACCTCAACGCCAAGGACCCCGCCGAGCTCAATGGCATCGAGTCCTTTGTCATGGGCCAGGTGCACGATGCCAACCTCGACTGGATCCCGAGCCGCACTAGCTTCACCATCGAGGCGCAGGGCAAGGGCACCAAGATGGAGCACGAGCTCGAGGCGGCCGCCGCCCTCGAGGCCAAGGCCGACACGGAGAAGCTGGCGCAGCTCCTCGAGGCAGTAGCGGCGCTGCAGCAGCAGGTCAAGGACCTCGTTGAGGGCGGCGATGACGCGCGGGCGGGCCGCGCCCGCGACTCGAGCAGGTCGCGCGGCAGGCCAAGTATTCTGTCGCCGAGCGGCGACTTCTGAGGTTGGCTTGGTCCCGAGGTCAGAGGTGATTAGAAGCAAGTGTG
>Ga0181573_10004879_pt1 | contig 11282 bp, 10 predicted proteins | sample 101ome_25_FD_148643 | JGI IMG/M metagenome (GOLD analysis project Ga0181573, IMG submission 148643) | Coastal salt marsh microbial communities from the Groves Creek Marsh, Skidaway Island, Georgia - 101409BT metaG (spades assembly) | ecosystem: Environmental > Aquatic > Marine > Intertidal zone...
TCCCGGATGATGCGGGTACCGGGCAGCTCTTTCTCCAGCAGATCGGCCGCCCTGTCATCAATTTCGATGGCCGCGAACCGCGTATACCGCTCTGACAAGATGGAGGTCAAAGCGCCAGCACCTGGACCGATCTCTACAACGGCATCGTCCGGCCCCGCATCGAGCGCATCGACAATGCGCCGGATCGTATTGGGATCCTGAAGGAAGTTCTGACCGAGCCGCTTGATGGGTCTGAGCATGGACAGAGGCGCAACACGCGTAAGCGGAAGCATCGCCTCAGGCCGGCTGGACGATCCGATCTGCGCTTGGGTTCAGTCTTTCGTGCCGAAAAGGGAGCGGCTGCCTTGGTAGAGCAGTGCGATGGCAAGGATCTTGGCAAGGTCCACCGGAGCAAATCGGAGCCATCCTTTATCAATGGACTCGAACCAGGTCACATGGTCGGCTGCGTAGTGGAGCCAGGTAACGCCAAGACTGAACAGGACGAGCGAACCCGCCAACATGGACAGCACACTGCCCGTCAAGCCGTTGAATCGACTGGAGACCCAACCAACCAGGGCAGCTGCCAGCGGGTAGGCCAACAGGTATCCAGCCGAGACAGCCCCGAACAGGTAGGCTGGACCGAAGGTGTCTCCAGCGTAGACGGGAAGAAAGAGGCCAAGAAGCAGATAGAGGCCCTGGGCCAGCAAGCCATTTCGCCATCCCAGATACAACCCACTGCCATATACGGCGAAGGTCTGCAGGGTGAAAGGTACCTCCCACAGGTACAAACGGAACTGGGCACCGAGCGCCGTGAGCAGGGCAAAGCCTACAATACCTGCAACCTGAATACCGACGGAAGCCGAACCGCTACGCAGGTCGTCGATGGTGGAAACGCGGGTCGTCCGCAGTCCGAGGATGGATTCCATGGGTTTGGGAGCTGATTGTACCTTTCATTGGGATAGCGGAAGATAGGAAGCCCGCGGCATTCCTTCGACTGATCCAGGCGAAGAATGGAAAAGATCCTTGTCGACCACTCAGAGACGCATCAGCTTCCGGGGTCGTACCCGAGTCGCGATTGCAGCCATCGCTCCATGTCCTGAAGGGACCGGCCCTTGCGCTGGGCATAGTCTGCCACCTGGTCGGCCGCCAGCTCTCCCACATTGAAATAGGCTGCCTCCGGATGACTGAAGATGAGTCCACAGACCGAGGCAGCCGGCATCATGGCCAGGTGTTCGGTCAAGGATATTCCCGTGAGGGCCTCGATATCCAGAACGTCCCAAAGGGTCTCTTTTTCGGTGTGATCCGGCTGGGCTGGATACCCTGGTGCCGGACGGATTCCCTGGTAGGCCTCGGCTATCAACTCGTCGCCGGAGTACGCTTCTCCCCGCTCAAAGCCCCAGTAGGTACGGCGCACCTGCTCGTGCACCCTCTCGGCAAAGGCCTCAGCCAACCGGTCCGCAATGGCTTTAAGCAGAATGGAGCGGTAGTCATCGTGGTCAGCTTCCGCGGCTTCCACCAACGGTTTCAGGCCGTGGCCGGTTGTCACGGCAAATACGCCGATATGACTTTGAATCTCCGCATCGGACGGAGCAACAAAGTCAGCCAGGGCCCTGTTTGGAAGACCCGGCGTCTTGCGCGTCTGCTGACGAAGCGTGTGTAGCATGAAAGGACGGCTCTCATGCGCAACAGCAATATCGTCCCCTCGGCGCTCGGCCTCATACAAGGCGACAAGGCCGCGTGGCTGCAAGGCATCCGACGCCTCCAGTTCATCCAGGAGGGCCTCGGCATCTGCCAGCAGCCTGCGGGCGTGTTCGCCTTTCTCGGGGTGATCCAGGATGGCCGGGTATTTACCCCGCAGCTCCCATGCCTGGAAAAAGGGGGTCCAATCGATGTAGGATCGAAGATCGGAGACGGTCACATCGTCAATGACCCATGTGCCCTTGCGCGCCGGCAGTGGATCGGTTTCAGGCGAAAACTCCAGGGACAAGGCATTCTCACGGGCCTCCTCCAGAGTCAGAAAGTCTACCTTGCCCTTCCTTCCCGCATGCCGCTCGCGCAGCATGGCGTACAGTTCACGCGTGCGCTGAACGAAGGCATCCCTCTGGCCCTGTGTCAAGAGCTGTCCGGCAACAGTCACACTGCGCGAGGCATCAAGCACATGCACAACCGGTCCGCTACGAGCAGGCTCAATCTTGACAGCCGTGTGCATCTCGGACGTGGTGGCACCCCCGATCAGGAGAGGTTGCTTCATCCCGCGACGCTCCATCTCCGAGGCCACATGAACCATTTCGTCCAGGGATGGCGTGATCAGACCGCTCAACCCGATGATATCGGCGTCGTGCTCCTGCGCTGCATCGAGGATCTTGTCGGCCGGAACCATGACACCCAGATCCACGATATCGTAGTTGTTGCAACCGAGCACGACGCCGACAATGTTCTTGCCGATATCATGCACATCACCCTTGACCGTGGCCAGCAGGACTCTTGCAGGCCGATCGGTTTCGTTGGCGTCTGCCTTCTCCTGCTCGATATACGGGATCAGCCAGGCTACCGCCTTCTTCATGACCCGGGCGCTCTTGACGACTTGAGGCAAGAACATCTTGCCGGCACCGAAAAGGTCCCCTACGTGATTCATACCAGCCATCAGGGGGCCTTCGATGACCTCGATGGCGCGCCCGTACTGCTGCCGCGCCTCCTCGGTATCGGCATCGATATGATCGACAACACCCTTGACCAACGCGTGCTTGAGGCGCTCCTCGACACTGCCTTCCCGCCACGCGTCATCTTTCGCGGATCCCCCGGATTCTTTCTGCACGACACGCTCAGCCAAGTCCACCAGTCGCTCGGTGGCATCGGGGCGACGGTCAAACAGGACATCCTCGACGGCTTCCTTCAGATCGGCCGGTATCTCATCCAGGACTTCGATCTGGCCCGCGTTCACGATCCCCATGTCCATCCCCGCCTTGATGGCGTGGAACAGGAAAATCGTGTGCATGGCCTCGCGGACCCGATCATTACCCCGGAATGAGAAGGAGAGATTGGAAACACCGCCGGAGACGCGGGCCCCCGGCAGATTCTCCTTGATCCATTTCGTGGCCTCGATGAAGTCGATGGCATAGCGATTGTGTTCGGCAATACCGGTTGCCACGGCAAACACGTTCGGGTCGAAGATGATATCCTCAGCCGGTAAACCAACCTCCTCCGTGAGGATCGTATAGGCCCGCTGGCAGATGTCGATTCGCCGCTCGAGGGTTTCCGCCTGTCCGTCTTCGTCGAATGCCATGACGATGACAGCCGCTCCGTACCGACGGGCACGACGGGCCTGCTCCCTGAAGCTGTCTTCGCCCTCCTTCAAACTGATCGAATTGACGATGGATTTGCCCTGGATGCACCGAAGACCTGCCTCGATCACCTCCCAGCGGGACGAATCCACCACAACGGGAACGCGGGCAATATCCGGTTCGGCCGCAATCAGATTCAGGAACCGGGTCATGGCGTCGACAGAATCGAGCAGCCCCTCGTCCATGTTCACATCAATGAGCTGCGCACCGTTTTCGACCTGCTGAAGGGCCACCGAAATGGCTTCGTCGTAATTCTCTTCCTTGATGAGCCGGGCAAATTTCCTGGACCCCGTCACGTTCGTACGCTCGCCGATATTGACGAAATTCAGATCCTTTCGGAACACGAAAGGCTCCAGCCCGGACGTGCGTAGCGTGCGCTCAGGGGTTGGCATGGGCCTGGGCGCATGGCCCTTGACGGCCTCGGCCATGGCCCGGATGTGATCCGGTGTGGTACCACAGCAGCCACCCACGATGTTCAGGAAGCCGTCTTGGGCGTAGGCAGCCACCTGCTCGGCCATGAAGGCCGGCGTCTCATCGTAGCCGCCAAATTCGTTGGGCAGGCCGGCATTCGGGTAGAGACTGGTCCGGACGGGCGCACTATCGGAGAGCGTCTCGATGTAGGGACGCATCTGCGGCGATCCCAGCGCGCAGTTGAGTCCGACGGACAGCAGGTTCGGTGCATGCGCCACCGATATCCAGAAGGCTTCCGTGGTCTGTCCGGACAGCGTCCGTCCGCTCTGGTCCACGATTGTCCCCGAGATCATGACCGGGAGGGACTCACCCCGCTCTTCGAACACCTCATACAGCGCGAAGATGGCCGCCTTCGCATTCAACGTGTCGAATATGGTTTCGACAAGCAGGATATCCACGCCGCCGTCCATCAATCCCCTGATCTGCTCCGCGTAGGCGGTGGCCAGCTGCTCGAACGTCACTGCCCGGTATCCCGGGTCGTTGACGTCCGGAGACATGTTCAGGGACACATTCGTAGGGCCAAGGGCTCCGGCCACGAACCGGGGCTTGTCGGGCGTTTTCTTGCTGTAGGCATCCGCAGCCTCCCGGGCTACCCGCGCAGCCGCCACGTTTATGGCGTAGGCCTGATCTTCCAGACCGTAATCCGCTTGTGCAATCCGGGTGGCTGAAAACGTGTTGGTCTCGATGATATCCGACCCGGCCTCGAGATACTGCTCGTGGATGGAGCGGATCAGATCGGGACGGGTAATCGAGAGCAGATCGTTGTTGCCCTTGAGCGGCTTCTCATGATCGATGAACTGTGTGCCCCTGAAATCCTCCTCCTCGGGTCCAGCCCGCTGGATGAGGGTACCCATGGCACCATCCAGTACAAGGATGCGCCCAGCCAGGGCGGCATGAAGATCGGAAGCAGGAGCGTTCATCGGCCTTGAAGCAGAAAATCGAGCGTGATACGGGCGAAGGCATTCGGCTGATCGGCATGAAGCCAGTGACCAGCGTTCTTCAGGCTGACCATGTCCGCAAAAGGAAAGAGGGCCCGAATCCGTGGCAAATCGCCCTCGGAAAGATAGTCACTCTTGCCACCCCGGACGAAAAGCACATTGCCGTCAAAGGTATCCCAGCTGTCGACAGAGCCGATGATACCAGGATACCCGTGCCGGATGGCTGGCAGGTTGATGCTCCATCGATAGGCCTCTCCTTCCCGCTCCAGGTTCTTCATCAGGAACTGTCGGACCGGGGCTGAGGGTATGCCCCCTGACAGTGCCACGTCGATCTCCCTGCGGGATCCGTAGCGCTCGGGATGAAGGGATTCCATGGCATCAAATAGGGCATCATGTCGGCGGGGATACTCCTGTGGGCCGATGTCTGCTACGATCAGTCGATCAACCCTGTCGGGATGCTCCAACGCCAGATGCATTGCCAGCTTTCCACCCATGGAGTGCCCCAGCACATGGGCCTTTGGGATGCCCTCATCCGCCATCGTATCCAGGATGTCACGCGTCATATCCGCGTAGGAGAAGGACTCGTCATGAGGACTGCGACCGTGGTTTCTGAGGTCGACGGCTACGGTGCGGAAGTGCTCCGCGTAGACGTTTCGGGCCAACGTAATCCAATTTCCCGAAGCTCCAAAAAGCCCGTGAAGGATGAGAAGGGGCGGTCCCTGTCCGTATGTCTGCCGGAATAAGTGCATGCGAGATCTACACGTGGGCGGACGGTTTGTCCCCCGACCCGGGCCGGGACAGCGCAGTATCAGACGTTGTTGTCCATTTTTTCGTCGATGGGAACGCGCGCATCAGTCCCTGAGCAGGGAGTGGGCCAGAACTTCCAGTTCTGCGCGTGACCATTTTGCCTGTCCTGGCTCCAAGGCCGGCATGAAATGGAATGCGTCAGGTATCTCAAACGACATCAAGGCATCTCCGAGAAGATCGGCCATCCGTTCGGGAGTGGGTAGCGGATCCAACCCTGAAAGGAACGCTACGGGACGCTGCCCGTAGCGCGTGCTCGGAACTGCAACGACCATGCATGCCGTAACGCCTTCAAGGGACCGGATGGCGTGCTCAATGCGGTCAGGATCCAGGTTCTCGCCGCCTGATATGATGACCCGATCGGTACGGCCCGAGATGACCCAACGGCCATCGGCATCGGTAAAGCCGGTATCGGTCGTGACATACCAACCCTCAGGACCGGAGAGCCCGATGCCGAGGGTGGACGTGCGAATGCAGATGCTGCCCTCACGCTCACAGATCTCCACCCCATCGAAGGGAGTCCCTGCATGGACATCAGGCCCCGGTACGTCGGTCCAGACATCAGAGAGCGTCACCATGGAGGCTGTTTCTGTCATGCCGTAGGTCGTGCGCACAGGCCAGCCACGTGTGACAGCTTCTGTAAGGAGCGAAGGGGACACATGCGCTCCACCGACGATGACGGACCGAAGTCGATTGACAGGCGGAGGACCCGCTGTCACAAGATCCCCAAGCTGCGTTGGCACCACGGACAGATGCGTCGGAGTGTGGGTTGCCGCCTCCGAGAGGATCCATTCCGGGAGCGAAGTGTGCGCAGGCGGGCACAGGACACTGGCACCAACAAGCGCACAGCGCCACAGAATGGACAAGCCACCCACATGATGCATGGGCAGACACCATCCCCACGCATGCTGCTCGGTCAGGCCGAGACGCTTGGTCGAGAGGAAGGCGCTGTCGTGGTGCGCAAGGGCATCATGGCGAATCCAGCGTGCCTGACCCGTGGTGCCTGATGTGCGGATCAACGTCTGCCCTGAAAGCCGCTGGGGCGTCCCGGTGGCCTGCCTTCGGTGGACGGCCGTTGCGTCCTGCGCCCACGATGGGTCGATGAGCCTGGCCCCCAGCGCGGCAGCCTCGGATGCAACAACGGCTTGAGGCAATCGAGCGCCGAAAAGCGCTACATCAAAACCGCTTCGGAGCGCGGCCACCAGGAGGATGACATCCTCCCGGGAATTGGTAACGACCAGAGCCAGGTTGCTTTCCTGGATGCTTTCCAACCGTAACCGCGTTGCCTCGATGGCAGCATCCAGGGCAGCCCAGGATATCACATGGCCGGTGGGGTCCACAAGGGCGGGTCGATCCGGAACATGATGGGCCGATTGGGCCCAAGGGCAGAGCGGTGCGTCTTGGCTGGCCGAATGACGGTGCATAGCATTCATCGGGACACCTCTTCCACCTTTAATCCGGATGCGAAGCGGCGGCGCGCCATGGGCGATGGTCCGGGCACTACCGCGGACCGGGGTATGGCGGGCAGACGCTCGATCGACACCGATGTCTCATCCCACCATGGCGCGCGTCGCCCCCAATCATCAGCCATGTAGGCATAGGTACCGAGGCCGGGCGCCGTGTCTCCGATGAGCGCAGCAAGGCGAGTCACCATGATCATTCCGACCCGTGATTCGAAGGCCGATGATACCGTGACACGGCGCCCGGCCGCCTGCACACGACGTGCCAAGGCCATGGTTGCAGCGGGACTGCCCATCAACGAAGGTTTCAGGATACACACGTCCGCGCACTGCCAATTATCTTCGGCGAGGCTTTCATCGATGGCAACGGGGACAGGCAGAACCCCACGGATATCTTGATCGAAGCCGCCACGCCATGGCTCTTCAAAAAAGTCGATCCGGTTGTACAGCCCCTCCAGCCCTTCGATCAGCCTCAGGGCCTCATCGCGTGTCAAGAGTCCGTTCCCATCGAGCCGGATCTGCAGGTCGGGATAACGGGCAGACAGGATCCTGATCCGTTCAATATCCGTGTCCACCTGACTTCCCCCCCGTCCTACCTTGATCTTGACGTGGGTCGCCCCCTGTAGACTACCGTCCGCGCCGAGCGCCGCCGGCGTCAGATTCGTCAGGGCTGATTCATCCTGTGGCAGCCCGAAGACGCCCTTCCCACGGCAGGCCGCAAGACCCATGTGCGCCGTCTCCAGGGCACAGACCAGCGAAGGAAGCCTATTGGTGCGGGTCCACTCCGGCTGGGAGAGTGCATCCAGCACGTCGGCAAGTGTATCGCTTCCATACCCGTCCAGGGGGGCTGCCTCCCCCCAGGCAGTGTGACCCTCCGAATCCTCTGCGCGGATCAGTACGACAGGGCGTTCGGTCCACGATACGCCGCCGACCGGGATGGGTCGGTGAAGGGGCAACGTGACAAGAAAAGCCCGATATGTCATGCCTTCCGGTGTTTTCGCCATCATGGACGCCTTGCTCCTGTACTGGAAGATGAGGCTCAGCCCGACAGGGACGACAGCAGGGGACCCGCTGCCCACCCCAGTGCAAAGAGCACTGAATGCATGAGCAAAATGCGCGCGGTGGCTCCGAGTTGGGGGTTCAATTGTGCGCCCTCATGCTCCTCGATGGCACGCATTGCTAGCAAGATCTTGATGGCTGGCACGATGGCCACCCCCGAGAGAAGCACCCCTGCTGGCGCTTCGAACCACCACCAAAGCAAACCGGGCACCAGCGCAGCGGCAACGATGTTGACGGCATATAGATGCAGACCAAAGCGCCGGCCGAAACGCACAATGAGCGTGCGCTTGCCCGATTCAATGTCCTGTAGGCGATCCCGCAGATTGTTGACCAACAGGATATTGACGCACAGCAGTCCGGGTGCCACTGTAGGCGATCCCGCAAATTGTTGACCAACAGGATATTGACGCACAGCAGTCCGGGTGCCACGCCGGCCAGCCATACCCAGGATGGCCATGCCAGCGTTTGGACGAAGACCGTACCGGCAACGGCAACGGGACCGAAGAAGATGAAAACGAAGAGGTCGGCAATACCCAGATAGGCCAAGGAATAGCGCCCCCCCGTGTAGGCCAGTCCGAATATGATGGACGCCACACCGATAGCTACGATCGGCAGCCCTCCGCGGAGCATGAGATACACGCCGCTAAGGACGGCCAGGGCAAACGTGACAGCCGTGGCCCTGCGCATGGCGGCGGCCGTTATCAGCCCCTCGGACACCATGCGCCTCGGACCCAAACGGTCCTCGCGATCGGCGCCTTTCTCATGGTCAGCTACGTCATTGTGGAAGTTGGTGGCCACCTGGATCAGGAGCGCCCCAACCAACGCCAGTGTTGCCGAAAGTGGGTGGAACCACCCACTTCCAACAGCGATACCGATACCAAGCAGGACAGGACTCACAGCCGCCCACAACGTCTTGGGGCGGGCCGCTTCTACCCATATGGCGAGCGTATCTGCCACGTCAAGGGCGGTACGGGAATTTCGAGAAGTCCGGTTTACGCTTTTCGTTGAATGCGTTGCGCCCCTCCTGTCCTTCCTCGGACATGTAGAAGAGTAGGGTTGCGTTGCCGGCCAGCTCCTGAAGGCCCGCTTGCCCGTCACAATCTGCGTTGAGTCCTGCTTTCAGACACCGGATGGCCATCTGGGAATTGGCCAGTATTTCCCGGCACCACTGGACTGTTTCCTCTTCCAGACGCTCAAGCGGCACAACCGTGTTGACCAAGCCCATTTTCTCGGCTGCTTCCGCATCGTAGGGGCGGCACAGATACCAGATCTCGCGGGCTTTTTTCTGACCCACGATACGAGCCAGGTACGAGGCGCCGTAGCCCCCGTCGAACGAGCCAACTTTGGGTCCGGTCTGCATGAAGCGAGCGTTATCGGCGGCAATCGTCAAATCGCACATGACATGCAGCACATGCCCACCGCCGACTGCCCACCCGGCCACCATGGCGATGACCGGCTTGGGACACGTGCGGATCTCGCGTTGAAAATCCAGCACATTGAGCCGCATGACGCCACTACCCTGCTCCTTGTAGCCAGCATCGCCTCGAATACTCTGGTCACCACCCGAGCAGAAGGCAAGCGGTCCTTCGCCCGTCAGAATGATGACCCCGATCTCGTGATCATCACGCGCTTCCTGGAGGGCTTGGCGCATTTCCGTGACTGTCAGTGGACGAAAGGCGTTGCGGACCTCCGGGCGATTGATCGTGATCTTGGCCATGCCCTCGGCCTTTTCGAAGCGGATGTCGGTGAAGTCGCCAGCGCTCTGCCAGTCGGCAGCCGGTTTGATAGCTTGCATTCCCTTGGGGTGATGATTCCAGGCAAAGACAGGTTTACTGCGTCAGAAAGGACTGCAGGACGGCAAGATACGCCTCGGGTTGCTCCCGGTGAACGATGTGCCCCGCGCCCGACACGCTCTCATGGACTGTTGGACCGGACTGTGCGGCGAGCCGTTCCCCAATCGTCCGATAGCGCTCGTCCATTTCACCCGAAACAAATAAAATCGGGTGCGAAGCACGGGAGAGGTATTCCCAGAATGAGCACTGCCGTCCAAGGCTCAGACATTCCAGCATGCGGGCCATCGTTTCCGGATCCCGCCCCGTTTTTTGCATGATGAGCTCTTGGCGAAGGGCATCAGGAAGTGACCCAAATACAGGCTGATCGTACCAGGAGTGCAAGATGGCAGGCCATTCCCCTCGAATCCGTTCTGCCCAAGCCGCATCATGAACACATCGGGCCTGGCGTTCATCGGCACTGCGCAGACCCGGGTGCGCGGATTCCAGGATCAAGCGATCAACAGAGGCGGGACGTAAACGCGCCATGTGCATGGCAATCCTGCCACCAAGCGAATATCCAAGGAGATGAAACCGGGATAGGCCCATGGCACCGAGGGTCTGAAGCAGCTGAGCTGCTATCTCATCATGACACGAGGAGAGGCCAATGGCACATTCCTTCGGCGCAGGAAGCGGAAGGGCAACGACGGGCTGATCAAGCATGGTATCCAGGCCCTTGAAGGTACTCGGCGACCCCATGAACCCATGCAGGGCAACAAGTGGCAGACGGCTCATGGCATACGAACCGGCTTCGGGGGACCCTCCCCGTCATGGGCGCAGGGGAAATCCTTCTCCACCAGGATTCGAAGCGTGGGCCTCCCGGTATGGTCAGCCGTGGCTGGCACCTCGAAATCAAATCCGACGACCTCGGAATCAGGCCATCCGCGCAACCAATGCAACGGTATGCCAACGCACAAGCCATTCTGGCTGACGGCTGATGCCTCCGCCTCAACGATGGGCTCAAGCCGCACGGTCATCAGGGCCGGTTCGAGCGACAAGGACAAGGCGATGGCTTTCCCGGCCGCCAGGGCTTGGACTTCCTTCTTTTGCAGACGGAAGCGGACCATGGTATCGGACAGGCGAACTTTCATGATGCTGCCTCCGTGTGGGTCAAGCGTCCCGGTGCGTGCGCATGTGAAGCGCATGCAGTAACCGGCGCTGCTCTGTCAGATTCGCTGACCGATCCGTACTGACTTCGATCACTACAGGGGCATCTCCTTCGAAAGCTCTGTCCAAGGCCGACCTGAATTCCTGGAGGGTTCCCGGTTGCTCATACCCCATGGAAAACTGACGGGCAGCAGCGGCAAAATGCTGGCCGTGGGGCGTGCCGAACCACGGCTCAAAAAGGTCGGTGTGGTCGCGAATGGGCAGATATGAGAAGATCCCTCCACCATCGTTGTT
>Ga0181573_10004881_pt1 | contig 11282 bp, 11 predicted proteins | sample 101ome_25_FD_148643 | JGI IMG/M metagenome (GOLD analysis project Ga0181573, IMG submission 148643) | Coastal salt marsh microbial communities from the Groves Creek Marsh, Skidaway Island, Georgia - 101409BT metaG (spades assembly) | ecosystem: Environmental > Aquatic > Marine > Intertidal zone...
GTTTCAGTCGTACCAGGAGCAACGCATGATCAACGGCGAGCCAGAGGCTGGTTTCCCGATTCTTGTCAGCTTCGCGAACCCGATCAAGGCGCACGGTGTTGAGCTCACCCAGAGGCGTCGACATTGTCTCCATGCCAGCGATAGCAAAGCGGTAGACCTTGCGCTTTTCCATGTCGGCAATCTCGTACTCAAACACGGCTTCCGACCGGCCCTCCGCCAGCGCCCGGGCGACATCGCGGCGCAGCTGTAGCTGGTACGACAGTTTGTCGAGTGTGCCCGCTGCGAGCAATGATTCGGTGCCGTCGTGAGAGGCGAGGCCCGCTGTCCAGTCGAATCGGGTGCTTTCCGCCTTGTTCTTGCCGAGGCCCTGGCGCTTATAGTCATAGGCCAGCGGCCTCAGTTTGTCTTCGGCCAGCCGAAACTCTGACGTTTCGATAATCCTGGCAAGAAAAGAGCTGGCCGACGAAGTCATGCGATAGCTGTCACCTTCGAGGTGCACCAGCTCCCGGATGCCGCGCGCTTTGACCGGTAGCCCTTGATACTGAGCCTCGTACTCGGCGCGGAACGGCACTGGCTCTGCCATCATCTGAGCGACGCTGCAGGCGGAGTAGAGCAGCAGCGGGAGTAAAGTGAGTCTGGACACGATAATTTTCGGCGGCGTTAAGTTTTAAAGACGTTACAATAAGAAGATGCCATTTCAAGCCATAAGTTCCCCAGTCATCCACCTGCTGTTCAGCTTACTGCTGCTCCCGGGGCTGGCCCTGCCAGCCGCAGCATTGGAGGTAGAAGACCTTTACGTTGTTGATGTGCTGGTAGCCGATGAATCAGCCGCACAGTTGCGCGCGGGTGCGAGGGCGGGTTTACTGCAGGTGCTGGTCAGGGTTTCCGGCCGTGTCGATATCGAATCCAACCCACTGATTCTTAGCTCACTCCGACGGCCGGCTGATTACTACTACCAGTTCAGTTACGAGTCCACCGACAAGAAACTCATGACAGCAGCTGGTGAGCAGGCGGCAAGAATCCTGACTTTGCATTTTGAACCCAGTGCGGTGGCCAGGCTGTTGCGGCAGGCTGAGCTGCCTGTCTGGGGCAGTAATCGGCCGCTGGTGATTCTCTGGGTGGCGGTGAACGAAGGTGCAGACCGCCGTATCCTCGGGGAATCTGATGAGACTGAACTCGCCGCTGTGCTGGCAGAGCAGGCGAGACGCCGTGGTCTGCCGGTCATTTTCCCAATCCTCGATCTTGAAGATGCATCCAGGATCACCAGTGCGGAAGTCTGGGGTGCATTCCTCGACCGGATTGAACTCGCTTCGGCGCGTTATAAGCCTGATGCCATTTTGACCGCAAGGGTCCAGCAGGAGATTTCCGGTCGCTGGCTGGGCAAGTGGTCCTATCGCACACAAGAGACCTGGCAGTCCGTCGATAATGTGGCGTTCTCTGCAGATCAGCTGGTGCGAACCATGGTGGATCAGCTGGCGGATGAGCTGGCGGCGCAGTACGCCTTTGGCTCCGCCCGCGATGTAATTGCGCTGAACGTCGAAGGCGTGACTACCGTGCAGGATTACGCGGCCGTCAGTGCCTATCTCGAAACGCTGGCCCCGGTGCTGCACAGTTCCATCGTCTCGCTGACCGGTGGTGTTGCTCGATTTGACCTGCGTATTGAGGGCCAGCAACAACAGCTGGTTGACCTGATTGAACTGGATCAGCGCATGCTGCTGCTCATTCATGATCCGCAGAGTGAACAGCTGCTTTACCGTTGGAAGTCTTCCCGATGATGGGCTGGCTGCAGCGCCGCTATATTCCCAATGCCATCACGATCGTGCGGCTCTTGCTGGTGCTGCCGATTGCGTTCGCCATTGTCAGTGAACTGTACCTGGTTGCGCTGGTGCTGTTTACCGTCTCTGGCGTCTCTGATGGGCTTGACGGCTTTCTCGCCCGTCGCTTTGACTGGGAAAGTACTTTTGGTCGGCTGATTGATCCGCTTGCCGACAAGTTGTTGATGATCACCACGGCACTGACGCTGGGGACGATGGGGCACTTCCCCCTGATGCTGATGTTACTGATCATCGTCAAGGATGTGGCTATTATCGGCGGCGTGTTCTCGTACACCTCTCTCGCCGGGTTCCCGAATATTCAGCCGAACCGGCTGGGGAAGGTGACCACAGCCTGCCAGATTGTACTGCTGGTTAGTGTATTGCTGGGGCTCTGCTTCCCGGCGCTGCTCTCCGAAATCTTTTATGATGTCTGGTTCTGGCTGGTTGCCTGCCTGACCTTACTGGATGGCGTCCTCTATCTCTGGGTCTGGACCGGAAGACTGGCCCGGGACCCGCGCTGGAAAGAATCCTTCTAGGAGCCTGGGATGACAACACTGCAACGTACTTTTGCCCTGCTGCTGATAGCGCTGTCCCTGGTCCTGGTTTATTTTCTGCAGCCCATCCTGGCGCCGTTTCTGACGGGTATCGTGCTCGGGTACCTGGGTGACCCACTGGTCGATCGGCTCGAGGCCATGCGGATTAATCGCACCGTCGGCGTGCTGATTGTTTTCCTTGTTTTCGGTGCCGTGCTGGCGACGGGGCTGCTGGTGATCCTGCCGATGGTAGCGCGGGAACTGGGTTCCTTGATCCGCAGTGTGCCTGTGTTCCTGGCCTGGCTGCAGGAGAATGCGAGTCCCTGGCTGCTTGCGAATTTTGGGGTTGATCCGTTCGATGTGAAATTCGACATCCTTGCAGCGCAGGTCAAGGATCACTGGCAGCAGGCCGGCGGTATTGTTGGCACGATCCTGGCGCGGGTCACAGAATCAGGGATGGCGTTCCTCGCAACGCTCGGTGTGGTTGGCCTGACGCCGGTTGTGGCCTTCTATCTGATGCGTGACTGGGACGACATTGTGTTCCGCATTCGGGAGATGGTGCCGAGGGATATCGAACCGACGTTCACACGACTTTGTCGTGAATGCGATGAGGTGCTGGGTGCCTTCCTGCGTGGTCAGCTGCTGATCATGTTCCTGCTGGGCTGTATCTATGCGATCGGTCTGCACATCGCCGGGCTCGACCTCGCGATTCTCATCGGGATGCTCGCAGGACTGGCGAGTATCGTGCCCTACCTGGGCTTCTTCGTTGGCATCATCGCGGCCTCAGTAGCGGCGATGTTCCAGTTCCAGGACATGTTCTACCTGATCTATGTGGCTATTGTCTTTGGTATCGGCCAGGCGATGGAAGGCTGGGTCCTGACACCGTGGCTCGTGGGCGAGAAAATTGGCCTGCACCCGGTGGCGGTGATCTTTGCGGTGCTGGCCGGCGGCCAGTTGTTCGGCTTTGTTGGCATCTTGCTGGCGCTGCCGATTGCCGCGGTTGTTATGGTCTTTATCCGTCACCTGCACGAAAGCTACCTCCAATCAGAGTACTACGAGAAACCACAGGTTCAGGCATCGGAAGGCCAGGAGTGAATCAGCAGCTGCCGCTCCGGTTCCGGCTTGAGAACCATACCGATCTTGATGACTATGTTGGGTTTGCGGCTGACCGGTTGCTTCAGCTGGACGGTGTCGTCCTGCTGACGGGCGTGAGGGGCACCGGCAAATCGCATCTGCTGCAGGGGCTGTGTCACCGCAGTGCTGCGGACGCTGAAGCGGCCATCTTTCTGCCGATGCTGAGCAGTCTTGAACCTGCCATCCTTAAGGCGCTCGAATCAGCCGACCTGGTCTGCCTCGATGATATCGACAGGGTACTGCAGGATGCTGCCTGGCAGACGGCCTTGTTTCATCTGGTTAACGCCTGCCGGGATCATGGCACCCGCCTGATCATGAGCTGCACGGTCGGCATTGAAGCGCTGGGTATTGAGCTGCAGGACCTGCGGTCGCGGCTGAAGGCGGCCTACCAGGTTCGAACGGATGTGCTCAGCGATGCTGAGAAACTCGAGGTGATTCGCCGCAAAGCGAAGCGGCGCGGTTTCGAGATGCCCGCCGAGGTCTGCGACTTTATCCTGACCCGGGCTGAGCGTGACATGCATCATCTTGCCAGACTGGTTGACCAGTTGGATCACGAGACCCTGCGCCAGCAGAGGAAAGTGACCATACCGTTTGTTAAACGTGCCCTTGGGCTTTGACGGCATGAAACCGCACATTCTGTTCACCGGTGGCGGGACCGCCGGTCACGTGACACCGAACCTGGCTTTGATACACGCTGCCCGGGCGCGTGGCTGGCAGGTCAGCTACGTTGGCTCGGCGCAGGGCATCGAGCACGAGATGGTGCAGGCGCAGCAGGTCCCTTACTTCGCGGTGGCCTCCGGTAAGCTGCGCCGCTACTTTGACTGGCAGAATTTTATCGACCCGTTCAAGTTGCTGCTGGGTGTGTGTCAGGCCTTCGTGCTGTGCCTGCGACTGAAACCCGATGTCGTCTTCTCTAAGGGCGGATTTGTATCGGTGCCGGTCGTGGTTGCTGCCTGGCTCACCCGCATCCCGGTGATCAGCCATGAGTCCGATGTGACGCCAGGCCTCGCCAACCGCCTGGCCTATCCGTTCTGCCGACGCATCTGTCTCACCTTTGAGGTCAGCAGACGCCACCTGCCCGAGGCGAAAGTGCTGCTTACCGGCACGCCTGTGCGCAACACGATCACATCGGGTGAGGCGCGCCGGGGCAGAGAAGCCCTGGGTCTGAATGGCGTGAAGCCTGTGCTGCTGGTTTTTGGCGGCAGTCTCGGCGCTGGCGCCATTAATCGCCAGGTCCGCGCGGTCTTGGCAGAGCTGCTTGCAACGTTCGATGTTGTGCACGTGGCAGGCAGGGGCAACATTGACCCGTCGCTCGCGCAGTCAGATTATGTCCAGCGTGAATTCATTGGTGATGAATTCGGTGATGTCCTGGCGGCAGCGGACGTGGTGGTTTCGCGGGCGGGAGCCAATTCACTCTACGAGCTGTTCCTGCTGCGCAAACCCCACCTCTTGATCCCGCTTGGCAGTGGCGCCAGTCGAGGCGATCAGCTGGTCAACGCTGCAACCTTTGAGCAAGCAGGATATAGTCGGGTGATACAGGAAGCAGCATTGACGGATGCGGGTTTCGTCAGCGCCGTCCAGGACCTGCTGACGGATGCGGAGCAGCTCAGCGAGGCCATGTCGAGTTTCCCACGGCCTGACAGTGAGCGCATGATTCTCGCTGAGATCGAACAATACTGCGCATAACCTTTATACTGGCCATTTCGCCGACGGAAGATCCCATGAAGAGAGCCCTTGTTGCCTGCCTGCTGTCGCTGGCTGCGCCGGCCCATGCTGATGATGCGACCGAGATTCTGGATTACCTTGACCGGCAATCAGAAAAATTTGCTACGGTGGCACAGGATATCTGGGACTATGCTGAACTGGGTTATCTCGAGAGTAAGAGCACTCGCTTGTTGCAGTCGGTGCTGGCGGCGGAAGGTTTTGAAATCCAGGCGGGTGTTGCCGATATCCCGACGGCCTTTGTTGCCAGTTACGGTGAGGGTAAGCCGGTGATCGGCGTCCTCGCGGAGTTCGATGCGCTGCCAGGCATCTCGCAGAGCCGGGCCCCGACCCGCGAGGTGCTGGAGAGCAAAGACGCCGGTCATGCCTGTGGCCACCACCTGTTTGGTGCGGGTTCGGCAGCGGCGGCTATCGCCGTGCGCCACTGGATCGAGAACAATAACGTCAAGGGCACCGTGCGGCTCTACGGGACACCGGCGGAAGAGGGCGGCTCCGGCAAGGTCTACCTCGTGCGTGCCGGTCTGTTCGATGACGTGGATACGGTATTGCACTGGCATCCGTCTGACCGCAACGCCGCCAACGCGGAGAGCAGCCTCGCCAACAAGTCAGCCCGCTTCAAGTTCAGGGGTATTTCTTCTCACGCGGCCGCCGCGCCTGACCGGGGGCGATCTGCGCTGGATGGGGTAGAGGCCATGAACTTCATGGTTAACCTGATGCGTGAGCACGTGCCGCAGGAAACCCGCATTCACTACATTGTCTCGCAGGGTGGCAAGGCACCCAACGTGGTGCCGGACTATGCCGAGAATTATTACTACGTGCGTCATCCCAATGCGGCAGTCCTGCAGACGATCTGGGATCGGGTGATAACCATTGCGACCGCGGCAGCGGAGGGTACAGGCACCGACGTTGACGTCGAGGTGATGCACGGAAATCACTCGGTACTGCCGAACCGGAACCTGGCCGAGATCATGCACAAGAACCTGAGCCGGGTTGGCGGTGTCTACTACAGCACCGCGGAAAAGGTCTTTGCCGAAAAGCTGAGCCAGTCTTTTGAGCAGAGCTTCCTCGGTATGGAAACCGAAATCCTGCCGCTGGAAATACGCCAGGGCATGGGTTCGACCGATGTTGGTGATGTCAGCTGGGTCGTGCCCACCGCCGGTATGCGCGCAGCGACCTGGGTGCCCGGCACGGCTGCACACTCCTGGCAGGCGATCGCGTCCGGCGGCACGTCCATTGGTGGCAAAGGTATGATGGTGGCGGCAAAAACACTGGCACTGACCGCTAAAGACCTGATGCGCCAACCGGCACTGATTCAAGCCGGCCGGCAGGAATTCGATGAGCGTCGAGGTGTGGGCTTTATCTACAAGAGCCTGCTGGGAGATCGAAAGCCACCGCTCGACTACCGATTGCCGTAAGCCTCGTCTGGCAGGCGTCTGCGCCCATTGCTAAATATTTCAATCAAAGGGTTGAGTGCTGCGGATATAGTGTTATAGTTATATATAACACTAATAAACCAGTACACCAGCACAATAGACGGATGCAGATCAGCTTCCACGACAAGAGCCCAATTTACCGCCAGCTGTCCGAACGGCTGCGCGAGCTGATACTCGAAGGGGTTTACAACAATGGCGATGCCCTGCCTTCCGTGCGCCAGATCGCCAGTGAACACCGCATTAATCCGATCACTGTGTCCAAGGCCTTTCAGATGCTCGTCGATGAGGCGCTGGTTGAGAAGCGCCGCGGTCTCGGTATGTACGTCACCGCTGGCGCGAGCGAAAAATTGATTGAAGATGAGCGCAGACGATTTCTCGAAGTGGATCTGCCCGACTTCAAAGACAGGGCAGAGCGACTGGGTTTCAGCGTCGATGAATTGCTGAAGGAGGCGTTATGAGCAACATTGTAGAGGTCAGGGGTATCTCGAAACGCTTTGGTGATTTTGAAGCATTGCGCAATGTCACGTTCGACATCGCACCGGGTTCCATTGTCGGTCTGATCGGACCGAACGGCGCAGGTAAGACCACAACCCTGAAATCCATGCTTGGTCTGACGGACTTTGAAGGTGACATGCGGGTGACAGGACAGGATCCGCGACGTGGTCGTCATCAGGTGATGGAGCGGGTCTGCTTTATCGCTGATGTCGGGGTGCTGCCTCGTTGGATTAAGGTGCAGGATGCGGCGCGTTACACCGCCGCTATTCACCCAGGCTTCAACCAGGACCGGTTCGAAGCGATGCTGGCAGAAACCAAGATTTCGAAATCACAGCGGGTCAAACAGCTCAGCAAGGGCATGGTGACGCAGCTGCATCTCGCCCTGGTCATGGCGATTGAGGTTGACCTGCTGGTGCTGGATGAACCGACCATCGGACTTGACATCCTTTATCGCAAGGCGTTCTACGAGAAGCTCCTGAATGACTACTTTGATCATGAAACCAGCATTGTGATCAGCACGCACCAGGTCGAGGAGATCGAACCGCTGCTGACGCACCTGCTGTTCATTAACAATGGCCAGATCGTGCTCGACTGTGCCATGGATGAGATCAGCGAGATTTACGGCGAGGTCCTGGTGCCGCCGGAAAACTGGGCCGCGGCAGACGGCCTCGACCCGATTCACTCGCGGGATGTGCTGGGGCAGAAAGCCATGATTTTTGAAAACATCCCGGGCCAGGAGCTTGCGGCGCTGGGTGAGGTTCACGTTCCCAGTGTGGCGGATCTCTTCGTCGCAAAGATGCAGCGCTAAAGGGGGCGTCAGATGAATACACTGCCTTTATTGATTCGTCGCGAGTTCTGGGAACATCGCAATACGTTCGTGATCGTGCCGTCAATCGTGACGGGGTTCCTGGTCCTGATGATGTTGACGATGTTCGCCGCCTCGACGTCCGACTGGGTCAATCTTTCTATCGATATTGATGAAGACAACCGTGACGCCTTTATCGTTACCGATGATGTCGTTGCTTACTTTTTGAGTGAGCTGGATGACATGTCCGAGCGCCGCCGGGTCAGTTACCTCAACCAGGGCCTGCAGACCCTGGGTGTACCGCTCACAGTCATTCTCTGGTTCGTCGTGTTTTTCTATCTGCTGGCCTGCCTCTACGATGATCGCCGCGACCGCAGCATCCTCTTCTGGAAGTCATTGCCGGTATCGGATGCTGTGACGGTGACAGCGAAACTGGTGACGGCGTTGATTGTCGTGCCGCTGGTATATCTCGCGGGCATTGCTGTACTGCAGCTGTCAGCACTCGTGTTCATGACCTTAGGCGCCTGGAGCGCCGACCTGTCTGCCTGGGAGTTGCTCTGGGGACCGGCTGAACTCTTCGGCAACTGGTTCCAGTTTATAGCAGTATTTCTCTTCTATATTTTCTGGGCGCTGCCGTTCTTTGCCTGGCTCACGGTAGTCTCCGCGTTTGCCAGGAGCGTACCGCTGGCCTGGGCAATTGGTATCCCCTTCGGCATCAGTATTGCCGAGCGCATCTTTACCAGCCAGTCTGCGGTGGCGGACTGGATGGCAAATCACACGATTCCGGTGCGGTTCATGGGCGAGCATGGTGCCAGCGTAGGTGACATGCAGGCGCAGATGTTTTCGCTCGACATGCTGTCAGCGGTCGTTGTTGGCATGGTCCTGGTAGGTTGTGCTATCTGGCTGAGGGGGCGTGCTGATGAAATCTAAGCTGGTTACCGTCGCTGTCGGCAGGGTGGATTCGAGTAATATGGATGCAAGACTTAACAGGAGGACATCATGGAAATTCTCATCATCGGCTGCGCCGGCTTCCTGCTGACTCACCTCGGTATTTCCGGTTCGCCGCTGAGAAAGAGTTTGCGCGGCGCCATGGGCGAGCAGGCCTATCTCGGTATTTACACGCTCTTGTCCTTCGCTACCCTCGGTCTCATGATCTACGGTTACGCTGGCGTACCGCATCACGACTATATCTGGCTGCCTTCCACGTCAGCATACATGGTGACCAAGGTGCTGCTGTTTATTGCGCTGGTGACGCTGGTTTCCGGTACCCTGACGAAGAATCCGACCCAGGTCCATGGCGATGCTGCGCTCGATAACGAGATCAGCGGCATGTTGAAGATTACCCGGCATCCGGTTCAGTGGGGTATTTTGCTGTTTGCGGTCGGTCACCTGATTGCCAACGGCGATACCGCCTCTATCCTGTTTTTCGGTACCCTCGTCGTTGTTTCTCTTGCCGGTATGTTCTCGATGGATACGCGCAAGCGTCAGGAAGAGGATCCGCGCTGGCAGCAGTTCATGCAGCAGACATCGATGATGCCTTTCGCCGCTATCGCCGCCGGCAGATTGAGCTTATCCACTGCAGACATCAACTGGATGGGCCTGGTGGCGGGCATTGGCCTCTACTTCGCGGTCTACTGGCTGCATGACCTGGTGGCTGGGGGTGTCAGCCTCTTCTAGTTGTTCCCTGGCTTCTAGTTATTCTCTGACTTTGGCAGGCCAACTATTAGCCGCGTTAATGTTGCACTTGAGAATTACGCTAACCCAATTTCCCGCACCCCGTGTAAAATGCGCCCTTTTTCCACGGGATCACCATGTACAGGATACGCACCCTCAACAACATTTCCGATAAGGGACTGACCCGTCTGCCCGCCGATCACTACGAGATCAGCGGCGAGATGTCCGACCCGGACGCGATACTCGTCAGAAGCCACCAGCTGACGCCGGAGGATGCGACTTCATCGCTGCGTGCCGTGGGTAGGGCTGGTGCCGGTGTGAATAACATTCCCGTAGCGGATTACACCGATAGGGGCATCGTCGTCTTCAACACGCCCGGTGCCAACGCCAATGCCGTTAAGGAACTGGTGATGGCGGGCCTGCTGTTGTCCTGCCGCGGCATTATCCCGGGTATCGAGTATGTCAACACACTTGCGGATCATACTGACAAGGCTGAGCTGAATACCCTGGTTGAAGCCAGCAAGAAGCAGTACAAGGGGTCTGAGCTGAAGGGCAAGACCCTGGGTGTGCTTGGCCTGGGGGCCATTGGTTCGATGGTGGCGGACATGGCGCTGCAGATGGAAATGAATGTGCTGGGTTATGACCCTGCGCTGTCGGTTGAAGCTGCCTGGCGGCTGTCCAGCCGGGTTGAAAAGATGGACAACATGCAGTCGCTGTTTGCCAGGTCGGATATTGTGACGCTGCATGTGCCGGCACTGGACAGCACGAAGGGTATGATCAATGCTGAAACCCTGGCCCAGTTCAGGGACGGTGCCGTGCTGTTGAACTTCTCCCGAGAACAGATTGTCGACGGCGATGCCATCGGTGCAGCCATCGACAGCGGCAAGATCTCGCAGTACATCTCAGATTTCCCGGCGCCGGGCCTGATCGGCAAGCCGGGTGTTATCTCCACGCCGCATCTCGGCGCCAGCACTGAAGAAGCCGAAGAGAACTGCGCGGTTATGGTGGCGGACCAGGTCCGCGACTTTCTGGAGAACGGCAACATCAAAAATTCAGTCAATTTCCCGGCGCTGAGCCTGGAACGAACGGAAGGCTGTTACCGCATCGCGCTGGCGAATAAAAACGTCCCGCGAATCCTCGGCAGTGTGCTGTCGATCCTGGCAGACCGGAACATCAACGTGGTCGACATGCTCAACAAGAGCCGTGATGACGTTGCCTACAACCTGATCGATATCGAGACCGTGCCGGATGAAGAACTGGTTCAGGCTATTGTGTCCATCGAAGGTGTGATTAACGTCCGTGTCTTTGATGAGGTCGGCGGCTGAGATCTCTTCTGCTGACAACGACAGGATACTCAGCCGTGCCTGTCACGCAGGTGGAAGCGGGCGGGTGACAGCATGGCCTGCTGCTTCAGCTCAAGCGCGGCGGGTTCATACAACATGCCTGATACGACCTGTTCGGCACACAACCGGGCATGGGTCGCGCCGCGCGAGCCAAACGCCGTGCAATAGTAAAGCCCGGGCACAAATGTTCTGATATCTGTGACTTTGTTGGCAGCTTTCAACGCTTCAGGGTCAGGGATGGCACCGATAACTGGCAATCGGTCACGCGACACTGCCCTGATACCGACATGGGTTTCGATGTCAGTTTCATTCAGCTCGAGCATCTGGCG
>Ga0181573_10004883_pt1 | contig 11280 bp, 8 predicted proteins | sample 101ome_25_FD_148643 | JGI IMG/M metagenome (GOLD analysis project Ga0181573, IMG submission 148643) | Coastal salt marsh microbial communities from the Groves Creek Marsh, Skidaway Island, Georgia - 101409BT metaG (spades assembly) | ecosystem: Environmental > Aquatic > Marine > Intertidal zone...
CGTCGACTGCACCACCACCCCCGCCCCAGAGCGCAACCCGCCCATCGGCCGCTCGGTCTCCCCCTCGGTCTCCCCCTCGGTCTCCCCCTCGGTCTCCCCCTCGGTCTCCCCCTCGGACTCCCCCTCGATGACGAAATTCAAATGCCCCCCGTGCGCCTCGTCCACCACCAACACCGCCCCGATCCGTTCACACACCCCCGCCAACCCCACCAAATCACTCTGCACCCCGTAATACGTCGGCGACACCACCACCACCGCAACAACACGCTCCCCACCGAGTCGCACGCGTTCCACCACCCGCGTCAACGCCCCCACCTCTACATGACACGCCACCCCGTCCCGCACCACCGCATCCACCCACGCCACCCGACACCCCGCCAACACCGCCCCGTACAACGCACTCTGATGCACATTCCTCGCCAACACGACCACCGTATCATGAGTATCATGAGTATCATGAGTATCACCGAAATTGGTTTCGCCACGACGATGGCCCATTGCCAACCCCATCACCGCAGCCTGCACCCCCACCGTCCCCCCGTTGACCAGAAACCACGTCTCGTCCGCACCATACACGTCCGCGGCCAACCGTTGCGAACGGGCAATCACAGAAGACGGGGAGAGGAGGTTGTCCAGACCAGACAGCTCGGTGGTATCGTATGCAGCGATCCCACCGAGTTGATCCAAGAATTTGTCGTTGCCCGGCGGCGGCGGCGGCGGCGTCGATATCGTCGATATCGTCGTCAGATGTTCGTGTTCAACCGGTCTCCTGTTCAACAGCAGGCGCCCCTTGTGCCCCGGCACGTGGAACCGGACGTTCGGGCAAAGGTCTGCTCGACGCACGACCGCGTCGACCAAGGGGGTCGCAGACTGCCGGTCGTCGTCGTCGTCGTCGTCGTCGTGGTCGTGGTCGTCGTCGTGGTCGTCTCGCGTGGAGTCCCGAGCAGGAAACCGAGACCACCTCCTTCTTCTTCCGCTTCTTCCACCGTGTCTGTGAACCACCTCCCTGGCTCCCTCCCCGCCCCACCCCAACCCCCGCCCCGCCACCCCAACCGGAAACGGAACGGTCGCGACGACCACACCACGCATACGATATACGTATGTCCGTATGTCCGAAACGCGACCCAATTTTCAACTGAGCAAGGCGGACCGTTCTTTCCTCTTCTCACTCACTTATCTTCCTCAACACCATCAGTCGTCGAACTCCGTCGATCTCTGTCGATCTCTGTCGATCTCTGTCGATCACCTATACCGCTGTACGCGCGATCGGCAGGCAGTGTACCCAGTCGTCGGCGCCGGCGGAATTCTTCAGAGAATCCTTCGTTCGCCATGAGTCGTTTCCACCGGGGTGGTCCCATGGCGTTGAAGCCAGAGAACGCACTGAAGCGTGCGGAGGAGCTGATTGGGGTACGTATGTGGGCAGTGGGGTGGGAATTGGCGTGGAATCGGCGATTCGAATCGATTCGTCGTGCGGGCGATGACTGGCTGCCGGTTGGCGGCGTGTGGCCGGTGGCCGGTGGCCGGTGGCCGGTGGACAGCGCATCTGCGTCCATTCGTATACCCGCAGTTCGTCGTCCTTCCTCGTTCGCGTCGGTCGAAATCGCTCCCGTGTCTCTCTCCTCTTCTGCTTGCATCCCTCCTCCACTCGCCACTCGCCACTCACCACTCACGCCACCAATACCTACACGCTTCTCCACGCTAGGTGAACCAAAAGCAAAACGCGCTTCAGACCCTGCACGATACGATCACGAACAAGCGTCATCAGCGTAACTGGACGAAAGCTTTGGAGGACGTGATGTACAAGTATATCGACCTGGCGGTCGAGATGAAGCAGGCGCGGAAGATCAAAGACGCGCTGATGAACTACCGGAACGCGTGTCAGCAGGTGAATGTGACGTCGTTGGGGGATGTGATTGCGTATCTGATCGAGGTGGCGTCCGAGAAAGCAGCGGCGGCGTCGGCAGAGGCGCTGGCGATGGGGGAAGGGAAGGACGCGCAAACTGAAGCAGAGCAGGAAATTGGGGATTTGGAGGCGGAGGACATTTCGCCCGAGGAGATGATCTTGAGTTACGTGTCTGGGGAGAAGTCGTCGGATCGGCTGGATCGGGAGGTGGTGACGCCGTGGTTCAAGCTGTTGTGGGAGTCGCATCGGAACGTGTTGGATGTGCTGAGGAATAACGCGAGGTTGGAGGGGTTGTATGCGGTGGCGGCCAAGCGGGCGTTCGGGTTCTGTGTGGCGTACAAGCGGACGACAGAGTTCCGGAGGCTGTGTGATATTCTGAGGAATCATCTGGGGACGCTGATCAAGTATAAGGATCAGCAGGGGAGGGATCGGACGGATCTGGGGGTGCCGGCGACGTGGGAGAGCTATATCGACGTGCGCTTCGAGCAGCTGAAGACGGCGTGTACGTTGGAGCTGTGGGCGGAGGCGTTCAGGAGCGTGGAGGATATTCAGGGGCTGGTGGGGACGCCGCCGAAGGGGATCAAGGCGCCCAAGGCGTCGCTGATGGCGACGTATTACGCGAGGCTGACGCAGATTTTCACGAGGAGCGAGGCGAGGCTGTACAATGCGTACGCGTGGTACAGGCTGTTTACGTTCTCGAGGAGCTTCAACAAGGGGCTCACGCAGGATGATCTGGTGGCGATGGCGAGCAACGTGGTGCTGAGCGCGTTGAGCGTGTTGCCGTACGACAGGGGCAACACGGCGGCGAGGGGGTACGATGTTCGTCCGCACGAGAAGGAGAACTCGGTGAGGATGGCGGCGGTGCTGGGGTTCAATGTCGATAGGAACGACCGGAGGGTGTTGCTGTCGAGGCAGGCGCTGCTGGCTGATATCGAGCGCAAGGGGCTGCTGCAGCTGGTGCCGCCGCAGGTCAAGGCGGTGTTCAGCGCGTTGGAGGGTGACTTCAATCCGCTGATGCTGTGCCAGACGCTGACGCCGGTGCTGGATGGGATCAAGGGGCTCGGGGAGGAGCTCAAGCCGACCGAGGCGTGTCCGGCGGGGGAGAGTGCGGCCGATCTGGCGGCGTACGTGCCGTTCATCCAGCAGGTGGCGCTGTCGAGGACGATCCGCCAGTTGAGCGAGGTGTACTCGACGATGAGGGTGTCGTCGCTGTCGGAGCTCGCGCCGTTCGGGTGGTCGTTCGACGAGTCCGAAGCGCTGATCCTCGACGCGGTGCGTCACGGGTTCCTGCAGGCCAGGTTCGACCACAGGAACGGCACGGTGCACTTTGGGGGCGCGGCGGGCAGCGCGACGACCCCGGACGGCATCAAGTCGCAGGTTGCGTCGGCGGCCAAGAAGCTGTCCAAGGCGCTCGTGGCCATCAATGCCAAGCATCCCGCCATCGGTGCCGGCGTGGTCGCCAATAACGCGGCGAGGAGGTCCGCGGCCCTCAAGAAGGCCATGGAGACTGCCGACGAGGAGAACCTGCGCGCGCTCGCCCGCAAGCAGGTCATCGAGCGCCGCAAGGAGGAGCACGAGCGCATCGTTCTCCAGAAGGAGATGGAGGAGGAGGCCAAGCGCCAGGAGGCCGAGGCCAAGGCCAGGGCCGAGGAGGAGAGGAGGAAGGCCGCCGAGCGCGTCAGGCGGGAGGAGGAGCGCATCCTCAAGGAGATGCAGGAGGAGGAGCAGAACCGCGTCAAGGCCGAGCTCGCCGCCAGGGGCCGGGTGGTCGAGGACTCGGAGAACCTCGACGTGGCCGCTCTCAAGGCCGAGATGCTCAGGGAGGAGAACAAGAGCGAGCAGGAGATGAGGCGCAGGCTCAGCAAGCTCGCCAAGCAGATGGACCACCTCGAGCGCGCCAAGAGGGAGGAGGAGGCCCCGCTCAGGGACGAGTACATGAAGAGCAAAGTCACCAACGAGGAGGAGACTTGGAAGCTCGAGCAGGAAGCCGCCATGGAGAGCCACAAGAAGGCCTGGGAGCACGACCTGATGGTCAAGCGCAAGGTCCAGAGGATGCAGGACGACGCCAAGTCGCTGGCCGACACGATCCAGTCGCGCCGCGCCGCGGAGTTCGAGGCCCTGAGGATCGAGAAGCAGCGGGCCGCCGAGGCGGCCCGCGAGGCCAAGAAGATCGAGCGCGAGATTGCCCGCAAGCGAGAGTACGTCAGGAGGTGCTGCGTCGAGATCGAGAGGAAGAGGAGGGAGGAGGAGGACGCGCGCAAGGAGGAGGAGCGCGAGCGCAAGGAGAGGGAGCAGGCCGAGCACCAGAGGAAGCTCGACGAGATGGCCGAGAAGCAGAGGCAGCGCGAGGCCGAGATCGAGGCGAGGGCGAGGGGCGGCGCGGGCGGCGGTGCGGCTCCCGGCGGCGGCGGCGGCGGCGCGCCCTCGGGCGGCAAGTTCGTGCCTCCCCACCTGCGTCGCGCGGGCGGCGGTGCGGCTCCCGGCGGCGGCGGCGGTGGCTGGCGCGACAGCGGCTCTGGCAGGGACTCTGATCGATGGGGCGGTGGCTCGGACCGAAGGGAGCCACCCCCGCCCGTCCGTGGCGGGAGCAGGTGGTAGTGGGGGTGTGACGTGGGGGCGAGTTTTATGTCAAGGTGTTATAATTATTGAAGGTTGATGAGACTGGGGGTACTCTTCACGCTCCCACTCCCGCTGATACTCCTCCGCATGCGGCTGATGCTGAGCATAGGCCACCTGGTCAAACTCGGGATGATACTGGGGAGGCTCGTCGCGCGCCACGGCCACGGCCTTTGCAGTGGCGGCGATCGAGATGCCGACGCCACTGCCGGCCTTGGGCTTGGCCGACCTGAGCTTGCCCTCAACCATCTGGCGGTCAGTCACGATTCGTTTTTCATCTGTGGCGACGTCGGAGTTGGCTCCGATCACGATCGCCGCCCAACTCCAACTTCCATTCCATTGCAACGTACAGAGCCACCCCCCACAGCAGTCGAAGACAGACTCCGAGCCGCCTGCGTGCGAGCACGGAAGGAAGACAAGAACAGGAGGGAGAGAGAGAGAGAGAGATCTCCGAATTTGAAATTCGGATGACGCCAGCAGTCACCGCGGGTCTCGGCCCGGCGTCCGACACCGCAAGAGATGTCCCAGCAGTGAAAAAATCTGTGAGAGGCGTCGACCGGGGCTGGCACTACAGCTTTTGCGGCGGTGGGTCTTGACTTGGACCGACGTTCGCACGACCCGACTCTTCTCTTACTCGCGCCACGCGCTCGTCCGTTCGCCAGGGAGGATCGTCCTCGGACCGGATTACAAGGCAATGATCGCGAGCTGCTTCCTCATTATCGCGCCGCTCGCCGTGTTCTACGCCCTGGTCATCCCGTACACGGTGGGTACCTCGACCGACTTTCTCGACCGACGTGCGCTCGTCGCTCGCCCCGACGCTCACGCTCACGCGCTCGCTCGTTCGTCAGGTTGCACACATGTCGCCGGCCTACCTGGCCTTCTCCATCGTCTTGACTCTGGTACCGTTCTGCACGCTCGTCATGACGGCGACGCGGGACCCCGGGTTCATCCCCAGGTCGTCCCCGGGCGGCAGCGGGCGGTGGGTATTGACGAACTGATCTCGCCGGCGCGCCCTGACGCTCTCACTCGCGCTTCGCTCGTTCGCTCGTTCGCTCGTTCGCTCGCTCGCTCGCTCGCTCGGCAGGAGTCCGCACAAACAAACTTACGAGTTTCGCCTGGAGAACGGCTATGCCATCACGACCAAGTTCTGTGCCACCTGCTGCCACTACCGGCCGCCGCGGTGTGCGCACTGCTCCGCGTGCGACAATTGTGTGGATAAATTTGACCATCACTGCCCGTGGGTCGGTGCGTGTTGATCTCGACCGGCGTGCGCTCGCTCCTCGCTCCTCGCTCCTCGCGCTCACACCGTTCGCTCGCTGGCTCGCTCGCTCGTTAACCAGGCAACTGCATCGGCCGGCGGAACTACCCGACATTCTTCGCCTTTGTTTCTAGCACCACGGTGCTCTGTATCTGGGTGATTATCGTATCACTGCTGCAGTTGAACGACTCGGCCGTGGACCAGCACGGCGGCGACTGGGGCCCTGCGATCCAGGCCTACCCCGGGTCGCTCGCCGTGACGATTTACGCGTTCCTCGCGAGCTGGTTTGTCGGCGGGCTGACCGTCTTCCACAGCTACCTGATCACCAAGAACACGTCCACCTACGAGCACTTCCGGAACAAGTACTCGTCGATACGGCGGGAGAACCCGTACGACCGGGGGTTCTTCGGGAACTGGAAGGAAGCGCTGTTTTCAAAGACCCCCGAGCGTTGTGTCGTCGGGCTCTGGGAGGAACAGATGGACGCCATGGAACGAGGGGAAGCCGGTAGCAGCGGGAGCAGCGGGAGCAGCGTGGCGGGAGATGACACGTACGGGGAGGCGGATACGCATCTGTAGTGGAACCACAACTTTACCTCCTGTTGTTACCTCGCATCATGGTACGTACGAAGAAGTAGTAGACGACCAGAAAACCGCAGTCGTTCCGTTTCGCACGTAGAACTGCGTCGGCTCTCCCCATTTGATTTGTCGTCCCTGAACTTCATGATCTGCCACGTTCGCTCCCGCTCTCCCGCTCACGCCCACCACTCTCGCGCTGCAGGCTGTCTCTAAGCGCGTCCTTAACGCCCGCAGTGCGGCGCACTATAAGCGGAACGGGCCCGCCAAGGTACGAGATCGCCGCTCGCTCGCCCGCCCGCCCGCTCGCCCCCACTCACGCCCTCCCCCCCTCGGAAGCGTCGGACCACGAACGAGTCCGAATCGGCCTGGGACGCATTCAGGACAAAGATCTCGACCCATCCCCTGGTGTTCGGCCTGATCGCGTTCCTGATGCTCTTCAGCGGCATCGCGACCTTCTGGATGGACAGGCAGAGTGCCTCTCGGACCATGTTCGCCTAAATTTTCGACCCCACCTGACGTTTAATTTGCATGAAATATCAATGTTCGTGTTCGCGTTCGCGTTCACGCAGCCGTCAGAAACTGCTCAAACCAGACCTTTTGCTGGTCGTCGAGCAGGCCGACGGCCGTCATGAACCCGTGCTCGTCGCCGCCGCGGAGCCGCGCGCACGCCTCCTTGAACGTCGTGTAAGCGCACACATTGTCGAGCGGCGATGTCGTATTCTCGTCGTCGTCGTCGAAGAACAGGTCCTCGATCAGGCCCCCCTCGTCGTCGTCGTCGAGGCCCGCGCTCTTCTCTCGCAAGCGCCGCAGCTGAGCGAATATCATGTCGCCGTATTCCGAATCGTCCTCGCTTTCGTCTCCAGAGTCGGAGAGATCCCGCGAATCGTTCGAATCGAAGTCCGCAGAGGACTGGGACGCGCCCGTCATGGCCGAGAGGAGCGAACCGCCCGTGCCCGGCCGTGTGGCCTCCTCCTCCTGCTTCTTCAGGTCCATGAGCATCGCCACGGCAGCGGCGGCGATCTGCGGGATGCTCTGCCGCATTCCCGGCTGCATGGCATCGGCGGGCGTGGCCATCACGGCGGCCAGGCCGAGGATGACCGTCTTCTTCTTCCTCGTGGACGGAAAGTAGTACAGCCTGCCGCTCTTCTTCTTCCGCTTGCTGACGGCTTGGCCGAGCGAGTGCATGAAATACGCGAGCTGCCCGTTCTCCTGCAGCGCGTTCATCGTCAGCACCGGATTGTAGTACAGGGCGTCAGCCCCGGCCAGGAGGAGGTTCTCGAGGACGTGGTCCTCGCCAAACGGCTCGGCGTCGTTCCGGGTCATCGTGCCGACGATCAGCGACATGTACGGCTTGATGCACGCGTCCACCTGCCCCTTGCAGTTCTCCAAGATGACCTGAATGATGATACCGACGCCGCTGAACACTTCCTCGTCTGTCCCAAAGCCTTCGTCCTCCTCGCCGCCTTGGAAGCGGACCAGTGCCTTCTCGAGCATGGCGTTGGTCGCCGGGAGGTAGTGCTGGGCGAACACCTGCGTGCCCCGCGAGATGAAATTATCGACGACCGGGATGAACTCCTGGAAGAAGTCGACGCCCCACGTGGGCATGATTTCCACGATCCGAGGGAAGAGCGACCACATCCGTTCCGAGATGACCGGCGAGTAGTACGTCAGCGCCGTCATGAGCTCCAGCATCTCCTCGATGACGTCCATGCCAGTGTCTCCCAAAAACTTGTCAAATATCGGGAACAACAAGGTCTCCATCTGCGCCATGATCTCTGGCGACTTGGAGACGGCCTCGAGCACGGTCGCGATGGTCGCCAGCACCTGGTGTCCGGCCAGGGCGTCCGAGAACACGTCCTCGTCGTCGTCGTTCTCGACGTTGACAATCTTCCAGAACTGCGCGACGAGGGCGACGGCGACGTCGTGCGCGTACGGTCCGATGTGATCGCCAAACTTGTCGACGACCGTCTCGATCGTCCCCATGATGCCCTCCGAGTCGACCGAGTTGGCCAACTCCAGGAACTCCTTCAGCAGCGACGGCAGCGCCTGCAGGAAGTTGTAGTTCTGCACCTGGTTCTCGTCGATGGCCTCGAAAAACTCGCGCATGGCGATGGCAGCGTCCACCTTGACGGGCAGCTCGTGGTCCGAGCTGAGCAGGGCCTGCACGCGCAGCATCAGGTCCATGAAAGTCTCCGGCGACAGATCGTGCAACACCGCCGCGAACTCGGACGATATCCAGCACGCCTTGGCCCGCACGTGACCATACGGGCTCGAAAACGTGGGCAAAATATACGTCTGGAACAGCGACGGGATCTGCGGCTTGTACGTCGTGCTCCGCCGCAGGATGTCTGCCAGCGAGCCCACGCCGTACATGGCACCGTCCAGCCTCCGTGCCTGGGCCATGTTGGCATCGGTCGCCGCCGTCATGTCTATTGCAGCCACCTCCCGGAAGACGGTCGCCAGGAACGCCATGACCGAGTCGAGCTGGTTCTTCTTCTTCGACCCGCACAGCCCGCTGAGTAGGGCGACGGCAGAGGTCTTTGGCGAGTAGATATCCTCGATGATGTCGTATCCCTTCCTGATATACTCCTCCGGGTCTTCGTCCCAGAGCTCCTGATCGAGGTCGTCGAACGCGAGCATCGGGATGACCACGTGCTGGAGGAGCTCCCCGATGTGCGGCTGGACCGCAATCCAGTAGGGCGTTTTCCGCACCGCCTCGTCGAGTATGTTGAGCAGAGTGTTCGCCACTCGAGGCGACAGGAAATTCCCTTGGGAGTATAGCGACAGCGTGTGGATCGTCGCGTGCAGGATCTTCATGCACATCTCGGCGTGGGGTCCCGAGGCCGCGTGCACGTCTGCCGCCGCTGCCGACAACGACGGCTCGTCCTTGTCCCTGCAAGAAGGAGACGCCACCTTATTGGCGCTGTACTTTCTGAAGAACCGATAGAGGATATTGAAGATCCACTTTCTGAGCTTCCACCAGGGATGGCTCACGTCCCGCGGCGTATCGGCCCCGTGGTTCGCCCCGGCCAACACAAATATGCCCTCCATCCACGGCCGCCAGTCCAGACTCTTTGGCAGGTCCATGTACGTCGTCGAGTAGTAGATCTTGCAACAGAGCCGCAAGAGCACCACGTTCATCTGGACGTCCGCGAGCCCCGCCTGGAACACGGCCGCCAGCTTTGGAAAGACCGCCGCGACGATGGCGTCCAGCTCGACCAGATCGTCGCCGTCCCTGTACTCGTACTTCCTCGCCACGATCCGCATCACTTTCAGCGCCGCCATCGTGACCTCGGGAGCGTTCCCCTGTTCCAATCCCATCGCCACCTGATTGATCACATCCTGGGAGGGGGAGGGGGGACGACCACAGCGTGAGCGGCGAGACGTCAGATGGGGGATGAGATGGACGGGAGCGCAGCGACCGTCCACCCGAAGGGGGGAGGGGGACGTTCTTGTGGGCGAGCGAGGAGCGCAGCGACCAGACATCCGCGTGCCTACCAACAGAAGAATAAGATACACGTACCGGCGCGGTGTGCTCCTGGATGGCCACCCGCAGACACTCGAGCAACTGGTCTTGCACGGTCGGCGGCAACGCAGGGACCATAAACACCAGCTGCAGCAGCTGCGTCGTCAACGTCGGCTTCAATGACGCATCCAAAATATTGGAGTACCACTGCCGCTTGATGGCATTCTTCAGATAGATGGCCGCAACCTGCTTGAGGTCAAAGGCGACAGACGGGTCTGCGATGACCTGCACGAGGGTGAGGAGGTTCCCCTGGTGCATCTACAAGGAGAGAGGGAGAGAGGGAGAGAGGAAGAGAGGAAGAGAGGGAGGTCGAGGACGTCAGCGGCGACGACGGTCAAGTTGACGCCGACGCCGATATCCATGCCGACCTAAGCCACAGGAGCATCTCGATGGCGTCGTCGACGGTATCGGGCAAGTCTGCATACATCATGTCGGTCGACACGGTCCTGTCCAAGGGACAGCTCGACTGTGCTCCCACCCGCCATGCAGTTGACCCACGAGAATACGAAGAAGGAACAGGAACGCACGCTGGTATCCAGCAGTTTCTCGGCATGTTGGCGTGTACCAGCATCTGGACTCATGCATGCCTGCAGTGCCTGCACCACGTCCGCCGTGTGGGCCATGGTGGCGGTTGAAAGACTGAAGTTGGGAGCTGATTCGGCGCGACGAGGGATTGGAACAACGACAGCGCACGACGACACGACGAATCTGGTTCGTAATACCGACGACGACTCGGCGACTCGGTCGTCGCCAATAGGCTGTAGATTTTCAAGTGCGAAAAAGCGACCCGGTAGTCCAAGGCAATTCTTACTTAGGCCATGGGTTCAGAACATTTTGAAGTCGCTCGCCGGCATGTCGACGCCGACGTACAACCGCTCGATGGCGAAGCACAGCGTGTCGGCCGCCTGAATGAACTCTTCGCCGTGCCCCTTCGCAGTGTCTTCTGTCTCGCCGATGCTCGCGATGAACTGCTCGCGTGACGGCAGGCCGAGCATGCCGGCCTTGATGCCGGTACGGACGAGCCAGGAATGGAGCAAGCCCAGGGTGATATCGTACGCCTGAGGTGTCCGAGGTTGGTTGTGCGGCGCGCGGGCGTGAGGGGGGCGTGTTTGAGTGTGCGAGACGCAGCTACAGTCTGAGCAACGGCTGCGGCTGCGGCTACGACTGCGGCTGCGGCTACGACTGCGGCTGCGGCTACGACTGCGGCTGCGGCTACGACTGCGGCTGCGGCTACGACTGCGGCTGCGGCTCAAGCTATAACGGCGGCAGCGAAGGCAAGAACAAAATAAACGTACGTCTGAGACGGCGTCCCGCAGCGTCTTGCCTACCCGGAGCCCCTTGAAGATGGCTGAGATGAACTTGATTGTGTTGAGTAGGCGGTGCAAGTTGCGGCCTGGCGAG
>Ga0181573_10004884_pt1 | contig 11278 bp, 7 predicted proteins | sample 101ome_25_FD_148643 | JGI IMG/M metagenome (GOLD analysis project Ga0181573, IMG submission 148643) | Coastal salt marsh microbial communities from the Groves Creek Marsh, Skidaway Island, Georgia - 101409BT metaG (spades assembly) | ecosystem: Environmental > Aquatic > Marine > Intertidal zone...
TTCACCCCGGATTTCGTCTCCACCAGTTTCTTCAAAGCGAGGATTTTCGTCTGTTCGTTTGCGCGAAGAAGAAAAGAGAGTCAGAGTCAAAAAGTCAATTTTTTTTTTGCGGTTTTTGCGATGATGCGGAAAAGAAGACGAAGAAGAAAAAAGTCCAAAACGACGAACTTGGGAAGAGCGATATGGGATCGATCTCCGCGCGCGACAAAGGCGATTGCGAGCGAAAAAAGAGAACTGCGGAGCGACGCAGAAACTGCGTCTTTTTCGCGGAAACGGGTCTCGATCTCAGAGCTATTGCGCGCGTTATCCCGGTCGATGAAGAGAAATGGAAATCTCTCTACGAAGCGTTACGACCGGACGAGCTCTCTCGGGAAAAGCCAGCCGTATAATAAAAGAAGAGAGAGAGAAAGAGTGATGGGACGAACCCAAAAGAAAAAACATAAAAAGCGCTCATACCGTCTTGCACACGGAAAACTCGTACTCCCCGACCGGGTCTTGCGAGCGGACTTTGATCGTCAGCGTGTTCTCGTTCGCGGCGGACATCCTTTCTTTTTTTTTATCTCTCTCTGTCTTTGGCTTTTCTTCAAAAATCAAACGCGCTTTCTTCTCTGTCTGCGTTTCTGTCCGCACACAGCGACGCGCGTATCTCTGCAAGAGCACGGAAAATAGAAACTGTCCTTCTCTTTTTTGTCTTCTTCTTCTGTTGTTCTTCTTCTTGTCGTTGTTGTTCTTCTCTCGCGCGCGAGCGAGAGAGAGAGAGAAAACGATAATGGAGAGATTTTCTTCTTCGTTCTTCTTTCTTCTTCTTGTCGCCGTCAAAAAAATATTTTCTTTTTTGGGAAGAAGAAAAGAAAAAAAAAACGCCTCGATTTAAATAGCGAGAAAACTTTTTTACTCTTCTCTCTCTTCTCTCTCTCTCTGTTTGCGCGCGCGGTTTCGCTGCTTTTCGCGGGAAGAAGAAGAAGAAGAAGAAGAAGAAGAAGAAGATAATGAGACGAAAGAATAAGCATCCACAGCGCGCGGAGAATGTGAAAACGGTCGTGGTGGAGCGCGGTGCGGTGAGGAGAGGAAGAGGTGTTGAAGAAGAAGAAGAAGAACCGGTCTTGTGCATGCGAATTCCCGAGGAAAACGAGATGCGAAAGAAGAGAGAAGCGGGAACTTCTTCTTTTGGAGGAAAAGGAGCGAAGAGGAAGAGAGTAAACGAGTGCGATGTTTGCGGACAAACGTGTGCAACTCCATCTGCTTTGATCGTACATATGCGCGTTCACACTGGAGAGAAACCGTTTGAGTGTGTTGTGTGTGAGAAAAGTTTCACGATTGCTTATGGTTTGAAACTTCACATGCGTATTCACACTGGAGAGAAACCGTACGATTGTGATGTGTGCGATAAGAGCTTTCGTAAATCCGATCATTTGAAAAGCCACATGCGTATTCACACCGGAGAGAAGCCATTTGAGTGTGATGTGTGCGATAAGAGCTTTCGTCACGTTGCTGGTTTGAAAAGCCACATGCGCATTCACACCGGAGAGAAGCCGTACGAATGCGACGAGTGCGATAAGAGTTTTCGTCATTCCAACGGTTTGCGAGAACACAAGCGTAGGTGGCACTAGGTCTTTTGTAATACCAACGCATCTTGATACCAACACGTATACATAACTGACTCGCGTGTGCGTCGCGCGAAATATCAAACGAAGAAACGCGTAGCAAAAACTAAAAAAAAGGTGCCAGAATTTGGACGTTAAACAAACGCTCTTTCAATACACACACACTCACGCACATCGCGACTCTGATTAATACCTCAGAAAGAGTGTGTGTGTGTGTGAAAGCGAGAGAAGACACAAAACTTCTCTCTCTCTCAATTCTGCATCATCATCATAAAAAATGGGAGCGCAAATTGAAACATTTAAAAGCGCTCCGGTGCTTTTCCTCTCGCTGTTGTCGCTGACTTTGTTCGTCTCCTCGTCGATGACCGCGATCGATAACGTGCTGATGAACCGAAGCTTGGGTTTAGCGTCTACGCCAGAGAAAATTAATCGGTACTACGCGATCACGTTTGGCGCGTACGCGGCGAAACCGGTGTTTGCTTTGGTGAGCGATTTGACGTTAGGGAAGGAGAGGAGGAAGTTTCTGACGAGAGCGAAGTTCGCGAGCGGGTATTGTTTTTTCGCGGCGGGGTTTCAGTTTGCGCTGTCGTTCGCGAAAACGATCGAAGAGGTGTATGTGTTTGGGATTTTGATGACCGTGTGCGTGAGCGGCGCGTACGCGAGTTTAGATGGGATACTAGTGCGCGCGGCGAAAGGAGGAAGAGGAGGAGAGATTTCTTCGAGAAGGAACGAAGAAGAGATGCGACGGATAGGCGGCGAAATGAACGCGACAGAAGAGGAAGTAAACGCGATAGAGAATAGAACGAATAATACTAAGAGACGAATAACGCAGGTGAACGTGCAAACGGTCGCTATGGCGACGCGAACGTTTGCGGCGATTTTAGGGAGCGCGTGCTCGGTTTTGTTTTTGGAGATGTTCACGGCGAGAGCGACGATTGCGATGTCGAGCGGGTATGCCGTTCTGGCGGCGATTTTGGCGTCGCGAATTAAAGAAGACAGTGATAGCAGCAATGGAACAGGAACGCAGGATTTGGATGAAGATTTGGAAACGAGACGGCGGAGAAGAGTTGATGCAATGGCAACAACAACATCGACATCGACGAAGAAGTGGCCGTGGAGAAGATTCTTTTCTGACCGCGAATTCATCGCGCTCGCTTTGGCGTTATTCCTATATCGAATCACGCCAACCGCCATGGATACGTACAATTCGTTCATTTACTCCATCTACGACAATAAACTACCGAACAGCGCATTTGGTATGTTTCAATTCTTCTCCAACGTCGGCGCGCTCTTCGGCGCGTTTGCGTTTTCCTTCTTCCACAACAAATACTTAGTCGAGAAGAAACAACAACGAGACGACGAAAACCTTCCTGGAAGAGGAGGAGAATCCACGCCATCGCCGTCGAATTATCCAAACGCTCGGAACCGCCAAAAGCAACTCCTTCTCCAAACGCCTCGTTCGAAGATGAACGTCTTCCTCCTCGGCGGCCTCGCGGACGTTGGCTTCCAACTCGTGCGTCTGTTCGCCATCTACCATCCGCCAAAAATCAACCAAAGCAACAGCGGCGTGCGCGCGGCAATTACCCTGTCCGTTCTGGAACTCATCGTTTCATTCGGTTCTCGATTCGCGTACATGCCCATCGTCATCCTCTCCGCCGTCGTCGCCGAAAAGTGCGAAAACAAAGAAGCCTTCTCCTTCTCCACCTTGGTCTTCTTCGCGGACCTTTCGTCCATCTTCGCCGGCTTCATCGCCGCCGATATCGTCGAGAGATGGAAAATAGGCGCCGCCGTCAAACGAAAGTTAGACATGATGTACATCACCGGACGCTCCTGGCGTCCTCTGAAAAACTTCGTCTACCTGTGCGCGTTCTTAAAGCTCGCCGCGGTCGCCGCGACGCTTCTACTGCTCAAGTTTGTCTTATCTCGCTCCGACGCTTCCGACGACGAGGAAAACGAAAGCGAAGAGTACCACCACCACCATCGAAGCGCACCCGCGACAGAGGAAGAAGAAGAAGAAGAACGTAGCAGAGAGAGAGAAGCTCGCAATAGTCTTAGTCCGTACAGAATAGACAGATAGTTTTTTAATGTGACGATATCCCTATAGAGTGAGTAGCACTGTAGCAGATAAATATCTTTCTCGCGCGTGTCCTTTGGGGGAGCTTTTTCTTCAGAAAAAGATACGCATTCCAATGCGAAAAGTCGCGCGATAAAGCACAGATCAGAATGAGGATATCTTCTCTTATTTCACGACGGACGTCTTCTCCGGTCGTTTTACTCGCGACGACTGGGAGACGACGCGCGCGAGCGGTGGTTAAATCGTCGAAGTTTGAGGGAAAGAGGCGGAGGGGAAAATTCGGCACCCGCGCGTCCACGTCCTTGGAAAGAGAGGAAAATGCGAATAAGAAAAGTGAATTGAAAACGATTGAAAATGCCGCGGTGGTCACTCGATTGTGGTCGAACGTGAGCGAAGACGCGGATGGTGGCGGGTACGCGCACGAGTCTGGTTCTGTTTTAGGAAACGCGGCGTTGATTGCTGGAACCACCGTGGGGGCAGGCGTACTCGCGTTACCCGAGATAACTGGCCCGAGCGGCTTTCTCGCGAGTTCGGAAATGTTGGTGGCGATGTGGGCGTATTTCGTCGCGACGGGATATTGTCTCGCGGAGGTGAACTTAGCGACGCTGTGCGCGCTCGGTGGGAGCGGTTCGAAGAACGGGGTGAGTTTGTTTTCGGTGACGCGTTCGACGCTTGGGCCAAGCGGCGCGGCCGTCTTCTCGCTGGCCTATGTTTTTATGCACGAGTGTTTAACCATCGCGTGTTGTTTGAAAGGGGCGGAGATTTTGTCAAGCGGTAAGTACATAGCTGACATTGGATTTAACGAAGCGATTGTACTGTTTGGAGGTTTCATCGGTTTATTCGTGGCTTTGAGCAGTGAAAAAGTATTAGATTTTACCAATCGATTATTGGTGCTTTTCATCGTCAGCGCTTTGATCGGGCTGGTGAGTTTATGCATCGGGGACGTAGACGTGGCGAATTTACAGAGGAGTGATTTTAGCGTGGTCGGGAACACCATACCAGGTATCGCGGTCGCGTTCGTGTATCAGTCGGTGTTGCCGTCGGTGGTTTCCTCGTTGGAGGGCGACGTGCCAAAGATTAAAAAGGCAACGGTTCTAGGAACAGCTGTGCCGTTAGGCATGTTTTTGTTGTGGAACGCGGTCGTTTTAGGTGCTTTATCAGGAGAAGATTTAATGGCGCCAGGCGGCGTGAATCCAGTCGACTTGTTAGCCTCGAAAATTGAAAACGGCTACGGCACATTGTTAATCGACGCTTTCTCCTTCAGCGCGGTGGCAACCTCCTTCATCGGATTCACCATCGGTTTGAAAACGTTCATCGCAGATGGGTTACAATCGGTCAACGTGAAATCCGAACCAATATCCTACGCGTTGACGCTGATTCCACCGCTAACTTTTGCGATAACCTATCCAGACGTGTTCATTTCCGCGATAGACAACGCCGGGACGTTCGGGGTTATCGTCATCTTTGGCTTATTGCCTCCTATGATGGTTTACAATTACCGCAAATCCGCCAGAGAGGAGTTTGAAGAGACGGACGCGCTCGCGTCGACCGAAAGGATGCGACAAAAAGCCTTGGTCGATTCCATCGCTTTACCAGGGGGCGACGCGACCTTATTCGCCATCTTCGCCTTTTCCGCGTACGTCATTTTGCAAGAGACCCTCGAGCGCACCGTCGTCTAAAAACAAAGTTGCTCTCGCGAGGGAGAGGACGAGACAGTACCGAGCAGCGCTCGTCGTGTACATGAAAACATTTTTATAAAATAGTAAAAGCTGATAACAGCGTAGCCATAAACTAGCGCAGATAGCGACCGACGCATTTCTCCTTCGGAGAAGATGACGACGACGAATTGTTTGTATATATAAATATGTATGTGTTGCATTATTGATCGATACTACTCCCGCGCGAGAAGAGAAGAGAGAAAGAAGGAAGGAAGAGAAAGAAGGAGAAAAAAAAAGTGCAGCCGCCAAAAAACAAAAACTCATTTCCCCATTCCAAAGCGCCACGCACGTAGCACTCACCATCTCGTCGTTCTCGCGAGCGCACGGACGATAAAGACTCTTTTTTGTTGTTGAGAAGGAGAAGAGCACTAAGAGAGATATGAAAAACAAAAAGCGCAAGCAAGAGCGCCAGGCGCGCTTAGAGCAGGACGACTTTGAAAATCGAATCCGCGACGAGCAGAAGAAACATCGACACATCGACCGGACGAAAGTCTTGCTCGGCGAAGCCGGCGATATCGCCTCGGATTCCGAGGACGAGTTCGACGAGGACTACCAAGGTCAGTTTGGTACCGTCGTCGAGCACGGCGCGCTGTTTAAGCCGGAAAAGAAAGGCGTGGACCCGGAACACACGGGAATCAACAGGAAAGAAAAGACGCTCTTGCTGACCTCGAGAGGGGTCGTCGCTCGATTTCGGCACCTGATGCAAGATTTGCTCTGTTTACTTCCGAACGCGAAAAAGGACGCAAAAATCGATTCGAAAAACGATAAGCGAGCGGTGGTAGAGTGCGCGGAGCTGCGCGGGTGCAACAACGCGATATTTTTCGAGTCTAGGAAACGGCAAGATTCGTACGCGTGGTTCGCGAAGACGCCCGAGGGACCGTCGATTAAATTCCACGTGGAGAACATCCACACGATGGCGGAGTTGAAGTTAACCGGGAACCACTTGAAGTTTTCCCGTCCGAGTTTACACTTCGATCCGAAATTTGACGACGAAGCGCACACGAGAGTGATTAAAGAAATATTAGTCCACTGCTTTGCGACGCCGTGGAAACACCACGCGATGAAACCGTTTTACGACCACCAGATGTGCTTTTACTGGGAAGACGGACGCGTGTGGTTTCGAAACTACCAAATCGTCCACCCGGAAGGAAAAGAAGTGCGTGCGAATTTATCCGAAAACGCCGGCGTTTCCGCTGGTTTATCTCTCACCGAAGTTGGCCCGCGCTTTTGCCTCCACCCGATTAAAATCTTCCAAGGCGCGTTCACCGGGAAAGTCCTCTACGAGGACGAACTCTTCGTCAACCCAAACGTCAGACGCGCCGACGCGAAGAAAAAAGACAGCGACGTGTACGCCAGAAAAGTCGCCAAAAAACAAAAGAGGAAAGCGCACGTCGCCATGAACCAATTGAAGAGGAGAGAGGACGATTTAGACGGGTTTTTTCGCGACGACGAGGCGTTTTAGATTATCCTTTTAGAAGAAAGTTGTAATATTAGAATAAAGTTAACATCAATGTTTGAGAGACAGACGAAATTCTCGTTAAACGAAATTCGCCGCTTTACATAAAACGCTCTTTTAAACCACCATTACGAGAGCGATGATGATGGCGCGGACGAACGAAGCGCGCGAGGAGAAAGAGGAACGCGCTCTCGTCGTTCCTCTTCGAGGAATGCCTTCCTCCGCGTCGAGATCCGTCCACGCCATGCGGCTGCGCTCGAGGCAAACGAAACATTTGCAAAAAGAGAAGCGGACTTTGCGAGCGATGCGAACGGAAGGCGAGGACGACGACGACGACGAAGAGGAAGAGCACGCGCGCGACGAGAGAAAAACGAAAGCGAAGATTCAGCGAACGAGAATAGACCGACGCGTGGTGGTACCGACGAGCGTCGAGAGGGAAGAAGAAGAAGAAGCGGAAGAAAAACGAGAGGCGAATTTGAGTTTGTTTCCTTTCCTCGGGAAGAGGATGAGCGGTCGAGCGCCGATGGGAAACAATAACAATGTCAACGAAAAAACGTCCATCCGGAAGCAGTGCGCGGAGAACGTCTATAAATTGGTGGTTCAGAGTTTACAGAGCGGAGATTTCGAACTCGCGGCGCGCACGACGGCGGCGTTGTTAGCCATCAGTAGGAAGCGGATGTACCGCGAGGAAGAGACCGAGAACGGAGGACGGAAGAACGCGGCCGAGGAGGAGGAGGAGGAGAACGACGACAACGACTTCGACGAAGAGGAAAAGGAGAAGCGGAGAAAGAGAAAGACGTTAAATTGGCACCCGAAAGTCGCGCGGGACGATTGGGAGATGTGCAAAAAGCACGAGCGAATGGCCATGAAGAGTTGTTTGGAGTTGATGAGCGGTGCGAGAGGAGATGTAGAGGAAGAAGAGGAAGAGAGAGACGCGCGGGAGATTTACACGAATTTAGTGAAGGAGGCGAGCATTGGTGGTGAGAGACAACAGGCGAGGTTTGAACGCGCGTTCGGTGAGTTTTTCCGAGCCGCGAGGAGGAAGGCGAGAGAGGCCAGGAAGAGCTTAGAGAGGGAGAAGGCGTTGAGGAAGGCGAAAATGAGGAAAGAAAATGTGAAGAATAGGAAAGCGCTGCCGCGCGCCGGTCGATTCGGTGGGTATGGCGATGACGACGGAGGCGAGGAAGAAAAAGCGGAAGAAGAAGTTAAGGAACTAAATATAAACCTCGAGCCTGAAGTTGCCGATGCAGTCCGGTTACTCGAAGGTCGCGGAGTGAAGATATACAATTTTACCGACAGCGAGAAGCGAAAACTTTTGCAATCCAGCATGCGCTCGCTCACGGATGCGGCAATGTTGAAATTTGCGCTTTGGTTCGAATCTATAAAAGACAAGACCGTCCAAAGACACGTGCTGAGGTTGGAGATGTGCCGAACTCCGTTGACGAGTAAAGAGATAGAAATGAAACGAAGAGGTAAATCGATTACGAATAAAACCTTAGATGCGAGAGCAAAGAGTGGTGCGTTTGGAGACGATTCGCTACGTACAAATGCAGTCATTTCAATTACGGGTTTATTAGAGGCTAGGGCGACTAATAATAACACCAATAACAACGGACGACGGGAAGACATTGGTGCGGATTTTTCGTCGTCGTCGTCGAGCGACGATGCGATCAAACTTTCCATCGCCTTAGCGATGCTAGGTTTGGCCGAAAATCCAGCGATATCACAAGACCCGGAAATAACATTAGTCAACGTGGAAGAGACGTTGAGTAAGCTCGTTCAAGAACTCCCGAACGATAAGGACGCGAGAGAGGCTTTAGCTACGTTTTTGATTCGAGCGTACGCGCTCGGGTATCGAAAAGATCAAGCCGACAACCGAAGGATGAAAAGTTTTATTTCGTCTAAATCTCGACCTCTTGACTGCATGGATGCGCAGAACATAGTGAACGCGTGTCTCGCTACTACTCGAGTCGACCCAACGTGTGAAATAGCCATGCATTTTTTAATGCATTGCTGGAAGTACAATTATAAAGCGGAGGATGCTCAACTCGTAAAAGGAGTGGATTTTTGGGAAGACGCGTTAGATCACGACGACGCTGAAGGGATTTTTGTCGAATCGGATAACTTTGGCGCGTTGGATTCAGCTAGCGTCAAATACATCGGAAGCGCGATTGATGCAAACGAACTTATACACGCCACATGCGAACGTGTCGAGTGTTTGCCGAAGGACGAACAGTCTTGGAAATATTTGAGCACGGCGCTAGTAGGTGTCGAAATGTGTGCAACAGGAGAGAGTGAAAACGCGTACGCGAGACAATACGAGATTATCTTTCAAAACGTGAGCATGAATCGAGTGTGGTGGCCGCAACGGATGTTCGCCAATCCAAATGAAATTTCTTCCTCTAGCGTCGCGCTTTGCAAATACAAAGCCATCGTGGCGTGTATCGCATTTCCGTTGGATGAAAGATGTGAGCGATACGTGAATACATTTCAAACTTTCCTTGCAAAAAATGCGAACTTGAGTCAAAACTTCTCCGGCGTTATTTCATTGCTTTCGTTTTTGAAGGACCGCGTCAAGGAGAAATACAAACGATTGCTCACTCCGGAAGATGAAAACGTTTTACGCGACTCGGTGAAAACTAAAGCAGACGACGAAAAGGAAGAAAGCGAAGAAGACGAGCTGAAAGACGTTGAAGTAGACGACGCGATGCTCTAAAGATGTAAAACAGTAGCCATAGTATTCTACCATGCCATAGTACATGTGTGACAAGATAAAGCAATGTTGTAAAAAAAAGATAGCGCCGCATTTAAAATTTTACTTCTGCACGTCCAACGTGATGTATACCGGACAATGATCGCTTCCCTCCATCTCCGTCAACATTCCGCTGGATATCACCTTCACCTCTGCATTGTGTTTGAACATTCCATCGCTCGCGAGGAAGTAATCCAAGCGCAAACCTCTATTCCTTGGCCTGTTCCCGGCTCTTTGAGACCAATACGAAAACCACCCCGTCTGCGTAGGATTGAAATGACGAAACGCGTCTTTCATTTTGCACTCTTTCATCATCACTCCAAAAGCGTTCCTCTCTTCCGGCGTCGTCCCGGCGGACTTTGGAATGTGCTTCGCGCCTACGTTATAAATGTCGATATCCAAATGCGCGACGTTCAAATCGCCTCCGTAAATCGTCGGTTTCTTTGCTTGCAACGCGTTCAAATGCTCGCGACACTCCTTCTCCCACGTGTTGATTCTCCAATCCAAACGATCCAGCTTTTGCCCGCTGTTTGGAACGTACGTGAAAACCGCATTGAACGATTCGTATTCCAAAGTAATCGCGCGACCTTCCGAGAGATGTTTCTTCCCATCGAGCAACCCTTCCGTCACTTTCAAAAGTTTCGGTCCGTCGTACGGAGTCGTCGTCGTCGTCGTCACCGTAGGGGTTGGCGTTTCCTTCTTCTTCCCGCCGCCGCCGCCGCCGCCGCCAAACATATCCTTAATCGACGTCTGTTTCATCGGCGACTTCCCTCCTTCTTTTGTTTTCTCGTCGTTCGTTTCTTTACACGCGCTCCTCGCCAAAATGCACACCCCGGCGTACCCTTTCTTCGCCGTCGAACACGCAAACTTCACCGTCGAAAACTCCGGCAACAACGCCTTCAACTGTTTCGTCGCCTCGTCCACGTTTTCCGGATTCAACTTGTGCTCCGAAAACATCAACACGTCGCACTCTGTTTTATCCACCACGGCGCGCAAACACTCCGGTTTATTCTTCAACATCGCGCGCAAACCGGCGACGTTAAACGCCACCGCGACGAACTTTTGGCCTTTGAACGTCGCGTCTCTTTGCGACCACACCGGGAGAAACGGATGGGAAAAGAAATCATTCTTGAGTGCTTGGAGGGGGACGGGTGGGCCGAGGGGATTCTCGGGATATTTTGCTTTCTTTGTGAGTGGCTTCTCGTTGGCGTCGATTGTGGTGGTGATTGTTACGGTGTCGTCGTCGGGCGCTTTCTTCTTCTTGGCGTTCGATGGAGACATGCGGCGCTTTGTTTGATGATGATGATGATGATGATGGTAAGTAAAGTGCGAGCGAGGAGTTTGGAGTTTTTTGAACAGGAAGACGAAAAGGCGCTTGCTTCTTGGTGAAACCCTAAAATAAAACCCTAAGCCCTCCTCTAGGTGTAGGGTTTACAATACCTAACGAACTTTTCTCTTCATAACGCAAACCATCATCAATGTCTTTGCGTCTGCTGCTGCTCCCGTCGCGACGTTTCCTCACCTTCTCCGCGACGAAAACGACGACAACGACGAGACAGACGATGATGAAATGCGCCAACGCGAGTAGTGGTAGTAGTAGCAGACGCGTTGCTTGTACTCGTCGTTGCGGTCGGTATTTGGTAGCGCGTCATTGCGGTCGTGTTTTGGTAACGA
>Ga0181573_10004885_pt1 | contig 11278 bp, 9 predicted proteins | sample 101ome_25_FD_148643 | JGI IMG/M metagenome (GOLD analysis project Ga0181573, IMG submission 148643) | Coastal salt marsh microbial communities from the Groves Creek Marsh, Skidaway Island, Georgia - 101409BT metaG (spades assembly) | ecosystem: Environmental > Aquatic > Marine > Intertidal zone...
AATCTGGTGCGCTTTAAAACTTGTAATAATCATGATCTCAGGAATTCTCTAAAAAAACGTCAGGTTTGGGGTCCGTCGCCGTGCCCTTTTCACGGCGTGTTCGTCTCACTCTGGAGCCGAGGGGTCACAATCGTGACCGCATCCAAACGAGTCGCGATCGTTCTCACTCTTTCCACTGACCACTGCGCAGGGAATAGGTGAAAGATGAGGTTCACTGCAGTGACACTTGCCTGGCTCCACGCATGTGCTATGTTTGTTTGGGAAGTTTCCGCGATGGATGAATATGTCGCATCCCCACGCGTGAATCTCGAGCACGAGGCTGACGATTATGATCCACCGATGTCGACGACATACGATGAGATGGGCTTCGTGCGGGTGAGACGGACGACACGGCGGCGTGCGTCGAGACGAACCGATCGTGTTGACGTAGTTGCAGCCGAACTCCAGACTGACTCTCTCGTTGTTTTTGGCTGACTGCCGCAGGGCGTCGATGTGTCAACATACGGGAGCACGGGTACTGTCGCCAAGGCAAGCGAATCCAATCTGGACCTGGAGCTTGAGATGGAACCAGAGCTGAATCTGGATCTGGATTTGGAGCTGGGACTTGAGCAGGAGATTGAGCTTGCACCTGAGCGGAAATCAGAGCTGGAGCTTGAACCAGAGCCGGAGACAGGGCTGAAATCTGCAAGCGAGCCTGAAGCTCTGGAGGCGGGGGGGCGTAAGCAGGCCACTGTGCGGCGCGAAACGGCAGATAAAGAGAAGAAGCAGATGGGGACGGCAGAGCGACTGAGGCGAGATACTGGCGAGGCGCCCTTGGAGAAGGAGCCCCCTGCGACCGTTTTCGACTATTATAGGCCGAAGCCGCTAGATCCTGTGTTCGTTGGGGGATACTGGAAGCGAGCGAATCCTTGGGAAAATGGGCGAGATGGGGCTTGACGAGATGGGTAAGCTTACGTGCGACGAGATAGGGCGTTCGCTTTCTCACGTTACTTGTCAGAGACACAACAGCACGGAAGGATATTTATATCCCACCCCTATGCCTCTGCCACTTCGGCTTTTTTTCTCCTAGACCCCCTGTCCTTTTTATGCGAGTCTAATGCCCTGCTCACATAACCATACCACCGTCAATGTTGAACGTCTGACCAGTGATGTAGGCGGCTGCAGGATCGAGGGCAAGGAACTTCACCAGACCTGCTACCTCGTCTGGCTGTCCGTATCGGCCAAGCGGGATGGAAGTCATGATCTTTGCCTCGATCTCGGGGCCAAGCTCAGCGGTCATGTCAGATGCGATGAACCCGGGGGCGATGGCGTTGCAGTTGATCTTGCGGCCAGCATACTCACGTGCGATGGTTTTGGTGAGGCCGATGACACCGGCCTTAGCAGCGGAGTAGTTGGCCTGGCCGGCGTTGCCTGTGACGCCCACGACGGAGGAGATGTTGATGATGCGCCCACTGACAGGTTTCTTCTTGCCCATCATTTTGGTGCCCTCTTGGCACATCATAAACACACCGGTGAGGTTGGTGTCGATCACTTCCTGCCACTGCGTCATCTTCATGCGCATCATGAGGGTGTCCCGGGTGATGCCCGCGTTGTTGACAATCACGTTTACCTCACCGAACGCGTCCATCGTCTCCTTCATGAGACGCTTGACGTCGTCCTGGTCGCCAACGTTGGCCTGGACACAGATGGCGTCGCCGCCGGCTGCCTTGATCTTCTCCGCGACCTCCTCGGCAGGGCCTGCCGAAGCGGCATAGTTGACAACAACGCGCGCCCCAGACTCGCCAAGAGCGAGCGCGACGGCGGCACCGATGCCGCGGGAAGCACCAGTGACAATGCATACGGGACCTGCGTTTGTTTGGGAGATCAATCGAAAGTGAAAGGCTCATCTTGTCAGGCAGCGCTCCCAACCCGAATACGTCGCGCGGAAGAGATCGCTAACGTGGATCAGCAAATGAAGGTGGGGGCATCGCGCGGGAGATATTGTAGAGACGGATCAATCACCCGAGGGGGACGCAGTACGCGTTTGACCTCTCGCGTACCTTCGGCGGAGGCGGTGGTGGCGAAGGCGCGGCGGGTGGCCGTCACCGGGGTCGCCGCGCGAAGAGGCTTCACGGCGGTACCGAAGGTGGCGCGCTGCTTGAGCGACTTGACCGCGGTGCGGGAGACTGCGGCTGCGGCAGAGGTCATACAGGCAGCCATGTTATTTGATGTTTTAAGGGGACAAAAGGGGGGGGGGAAGCGAGAAGTGCGAGGAGGGAGGGTTCAGGTAATCCCTTTATCCATTGACCATTGATCCGGACTACAAAAGTACCGATAGGTCCGGGATCGTCACGGTGGGCCGTTAGCCGTGGGGCATATTGTACACTTCGGACACTAACTTTCGAGACTAAAGACTTGTCGATTTTCAAATTTACACGATTTTGTGACTGAATTAACACTGACTTTGTCACGGGGTACACCTTTCACCCTCTGAGACTTTCAAATTGACCGGTACAGCTTCAAAACACACAAATTGAACCCGTGGCTGACCCATGCGTTCGGGAGCGCCCCGACAGCGCGTCTCGACGCGCCTGCCCCTCAAACTCGTGTGACATATCGGATATCGGTGGTCAAGAGTGTTCGGACACAAGATCCCGCTAGCTACCTAGCTAGCTAGCTAGAGCTAGCTAACTAGCTAGCTAGCTAGATATCACCTCGTTTCTCTATCTAATTGACTGATTCCAGTTAGTTACCTTCGTAGTTGATTTGGTTCAATTGTGAGGGTAGGAGTACACTAATTCAGTCGAATACATGAACTTTCGAAAGTACCGTTGGTACGATACTCGGGCTTGACACTCAACCGCGTTTGTTCACATTACAAGACATCGAGAGTAGAAGAGCTTAGCGAAGCCCCGCGGACGCGCGTCGTTTATCGCAGATTGTTCGTGCACGCGTCGGTCGTCGTGTTTTCAAGTCAAAACGGGATGCAGACAAGCGAGAGGCAGCAGACAGGCATCGGCGCGCTTGGCGCTTACATGTCATCCTCCTCCTCGTCGAACTCGCCCTCCTCCTCGGCGGAGGCGTCCTGGTACTGCTGGTACTCAGAGACGAGGTCGTTCATGTTGGACTCAGCCTCGGTGAACTCCATCTCGTCCATACCCTCGCCGGTGTACCAGTGAAGGAAGGCCTTGCGGCGGAACATGGAAGTGAACTGCTCCGAGACGCGCTTGAACATCTCCTGCACAGCAGTGGTGTTGCCGATGAAGGTAGCGGCCATCTTGAGACCCTTGGGAGGGATGTCGCAGACAGAGGACTTGACGTTGTTGGGGATCCACTCGACGAAGTAAGAGGAGTTCTTGTTCTGGACGTTGAGGAGCTGCTCATCAACCTCCTTGGTGGACATGCGACCACGGAAGAGCGCCGAGGCGGTGAGGTAACGGCCATGGCGAGGATCGGCGGCACACATCATGTTCTTGGCGTCCCACATCTGCTGCGTAAGCTCGGGGACGGTGAGCGCGCGGTACTGCTGGGAGCCGCGGGAGGTGAGGGGGGTGAAGCCGACCATAAAGAAGTGGAGACGGGGGAAGGGGATGAGGTTCACCGCGAGCTTGCGGAGGTCAGCGTTGAGCTGACCAGGGAAGCGAAGGCAGCAGGTGACACCGGACATGACGGCCGAGATGAGGTGGTTGAGGTCACCGAAGGTCGGGGTGGTGAGCTTGAGGGTGCGGAAGCAGATGTCGTACAGCGCCTCGTTGTCGAGGACCATGCACTCGTCAGCGTTCTCGACGAGCTGGTGCACCGAGAGGGTAGCATTGTAAGGCTCGACAACGGTGTCCGAGACCTTGGGGGAGGGCACGACAGAGAAGGTGAGCATCATGCGATCGGGGTACTCCTCGCGGATCTTGGAGATGAGGAGCGTGCCCATGCCGGAGCCAGTACCACCACCGAGAGAGTGGCAGACCTGGAATCCCTGGAGGCAGTCGCAAGACTCGGACTCCTTGCGCACAACATCGAGAACAGAGTCGATCAGCTCAGCACCCTCGGTGTAGTGACCCTTCGCCCAGTTGTTGCCGGCCCCGGTCTGGCCGAAAACAAAGTTGTCGGGGCGGAAGATCTGGCCGAAGGGACCGGAGCGGACAGAGTCCATGGTGCCGGGCTCGAGATCCATCAGCACGGCGCGGGGCACGTAACGGCCTGTCGATCGATGAGGCGAGAGAAGGGGGAGCGAGCGTCAGGAGCGGTCGGGAAAATTCTGCAAACGGAATTCACCAACGGGAGGATGTCCCCGGCGATTTCCGGAGCGCTCGATCGACGTACCGCCGGAGGCCTCGTTGTAATACACGTTGATCCTCTCGAGCTGAAGGTCGGAGTCGCCGCAGTAGGTACCGGTGGGGTCGATGCCGTGCTCATCGCAAATAACCTGTGCGTCGCATGAGGGAATGGGTTCGGTCAACCTCAGGAGAACACGACGTGAAAGGGCCCACCCAATTCGGCGTGGCCTTTCGGGAATTATAATCCGCCGCGTCTCGAACGCTCGGCAAGAGCACGCACCTCCCAGAACTTGGCACCGATCTGGTTGCCGCATTGGCCGCCTTGGATGTGAACGATCTCACTGTAAGTCGAGGGTGTAGAGATATCATGTCAGCGCGAGCGTCGCGAGGAACGAGTCGCCGCAGGGCTCCAAATCCGGCATTCAAAATCCAACGGGTCAAAAGAAGCGGCAAACGCGGATCCCGGAATCGGAGCTCCCCGAGCTCGCGCGCGCCATCGCTCGCCGCGCGAGGAGGGGCAACATCTCTGTCAGCGACCGAACGCACCGCATTGTTTTTGAGTGTCAAGGTGATGTTAAGGTGTGGTGCCTTAAGAAGTGTGGACCTGGACGTCGCGCGATCCCGGTTCGGCTCGTCGGTCGAAAAAGGAAAGTCCGCGGATCGCTCTCGTTCCCGTTTTTCGTATGTGCTTCAGTCACGAAATCGCCAGCTCCTAATTTAGCACCACGCTCATCAAGTTTTGCTTCGTGTTGAGGTTTGCTTGGACCTCCAACCGTGTAATCTCGTGACAGACTAAAAACTTTATATTTATCTGGCAATTGCAGGCGTTTTAGCAGTGTTCTCCACCAATCCTACAGGTACGGTCTTAATTCTCTCCAACAAGAAACGGATCTCGCCCACTTTCTTGAACACCCGGTGAACACCCCCGGCCCCTTAAAGAACCGCGGTCGGACGCGACCGGGCGGTTGTGGCCGTTGTACGGGTCGCGGCGTGCTCGTGAAAGTACGCACGGCGGCAGGGCGAGGGGTGGGGTCATGGTTGAGGCGACGATCGCGTCTTCTGAGGCGCTGCTCCTGTTGTCCCCTTCAATGGCATCTGCAGCCTCGGTGGCGTCGGCGCCAGGGGACGGGCGGAGGATGGGCCGGCGCGCAGCGCTGGGATGCGCGGTCTTCACGATCTGCGCCCTTGCGGCTTTTGCGAGCAGTGCCACAGACGGCGCAGGCGCGGCGCTCGCGGCGCTCGGGAGCTCTGCCACGGTCGCGACCCACTCGCGCGCCTCCTCCTGCAGCGCGCACGGTTTCGACGACGCCCTCCCGGAGAACCCGAAGGCGAAGGTGTTTCTCGATGCCATGCCCAGGCTCGCGCGCTCCAACCTCGGCACGCACCTCGCACGGTGTGCGAGCGAGCTACCGTTATTGCCGGTCGTGACATCGAATGATGCGTACCGCCTCGGGAACGCGGTCGAGCGACAGGGCGTGGGTTGGATCGGTGCACGAAGGCTCGTGCTGGAGGAGAACGCTGGATATGAGGGAAGCATCCTGTACGATTTCCTCATGGGCGAGAATGAGGACCAGAGAGCCTTCGTCGGAAGTGTTGTGGCGAAAAAGCGGCGCATGGCAAGCGAGGATTTGGAAACCACCGCTTCGCTGCACGGAGACAACAACACGATCGTGATTCCTCTGCGCTTGAGCGACAAGGTGCGATTCATGGTGGAAGATTATCCGGTTATCAACACGGCTGTGGTTGAATACAAAAAGATGCACTGTCCCTGGTGCACGGACTTGGTGATCATGACGCTGCTGGTTTGGGGAGAGGACAAGAACCACATGTTCGCGTACAACTATGACGAGTATAAGCAGTCGCTCACTGTGTTACACTCGATCGCGAAGCACGCGCAGTCGCCCGAGGGGGGTTCCTTGCGCGTCACGATCCGGTCAACGCTCGACGCTGACCGCGATTTTGTGTACAGTGCATACAGTCCGCACCTTGTGCTCCCAATGGTGACGCCTTCGTCTTGGCACCAACTTCTGACATACTGTAATCGCGCAGTGTTCGATCCTGTTCGTGAGAGCGCGGCGATCAAATTTTACGACGCCATTATGGCGCCGAAGCTGAAGATGCCGGGGCGCAGAGCAAGGCTGCGCAACGCGTACGCATGGCTTGAGCGAGAGGTGCCGGACGATGTCCTCGTCAACTGGTTCCAGCTCGAGACGCAGAAGCGCGGGCTGTCAGAACACAAGGTGACAGTGACAGAGATGGTTCGGTGGTCGGATTGGCCGTCTATTGTGAAACCGTATGAGGTGGGCATGGGCGCATACGACGGCGCGGTGCGGAGCATCGCGAGAACCCGAGAGGCGGAGCTACCTCCCGCCGAGGCAATCGTCCAGCCGAATGTGAGGCGCCGTGCATTCGTCCTACGCAGGGACGGGGCTTAAACGGTGGACGACTAGAGCGCAAGTCGTCCGTGCGCTGGAGCTGAGGTATTGGTAGGGGAAGGGTTGGGGGGGTGAGTATGGGAGGAGATTCGGAGAGAAGGCGATGGGCAGCTGAAGACACCTCGACAATCGATAGAAACGCTGCCTTCATCAAGAAATACAGAGATGCACGACGGTGAAGACTTCTGTTAACGACCGACACCTTTCGCTCATTCGAGGTTTCACAGCGCTCACCGTCTCGCGAGGGCAACTTGTGGCCCTACACGAACTCCTGCCCCCGCGCTAAATGGCCCCCTAGCGACTGTGGCCGCGAGTGCAGCGGCCGCCTCTTCACTCACCATCACTGGGATGGAAGGGTCCCGTACTCGCGCCCTCTCCTCCTTCACGGCAGCGAGGAGCCCCAACGCCGCCTCATGTCGCCACCGACACCCAGGCGGCGTCGACTCCGCGCAGTTGTCTGTAACTTTTGCCAGTGCTGCCTCGTGCATCAAAATTTCTGACGCAAACCAATTACGTCGACCCAATGCAGCGATACACCGGTACGCGGCGACGCGAAGCTCAAGAAATGCGTCACCGCTGTTCTGAAGCGCGCCGCTCCACAAGAGCTCTGCAGGAGTTGACCCTCGAGCCTCAGCCACCTCGTACACGCGGTCTCGAATGGCCGCCTCCGCCGCATCAGCGGCGTCCGCGTCTTCCGTGTCCGCTGCGGCTGCCTCCGCTATACGCGACGCGGCGAGTGGATCGATCCCCCCAAGCGCGGCGATGAATCGAGGGGGAACCCCGACGGGATCGTGCGCGCGCACGTCGTGCGTTGTCTCATGTCGTCGACCAGAGCTTATCCCAGCGCCCGCGAGCGTTGCGAGGGCGTGCAACGCAGCAACTCTTGCCCCCCTGCGAGATGAGTTATGATCACCGGAAACTCCAAACGCCGTGCTCACGACGGATGCGAGAAGTACGCCGCCGGACGATACATTTGGGTCGGCGACGAGCGCGGCGGCGCCCTCCAGTGTCTCTGCGAGTGTGCCCACCGCGACGCATGCCGCTTCGCAAACCTCGTCATCCTCATCCTCGGCGGCGCGCTGCAGCGCTTGGAGAAATGATAGAAGGGAATCATTATCCCTTGATCCTAGGATGGCGATGGAGCCCTTGGAACCTACGGCAGCGGCGATTCTTGCCCCCGTCAATGCAGCACGTGCGCGAACGTGACCCGGTGCGCTGCCAGCAAAAGCGCGTTTCAGTTTTACTGCGGATGCGCGAACCTTTTCGTCAATCGCATCCATAGATTTCATCCGTTTGTTGTCCTCTTTCGCGCATTCATCGCTTTTTTTCTCCGTGGAACCTTCGTTCATCTCATTTCTGTCGCTGTCTTCTTCTTCATCACCTGCTATCGCCTTCGCGAGCTTTGGGAGGAGCGGCGTGGCAAGGGCTCTCGCGGCGGAAGGATCCGCAGCCTCGGCTTCAACGAGCTCTGCGAGGAGTTCCATGGCAGCCATGGCGGCGAGCGGGTCGCCCGCATCTTCGATTTCGTGCAGGAGCTCATCTCGCAATCCACGCTCGGCGACGGCGGCGGCGGCGCGGAGGGAAGCACTCGCGAGTGTTGCGGCGAGGGCGTGCGCACGAAGCCGCGTTGCGGGCTCGCGACGGTCTGCGACAAAGTCCGAGAGGCGGGCGACGATTGGGTTGATCGTCTCCGGCACGGTGGTGGCGAGCGCAGCCAGCGCGGAGGATGCAGCGGCGGCCACACCTGGGTCGGGGTCGCGAATAGTCTCTATCAGCTCGCGCACGATCTCGTCAGGAACACACGAGCGCGAGTCGTCGTCCGTGTCGGAAGGCTCAGTCGCGAGTTGCGCGAACGCTCGCTCGAGCTGCGCACAAGCGAGTCTGCGTACACGAGGGGAGGCGGCGGCAAGACCAGCCTCAGCGTAAGGCATCGCGGAGGGAAGCAGGGTCGCGCCGGGGGCGGTCGCAAACATTCGCTCAAGGAAGACACATAGGTCGGACTCCTCCTTGCTACCGGTAGGCACAGCAGCGAGCCTCGCAAAGACGTCGGGCAGGGAGTGGGTCGCCAAGATCTCGGACGCCACGTCGTCACGAGGCGCGCCCACGAGCGCGACGTCCGCCGCAAGCTCCAGCAGATCTACGGTGAAAGGAGGGGAAGTCATTCTGGCAGTCATTGATATATTGCGGCGTGCTCTTGAAGGATTGAAGACCTAAACTCCACTTATACATGACTCCGCGCGTCGCTTGGAAGGAACGGTCAGGCTTCGACAACACATGCGCCTGATCCTCTTGAGAGCTATCACGCACGCACCCCACGCTTCTCTCGTTGCCCCTTTCTGCTCACCCCGAGTGTTCCGAGACGCCACCGCGATGTTCGGTGCAACCGCCGCCGCCCCGAAGGGCTCATCCGCAGCGGTTGTCGTCCGTCGCGCGCGCGTGGACGGCGAACGCTCGCTGTCGGGTGTTTCATCCACCTCTATACATCATCCGCGCAAGGGTCTCGCTGTCCGTCCTCGCCGCGCGCCTCGCGGATGCCGTGCGTGGCGAGCTGCCGCGAAGAACGCACAGCCCGCGGGCGCCCCAACCCCGTCCCAGGGCGAGGAGCAGGCGTCGGCGGCGGCACCCGCGACGGCACCGATCCCTCGTCCGTCACGCGCTTCTGCACCGCGGACAGGCGCTTTAATGCGCGTCCCAAATGTCTCCCCTGCGGATGATATCCTCGTCTCCGGTCTGAAGCGTGCGTCCCGCGTCACTCCGACCAAAGGATTGCGCGATCCCGCTTTGAAAGAGCGGAATCGCAGCGCAAAGCAGCTGGATGCCCTCACCACCGCGTTGTGCAAACCCCTTGGCGAGTACGTCAAGGGTTTTCCGAAGCCCGATCGTCTGCATCCATTTGAACGCGCGCTATTGGAGCTCACGCTACGCGACGGCAAGTACGACGCAGCGCTTCGCGCGGTGGACTCGACACGAAAGACGATGCTCAGTGTCGGGAAGCAGCATGCAGCGCGTGCGTCCAAGGCAAAGGGACCAAAGGAGGCAGTGAGCGTGCGCGAGGAAGGGTTCGCGGAGATGGAGGCGCAATTCAAGAAGGGTAAATACGCGATTGATGAACTCAAGGAAATCGCGAAGACGCTTCGGCGCCTTCCGGTGGCAGAGCTCGGAACGCCCACGGTGGCACTCGTGGGGGCGCCAAACGTTGGGAAATCGTCTCTCGTTCGCGTCCTAAGCAGCGGAACGCCTGAAGTGTGCAATTATCCATTTACAACACGCGGGATCAAGATGGGACACTTTTTCTTAGAAGAGAAACGACATGTCGTGACGGACACGCCGGGTCTCCTCTGGCGTCCGGACGAGGACCGGAACAAGATCGAGCGACTGGCCATCGCTACGCTCGAGCACTTACCCACGTGTGTTATCTTCGTCACCGACCTCAGCGGGTTGTGTGGCACGTCCGTCAAGGACCAACTTGCGATTCGCGCAGAACTCCACGAGCGATTTTCGCACCGCAGACCGTGGCTAGATGTCATGTCCAAGTCTAAACTCGTTCCGGCGCTGGGGGGAGAACTTTGCTCGGATCTGGAGGGGCTGTGGGAGGAGGCGGACGCCGCCGAGGCTGAAGAGACAGCAGCGCGGCTCACCGATGCAGGTGCGCTTGCAGTCTCTGCAGAAGAGAGTCTTGGGGTCGAAGAGCTCAAGGCGCGCGTCACGCGAACACTTGTCGAGCATGGGAAGACACTTGAGGTGGACGACGGGTTTGGAGCTTTTGATCCGGGCTTTTGACCTTGCGTTGGCGACGGACAGGCGCGTGATCCAACTCCAAGCGCCATGCTAAGACGTACAATTACAAGTACTACTAACTGGTATGATAAATGATATCATAATAGGATAGACTATAATATATAGTCTAGAGCTAGCTAGTAAGTACTTTCAAAAAAAAGTAGAACAGTACAGTACGACACATAGTATTTAGTCTATTAATAATCGTACATATTATGAACGGTGAAAAAAAGCTCGTCGACCTCACGACGGCGCACGCGTGCCTTTCACGCGGAGCTTCTCCAACGCACTCGCGATGCTTCGCATCCACGCACCGCCAGCGCCCGTCGTCGCGCGCCCCGCCCTTCGCCATTTACGTTGCCCCGTTCCACCACCTTCCCGATCGTGCTTTGGGACGTCCGCGGATGTGGCGTCGTCCCCCTCTTTGTGTGCCGCCGCTCTCCGTGTTGCCGAGGGAGGGGACGCAACACTTGCTCTGGCCCTCCTTGATTCTCTCGAGCGCGGCACCGATACCACCGCGGCAGCCCTTTGCGAGACGTGTCGCGCTGCTGACGGTAACGAATGCGCAACAGAAGGCCCCGCACTGTGGCTCGTTTGCGTGGCGTCTCGCAATGGCGTCCCAGGCGCGGTAGACGTCGCACGCACGATGGTCGCGCTCGGCGCAGATCCAAACGCATGTGGCGTACAGGGCGTTGCACGGGATGAGACAGCTCCGCTATGGTGGGCTGCAGCGGCGGTGGAGGCGGGTGTTGTTGGGGCGACGGCGTTGGCGAGAGATCTCATCAACGCAGGCGCTGATGTTGATGCTGAGGGAAC
>Ga0181573_10004889_pt1 | contig 11270 bp, 9 predicted proteins | sample 101ome_25_FD_148643 | JGI IMG/M metagenome (GOLD analysis project Ga0181573, IMG submission 148643) | Coastal salt marsh microbial communities from the Groves Creek Marsh, Skidaway Island, Georgia - 101409BT metaG (spades assembly) | ecosystem: Environmental > Aquatic > Marine > Intertidal zone...
TTAAGAGCCGCTCCGGGCGGGCAATCTGCCCCCGCATGCGCATGGTTGACCCCAGCATGCTCTCACCCGGCTCGAGTCGCCCACCAATATCCAGCGAGAACAGATCAGACCGGCTACTTACCACCAAGTCTGCGCCCGTGCCTTCTCCGGTGAGGGACACTGTGCCGGTAAAAGGCCCGCTTAGTTCAGAGGGCAGGTTAAGCACCGAGGACCAGACGCTGAGAGAGGGGATATCCACCGTGCCCGATAGTCTGCCGCTACCCGGTGATCGAAAATCCGCGACGGTGCCGGTCAGCTCCAAATCCATGACGTCGCTGATGAGCCGCAAGGTGGACACCTCAACCTGCCTGCCTTCTCGCGAGGTCTTCAGATCAATTTCAAAAGGCGTCTCAGGCCAATTCGCCTGTCCGCCCAGCGCGCCGAGGTGCGCGAGGTTAGGCCCGGTCGCGACCAGATCAAGCTGTGCTGAAGATAGGGTGAGCGGATCTTCGCTGAGTGCCGTGCCAAAGATGCTGAACTCACCGAATACGGCATCCAAATCGAGATGCGCTGTGGCCGCTTCCTGACTCAGACGGAAGTTAATATCAACAGGGCCGTCATCGATGAGGGGGAGCGACAGCGTTTTAAGCAGTTCATTGGCGCTGTCGGTGTGCAGCGTCAGAGCAAGCTGCGACGCCTCCAACTGGTCCGGTGCTTCAATATGGCCGATGGCCTGAAACTGCGCGCGACCAATCTGGCCGCGCCAATCCACGTCCCACTTAGCGAGGGTTAGGAGAGACTTGACGCCGTCCAGCGTCAGGGTGGTCTCGAACGCCCGTTCGTTGAGGATGCCGTTACTCGATGCCTCCGTGGTATCAGCACTCATGAGGCCATCCAAACGATCTATAGAGAGAGCATGGCGCACATCTGTTCGGGCATTGTGCAGGTTGACCTGTGACCCCGTAACGTGGACCTCGGCGATCCGCAGTGCGACACCTGACTTGTTCTCAGCCCGTATTGGGTCATCGCCTCGGTCAGCTCGAGCGGGGCTATCATCCCGAAAGGATGGCCAGTTGCCCTCGCCTTGATCATTAACTTCCAGATTCAGCGTGGCGCCCTCGATGCGCGCGAGTTCAATTTCCACCAGTTTGTCGAAAAGTGCGGGTAACGCCAGCTGCACCTCGAGGAAATCGGCCTGAGCCAGCGGGGTCCCGTCGGGGACAGTGCCCAATATCTTGACGTCGGTGGCAGAAGCCGTCACCGATCGTCCAAGCCGCACACTCATCTCACCCTCTACCCGCACCTCTCGCTGCAGGTAATGACCGGCGACTCGCTCATAGAGTGGCTTCAGCGCGCCAAGATCAAAGACGAGGGCGGCACCTGCCAGCAGCAGGAGCCCCAGTCCCAGACCAAACATCGTGTAGCCGAATAAGCGCATGGTGTCCCTCATTACATCGAGTCGTTATAACATGGGGATCGAGGGCGGCAAGCCCAGCAACGACGGGCTGTCAGCGCAGTACAGTGAGCAATAATCTGACATGAACTTTATTTCTGATAATCAGGCCGGCGCTCATCCCGCGGTCTTGGCGGCGATCTCAGATGCCGCATCAGGGCTGGCAGAGGGATACGGCGAGGACACACTGACTGCGGCCGCCGAATCTGCGGTCCGCGATGTTTTTGAAACCGACTGCGCCGTTTTCTTCGTGACCACGGGTACCGCCGCCAACGCGCTGGCGATGAGTGCCTTATGCCCGCCCTGGGGCGCGATTTACTGTCACGAGGGCGCCCATATCCAGAATGACGAGAACACCGCAGTTGAGCTCTACACCGGCGGCGCGCGGATGGTGGGTATCGCGGGGGATGGCGGCAAACCGGATGTGGCGCTGATGCACTCGCATATGGAGATCGCAACGGTTCACGGCGTGCACAACGCCAAGCCGGGTGCCATCAGTCTTTCTAACGTGACGGAGTCGGGTACCGTTTATCGCCCGGAAGAGGTCGCCAGCTACCGACAGCTTGCCGACGAGTTTCAGTTAAATCTGCACATGGACGGGGCGCGTTTTGCCAACGCGGTGGTGGCCTCAGGCGTGAGCCCTGCCGATATCACCTGGCGGGCGGGGGTCGACTGCCTCAGCTTTGGGCTTACCAAAAATGGCGGTATCGCCACCGAGGCTGTGGTGATGTTTAACGCCGCCCTCGCTGAGGATTTTGCCTATCGGCGCAAACGGGCCGGGCATCTGTGGTCCAAGCAGCGATTTTTAGCGGCGCAGTGGCTCGCGCTACTTGAAAATGACCTGTGGTTAGATAACGCGCGCCATGCCAACGCAATGGCTAGGCAATTGGCGGCGGGCTTCGCCGCTAACAGTGCGATCGACTTGCCCTGGTCGGTGGATGCCAACGAACTTTTCCCGGTCATCCCCGAGGCGTTACGCGGGCGACTGCGAGACGCGGGATTGGTGTTCTATGACTGGCCTCAGGAAGCGGACATGACGCGCTTCGTCACCCACTTCGGCATGGACCCCGCCGAGATCACTCGCGCGCTTGAGGTGATCACCGCCTCTCAATGATCTGGTGCGAGCAAGGCCTTTCGGTAGTCCGAGGGTGTCTTACCGGTCCAGCGCTTGAATGCGCGGGAAAATGAGGCCTGCTCGCTAAAGCCACAGTGGTAACCCACCTCCGACAGGCTGCAGGCCGGGTCTCCGAGTAGACTCTCTGCTCGCTCCGTTCGGGTCTGATCAAGCAGGGCCCTGAATCGCGTGTCTTCATCTTCCAGTCGACGCTGAAAGGTTCGCAGGCTCATATTCTGTGACGCAGCGGCTTCTTCTTCGGTCAGTGTGTGATCGGGCAAGCTGTCAAGGATGGCGAGTTTGATCTTCGCGGGCAGGTTGTTCTCCCGCACGGCGCGCACCAGCGATGCGAGCAGAGGCTCATTGGCCGTGAGGATATCGATATTACCGGTCGACACCGGTTGCTCGAGCACGTCGCGGGGCACCGTCATGCTGGCATAGCCGCTTGAGAAGCTGATCCGGGGGCCAAAATGCTGCCGGTAGTCCGCCTCTGGTCCTTGTGGCTTCCCGGTGAAGGCGATGCCGCTGAGGTCACCGGTGAAGCCAGAGATATTGCGGATCGCGGTCAGAATCACGGCAAAGATAAATACCTGAATAAGGTGCTCGGCGGTGTCACCGTGAACTGCCTTTTTGCTCAGAGTCACAGTTTCGGCATCTTCGGTGATCGTGAAGGGCTCCTGAGTGGACACCAGCGCCTGGTAGCGCACCAGCCGACGCAGCGCATCCAGGCCGGTGGCAGAGGCAATGGCGGTAAGACCCAGCACATGGGTGTCGGTCATATGGTGATGGTTGGCCAACGCCAGACCGAGATTGCGATCCGGGAACTGCGCTACCAGTTGCGTGAGCAAGGTCTCGACCTGCTGCACCGAGACGCGGCCCCGAGGCTCACTCAATGTCCACCCATCGATATCGGCCGCCGTGAGCACCGGCGCAGGGTCCATGCCAAGGCTTGTCAGGTAGCGCGTAATGACCCTGAGGTCACTGGCGAGAATAGTTTGTCCGGTCACTGAATCTCCCCTGTATCTGCCTCACCTCGAGACGTGAAAGACGTCTCCCTCGTCGGTGACCGCGACAATGCTGCCGTCGGTCAGCACGCGCACATCGCGCACGCGGCCGGAGATCTCGGGAATGATCGCCTCATCGGTGACAACCGTGTCGCCATCGAGTTTGAGGCGGCGCATTTCTTTATTGATCAAAGACCCTAGCAGCAGGTCGCCCTGCCACTCGGGGAACAGATCGCCGCGATAGATTGCCAGTCCGGAGGGCCCGATGCTCGGCACCCAGTAGTTGAGGGGTTGCTCCATGCCGTCGGCTTCGGTGAACGGTGAAATCACCGCGCCGCTGTAGTCAACGCCATAGGTAATGGCGGGCCAGCCATAATTCTTGCCGGCAACGATATGGTTCAGTTCATCGCCGCCCTTGGGGCCGTGCTCCATCATGAGAATGCGCTGAGCGGCGGTGTCGTAGACCAGACCTTGCGGGTTGCGGTGTCCGTAACTGAAAACGCGGGGCGCCTGTTCGGGGAAAGGATTATCCGCAGGCGCTGAGCCATCGGTATTGATTCTGAGCAGCTTGCCCAGTTCCCAATCCAGATTTTGTGCTTCCTCGCGGTACTTAAACCCTTCACCCACGCTCACCAACAGCGTGCCGTCCGGAAGAAACGCCAATTTACCCCCGTAGTGAGCAGGCCCCTCTTTATCAGGCGCGACCTCGAGGATGGTCTCATGATCTGTAAGCGCATCGCCATTCAATGTGGCTTTTACCACGGTGGTGCGGTTGGCAGATTTGTCACCGCCGGCAAAGCTCAAGTAAATCGTTTGGTTGGTAGCGAATGCGGGGTCGGGAAAAACCTCCAGCAACCCGCCCTGATTGGCGAAGTAGACCTCGGGGGCACCAGCAATCGCGGTGATAGCGCCGTCGGCGTCGAGCCTCACGAGGCGGCCGCTCTTTTCGGTAATCAAAAAAGCGCCGTTGTTGATGGCGGCAATAGACCAAGGTTTGTCGAGGCCCGTCGCCAAAGAGGTCACCTGATAGTTCTGTTCAGACACTGCGCTGGTCGCCGCGAATAGCATTGTGGCGATGACAATTGAGACCGTGTGAGATGCGCGCAAAGGCATGGGCATGGGAAGCTTTCCTGCAAACGTGAGCCGAGAATCCTACGCAAGCGTAACATCAGCGGATCGAGGGGATGCAGAAGAGCTAACCCGTTGTAAGCTAAACCTTTCGCGGGAGAGCGCAATGCGAACAGTGGTCAGTCTCACCTTCGGTATTTTGCTGGCCTACGTCGCAGGCAGCGTGTTGGGCACCCAAGTGGTGTTGAGCAACGTGGCTGCCATGGGCCTCGAGGTGACGCTCGCTATGCGATGGTCGAGCTCATTGAGCGATGTGGCGGGACTTGCAGGCACCTTACTGCCGCTGATGGCGATCGCACTACTACCAGGCTGGTTAATTCTCGATTGGCTGGGTCGGCGATCGACCATGCGTATCCCACCGGCGTGGTACATCCTGATGGGTGCTATGGGTATCGCGGTACTGCATCCAACACTCAACTTAGCCTTCGGTGTCGATGTTTTTGCGCCGGCTAGGACGTTGCCCGGATTGTTGGGGCAGGCGGTAGCAGGTGGCTTGGGCGGTCTGGCCGTGGTGTCCTCGCGACGCCGGTGGCAGAAGAACTGATTCGTCGCGGACGGAATGGTTATTTTTGGCAACACTCCGTGAATCATTACCGCCGCTAAGTCCCAGTGATTGTTCCAAATAAGTCGCTGGTATGCCGCTGGACCTCGTCAGCTGACACAGGGCACACTATCTGCGGTGCGGTTTTGACAGGGAGTCATCAGCCATGAAGGATGTGTTCGCACGCGTCGTCGACGAAATCGGTAAGGTATTTGTAGGTAACCGCCAGCAGGTTGAGCTGGCGGTGGCGTGTTTGTTGGCGGAAGGTCATCTGCTGCTGGAAGACTTACCCGGACTGGGCAAGACCACGCTGGCGAGAACCCTTGCCCGGGTTCTCAGGCTTGACCATGACCGGGTGCAATTCACCGCGGATCTGTTGCCCGGCGACATTCTGGGCATGTCGGTCTTTAACCGGCAGCAGGAGGCGTTCGTTTTCCATCCGGGGCCCGTCTTTACTCAGGTCCTGTTGGCAGACGAGGTGAATCGGGCGACCCCCCGCACGCAAAGCGCATTGCTCGAGGCCATGTCTGAGTCTCAGGTCACCCTCGATGGCGTGACACGCCCGCTACCGACGCCTTTCTTTGTCATTGCGACGCAAAATCCCGCCAACCAGTCGGGCACTTATCCTTTGCCCGAATCCCAGTTGGATCGATTCTTGATGAAATTGTCGTTGGGATACCCGGATCCCGAGGCGGAGCGGGCCTTGCTACAGCGTGGCGCGGAAGCGCAGACCGAGGAGGTGGTCCCCGAAGGCTGGCTGACAGAGGCTCAAGCGGCGGTGCAGGCGTGCTACATGAGCGACAGCGTGCTCGATTATTTGCAGCGCCTGATTGCTTACACGCGTGAGTCTGCAGATTTTCGCGTGGGTCTCTCACCTCGCGGTGGTATGGCGCTCGCGCGGGCTGCTCGGGCAGTCGCGGTGATGGCGGGGCGTGATCACGTGATTCCCGAGGATATCCAGCGAGTATTGGAGCCGGTTGCAGGGCATCGCGTGCAGGCGGCAACCGGCGCGGTTGCCGATACCCGAACCCTAGTGGCCGCGATCGCGACCCACATCGACAGCGTTAGCCATACTGCCTAATTCGATATGTTAGCCACCTTCAGACAGTGGCAGACCCAGTGGCTGAGCCGGCGCTTACCGCCGGCGAGGTCGATTGCCCTAACCCAACGCCGTCTTTTTATTTTCCCTACCCGCTCTGGCTTTCTGTTTTTGCTGAGTCTGATGTTGATGCTGCTGATGGCCATCAACTACCAGAGCAACCTCATATATGGCCTCACGTTCTGGCTGGGGACACTGTTCGTGGTGACGATTCATTTCACCCACGCCAACTTGTCGGGTTTGCAGGTGACCGCCATGGGCGGCAAGCCCTGCTTTGCAGGCAAGCAGGCAACCTTCAGCGTGCGGCTGGCTGGCGGCACAAGAGCGCGTCACTCCCTCAGGCTGGGATGGAAGGGTGATTCGCGGGAGATCTCGGGCGCCTCAGCGCCAGCATCCACGCAGGTAGGAATTGATGTGCAGGCGGGGAGGCAGGCTGAGTGTTCCCTTGCTTATCCGGTAGGGGAGCGCGGTTGGTGCATCCCTGAGAGGCTGCGTATCGAATCTGAATACCCGTTTGGTTTACTCCGCTGCTGGAGCTACCTGTCGTTGGATCAACGCGTCATGGTCTGGCCTCGCCCCGTTCCCTGTGAGCAGCCGCACGCCAGTGCCGATGCGGACAGCGATGGCGCCGTGACCACAGTCCCGCAGCCCGAGGAGCTTGATCTGGTCGGTCACCGCGACTACCGGCCGGGGGACCGTACCAGTCAGATTGATTGGCGCTCCGTCGCGAGAGAGCAACCGCTACAAGTGGCCGTATACCAAAATGACACCGCCGAGCCGCTGTGGCTGGATTGGCAGTCGCTCTCCTCACCTGATCCCGAGCATCGCTTGTCCCAGCTGTGCACGCTGGCCTTGTCGGCTCACGAGCAGCGCCGGGCATTCGGGCTGCGTTTGCCTGATCGGGTCATACCGGTTGCGTCGGGGCAGGGACATCTTGAGGCGGTGCTGAATGCTCTGGCCCTGTGCCCGGTAGGCTCGGGGGCAGTCCCCACATGACAGCCGCACCACTTAACACCGGACAGCTCAGGTGGCTCATTTTTGGGCACTGGTTGCTGGTGCTACCGCACCTTCAGCAGGTGCCGCTGTGGATTATTTTGCTCTCTGCGTTGACCGGCTGCTGGCGCCTCGCTGCGGATCTGCGTTATGCGCGGGTGCCTGCCTGGCCATTGAGGCTACTCATCGCGTTGGGCGCGGTCGCGGGGGTGGTCGTGACCTTTGGCACGCTCATTGGCTTGGAGCCTATGGTCGGCCTGTTGCTGGTGGCGGCGGCGATGAAAGTGCTGGAGTGTCGGCAGCAGCGCGACGGGCAGGTATTGGTCTGCCTCGGATTTTTCATCGTGGCGACGCATCTGATATACCACCAGTCACTCCCCATGACCCTCTATGTGTTGACAATGTTGATGGTGTTACTGCTTACCTTGGTCAGGCTCAACATGACCGCAGCAGGGGCGATCTCCCGTCGCCATGTGGCCCTCGTGACAAGAATGATGCTCTGGTCAGCGCCGCTGATGGCCACGCTGTTTGTCGTGTTTCCCCGTATCGATCCGCTGTGGGCCGTGCCCGTTGTAGGCGGCGGCGCCGTCACCGGTATGGATGATCGCCTGTCGCCAGGTTCGGTCTCGCAGTTGGCGCGCTCTGACGCGGTGGCTTTCAGGGTGCGATTTGATGGCGAGCCCCCACCGCGGCAGGAGTGGTATTGGCGCGGCATGGTGTTGAATGAATTTGATCAGGGTGCATGGACGAGCACCGAGTGGCGCGACATTCCCCCTGCCGAGCGACGCGTAGAGTCAATATCAAGCGGCTCGCTGTCGCTTCATTACGAGGTGTTGCATCCCGCCACGCACCAGCGCTGGCTATTCACCTTGCCCCATGCCCAGAGCGCAGATGCTCGGCTGATCGAGACTGCCAGCCAATATTTGATGTCGCGCCGACCTGTTGATGCCACCAGTCGGTTTGAGATCGCGACCGACCCCAGCGCCATCCGGCAGCCAGCGCTGTCACCCTGGTGGCGTGCGCATGAGCTCGCGTTGCCGACAGACGCCAACCCACGCAGCCGCGCCCGCGTGAGTGTTTTGCGGCAGGACTATGCCGACGATGCCGCATTGATCAATGCGGTGCTCGGATGGTTCCGCAACGAGCCCTTCTACTACACCTTGTCGCCTACCCCAATTCTGGGTGCAGACTTTGTCGACCAATTTTTGTTTGAGCAAAGGCGGGGCTTTTGCGAGCACTATGCCTATGCGTTTGTTGTGTTGATGCGCCAGGCGGGGATTCCCGCGCGCATCGTTGGGGGTTACCAGGGCGGTGAACTCAATCCGGAGACCGGCACGGTGGTGGTCAGGCAGCTCGATGCGCATGCTTGGGCTGAGGTGTGGTTGGCAGGTCAGGGCTGGGTCAGGGTGGATCCTACCGCCGCCGTGGCACCAGAACGTATCGATTACGGCGTGCAAGACGCGCTCGCCAATGAGCCGCTGTGGCTGGCGGCAACCGGTTTGTCGGCCTACCGCTTTCGGCACATCGCTCTGGTCGATTGGTTGCGCTGGCAGTATGACGACCTCGCGTGGCGGTGGCAGCGCACGGTGGTGGGATATGACCAGCAGCAGATCGCAACGCTGGGCGACTGGCTGGAGCGACTGCCCGGCCTCAATCTGAGTGGTCTGCTCGGGATGGTGTGGTGCGCGATCTTGGGCGCGCTATTTTTCATCGGCAACCCGCGGCCCGCGAGGTCGCCCGCACGCGCTGCGGAAAAGGCTTACCTGCGACTGAGCAAAAAACTCGCAAGGTATGGCGTGGCGCGACAGTTTGGAGAATCAGCACCCTGTTTGTCGGGGCGTGCCGCTGGGGTGTTGGGGGATGACCACCATTTGGTCAAAAAACTGTCGTCGATTTCTGAGACGCTCTACGCCCGGCCAATACCTGACCCACAGTAGGTCAAGTTGCGGCTTTGGTCGGGAGTCCGCAGTTTTCACCGCGGTTGAGACTGTTTATTTCGCCTTCCTCCGGTACCATGAGTGAAACGGATTTTATGAACAACAGGACAGACGCATGGATGCATCTAAGGCCGCCGGGCAGACGCCATTGGCAGGCAAGCAAAAGCTTTCTGGGTTTTCAGAGGACCATTTGGCAATGAGCACTGAACCGACCGAGCTCAACGCGCGACGAACTGATGCGGCGGACACCACAGCGGTCGGTCCGGTGGATACCGACGAGGCTGAGAGTATCGCAGGCCGACGCCGCTTCCTGCGCTGGTTCGGCGTCTCGGCCTCGGGTGTGGCGTTGGCCAACACCATCGATACCAGCAAGGAGAAAATCGAGGCGGGGGGTGAGCGCGCTCAGGAAGAAATTGCGCGGCTCAAAAAGGCGTATCAGGAGCTCGACGATCGGTCGCGCCTTATCCTCAAGCTGGTTTTGATCCTGTCTGGCTTGGACTTCATCACCGCGCTTTAGCGTCTCGGAGTGAGCTGAAGCGGTTCATTTCGGGGCTGTCTACAACAGGCATATTCCAGCGCTGCACAGGGACTTAAAAACCATCGGCAATGGCGGTTTTGTGGATGAAAGGGCTTAGCAAGCACCTGCAGGCAAAAGGCCGCGAATGCGGCGTTGAGAAACGCCGCGACAAGGGTGCGGGTGGGTAGAGCGCTGCGGTTGAGAGCGAAGGGTCGTTGGCCCGCTCGTGGCCAGGTTAAATGCCCGCCGCGGGCTGTCGAACTAGGACACGCGTCTGGTTAAAAGTCGAAACGCCAACCGATTGCCGGACCATGCTCTCTCATATCGAACTTGAAGCGGTCGAGTCCGTCGCCATCTTCATAATCAAAGTCGAGATACCGGTAACCAATATCAACGCTGGACCATTCATTAAAGCGATAAGAAATGGATCCAGTGAGGATTGTGACGAGATCTGATCCGACGCCAAAGCCACCTACTTGCGCTGCACCGGTGAAGGACCACTTGCCGCCCATCGGCGTCTCGAATAGCACACCCACGATCGGGTCGAGCCAATCCTCGCTCATACTTTGTCTTCGGGTTGTCAGGGGTCCGGTGAGGAGGACGCGGCCCGATACGTCGTTATATAGTGCGCCGGCCATAAGCTGCGTGGTGGGGGACAGACGGTAAGTTGCAGAGACAATGCCGGTTGTTTGTTCCAGTTCTACCTTACCCGTGAGCTGCCCGCCTTCGCCGGAGCCGTCTGCCTTGAGGTCCATGTAGACAATGTCGACCATGACCCCCCAGTGTTCGCCCTCACCTCGGTACATACCAAGGAACGCACCATCAATGGCGTCAAACACGTCACTGGCGCTCATATCGACCTCGGTATCGACCGGGCCGATACCACTGGTACCGCTCAACGTGGGGCCGAGCAGGTAGATGAGCCCCTGATTGGACCAGCTGGACTCGCTCTGTGCGGAGGCACCTTGCGCTGCCAGGCAGAACGCTAGTGCCAATCCGAGCACGGCTGAGCCGGAAGGGGCACCGAAGCGTTTCAGAGTGGTGGGCACGACCGTCTTCATTTACTTGTCCTCGAAGCGTTGTTAACCATTCCACGTTAAAGCATGGGCTGACGAGCGCAAAGTGCCTAAGGTGACAGAGCTTCCAAAACCACTACCAATCAGCCAAAATACACATCAGTTTGGAGATCGTGGACAGGACGTCACTGTAAAGCTTCAGACCAACGCTCTGCCTGCAGAGTGTTTCAATTAGCAGCCATTTATCAAAGGAGATGATCTATGCGCTTGTTCTTTATTTTCCCCCTGTTGTTCTGGTTTCTTGTGCCGTTCGCGGCAGCCAATCAACCTAACATTCTCGTCATCTGGGGGGATGACATCGGTACGTGGAATATTAGCCACAACAACCGCGGCATGATGGGCTATCAGACGCCCAACATTGATCGTATTGCGCGAGAAGGGGTTTCTTTCACCGACTATTACGGGCAGCAATCCTGCACAGCGGGTAGC
>Ga0181573_10004895_pt1 | contig 11258 bp, 14 predicted proteins | sample 101ome_25_FD_148643 | JGI IMG/M metagenome (GOLD analysis project Ga0181573, IMG submission 148643) | Coastal salt marsh microbial communities from the Groves Creek Marsh, Skidaway Island, Georgia - 101409BT metaG (spades assembly) | ecosystem: Environmental > Aquatic > Marine > Intertidal zone...
TCACCCTTTAGGGTCGTTTTGTGTAGAAAAACTGCCTGTATTTTAGGTCCAGAAATAGCCCTAAATCTTGTTCGGGGCTTGGGGTTATTATGCCCTATTTCTCTCTCATTATATAGCTAAGAAAATAATTCGCCTGGGATTTCACGCATCAGGAGAATTACACATTTTTCAGGGATAGAGGAGGTATGTCTATTTCAAACCAACGACGGGATTATCTCGTCTTCTATATGATTTAGACATACCTTGTATATATGTAGGAAGTATGTCTAAATTATGAGAGTTTTTATAGCGTTCGCGGCCATACCGAGGCAAAGTCATACCCCCATTATTCGACTAATTCTATCAATTATATCTTTTCGACGTTCATAAAGTTTCTGACTTTTTATAGCTTTATTATAATAATTTATACCCGGTACATACACATTCAAAGTAGGACGTAATTTGTGATACCAATATAATTCTTCTAAACATGCATCACCTTTATTTTTACATATAACCGTATTCAATCGTCTCATATACCAATTAGACCAACCACCATGATCACGAATAAATGTATAAAGTTTTCTTTTAGACTTTTTAACATCTGTTTCATGTCTTTTACACCTCAGTTCATAGTTAGTTGTATGACCCACGTATGTATTTGATATACTTGCATCTTTACACTCAATCAAATATATCACAGTATTGTCATACATTTACCAATTACTTCTTACTTTATATAATTATTATTTTATAGCGTTCGCGGCCATACCGAGGCAAAGTCACTTCAAGTTACGGACTTTATATACAGTAGTGAGTATAAGAGATTGTATCTCATCGTATATGTTACGTAACGCAGGAGTTCGTGAAAGTTTAAGACCAGAGAGAGTTTTTAAGAGTTTAGCAAAATAAGGAAGTACATTAGATGGATTACGATCGATTTTAATCATTGGTGTCATACGGTTAATCTTTCCATACTTACCTTTATACGTCTCGGCGTATTTATCAATCAATGGGACAATAGAGGTATAATATGTCTCAAGAGCTTTATGAAGGGCATAACTATTCGTGTCTAAATGATACACGTGTGTCTGAGTACGTGAGTGCATAAGAAGAGAAAGAAAACGACCAGTGCTCGCCATTTATATATAAACATATTTTTTTATCGTCGTGTTATATCAAGTACCGGTGAGTTTGGGTCATATAATATAGATTCTAATACAGAGTTTGGTCTAAGTACTGGGCGTGTCACGTTCTCAAAACGCGAAACGCGTGCGCGTACAAGTTCACGTTTCTGTTCTACTATCTCGTGTCGCAAGGCTTCATTATCTTCAAGAAGTTTTAAATAATCATTGGTTATATTTAATAAGTACATTTCACGTGCCGAATCACCAGTTGCGTATATCTTTTTCAAATTATCACATATTTCCAAATATATACCTTCTGGTAAACTTTCTTTATTTTCATCTACGAGTGACATAACTTTTCGTATAGGATCCATATTACAATTTCTATATTTTATTTTTTTAATTTTCTTCTTCATCTAACATTTTACGTAGTTTTTCTTCTATAGACATATCATTATCTTGAGACTCCTCGAATTCTGTATCAGGCATATCGGGATCGAATATATCACCATGTGTTTCACACAATTCACACGTTTCAATCGGTGTTTCACCTGGTTTGTGATTATGTACAGGTACGTCTTTTTTCTTCTTTTTTAGAACCGGTCTTTTTTTCACGGTTTGCTCCGTGTTCGACTTTTTGTCACGCATTTTCATGTGTAAAGTACAACACGTTTCACCTTGGATACACGGTTTCGTACACTGATTACCTTTAGCCGTCATCATTGAACATACGAGTTTAGGTTCTTTAGTAACGGGTACCACAGTTTTTTTAGGTTTTGGTTTTTCCATCGCCTCAATCTTTTCACGTAAAAGTGTATTTGTTTCGATAACCGAATCCATCTTTTCACGAAGACATTTATTCTCTTCTTCGATTTTTGTAACCTTTTCAACAAGTGTTTGTAATAACTTATTGTTGGAAAGGACACTATTATTTATTTTGTCCATGTGACTATTAGAGTCACGAACGAGACCGATAAGAATGTTTTCAATTGAATCCGACATTTTGGTTTTTATATTTTTATATTTTTATATATTTATTTACTTACTTAGGTTATTTTTATTATTCTTGTGTACACCCAGACTCTAAAGTTTTTCCGTTCACACACCCCGTGAAATGATGAGCATCACCAGTCAAAGAACCTTTTGTTGAAAGATCAGCTTTTTTATACGCATAACACGTATTTTGGTACTGGTTACTACCGTGCGCGGGTGTTCTATACCCCCAAACTTCGTGACCTTTACTCTTCACGTATTCTTTACATTCTTTTGCACTCATTTTTGTTACTCCGTTATGTTCGTTTGTATAACTAGTAGTATCATTGCCGGGGTTTATGTAACCAAGTTTGGATTTTTCAGGTTTTGTTGTATCACAACTCGCGTTTCTTCCCTCTGAAATACCATTACTAAAATAGTGATTCATTAAATTTTCGGCGTTGTTACCAAATGCAGTTTGTAAATCCGGGTATCTGTCTCGGTAACACAGTGAATCGATTTTCTTTTGGTAATACTGGTAACCATCAACCCATTCAGTTCCACCATTCTCTTTAGTATTAGTCCATCTATCAGCATTTTGATCCTTTCTATTAGATGCTACCCCTAAAATACGCGCATCGTATCCTTTTGTCCAACATTGTTTGGCTTTGTGATTATAAGTAAAACCGGCACACTTTATATTCTTATCACATTCTTCAGCACATACTCCAAAGTTCGAACCGTGGTGTGTACCTATAGCGAACCCCCACAAATCACCCGTATGCGTTTTATAATAATTAGAATAGGGTCCAAAAAATTGATTTGAATGACTCATAACTTCCGTACCTTCCTTTGATATAACGTGTAACCCACCGAAATCCGAAACAACAAACGAAAAGGGTGGATTTAAACCTTGTTTTGTAGAAAATTTGTGTCCTCCTGAACTCTTAACAAGAGTAGTACCATTAGCTTTTTTAAATGCAATATTACCGTTCGTACTAAGTGTTAATCTAGCACTACCACTCGACCCCGTAGATGCAGAAATGGTATTGTTCGAATCATTTTCTTTATACACTACGAAGTTTCCGTCGTTTTGGTACACGGCTCGCCATTCACCGTTTGGTGATTTCCATAATTTACTATTAGATGTAGTTAACATTTCGCCACTACGCATGATTGTACTCGCACCCATCAAATCACACTGCGCAAACCTAAAATCGTCTTTTGTAAGTTTGGAAATGGGTTTCCATATTTTTTTATTAGGTACCCAAACATTCTGACCATCGGAAGTTGTAACCACCTTTTTCTTTTTATATTTCATTAATTTGAACGTATCCTTATCACCAAACTTAAGAAACGTACCATCGTCAAATTTAAACTTAATAGTTCCATTACTATTCTGATCTACATTAAACCATCGCCCTGGTTCGTGTGAAATTTGATAATACGTTTTCTTTACACTCTTTTCGAGTTTAAACGTATCACTTGATATCGTAACTGGAACATTAAGGTCACCAAACGGTCCAGTAAGTGTATAGTTAAAATCTTCTTCGGTAATATCGAGCTCAGCCGTTGCTAACAATTTAGATTCGTTAACTTCGTTATAATACGCTTTAATTGTATTTTTACCTTTAACAGTACTAGCAGTAACATCAGTACCTTTAAATGTAACGGAACCACTACCGTAATCCTTTATGGCATTTTCATCCGTAACTTCTACATTCTCCTGGATTTTAGTACCACCTACATAGCGTGTAAGTATAATTTTACTCACGGAATCAAAACCCTGACCATTTGTCCACGATAAAGTAAGATCAATAAGTTTACTTTTTTCTGAATCATCACCTTCAGCATACTCGATTATACGGTACCCTTCCTGAGAACCATCCTCTTGAGGATTGATTGTTTTCTTAGCATTCGCATCGAATGTAAGTTGAGGTTTATCCGATGTTTCATCGTCACTTTTTTTAGTTCCAAAGTAAATAGCTAAAGCTACCCCTATAATAATTATAACTAATAAACCAAATAGTCCGAGCATAGCTGCTTTTGCCATCTCGGTGTTTCTTTTATTAGTCATAGATTTTTTTTTGATTTTTTGTTTATTTTCTAACTGGTCCCCCTTGATTAGCTTCGGGTACATCGAGTGGTCCAGTACACGCTTTTCTCGCACTTTTCAATGGGTCAGTACACCCCGTATCGTGTCTTCCAGGGTCCGTTTCGTAACGGACGTTACCTTTTAATTCATTGGCATTAAAAATTTTTATAGGGGCACATGTATTTGTCCAACCGTCCGTATCACTTCGCCAGTGTCTATAAACGTATGCATTCGTTCCATCAAATTCACGTGAACGTTCTCGACATTGTAAATCACCAAAGTGTTCTTCTTTCCGTTGATCTTCACCAGATTGTAGTATATCATGTTGATTGGTTCTATGAACATACCCTTCCAAAGGTAAAGTTGGAATATAGTATATTTTCCATGTATCATAGCCACCCAGTTTCGTATGTTCGGGACCCTTATACAAAGTTTCAAATGTCGAATCAGACTTTTGTCCAACTATAGCACTACCACCCGATCTTTTACTATTACTTTGTATATCACACGCCCCATCGGGTAAATATACATAACTTGTACCGTACGTAGAGTGTCTACCAAACAGTTCGTAATGGTGTCCATTACCACCTTCCGATAAGGTAAGTGCAACCCATTTATATAAATTTTTTCTAGCACTTCCACCTTTAGTACCAAGACCTGCAATTTTTATAGTGCTGTTATCACTAAGCCATCTATCGTGAATAACCGCCAAACTACTGTGTTTAAATCGATTTGTACTATTTTCCCAACTGAACCACGTGGGCACGTTCCCCCCTTGCATTGCAATACTAATTGGTTTTGCGCGGAAAATATAGTGTATGACCCTACCATCCTTTTTCAAGATCGCAACAGTTGCATTATCACCAACAACAACTCTATATGGACCATTACCACCACCCCATCCCCATGTATTACTTCTGTACCCCCAATCATCTTGAGACCCTGTTACTTTCATAAGAAAGTTACCGTCACCTTGTATTCTAGCAGTATCACACGGTTTAGTAAAATCATTTGGAAATGTCGATGCCCAGAAATCATTCAGATTCAAAGATGTACGATTCGTATGCTGTTTAAATCCATATATACCATTAGGTGATTTGTAATTTTTACCAAGTTCCATTTTCCCTTCATTCTGGTCTGAACGAACAGCGGTACGCACGGGTTCCAAATGGAATAGTGCGCGTGCATACTCATCTTTATTCATTTCGGATAATTTTTTAAACGTTGGTTTATGATTAATTCTTTTTTCACCCCATAAAATATCGTCTTTTGTTAATACTCTTCTTACCAAAACTTCTTTTCTGTTATGGTCTGGGTGTCCCAACATGTACCCATCTTTATACTTTTTAAGTCTATATGCATCAGTATTATCCCATAATTTATCAGCATTACCAGTAACTAAATTAATAAACTGAACTTTACCATCACCCAATTCTTTCATTTTAAAACACTGGTGAAACTCCTCGAGTAAATAAAGCGTTTCCTTACCTAATATTTCAAACTTAAACGAATCACTTGATATTTGAATTGGAATATCAACTTCTTGAACGCTCGTTAAATTGAGCGTTGAATCTATATCACTCTGTTCAATTTTGATCTGGTCACCCGTATCCACCAGAAATGTATCGGTACTTACACTATTGTACCAAACGGAAACTTTATTCACACCAATAATACTTTTACTCGAATCGGTTAAATCCGTACCTTTGAATGTTATTTCACCAGAACTATTATTATTGATACCGGATCCCGAATCATAAACTATATCATCCTGAACTTTTGTACCACCAACTTCGCGTCTAAAAATAAGTTTTGATACACCATCAAAACCCATACCCGTCGTCCATGTTATTTTCAAATCAATACTTTCATTACCCGAAGCGTCGCCTGTAGCATATTCAATTTTGTAACCCGATGTTGTATCTACTGTCGCATCACCATCGTCATCATCGGTACCACCACGTGGTTTCAATTTTTTAGATGCACCTTCTAGTGTGATTTCGGGTTTATCTGATGTTTCGTCGTCACCTTTTTTAGTACCAAAGTAAATAGCTAAAGCTATCCCTATAATAATTATAACTAATAAACCAAATAGTCCGAGCATAGCTGCTTTTGCCATCTCGGTGTTTCTTTTATTAGTCATAGATTTTTTTTAGTTTTAGTTATAACATTTTGTCTATAACAAATTCCCCATTGCATCCACTTTGAAGTTTGGATCGTACTTATAAAAAGAAAAAATTAAATGTTTTAACACGAACGCCATTTTCTTTATAATTTTTAGCGGTTGTTGTATTAGTCGATATCGAATCCGTTGATCTCGCAATTTCATTACCATTATCATCCAATAACTTAACAAACGAACGAGCCCACCTTTCATGACAACAATCCGTTCTATTGTATACCTTAACCTTTTCTATAGGGTACTTTTTATCCAGAGTTATTTTAAACCAATTATTTTTACCTAATTTCGTGTGTGCAAAATTTGTTTTATTTCCATCAATTAAATTTTTAGGTTGATACCAAGATGAATGATACAGACTCGACGCTTCGGTTTTAATAGCTTTAGTAGCAACGTTTACACCACCTGAATAAATTTCTATTTCCGCTATATTTAAATAGTGGTTTTCACTGTTGTTTTCGAACCCGAACCACACCGATTTTGCAGATACATTCCCCACTCGCAAACTACGTTTACCATCAAGGACCTGGTATATTTCGTCGAGTTTAGCCGTTGGACAATCAACACTACCCGGATAATTACTCCACGATCCCCATGTGTTCTTATCTTTACGACCCACGTTACTTGGGTCAGAACAGATACGCCCACACCCTGGTACGTCTTGGTGGACCGCTTCACCGTGAATACACCAACCATCATCACCAGATGGGATTTGGTTTGGTATATTAAAAATAGTTGATTTACTGTTCTTTATATCGTACGTATATACGACGGGTCTAGGGTTCATATTACCACCCCTATTAGACGTTTCTGTAATTTTCGTATCCCCGTTCTCTTTTATTATCCACCCTGGTGCGTACCTAGGGCGAGTGTATACTATATCTATTTTATCGACCTTTTTATCAGATTCTATAGTAAATATTTTATCCCCTACACTGTACCCGTTGGAATTCCAAGATGCATAATTTTCTGTACCACTACCAACACTAAACATATTATCGGGTTTATTGTTTCTGTTAGGTGATTTGTGTATAGTCGTTTGTGCCTTTGTCGCTAAAACACCGTCGAGTTTTATATATTCAATGTGTATTCCGAGAGAATTTGTTGTTTTGTTCATGATAAATTCGTACGTATATGTTTCAGGTTCAGGTATATCAACCTCTTCGAGTTTACTCGTATCAATAGCACCACTAAAATCGTTTTCTGTAAACGTCACGGTTTTCGTATATAATTTAGTATCGGAACTAACTTTGTTATAATACAGTTCGAGTGTATTATCACCTATAATTTTATTATCGAACTCCTTATTCTCTACAATGTTCATGGTCACATCGGTAAAGTCTTTGAGATTACCCGCGTCGCTATTTTCGTACTCGTGAATTACGTTTCCCGATTTATCTTTCAAGGTAACTATCCATTTGTTCACTACACCCTCTATACTCGCCTTATTTTTCCACGAAAGTTTAAGACCTTCGAGTGTGTACCCTTCGCTCCTGGGACGTATACTATAAATCAAAAATATGATAAATAGAATGATAGCAATCAAAAGTATCATTTTATTTATAGTGAGATTTTTTTTATAATTTTATTCTTCTTTCATTTCAATTTGTGGCTTTGGGTTTGACTTTCGAGACATACTTACAGCCCAAATTATCAAACCAACAAGTAATCCAATAATTACGATTCCAAAACCTATATCTTGACCATTCATTTTTTTTATATTATGTTATACTATAAGAAAAAAAATGCGTTCTTTTACCACTGTCCTGATGGAAGCCTTATTTATCGGTCTTCTTTTACAAGGTTTAGTTATGGGTCTTACGAAATTTGTGTATAAGGGTACAGGTGTTCTAATTATCGCAGGCGCGTTAATACATTTATTGTTCGAGTATTCGCCTTTCGGCAATATTAATGAAAAATGGTGTAAAATGATATTTAATTAAAAATTTATAAGTTCATCTATTATAGACGTTCTTTCACGTTCGAGTTCACGTAAAATTTCATTTATTTCAGCTTTTTGTTCATCTATATCATCGTTATATTCTTTGATATATTCTTTATAGAATTGACGTTCGTTACCTAAATTGAAACCTTTATCAATGAGTGCACCAAAAGTATACCTCGGTAATCTAACGTTAAGATCGCGAGCCATTTGTCTCACAGCTTCCTTTTTAACAACACTCGTTATGTTTTTTCTATGTTTCAAAGTGTCATATTTTTTCTCCGTTTCATGTATTCTTCTGTTCACGTCATAAAGTTCATTTTCGAGTTCCATTTCACGAATACTTGGTGATGGTGTTAAAACAGGGGGTAAATCCAAGTGTATAAAATCTCCTCGTCTCGAATGTGTTAATGGAGGTACTGTATCATATACCGTAACATCATCTTCTTCTAAATCATCTTCTAATGGTGGAAGACGTGGTGTAGTAGTAAAAGGAATGGGTATATCAACTCGTCTAAGTACGAATTCCTCTTCACTTTCAGAATCGTCGTACTTAATATGGTCGTGAATTTTTTTTAACGAATCACACATTTTAAGATAATCACCTTCAGAAATTATCTTAGAATTGAGATCTACTAATTGCATTAAATTGGTAAGGTATTCCATTTTTATTAATGTATATTTATTTTATTTTTTATTACAACTTAGGTTTTTATTTCACCTTCTTCGAGTTCAGTTTCAGATTCAAGTTCAGTTTCGTATTCACTCTCGTTATCTAAGTCATCGATATTATCCGGTAAGTTATCGTATAACGTTTCCCAGTTTACCCTATTCGTGATTTCATAGTCATCCATAAAATCATCGTAAGAAATTTTATCGTTTACGTCGTATTCTTCGTCGAGGTATGATTTCCAAAAATCGAGGTTCTTCTTAGTAATTTTACTTGGGAAAAGTTCGACTACAAATTCTTCACCCTCTTTGTATTTACACTCTTTGAGTATACTTTTTTCATCCTCAGCATAAATATCGAAAAAATAATTCAAAACACCAATCGGGGTTTTTAATCCGGGTAAAGTTGGTTCGTAACAAAAATCGATAAATTGTGCTTGACCGTACGACGTATCCAATTTTCTATTAGAAATGGCTAAGTACGCGATAAATTTACGAGTATTACTTGGAATGAGGTGTTCAGGGTACCCAAAATCAGCGCGTAAACCATATACTTTACACGATTTACCCACCATTTCTGAACAGAGTTCATTAACGTCGGAAAGTTCAATGATTGAAGTACAGTTTTTGAGAAGTTCGTGAGTAAGCATCGTATTATATTACACATTAGTTGCTATTGTTTAAGTCTATATCATCAGGTAATGCGTTATAAAGTTCTGTCCAATCAACACACCCTTGAATATTAAGTTCTTCAACAAAACATTTAATCGTTTCGCGATCGTTAAACTCATATTTAAAGTAGTTTTTCCAAAAGTCAACCCATTCAATAGGAATGTGGCGCGGGACGATCTTTGTTTTTAATTCATCAGAAAGCATTTTTAAACCAGGTTCAAGAATACCGATACGATGATCGTCTTCGTATTTTTCTTCATACAAAAAATCAATTAGGTGAATTCTATCGTTAAAGGTACTCACACCCATGTATGAAATATACTCAAGTTTTTTGGGATTGCAATTTTCTGGAAACCCGTGTCTGGGTTTAATACCATACACAGCCGTATTACATTTTCCAAAACTCGAAAAAACACCATCGAGGGGTTTAACTCTATCGAGAGTAACAGTTTGCTTCGTAAGTTCGTAAAGGAGAGACGCTTTCATTTTTGTTTCATATTATCTATAATTTCTTCATCACTTAGGTCTTGTTTAACAATGTTGTACGATAAAGTCAAAAGTGCGAGTTTATATACAAAAAAACCAAATAATGATACACTACAATTAAAATAAAACGGGGCTTCTGGGTTTGAATTCCACGCAGATTCAAAAGCAGCTACAAATATGGGTGGTAAAAATTGTTTAGGGAAAATACTTCCCAATTCTATTGTATCAACATAGTTCGAAAGTAAGGTTACATAACCGTAGGAAGATAATACACCGAGTGTAGCAGATAAACCATCTATAGGCTCGTGGCCTATAAAATTGTATCCTATATATACACTTCCAAATTGTAAAGTATTATATTTCAAACGATTTTTTATAGTTTCGTATTCAGAAATACTTTTACTTTTTTTTAACCGACAAAAATGGTGCGTTGTTTTACGATTAGGATTTATTAAGTTATATTTTATACATGTCATTACATTTTATCTAGTATATCTTCTTTAAACTTTTGTTCTTTCTTTTCGAACGCTTCACAACGTTCTATAGTTTCATATAAACGAACTTGTAACTCAAGAAGTTTATCTTCGTGTACAAAATCGTCTTTGGGCATGGGTGTCATTTCCCATAAAATACCGTAATTATTACGATACGCGAGTTCTCTTTTATAATTCTGGGATTCCAAATACTTATATCGAGATAATTCATAAGAAAACTTAATTATATCGTTCGTTTCGAAATCAGTAAAACAAAATTCACTGTAAGCATTTTCATGGAGTTCCGTACATTTCTCGCCATCTCCGAACAAGTTTATTGAGTCGCTCAGTTTTGTATCCCATACCATATTTTCTTTTTTTGGGTACTCCCGAGCACTCGACATCACGAGTGTCGTATTTATTAACTTTTTCCCATATGATCCTCTGTACATCTCCCGGGAGATCGTTTGTCGCTTGACAAAAGGCGAGAATGTAATCGTACGTGTGTAAGGCAATGTAATCATCCATATAATTTAAAAATTTAAACGAAAATTTTAAACTTAGGTTGTTTTTTAACTTCTAAAACTATAGTTTCATTTGATTCGTTCTTAGCAATAATATAATTATAATCACATAATTTAACAGATGGCGGCATTTCATTTTT
>Ga0181573_10004896_pt1 | contig 11258 bp, 5 predicted proteins | sample 101ome_25_FD_148643 | JGI IMG/M metagenome (GOLD analysis project Ga0181573, IMG submission 148643) | Coastal salt marsh microbial communities from the Groves Creek Marsh, Skidaway Island, Georgia - 101409BT metaG (spades assembly) | ecosystem: Environmental > Aquatic > Marine > Intertidal zone...
GGGAAAGTAGGCAAACCAGCTCAGACCAGGCATTGATACGCCACCAATACCATCGAAGCAGGTAAATGACCCCGATGCCCCCATTGAACCCCGCCAAAAAGAACCAAGCGTCGGAGACAGTATTCATGAACAGTGCCACCAGAATCCCGGCCATGGCAATCAACAGGGTTGCCACAATCCCCCACCCCACGTAATGCGTTTCCTCAAAAACAAAGTCCTGCTGCCCGGTCTGCTGACGGATCCGTCGCTCCCGTATGGGGGCCAGGAAGGGACGATAGACATCGTTGATCAGATAGGAGGCCCCCAGATTGACCCAGGTGGAAATGGTCGACATGTAGGCGGCAAACAAAGCGGCCACCATCAGGCCCAACAGCCCCGTTGGCAGCACTTCAAGCATGACGCGGACATAACCTGCCTCAGCCAGGGCCCCACTGGGCATGCCCCCATCTGGGTAGGCAGTGTGGGGAAACATCACCGCAGCCACAAAGCCCACTAGCAACCACGGCCACATACGAAGCGCGTAATGCGCCACCCCATACCAAAGATAGCCCAAGGCCGCCTGACGCTCATCGCGTGCACTGAGCATGCGTTGCGCAAAAAAGGACCCCCCATCGGTAAAGGCGTAGGACCACCAGAAAACAAGGATAAGGAGCCAAAATTCAGGTCGTGTGAACAGGCCATATTGCGCCGCATCAGCTTGAGGGAACAGGGCCATCATCGCACCTGCGCGATCACTGCCGTAGAGGGCGTTCATTTGCGAAAAAAGCGACTCTAGCCCCCCCACCCGTTCCACTGCCAACCAGGCCAGCACCAAACAACCCATCATGGCGACCCAGAATTGGATAAAGTCCGTCACCATCACCCCCCACAATCCACCGATGGCGGTGTAAGCTACCACGATAAGGAACAAGAGGAAGAGCACCTTGTATTGGTTGACTGTCGAGCTGACCAAGTAGATCTGATGTGTCAGCTCAAAGGCGTCCCAGCTCTCAGGCAGACCCGAGGCACGCAGGTCGAGCAACTGCTCAGGTTGATCCAGCGGCAGCGCAGCACTCATTGGGAGCTGCTCCCAACCTGCCTGACGCCGCTGCACTGACTCCTCAGTGGTCTGGCTGGCATCGTAGGAACCAAAAGCACCCGATTGATAGGCGGACCAGAAGGCGGGCTGCCGAAGGATCCCATGCTCATAGGCAATGGCCATGGGCTGCAGGTTGCCAGCATGGACTGCTTCCTTAAGTTGTGGATGCACCTGACTGGAAAGTGGGGTGGCCACGACGAGCCAGAGCATGAGCGAATCGATGATTGGCAGGCGGGGAAATTCCGGGACGGTGTAATTAATGATCACCGTCATGGCCTTATTAACCCAGCCCATGTTGACGCAGCCAAAAGGAAAAGCTAACCAGAGTGCCTTACCGACTCGCAGGGCGTTGGCTGATCCTCCAGAATAACGCTGGTAGACAAGCTCCATGTCTGTCTGTGGGTTGGCCCGCTTCCAAAGCGGCGCAAAGAAAAAGACCCCCAACATCGTGATGGGCACCATGGACCACCAAAACCAGTTCTGCGACAGCCCCTTGGTCACCACCCACCCGGTCAGGGCTAGGGGTGTGTCCGCTGCAAAGGCGGTCGCCACCATGGAGGTCCCCAGCATGAACCACCCCATATTGCCACCTCCCTTGAAGTAATCCTCCGTAGAGGATCGGGCCCTTCGCGACAGGAAAAAGCCGATCAAGAGGGAGCCACCGACAAAGAGTAGGATGATCAGCCAATCCAGAAAAGAAAGGGGCTGTGATGGCATTTCAGGCGGCATGATGGAGAATCCTTGGGCTAACTTTTCAAACGCTAGAAACAAGTCTCAAGCATGACCAGCCTTTTGTGCATCAGCTCGCCCAAAACCCTTCCTTAAGGCCTTTTTGGGCACTCCTAGAATCCGGACTCAACTTTTGATCTCGATCCAAGCCATCATGGCGAAGGCCCCTTGATAGGGGCTTGGCAACCTGCAAACGATAGGTCAAGGTTTGGGCCTGATGGTTTTTTCAATGCCAGCCCTGCCATGAGAACACCCTTGATTCAGCCCCAGCCTGACCTCGTGAGTCACCCCCAACTTGATCGCCCTCTCCGACGACAAGAAAAGCGAGCCAAACGTTTTGGCATCCTAGCAACAAGCTTGTTGGGGCTTGCCATGGTGACTTCAGGTTGCCTGAGTCCGAAACTGGAACGAAGGGAGACCATTCGCTACGGACAGCGAAAGGGACATGATCTGACTTATGAGCTCATGCAACCCAAGCGCTCCAACGGCCTGGGAGTGGTCGTTATGGTCAGTGGAAGCTGGAAATCCAACCCTGATTCGTTCACACCGAACATCGGTCGGGCGTTTTTGAAGCGGGGCTACACTCTCCTCGCGCTTTCTCACCTATCCCAACCCAAGGCCACCATCCCGGAAATCGTTGAGGATGTGACCCAAGGGATGCGTCACATCCGCCAACATGCCTCCGATTATGGCATTACAGCCAAGTCCCTAGGGGTCACCGGTGCGAGTGCCGGCGGGCATCTCGCTCTGATGATGGCCACCCGTGGCAAGGAATGGACCCCAGATGGAGATCCGATGGTTCATGCTGCAGCCGTCTTTTTCCCGGTGACCGACATGCATCGACTCGGGAAAATAGAAGAACGCCTAGCGGATGGGGGGCCGCCGGAATCCTTCCGAAAATATTTTGGCATTGCCGAAGGCGATACAGCCGCTTGGAATGCAGTCGCCACGGACCTGTCTCCACTGAAGCACGTCAGCCCTGATCTCTGCCCGGTATTGATGATTCATGGGGATGAGGATGAGGTCGTGCGCTGGGAACAATCGCAATGGTTTCTTGAAGCAGCCCAAGATCAGGGTGTGAGCGCAAAATTGATCACCAAGCCTGGCAAGGGCCATGGGTGGGCGACCATTCTTTTCGATATGAACGACCTCGCCAGATGGTTCGATCAACATCTCAACGACGCGCCGTGAATCACTTTTTGCGCCTTCTTCTGATTTGGGTTTCCTCGGCAAGCTGCGAACAACTGGCAGCCGATGAGTGGAACCAGTTCCGTGGTCCCAATGGCTCCGGGGTGTTGGAAGGTGCTCGCCCCCCGATCCGATTTGAGGGTGAAGCCCCGACCTGGCACCAGACCATCCCAAGTGGGCATGCATCCCCGGTTCTGTGGGGGCAGCGCCTTTTTCTGACCGGTGTGGAAGAGGGCAACTTGCAAACCCTTTGTCTGGACACAAGAAGTGGGCATCTGTTGTGGAAGCAGCAAGCACCCAAGGTCACATTGGCCTTTCATCACAAAGCGAGTAGCCCGGCAGCCTCCACCCCATGCGTGGACGCATATCGTGTCTATGTCTATTTCGACTCCTATGGATTGCTTTGCTACGACCATGACGGAAACGAAGTGTGGAAACGCCCCATCCCCACTCCGAAGTCACTCTATGGCATGTCCAGCTCGCCCATCACTTCCGATGGAAAGATTTTTCTGGTTTTAGACAATGACCTGAAATTACCCGAAAGCCAACTCAGCCAATCCAAGCTGATGGCCCTTGATGGAGCGACCGGGGAAATCCTTTGGGAAACACCTCGTCCCTACCAAAAAAGCGGGTGGTCCACTCCGGCTCTATGGGCACATGGAGGCAAGAAGGAATTGGTGGTGCTGGGTGACGGGAGGGCCTACGGCTACGAACTTCAGGAGGGGAAGGAGCTCTGGTATGTCAACGGGTTTTCCCGGGAAACCATCGCCGTTCCGATCATGGACGGGGAACGACTCTTCCTCTCAGCTGCTCGCCAGGGAGGGGCCGGTGATGAGGTCATCGATCCGGAGCCTTTTTGGTCCTCACTGCTGTCATTTGACCAGGATCAGGATGGGCGTATCAGCAAGGATGAGATCACCGACCTCTTTACCCTGCCCATCCGCCCTGAACTACCGATTGAACATCCCGGATTCGGCATCCCCCTCCCCAAAGACCCTGAACAACGCCAAAAACGTCAGGCGGATTTGTTCGGATGGCGTGATAAGAATCAGGACGGGCTTTTAACCAAGGAAGAATTCGTTTCCGAAATGATGATCGGAAGCGGTCGACCTCATTTGTGTGCCATCACCCCGGGTGGCCGAGGAGATATCACCCAGACCCACATTGCCTGGAGCCTCCACCGAGGCATTCCGGAAATCCCCTCCCCCGTGGTTTATGAGGATCGCCTTTATCTGTTGAGATCCGGAGGCATGCTCAGTGGAGTCGACACCACCACCGGACGGATGCTCTTTCAGGAGCGCCTGGGTGCCTCCGGTCAATACAACGCCTCTCCCGTTCGAGTCGACCAACATCTGCTGACAATCTCAGAATCCGGCATCCTCTCGGTCATTCCGCTCAAAGAGCCTTTTCAGGTAGTCCATCAGACATCCTTGAGCGGATCGGTTCATGCCACTCCGGCCATGGACATGGACACTCTTTATATTCGAACCACTGAGGCGTTGCTCGCATTCCGTGGAGAGGCTTCCCTTGCGCCAAAATAAGGAGTGATGCTGGGGAAAGAACCGACCCCTTGCAATCCTCTCAGGATGTGGCAATGAAACAAGATGACTCTTTCTACCAGCTGCCCGCGTCTCGCCGCTTGGATGTGTTTATCCTTGGTCGCTTTCCCCTTACTGAGTCGATCTGAAACCGAATCTGGCATCATGCAAACACCCGCTCCCATTCGTTTCGACCACTCCGATGCGTCCGGTCAATGGGTGACCGTCAACGACAACGTGATGGGGGGTCGTTCTATCGGTGATTTTACGATCAAGGATGGAAAACTGCTCTTCCGTGGCAGCACCAACACCAATGGTGGGGGGTTCTCCTCTATCCGCTCCCGCCCATTGGAGCGAGACATGAGTGCTGTGGCTGCCTTTCGCATTCGCTGCAAAGGGGACGGCCGCACCTACTTGCTGAGTTGTCGTACCAAGGAGACCTACCGTGGCATGCAGGTTGCCTATCGAGCTCCATTTACAACCCAAGCAGGCAAGTGGGTGGAGATCGTCGTGCCCATGTCCACTTTCAAGCCCTCTTTCCGCGGCATGGACCTTAGCCGTCTTGCCCCCAAACTGGAAGGGGCGGACATCATTTCTATGGGCCTCATGATCTACGACAAAAAGGACGGCCCCTTCGATCTGGAGGTCGAGTGGATTGGGTTTCAAGACTCAGCCCAATAATCAGCTGATACCCTTTTTCTAAAGATCACTATTTTTTACGACGGATCAATGATGCCATTGAAGGTGGCACTCGGCCGCATGGCTGCGGAAGCCTTGGCATCGTCAGGCAAATAGTAGCCGCCCGTATCGGCCTGACTCCCCTGCACGGAAAGAAGCTCTTTTAGAATCGTCTCTTCTTCACTGGCCAATTTTTCCGCAATGGGAGCAAAGTGCTGTTTCAAGGAGGCGTCCTCTTCTTGAGTGGCAAGCGCTTGAGCCCAATACAGAGCTAGGTAAAAGTGGCTACCACGGTTGTCGATGCCGCCAAGTCGACGCGTGGGTGACTTGTCTTCGATCAGGAGTTTTTCCGTGGCCTGATCCAAGGTCTTGCCCAACACGGCAGCGGCAGGATTACCACAAAAGGCGGCGAGGTGCTCCAAGGACACCGCAAGAGCGAGGAATTCGCCGAGAGAATCCCATCGCAAATAATTTTCTGCTTCAAATTGTTGCACATGCTTGGGAGCGGATCCCCCTGCCCCGGTTTCAAACAAACCTCCACCGTTCATCAATGGCACAATGGAAAGCATTTTGGCACTGGTTCCCACTTCCAGGATTGGAAACAGGTCAGTCAGGTAGTCACGCAGGACATTACCGGTGACCGATATGGTGTTTTCCCCCTCCCCTAGACGCTGCAATGACAACTTCGCAGCCTCCACCGGACTCAGGATACGAATATCAAGGCCATCGGTGTCATGTTCTTGGAGATAGGCCTCCACTTTCAGAATGAGTTGGGCATCGTGAGCACGCTGAGCATCTAACCAGAAAACCGCAGGCCATCCCGTCGCCCGAGCACGATTAACCGCCAACTGAACCCAGTCCTTGATCGGGGCATCCTTGGTTTGGCATCCACGCCAGATATCACCCTGCTTGACGGCATGCTCGATCAAAACCCTTCCCTCAGCATCGACCACACGAATCACCCCTTCTGCAGGTGCTTGAAAAGTCTTGTCGTGAGATCCGTATTCCTCTGCTTTCTGGGCCATGAGCCCCACATTAGGCACGGTCCCCATGGTCCTTGGATCAAAGGCTCCATGCTTCTTGCAATGATCAATGGCTGCCTGATACACCCCGGCGTAGGAGCTGTCCGGTATCACTGCCAGGGCGTCCTGCAACGCACCTTGAGCATTCCACATCTGCCCGGATGAGCGAATCATGGCGGGCATGGAAGCATCAATGATGACATCGCTGGGCACGTGCAAATTGGTGATCCCCTTGTCCGAGTTCACCATGGCCAAATCGGGCCCGTCCTCAAAAGCCTGTTTCAATGCGACTTCCACCTGCTCACGCGTCGCATCAGGCAATTGATCCATCTTCGCCATCAAATCACCCAGGCCATTGGAAAAGTTGACTCCTGCGGCACTCAGCGCTTCGCGATGCTCGGTGATGAGTGATTGAAAGAAGACCTCGACACAGGCACCGAAGATGATCGGATCGCTCACCTTCATCATGGTGGCCTTCATGTGCAGTGAGAAAAGAACACCCTCCTGCTTGGCGCGTTGGATTTGCTTTTGCAGAAACTCTTCCAATGCCTGCCGACTCATGTAGGTACCATCCAGGACTTCCCCCTCCTGCAAGGCAAAGGCTGACTTGAGGGTCTGAGCGGACCCATCAGAGGCAACGAACTCGATACGAGCCTCGGTTGCTGCGGTCAATGTGATGGAGGTTTCGTTGGAGCGAAAATCCCCTTCCCCCATGGTGGCAACGCAGGTTTTCGAATCAGGACTCCAGGCCCCCATGCTGTGAGGATTGTTCCGAGCATAGGCCTTCACAGCCTGGGGAGCTCGACGATCGGAATTTCCCTCGCGCAGCACCGGATTGACGGCACTCCCTTTGACTTTGTCATATTTGGCCTTGATCGCTGCCTGCTCATCATTCTGAGGATCCTCCGGATATTCGGGCAGTGCGTAGCCCTTGCCCTGAAGTTCAGCGATGGCTCCCTTGAGTTGAGGGATGGAAGCGCTGATGTTGGGCAATTTAATGATATTGGCCTCCGGTTGCTTGGCCAGAGCCCCAAGCTCTGCCAGAGCGTCTCCGACACGCTGCGATTCCTCGAGGTATTCAGGAAATTGGGAAAGAATGCGACCAGCCAATGAGATATCACGCGTTTCCATCTGGACGCCGCAGGGGCGGGCAAATGCCTCGATAATGGGAAGCAGGGAGTAGGTTGCCAGGGCTGGCGCCTCATCGGTTTTGGTGTAAATAATCGTCGGATCGGACATGTTTTTACTAGGGATACCTCGTTTGGTGCAAAATCGCGCAAAATATCACGCAAAAAAGAGCTACACGTTTCCCTCTTATTTGGCAAACCCGGAGATCGGTAGATGAGGATAGCCAACCTCACCTGCGGTCATTCGGGTCGGGGAGCAAATGGGCTCTTCGATGCCTGATGCGCGTTTGCATCATGGGCTACAACTTGATAAAACCCTACGAAGCCTCATGTTATCGAGTTCGCAACAACATCTGTCTCGGGTGTCCGCCTGGCGAGACCGCCTGCCTTGGCTGATATTCTGGCTCTGCCCCCTGATCCTCGCACAAAAACCTTCTTCCGAGGTCTCCTTCATCCGCGAGATTGAGCCCGTGCTTCAGAAGCGCTGTCACAAGTGTCATGGCCCGGACAAGCAAAAAGGCGGACTTCGCCTGGATCAGCTCCCAAGGCTTTTATTGGGAGGCGATAGCGGTTTGCCATCGGTTGTTCCTGGAGAGCCCGCCTCAAGCCCACTCAACCAACGCATCCATTCACTGGATGAAGAAGAGCGAATGCCACCCGAAGGCGAACCGCTGACTCGCGAGGAAAAGGATCTGCTGGATCGTTGGGTCCTTCGGGGTGCCATCTGGCCCAGTCAGGGGAGCGGAGCGGATCCCTCAGAAGCAAGGCACTGGGCTTTTCAGCCGATCAACACCGATAGGCTCCTCGATGGAGCTGCCCATCCAGTGGATCACTTCATTGGCCGAGCCCTCTCAAAAAAAGGTATCACCCCCAACCCACAAGCGGCTCCCTCACAGCTACTGCGCCGACTTTCCATTCTACTGACGGGATTGCCTCCCACCGTTGAGGAGCTCGAGGCTTTTGAAGCCTCCTACCAAAGGAATGTCAAAAAGACAGTCGCTGACTGGGTCGACCGAAAACTTGCCTCGCCGCATTATGGAGAGCGCTGGGCTCAGCATTGGCTCGATGTCATCCGCTGGGCGGAAACCAATGGATCGGAAGCCAATCTCTATCGAAAAGGCGCGTGGTTGTACCGAGACTATGTGATCGAGGCCTTCAACCAGGACAAGCCCTACAACCAGTTCGTCACCGAACAGATGGCAGGGGATGTACTGGGCGCAGGGGCTGCCACCGGATTTCTCGTGGCCGGCCCGCATGTGCCCGCAGCCACAGTGGGACGAGAGCCCAGTGCCATTCGCCAGGCTCGGGCAGATCGCATGGATGAAATCATGCAAACCATTGGAGCTTCCATGCTGGGGATCACCATGAATTGCGCCCGATGCCATACACACAAATTTGATCCCATCACCCTCAAGGACTATTACGCCATGAGTGCGGTGTTCCAGGATATCGAATTTGGAAGCCGCAAGGTCGAGTGGCCCGTACAGGATGCCCGACAACAAAGGGCTCAAGGTCTTCAAGACTCTCTCCAGAAGGCGCGAGATCCTTTACGCGACCTCGGAGCCTGGGAAGAAGACTGGACCGCCTACCGCGCCTGGCATTTTCCGGGTATTCAGACCCAGGCCATTCGACTGCGATTTCTCAAGCCCAATGTCACCATCGATGAACTGGAAATCCTGGGACCATCGCAACCTGGGGTGAATCTGGCTTTGAAGCGCCACGGCACCAAAGTCACCGGCTTTCCTTCGCAAGGGGTGGACAACCGCAACCCCATTGAGGTCATTCAGGATGGCATGTTTGGCACGATGGCATGGCGCACCAAGAAGCAGAAGGATCTCGAGGACCTGCCGTGGCTTGTATGTCACTTCGAAGAACGCCAGTGGGTGCACCAGATCAACCTCAGTGCCAACCGCGAAGCCTTTTACGATACCGATTACCTGGAACAGTCTCCACACCTCCCAACCTACGCCTTCGCTGTCGATGCCCAGCAACCCGACGGGGCCTGGAAGGAAGTCTGGAACACCAAAACACTCCATTCACAGGGCAGTCATCCTCCAGAAAAGCTGCAGGCCAAGGTCCAGGACTTGCAGACCATCATTCAAACCCTGAAAGCGGAGGGCCCTCCCATGGCCTTTGTGGGGCGTTTGAGGGAACCGTCTCCCACCCGTGTCCTTTATCGCGGAAGTCCGGAGAGCCCAAGGGAGGTGGTTGCACCGGCAGCCCCCGCCATACTCAATGGCTCCCTTGGGCTGACCCAGGAGACCAGCGGCCCCGAGCGGCGCTTGCGCTTTGCCCAATGGATGACACACCCCGACCACCCCCTGCTGGCCCGCGTCATGGTCAATCGCGTCTGGCACCACCTCTTCGGTGTGGGGCTCGTCCCGACCACCAGCGATTTTGGCAAGGCAGGCAGCCCGCCCAGTCACCCAGCACTACTCGACTGGCTGGCTCACCATTTCGTGCACCCCAGAGAGAAGAGTGACGCATGGTCCATCAAGGCCCTGATTCGCCTGATCGCCACCAGTGATGCTTTCAGTCGCTCCAGTGCTCCATCACCGGAGGCCATGGAGCTAGATGCGGACAATCGATGGTTGTGGCGATTTGCTCCCAGACGGCTCGAAGCCGAAGTGATCCGCGACAGTATCCTGATGGCGGCCGATCGTCTCGACACTCGCTTGGGGGGGCCCGGCTACCGCATCCACAACATCAAGAAAACTTATGCGCAGTGGGAAGTAACCGACAATCATGGCCCCCAAACCTGGAGGCGCATGATCTATCAAGAGCGCATGCGGCGGGTAGATGACCAGTTATTCACTGCTTTTGACTTTCCGGACTGCGGTCAGATTCGATCGAAGCGACCTATTTCCACCACCCCCCTCCAGGCGCTGAACTTGATGAACAGCCACTTTGTTGTCGACCAGGCCAGAGCCATTGCCGATCAGGCTCAAAAGGAGACTGGCGGCAAGGATCAACGCGCGGCCGTGATCCGCTGTTTCGAACGCCTTTTCGCCCGACCACCCAATGCTCAAGAACTGAGCCTGGGAATGGAACTGGCCGAGAGACAATCTCTTCACCTGCTCTGCCGAAGCTTGATCAACGCCAATGAATTTGCCTTTCTGAGATGAGCTCTACCAATCCTCCTAATCAACGGTGCGGGTGGCAAAAGATCCTCATGACCTTGAGCCTGAGTCTTGGTGTGGCTTGCTGCGAGTTGCAAGGTGCCGATCCATCCCCAACACACCCCAACATTTTATTCATTGCCGTCGATGACTTGCGTCCCGAACTGGGTTGCTATGGGGCAGAAAAGGTTCACAGTCCCCACATCGATCAACTCGCTGCCGACGGCCTGAAATTCAATCGAGCCTACTGCCAGCAGGCCATTTGCAGCCCTTCACGTGCCAGCCTGATGACTGGGCTTTATCCTCACCGCCTGGGTGTGATTGAAAACACCACCTATTTCAGAGACCTTCACCCAGACATTGTCACTTTACCTCAGCATTTCAGAGGACAAGGCTACGAAACGGTCTACTGTGGAAAAATCTTCCATGGCCGCATGACCGACGAGCCCCTGTCCTGGAGCCGAAAACCATCCAGGAAAGGCATTCACTACCGAAGGGAGGCCACTCCGGGCGGCTATGCACTCAAGGAGAATCAGGAACTTTGGCGAGCCAATCGGGAGCAAATGGTGGCGCGCTACGGACAGGCCCGAGCCGGCGGCTTGTTTAATGGACCGGCCTATGAGGCGGCTGATGTGCCGGATCACGCTTATGTGGACGGATTCCAAACCGACCTGGCCATTGCCACGCTCAAGGAACATACGGAATCCAAGCCGGAGCAGCCCCTCTTCCTGGCCCTTGGCTTCCAAAAACCCCATCTGAACTTTGTCGCTCCCAAGCGC
>Ga0181573_10004898_pt1 | contig 11255 bp, 11 predicted proteins | sample 101ome_25_FD_148643 | JGI IMG/M metagenome (GOLD analysis project Ga0181573, IMG submission 148643) | Coastal salt marsh microbial communities from the Groves Creek Marsh, Skidaway Island, Georgia - 101409BT metaG (spades assembly) | ecosystem: Environmental > Aquatic > Marine > Intertidal zone...
AACGTTACGCCTCCGGGAATGAGAATGGTCGGAAGATCGGAAGTCCCGGCCAGGGCCATCATCATGGCGGGCAATCCCTTGTCGCAAGTTGCGACTCCCATGACTCCGGATCTCGTCGGGAGTGAACGAACAAGGCGACGGAAGATGGTGGCGGCGTCGTTGCGATAGGCCAGGCTGTCGAACATTCCGGTCGTCCCTTGCGAGCGTCCGTCGCAGGGATCAGAGCATGTTCCGGCAAATGGCAGCGCTCCGAGGGCCTTGAATTCGTGCGCCGCCTTCTGCGCGAGCAATCCGATCTCGAAGTGCCCTGTATGATATCCCAGCGCGATCGGTGATCCGTCTTCCGCTCGAATGCCTCCCTGGGTGCTGAGGATCAGAAACTGTTTCCGGCCAAGCTCTGATGCGCGCCAGCCCATGCCGGCATTCTGGGTCATGCCGAAAATGTCCCCGCTCGGGCGCTCACGGAGCATCTCGGCGGTCAATGGCAGCGCGCCTTCCGGTCCGGCGGCCTTGGTTCGGATGTTGAAGATCTCGTCGGAGCCCGACAAAACGTGTTCTGATACGCTCATCCCGGGCATTCAAGCGCCCGGCTGCGAAAAGGAGAAGGATTTCAGCGCGTTTGCCTTTTGCGGTTTCGACCCGCGACGATGACGCCGGCAAGACCGATCCCGAGCAGCGCCAGTGTCCCCGGTTCAGGAACGACCTCCATCGGTCCGAGGAAATTGTCGTAGGCGATATTGTCGTCCCCCGGACTGCCGTCAAACTCGTCGAACACGACGCTTGCGATATTGGCGGTGTCGCTGACTCCGCCAACAAATTGGTAGTCTCTCGCAAAGGCCGGATCAGGAATGAAACTGTTGCGTCCAAGCACGTTTCCTCCGCTATCCAAGAAAGTGACGGAGGTGAATGACGCGTCCGGCACATCGAACACGACATCGAGTCCGAAGTAAGAAACCGGGCTGGAAAACAGGATTTCCAGGTCATCATCCTGTAGGGATGCGTTCGAGCCGCCAGGCGAGAGGACGGTTCCTGCGGATCTCGGGGTCACAGGGCCGCGCATACCCACGCTGGCATCGATCACCAGCAAAGGCCCGGATCCGGGTGCGTTGAGCGTCATCCCCCCCAAGCGTGAGCCCGTCAGGTCCGCGCCAATGCCGATGCCGTCGAATGTTAGCGCGCTTGAGTCCGCCACCCTGCCGTCGCCCAGGAACGAGCTCTGGTTGTAATAAAGGGTGAACTGGGCATGTCCCGACTGGACCAGAATGAGAAACATGACCGCGGAAACTGTGAAGAATGGATTTCTCTTGAAAGACTGCATGACTTTCTACTTGGAGGATGAAACGGCTTCCTGGCCCAGTGAGTTAGTATGCGTGTTACACCCAGGGCTCCGGATTATCCAGAACAATCCTTGATGGCCGAATTCGGTGTTTGCGTCTAAGCTGTCACCCATGTCGGAAGGAAACATGAAACCGGAGCTGCCAGCCGAGCCGGGCGCCGATTCCCCGACGGGTGAGGCCTTGGTTCCCGCGAGGTCCTCTGATGGTGATCCTTTTGCCGGTCTGCCTGATTGGGTCCGCGTATTGGACCTTTGGAAATGGCCGTTGGCCTTGGTCCTGGTCTGCGCGCTTGCTTTGGCGGGGTACATGATCTCCCTGAAGGCGGCCAAGGACACGGCAAGCGCCATGGGACGGAGGGTCGCGAGCACGATTGAGACAGCCAAGGACGCGGCCGCGGAGATCGTGGAGCGTTTTCATGCCGGCTACATCACGGAAACCTTTACCTCCGCCATTCCCGAACTCAGCTCCGATGGCATGAAACTGGAGCTTGCGAGCATGCAGAGCGTTGAGACGTTTCGAAGGAGCGAGGCCAAGACTGCGCTATGGGATTCCGTCTATCTTGGCACGACCACGACAGAGATTCGGGTGCCGGTAACCTATCGCTATCACCTCGACCTGGTGGGACCGTGGAAGCTGGACGTCGAGGGCAATTCCTGCATCGTCATGGCGCCAAGGTTTCGGGCCACCCAGCCGCCGGCAATTCACACGCATCGCATGCAGAAGTGGTCCGAGCGCGGGTGGGCCCGGTTCAATGAGGAGGAGCAGATGCGCGAACTGGAGCGCAGCATCACGCCGAGTATTTCGCGCTACGCCGAAGACAGCCGGCACCGGGAACTGGTTCGGGAAGAGTGCCGAAAGAAAGTGGCTGAATTCGTCCGGGATTGGCTGCTGCGGGAGAACCAGTGGAGCCTCGATCGCTTTAGTTCGATCAGGGTTGTCTTTGCGGATGAAGGGGATCGTGAGCCCGCACAGTTTGCCCCGACGATCCGGATCGAGGAACCGCTTCCGGCAAAGTGATGATCAGGCGCCGATGACCGCGCGCTTCAAGACATCGTAGACTTCCTGCGACTTGAGGGCCGCCCCGGTCAGCGCGTCCTGGTCTTGCGCGATGATCACGGGGTATTCGGCGGGATTCGACGGTCTGGCGCCGTGCGATCCCTTGACGAGCGTAGCGTCAAGTGGGATCACGTCCATGAGCATCCGGAAGCCGAGCTTCTTCTTCATCAATCGCCATGCGACCTGGCCTTTGACCAGAGGGCGTCGGGGATCAAGAAACAATTCCACCGGGTCGTAGCCGGGTTTGCGATGGATGTCCACGCAACGCGCAAAGTCAGGGGCGCGCGAATCGTCGAGCCAGTAGTAGTAGGTGAACCAGGCGTTCTGCTGCGAAACCGCGATCAAGTCGCCCGCGCGTTCGTGGTCGATGCCGGCGGCTCGCTTTTCTTCCGGTCCCAGAACTCGATCCACACCTGGCGTCTCTTCCAAGAGAGCGCGAACGTTCTCCATGACCGGGGGATCGTTGACGTAAACGTGCGCGACCTGGTGGTCGGCCACGGCGAAGGCCTTGCAGGCCCCGAAGTCCAGCAGTTCACGCCCGAGTTCCTCCTTCACGGTGATCCAGCCTTTCTCGCGAAAGAGGCGATTGAGATGAATCGGCGTGTCGACCTCGGTGATGCCGTATTCCGACAACAGGAAGACCTGCACGCTTCGCTTCGAAAAGAAGTCGAGGAGGTCCCCGACGATCGCGTCGATCTCTTTCAAATCCTTGGCGATGGCGGAGTCGTCGGGGCCGAGGCGTTGCAGGTTGTAGTCGAGATGCGGCAGATAAATGAGGCTGAGTGTCGGTTGCTTTCTCTCCTCAATCCATTTCGCGGAATCAGCGATCCAGCGAGAAACACAGTCGGCTGATCCTTGCGGTGAATCGATGCCTGCCGCCGGCCCCCAGAAACCGAAGAAGGGGAATTCGCCGAGGTCGCTCTTGATCTCATCCCGAATCGAGTGCGGCCAAGAGTAGATGTCGAACACCTTGCGTCCATCGGCCGGGTACATGGGGCGCGGCGTGATCGACCAATCCACCTTGGAATACATGTTGTACCACCAGAAAAGCTTGGCGCAGGTGAATTTGGAGTCTGCGCGCTTGAGCTCCTCCCAGAGCTTGGCTGCGCGGACGATCTGGTCCGGCTGTTTCCAGAACTGGGTTTCCGCAAGTTCCCGCGAGTACCAGCCATTGGCGACGATTCCGTGCTCGGTGGGCGTCCGGCCCGTGACGTAATCGGACTGGGCGGTGCAGGTGACGGCCGGGAAGGCTGGGTCGATCCGGGCGCGCGAACCGGCCGAGGCGAAATCACGAATGCGCGGCGTGTGTTCGCCGATGAGCGAGTCGGTCAGGCCGACAACATTGATGACGGCCGTGCGGGTCATGCCGGGCCAGTCTCAGCCAAAAGCCTGCACGACCTTTTGACCGCGGGAATGATGGCGTTCCTTGAGCTCGTAGATTGCTTCAATGACCTTGGGCAGGCTCACTTCATGAACTTCGAAGCCTTCACCGATGCCTCGCAGCAAGGTAATGGTCAACTGGCCGCCCAAGTGTTCGCGAAACTCCTCCAGGCCTTCCAGCACCATGAGGTTGCCGTCAGAGTCCTCGTGCAACAACTCATTGGCATAGAGCGCGTAACCCATGGTTTCCAGCAGGCGCAAGACGCGCTCAGAGGACGCAGCGTCGACATAGTTCATCTTTCGCGCGTAGATCATGTCCAGCGCAATGCCGATCGCGACGGCTTCTCCGTGGCGGATCTTGTATTCCGATAGCTGCTCGAGCTTATGCGCCGCCCAATGGCCGAAATCCAGCGGACGCGCGGATCCGAACTCGAAAGGATCGCCGGAGGTGGCGATGTGGTTCATGTGGAGCTCGGCGCTGCGAAAGATCAGCCGCTTCATGGCTTCCGGCTCAAAGTCGCGCAGAGCCTCGGCGTCCTTCTCCAGATTCTCAAAGAACTCGCGATCCCGGATGCAGGCGACCTTCACGGCCTCCACGTAGCCGCCGCGCTTGTCGCGATCCGGGAGGGACGAGAGGAGATCGAAATCGTTGATCACGGCGAAGGGCGGCGCAAACGTGCCCACGAAGTTCTTCTTGCCGAAAGCGTTGATGCCATTCTTCACGCCGACGCCGGAATCATCCTGCGCGAGGGTCGTCGTCGGGATGCGCACATGGCGGACGCCGCGATGTGCCGTGGCCGCGGCAAGCCCCGCCACGTCGAGCAGCGCGCCCCCGCCAATGGCGATCATGTAGGAATGTCGGCAGATGCCGTGGCGTTCGAGATTCGAGTGGATGTCCGAGACGTGAAAATAGGAGTTCTTAACACGCTCTCCGCCCTCGAGGACCATGGGCGGCGCGACCAGGTTCAAGTCCGAGGCATGCGCCGCAAAATAGCCTTCGATCTCGTCGGTGAATCCCTTGCGGGCCTTGGCCAAGGATTCGTCAACGACGACAAACACCTTGCGCGGTTCGACCCGGTCGTCGTCCGTCAGCGTGTCTTTCAGCGTGGGGTTGGCGGGCGAAAAGACCTTTTCCGAGAAGAGGGCCTGATGGCGCCAGCTCACGCTGATGGTGCGTTCAATCGAGGGCATAAGCTTACGTTGAAACGTTTGACGTTCGATGGAAAGGGTTTATTTGATCTCGGGATCGACCGTTGTGGGGCGAGTGTGGGTTGACGCAATCGCTCCTCGCGCGCTGAGGTGGGACCCGGTTCAAGCCGTGATGGCGGCGCGCTCGTTCTCCTGTGAACCGGTCTTCTCCAGGAAGTAGTCGTAGTCCCCGGCGTAGGAGGTCAATTGTCCGTTCTTGACGTGAATCACCCGGTTTGCGAGTCGGCGGATGAAGTAGACATCGTGCGAGATGAAAACGAGTGTTCCCTCGTAGCGCTCCAGCGCGATGATGAGCGACTCCACGGTCAGGATGTCCAAGTGGGTGGTCGGCTCGTCCATGAGGAGCAGGTTCGGGGGGTTCACGAGGAACTTCACCAGGTTCAGACGGCTCTTTTCACCGCCGCTCAGGACCTCGGTCTTCTTGAAGATCTCTTCCTTGCGAAACATGAAGGAGCCGAGGATTCCGCGGGCTTCCTCCTCGCGTATGTCCGAGGCCGCCTCGAGGACCTCGTCGAGCACGGTGTTCTCCGGCTTGAGCGTTGCGGCTCGGTGCTGGCTGAAATAGCCGAGGCGGCAGTTATGCCCCTCGATGCGTTCACCCTTCTGGAACTCCAACTCGCCAGCCAGGATCTTCATCAGGGTCGACTTGCCCGCGCCGTTGGGGCCCACCAGGACCACGCGCTCGCCACGCAGAAACTCCACGTCGGCGCCGTCGTAGATTTTATGGTCGCCATACGCCATGTGGATATTCTCCAGCGCAATCGCTCGTTGCCCGCCGCGCTCGGGTTGCGGGAACTGGAAGCGGAAGGGCTTCTTGGGCGCATCCGGCTTCTCGAGAATGTCCATTTTCTCGAGTTGCTTCAGGCGGCTTTGCGCCTGGGCAGCCTTCGACGCGACCTGTCGGAAACGGTTAACGAAGTCCTTGATCTCGGAAATCTCCTTCTGCTGATTCTTGTAGGCGGCTGAATCCCGCTCGAACTTCTCCCGCTTGAGCTTCTCGTAGTTGGAATAGTTGCCCTTCCATGGAATCAGTTTCTTGCGCGAAATCTCGAAGACCTGTTCCACGATCTCGTCCATGAACTGGCGGTCGTGAGAGATAAGCAGGAGCGCGCAGGACTGATTCTTCAAGTAGTCCTGGAACCAAAGCAGTGAAGCGAGGTCCAGGTGGTTGGTCGGTTCGTCCAGCATCAGGAGATCCGGTTCCATGGCCAGCAGACGCGCCAGGTGCGCCCGCATGATCCAGCCGCCGCTCATCTCGCTGGCGGGGCGGTCGAAGTGTTCCTGCTGAAAACCCAGCCCGGCCAGCATCTTCTTGGCCTTGGCCTCGAACTGGGGATCGTTCAGAGAGTCGAACTTCGCCTGAGCCTCGTAGTATTCAATGCAGTCGCAAGTTCCCGCCTCCTCAAGGCCGCGGAGGCGTTGCTCCAATTTCTCCAGTTCGCCGGCGCGCCCGGTGGCGACCTCAAGCACGGTCTCCTTGTCGAGCGGTTCGCTCTCCTGCGGCAGGAAACCCACCGTGGTCCATTCGTCGCGCTCCACGCTGCCCTCGTCGGCCTCGAGTTCACCCAGGATGATGGAGAAAAGGGTGGTCTTGCCGGCGCCGTTGGGGCCGACAAGCGCGATCCGGTCGCCGTAGTTCACCGTCATGGAAGCCCCCTCGAACAAGGTGCGTCCTCCAAACACTTTCGCGAGATTCCTGATTGTCAGCATGACTCTTAAAGATTGAAAAACCAGTGAATTGCCGCCGTTGTCGAAGGCGGTCAAAAGTGGGGGAGGGAACGGGATTTCCCCTGTAGGGTCAATGAAAAACCCGGCTGAAACGGGCGCCTTGCCCCCTCGCGGCCGGCGCGGAAAGCGTGTTGATGATCCCCTGCAACAGAGCAGTCGAAGGGCGTGTTCAGGGGAGCGGGGGCGCGAAACTGCCATGAACGAATCTCGATCCCGAAGATTCTGGCGCGGCGTTATATATTTAACTATTAGATTAAACCAAATTAAAGAAGCGACGCCATTTCGTCGTCATCGAGGTCTTCGATTCCTTCGAAACGTTCGTCGGTCTCTTCGGGAGCCGAAGACGCGGCAGGCTGAGTCGGATCCTCAACATGGCTGTTGCGACCCAGCGTTTCCAGAAAGGCGCGCGCGTCCGCCAGCGGGGCAGGATTGAGACGGATCAGCAGCTGCCTCCCGCGGCGTTTTCGACTTATCAGGGCGGCCCGCTCCAGGACTCTCAGATGTCGGGAGATCGCAGGGGCTGAAATCGTTTCCGGAGGCGAGAGTTCGCCCACGGGTTTGGCTTCCTCCGCAACTTGGGACAAAAGCGCCCGGCGCGTTTCATCGGCGAGGGCTTGGAGAACGAGGCTGAGCGACGATTTCATTCTGGTATCGGTTAATAGATCAAGTAATCAGCAGATGCAACCATGTATAAATTAACATATAAGTTAAATAAAGCTTGATTTGATTTTCCCGAATAATGGCCTAAAACGCGCGACTCAGGAACATGATCAACATCACTGTCACACAGAGGGAGGCGCGGGAGGAGGATGCCGTCAGCGTGAAGCACGAGTTCATCGAGGCGGACTTCGGCGTCGACAAACGAACGCCGACAATCTTCGCCCTGTGGCAGATGAGTCGAAAGTTCGACCTCGCCGTTCAACACGCGAACGTGGACCTGGACGCCGACGGAAGCGATGTGCTTCCTCACACGACCGAATCGAGGTTCTCAGCCCGTGTTTCCATGCCGAAGACGGGAAACGGGGGCGAGGTCGTCGAGACGGTGGAACTTCCCCAAGCGTCGGCCGAAGAAGGGGAGGATTTCGTGGATGGTTTTCTGGATACGATTCGAAAGGCTATTGCCCGGGTCAAGGAAGGCGGTTCGACGTGAAGTCGGTGGTTGTGCTGGGAGCTTCCACGAACCGGGCGAAGTTTGGGAACAAGGCGGTTCGCGCTTTCGACCAACAGGGCTACGAGGTTTTCCCGGTCAATCCTCGGGCGACCGAGATTGAAGGCAGGGTCGCGTTTCCGGAGGTGACAGCAGTTCCGGTCAGGCCGGATATCGTGAGCGCTTACCTCCCTCCTGCCATGCTCTTGCGCGCGCTGCCCGGGATTGCCGGGAAAGGGTGTGGCGAACTGTGGTTGAATCCGGGAACGGACACCGCGGAAACGATTGCCGAGGCCGAACGCCTGGGCCTGAAGGTTGTCTGCGACTGCAGTCTCTTGCGGATCGGCGTCTCACCGGCCGCGTTTTGAATGAAGCTGGATCGCTACAGCTTCAAGTTAAGCAACCCGACCTCGAGCGTCAGCGCTTCCTGAACATTCGTGTGCAACAGGCGCTGTGTGCGTTCGATGGCGGTGAGGTTCTCCATCGCCTCCTCGGGAGTGACCCGGGCGGCTACGGTTCTCACTGAGGACGCAAGGCTGGGCAGCGCGAGCATGGACTCCGCGCCGTTCAGGGCGGCGATCCAGATGTCGCGCAGCCACCACTGCACCCGGGCGAGAAGTTCGGCGCGTTCACGACGGTATTCGGCCTCGATGGCGGCGGTGAGTTCGGTCTCCCAACGTTTGCGCAGTTTCTCATCGACGTCGTCGTGGCGCTGCAGCGGAGAACGCTCAGTCAGCGTTTCCTCGACGGATTCCTTGATCTCGCTGAGGCGTCCAAGGAGGTTGCCCAGCAACTTGTAGCGACCCAGCAGTCCGGCTTCCGGATTCGCGGCCTGCTGGGCGAAATCTTCCAACCAGGACAACTCCGCGTCCTCGATGCGCAGCTTGCCGCCGCCGGCGAAGTTGAGGCGAAGACAGCGGGACAGAATGGTTTCCAGCAGTCTTTGGGGGTCGGTAGAGAGAAGAATCAGGATGGATTTGGCCGGGGGTTCCTCCAGCGTCTTCAGGAAGGCGTTGGCGGATTCGATATTCATCCGGTCGGCCGCGACGATCACGGCGACCTTGAAATCCGCCGCGGTCGGCTTGAGGTTCACCGCCCGCATCATCTCCCGAGTTTGATCGACGGTGATCACGCGGGACTTGGACTCGGGACGCACCCAATGGACATCCGCATGATTCAACTCAGCGATCTTGCGACAATTGAGGCAGTGTCCGCAGGAATCGACGCCGGGGCCGTCGGGCGACCTCCGAACCGGCTCGAGGCAGTTCAGCGTCATGGCCAAGGCTGAGGCCATGTCCTCCAACTCAGTCATTTGAGGGCCGGTGAACAGGTAGGCGTGGGCAAGTCGGCCGCGTTCAAGGCTGCGCTGGAGCAACTCGACGACCTGGGCCTGCTCTGGAAAGTCGGTGAAGGGCATGACGCGCGGCTCAACGGTAGGGTTGATTCAGCTCCACGTTCTTGTGGGCCTTCTGTTTCGCGCGCATCTTGATGTTCAGAATCTCGACGCTGACCGAGAATGCCATGGCGAAATAGACGTAGCCTTTGGGCACATGGAAGTGCAAACCCTCGGCGGTGAGCACCATTCCGATCAAGATGAGGAAGCTAAGGGCCAGCATCTTCAAGGTGGGATGCTTGTTGATGAAATCCGAGATGGCGTGGTTGAAAACCAGCATGAAAATCATCGCCAGCACAACGGCGGCGATCATCACTGGCACGTGCTTCGCCATGCCGACCGCCGTGATCACGGAATCCAACGAGAACACGATGTCCAGCATCATGATTTGGATGATCACGGACTTGAAAGTCACCGTCCCCATGCTGGAGGTGGCGTGACCGTCCACACCTTCGAGCTTGTCGTGGATTTCATGCGTGCTCTTCCAGAGCAGGAAGAGACCTCCACCCAGGAGGATGAGGTCCTTGCCGGAAAGTCCGTAGGGCTCGTGAAGCCACGACCAGTGCGGAAGCTGGATGAGAATATTCTCCAACTTCATGATCCAGGCGATGCTGAGCAGCAGTATCACTCTTGTCACCAGGGCCGCAGCCAATCCGGTCTGTCTCGCGCTGCGTTGCTGTTCCTCAGGCAGCTTGTTCGCGAGAATGGAGATGAAGACGAGGTTGTCGATGCCGAGAACGATTTCCAGCAACGTCAGCGTCAACAGGCTGATCCAGATAGTGGGGTCCGTTAACCAATCCATGCGCGGTAGTGTAGGACTCCCTCGGTCGCTGTCAGGCGAATTCTTGGGTTCGAGGTCTTATTGGAAGCTAGCGGTTACTGGCCCCGTTCCTCGCTAGCCGAAGAGTCACAGGTGAGACGGCCGTGCCAGAGTAGTTGGGTATGGCTTGCCGAGCCGTTCCCGATCACTCTGCTCTCGGGATTGCCGAGCTTGATTTGAGATCTTCTGGCGGCGCCGGATGATCAAGCTTCATCCTTGTCACGCTGTTCCTCGGATTCCGCCCGCTGGATGTCGGCGTTCAGGTTTGCGAGTTTCTCGAGGTCGCCGAAGACAGTGATAGCCCCGCAGCGGGCGCACATTCGAGCGGTGGTCTTGATGTTGATGTCCTTCAACGTCCAGAATTTCACGTTGCTCGGTCGGAAGTGATTCTTGCCGGTTGCCTCCAAAGTTCCCTCCGCCATCTCGTCGTGATGACACACCGGGCAGATCGCTTGCACCTTGTGGATGTCCTTCGAACTGGGGTGGATCTGCACGACGGCATCAAGATCTTCTTTCAGGAATCGCGTCGAATCACCCACTTTTCGGAAGGTGATTCGTCCGTCTCTCATCCAGCGATAAATGGTCGGTTCGCCAACCTGTAAATACTCCGCCGCGGCGCGTATTGTGTACCAGTAGGGTTTCTTTTCCTGACTCATATCGACTTGGGCTAAGCTTAATCACTATCTTTTGCTTTACTATTGTCGACCTGTTTCTCAGTTAGTTGCCTTAAATTGGTCGCTAAAACATTGTTTAAGTTGTTCCTGATAAAGTGTTTAAGCGGTAATCACAGTGCGTTGGGTGGAATTTGAAAACGACTTTAAAAAGAAGTATTTGATAGTAAATAATAATTTATTCCGGCGAGGACGGATCATGAATATCACCGCTACACGCCAGCTAAACGAGTCACTTCCCTTCACGGCTCCGCAACGACAGCAAGCCAGCGACTCGTTTGTTTACCACCCCAAACCCGAAAGAAATCATGAAGAATGAGCGCCCTGTTGCCCATGAGACGAACGGTTTAACCGGCAGTGAACTGCGTCGCGCCACGGGTGGCGTTCATCGTTTGGCTGAATCGGAGCGCCGTTCGTCTGTCACCAAGGTTCGACGGTTGATGGCCTCCCTGGCGGTGGGGATTGACCGTTGCCTTCATTCGACGCGTTTCTTGCGAAACGAGAATCCTCCCGA
>Ga0181573_10004904_pt1 | contig 11240 bp, 12 predicted proteins | sample 101ome_25_FD_148643 | JGI IMG/M metagenome (GOLD analysis project Ga0181573, IMG submission 148643) | Coastal salt marsh microbial communities from the Groves Creek Marsh, Skidaway Island, Georgia - 101409BT metaG (spades assembly) | ecosystem: Environmental > Aquatic > Marine > Intertidal zone...
AGCTCAAGACGCTCGGCTTTCCGGTCCTGCCCATGGAACGTTCGGTGGACACGGTCGCGCTCGCACGGCGCACCTTCCCCGGTGCCCAGGCGAGCCTGGACGCGCTGTGCCGGCGCTTCGAGATCGACCTGTCCCGGCGCGAGAAGCACGGCGCGCTGCTCGACGCCGAACTCCTGGCCGAGGTCTATCTGCAGTTGCGGGGTGGCCGGCAGCCCGATCTCGCGCTCGCCGGCGGGCCGGCGAAGAGCGATGCGGGCCCGGCGACGGTCCAGCGCCAGGCGCGCCCTGCGCGCACACACGCGCCCAGCCCCGAGGAGCTGGCCGCCCATGCCGTGCTGGTGGAAAGCCTGAACGACCCGATCTGGTCGTCGGGCGACTGACCCCGGCCCCGGGACCGGGAGACTAGAGCTCGAACTCGAACTTCTGCTTGTCGTCGCCGTCCTTCTTGTCGCCGGCGCCGTTTCCGGCAGCAGCCGGCGCGGCAGCTTCGCCGCCCTCGGCCTGCATCTGCGCGACGCGCTGCTGGTAGAGGGACATGAAGTCGATCGGCTGGACGAGCAGCGGCGGGAAGCCGCCGTCGCGCACCGCGTCGGCAATGATCGCGCGAGCGAACGGGAAGAGCTGGCGCGGCGCCTCGATGTAGAGCAGCGGCGGCACATACTCGTCCGGCACCTCGCCGATGGAGAAGATGCCCGCATAGACGATCTCGACGATGAAGAGCTGCTCCGATCCGGCCGTGCCCTCGGCACGCAGGGTGAGCGTCACCTCAAAGGCCTTGTCGGCGATCTGGTCGGCGTTCACGTCGATGGCGATCTGGATGTTGGGCTCGCCCGACTGCTGGCTCAGCGACTGGGGCGCGTTGGGATTCTCGAAGGAGAGGTCTTTCACATACTGGGCGTTGACCATCATCATCGGCGCGCCGCCGGGGTCGGTGCCGTCCAGGTTGGGGGCGCCTGCATTCTCGTCAGTCATGGCTCGATCCATATCGTTGGCTGTGCGCGCGGGCGCGCGCGGAAACTCGGCGCACTGGCTAACACGGACGCGCTGGGCCGGACAACCGCGGGCGCATGCGGGCGCGAGCCTACGAGCCGCCGATCCGGCGGGAGGGGTCCGCGGGCGTATCATCGTCGTCGCGGCGCACGCCGAACTCCTCCCCGTCGATGATCGGCCCGCCCGGGCCGCGCGGCGGCGGGCCGCCGGACACGGAAAAATGAACGTTCCGCGAGCGTGCCATCGCCGCCCACACGCCCCGTCCGAGGATCGCGCGAAGCGGCGGGATGAGGAGTGCGAAACCCAGCGCGTCGGTCAGGAACCCCGGGGTCAGCAACAACAGTCCGCCGATCAGCAGGCACACGCCGTTGAACAGCTCGCGCACGGGAAGCTGCTGGCGGTCGAGGTCGGCCCGGGCGCGGGCCAGGGTCGCGAGGCCCTGCTGGCGCAGCAACGCGGTGCCGATGACGGCGGTCAGGATGACCAGCCCGATGGTCGGCCAGACGCCGATCGATCCACCCACCTGAATGAACAGGTAGATCTCGATCAGGGGGATGCCGATGAACAGGGCGAGAATCAGGAGCGGCATTCTTGTTCTTTCGTCGCGTTGTCCCTATCTAGGGACCGTAACCCAGCGCACCGTCGGGCGACCGGCCTTGTATCCGCCGCTGGTATCCGGCGGACCAAGAACGTAATGTTGGTGCTGTTGAGACGGCGAACAACCCGCTTTCGGCCGCACCGGGAATTTCGGGCGCCGGCACGGGCTTCCAGGGATACCGACGGCGAAACGGACGGCGCGTGGCTTTCTTAGACATAATCCTCATGGCGATGGTGGCCGCCTTCCTGGTGTTCCGCCTGCGCAGCGTCCTCGGCAAGCGGACGGGCCACGAACGCCCGCCCCACGATCCCTATGCCGGCCGTGAAGATGCGCGCGCGCGCCCCGAGGCCCAGGATGCGGGCGACGACACCGTGGTCGCCCTCCCGGACCGTTCGGGCGACCGCGCGCCGAAAAGCGATATCCCGGAGGATTCCCCGGCCGCTGGTGGTCTGCGCGACGTGCAGGCCGCGGACGGTAATTTTGCCGTGGGCGAATTCCTCGAGGGCGCACGCATGGCCTTCGAGATGATCGTCACCTCGTTTGCCGCGGGCGATCGCGACACGCTGCGCCCGCTGCTCAGCGACGAGGTGTATGACAACTTCGCCGGCGCGATCGAGGCCCGCGAGGGCCGCGACGAGACCATGGAGATGACCCTCGTGGGCATCCGCGAGGCCGAGATCCTTGAGGCGAACATGGATGGCCGGGTGGCCTTCCTGACCGTCAAGATCGTCTCCGAGCAGATCGAGGTGGTGCGCGACGCCGGCGGCGAGCCGGTCTCGGGCGATCCGACGAAGGTCGCAACCGTGACCGACATCTGGACGTTCGCCCGCAACACCCGCTCGCGCAATCCGAACTGGACCCTCGTCGCGACCGAAGCGCCGAACTGAGCCTGGTGTCCCGCACCCGGCATGCCCCGACATTCCGGTTCTCCCCGAAACGCGCCCTGCTGCTCGCGGGCATGATCGCGCTCGCCGCCTGCGGGGCCGAGGACGAGCCTGCGCCCGTGGCGGAAACCACCTACACGCCTGTCGCGTTCGACGCCCTGCCCGGCTGGAACGCCGACGCGATGGCCGAGGCCCTGCCCGCCTGGCGGCAGTCCTGCGGACGCCTGGCCCGGCTCGCGGATGACCGGCAGATCGGTCCGGCGGATGCGAACGTCGCCGGGACCGCCGGCGACTGGCGGCCGGTCTGTGAAGCGATTGCCAATCTCGTTGATGCTGACAATGACGGCCTGCGCGCCCTGATCGAGGCCGAGCTCGTGCCGCTGCGTGTTGCGGGCGCCGAAGACGATCCGGGACTGTTCACCGGCTATTACGAACCGATCATCGAGGCGGCGCGGGCGCGCGACGGCGATTATGTCGAGCCGATCTACGCGCTGCCGGACGATCATGTTTTCGTCCGGCTGGAGGCATTCGATCCGTCCCTCAAGGGGCGCAGCATCGTCGGCCGGGTCGAGGACGGGCGCCTGATTCCCTATCGCAAGCGCGGCGAGATCGAGGCCGGCGCGATCGCGGAACAGGCGGAACCCCTGTTCTGGGCGCGGGACGTCCTCGATGTCTTCATCCTGCAGGTCCAGGGCTCGGGCGTCGTCGCCCTGCCCGACGGGTCGCGCACCCGGGTCGGTTTTGCCGGCCACAACGGCCACAACTACGGGTCCGTCGGCCGTGAGCTGATCGCGCGCGGCGAGCTCAGCGCGGGCCGCGCGGGCTGGGAGGATATCCGGGCCTGGCTCGAGGCGAACCCCGAGATCATGCGCGAAACGCTCGCCGTGAACCCCCGCTTCATCTTCTTCCGCGAGATCGACGGTGACGGTCCGACCGGTGCGGCCGGTGTGACGCTCACGGCCGAGCGCTCGATGGCGGTCGATCCGGAACATATCCCCCTGAACGTCCCGGTCTGGCTCGATGCCGAGCACCCGGATGGGGATACCCGCCTGCAGCGGCTGATGCTGGCCCAGGACACGGGCAACGCCATCCGCGGCGCGGTGCGGGGCGATTTCTACTGGGGCACGGGGCGCGCGGCGCTGGACAAGGCAGGCCGGATGAAGAGCCGCGGTGCCTATTACATCCTCGTGCCGCGCGGCGCCGCTCCGACCGGCTGACGCCGGTCCGCGCGCTCGCGTTGGAAGCCGGGCGGAATGTGCTAAACAGGATGGAAAATCCGAGGAGAGTGCGATGAGCGACGGCCCGCGCGTGGCGCTGTTCGTCACCTGCCTGGTGGACCTGTTCCGGCCGAGTGTCGGCTTCGCGGCGGTGAAGCTGATGCAGGACGCCGGCTGTACGGTCGAGGTGCCCGAGGCCCAGACCTGCTGTGGCCAGCCGGCCTTCAACTCCGGCGACCGCAAGGACACGATCACGATCGCCAAACAGGTGATCGAGGCGTTCGCGGGCTACGACCATGTGGTCGCGCCGTCGGGGTCGTGCGCCGGCATGATCTCGAAACACTATCCCGAGCTGTTCGCCGACGATCCCGAATGGTCGGCGCGGGCCGACGAGCTCGCGGGTCGCACCCACGAGCTGGTCTCGTTCCTGACCGACGTGCTCGGCGTGACCTCGGTCGAGGCCGCCTTCGAGGGCACGGTCACCTATCACGACAGCTGCTCGGGCCTCCGCGAGCTCGGCATCCACGCCCAGCCGCGCGGGCTCCTGGACGGCATCGAGGGGCTGCACCTGCGCGAACTCAAGGACGCCAACGTGTGTTGCGGCTTCGGCGGCACCTTCTGCGTCAAGTATCCCGACATCTCGAACAACATGGTGTCGAACAAGATGGAGCGGATCGTCGCCACGGGCGCCGAGACCCTGCTCGCCGGCGATATGGGCTGCCTGATGAACATGGCCGGCAAGCTGCAGCGCGACGGCGCCAACGTCCGGGTGCGCCACGTGGCCGAGGTTCTGGCGGGCATGGGCGACGAACCGGCGATCGGCGAGCCGCAAGACGGTCAGGGGTGAGTGTCATGAACGTCCACTCGACCAGCCGCAACTTCAAGAACAACGCGAAGGAGCAGCTCGCCAACGCGGACCTGCAGGCGGCGCTGAACAAGGCGCGGGGGCATTTCGTCGATGGCCGTTCCACCGCGCGTGACAACCTGCCCGAGTTCGACGCGCTCCGCGACCAGGCCAGGGACATCAAGAATCACACGCTGGAACATCTCGACTTCTATCTGGAGGCCTACGAGGAAAAGGTCCAGGCGAGCGGCGGACACGTCCACTGGGCGCGCACCGCGGCGGACGCCCAGCAGATCGTCCTCGACATCTGCCGCTCGGTCGATGCGAAGACCGTCAACAAGGGCAAGTCGATGATCGGCGAGGAGATCGAGATCAACGAGGCGCTCGAGGCTGCCGGCATCCGCCCTGTCGAGACCGATCTCGGCGAATACATCATCCAGCTGCGCGGCGAGCGCCCGAGCCACATCATTGCGCCGGCGGTGCATCTGACCAAGAACCAGGTCGAGCAGAGCTTCCGCGAGAACCATACCGAGCTCGACCCGGATCGGGTGCTCGAGGAGCCGCCGACCCTCCTCGACGAGGCGCGGACGATCCTGCGCAAGAAATACTTCGAGGCCGAGGTGGGCATCACGGGCGCGAACCTGCTGATCGCGGAGACGGGCTCGTCGATCATCGTCACCAACGAGGGCAACGGCGACCTTTCGCAGCTCATCCCCAAGGTGCACATCGTGCTGGCGAGCCTCGAGAAGATCGTCCCTACGCTCGAGGACGCCGCCACCATCCTGCGGGTGCTGGCGCGCTCGGCGACGGGCCAGGAATTCTCCAGCTACACGACCCTCTCGACCGGTCCCCGGCGCGCAGGCGATCCGGACGGGCCCGAGCAGTATCACGTCATCCTTCTCGACAACGGCCGGACCGACATGCTCGGCACCGAGTTCGAGGAGATGCTCCGCTGCATCCGCTGCGGTGCCTGCATGAACCACTGCCCGGTCTATCAGTCGGTCGGCGGGCACGCCTATGGCTGGGTCTATCCGGGGCCCATGGGCTCCGTCCTCTCGCCCGGCCTCCTCGGAGTGGATGAGGCCGGCCACCTGCCCAACGCGTCGTCCTTCTGCGGGCGCTGCGAGGAGGTGTGCCCGATGCACATCCCGCTGCCCAAGATGATGCGCCACTGGCGCGAGCGGGAGTTCGAGAGCCACCTGTCCCCCGGCTCGGCCCGGGTCGGGCTCGGCCTGTGGGCCTTCGTGGCGCGCCGCCCGCGGCTCTACCAGCTGGCGACGGGTCTCCAGATGCGGTTGCTTTCCTGGATGGGCCGCAAGCGTGGGCGGTTCTCGTCGGTGCCGCTCGCCAGGGGGTGGACCAAGTATCGCGAGCTGCCGGCGCCCCAGGGCCGGACCTTCCAGTCGCGCTGGAAATCCGGGGAGCGGCCGCCCATGAGGAACGGGGCATGAGCGGGAAAGATCAGATTCTGGGATCGCTGCGCCGGTCGAAGGGCCGCGACGGACCCGTTGACGCCGAGACGGCGGCGGCCCTGCGCGCGCGGATCGACGGCCATGCGCGGAACATCGTGCCCGCGCGGACGGACCTGGACGCGGGCGGACTTGTGGATTTGTTCGAGACCATGGCGACGAAGGTGCATGCCACCGTCGCGCGGGTGTCGGACATGGCCGACGTGCCGGGCGCCGTCTCGGACTATCTGCGCGGCGAAAACCTGCCGTCCGAAGTCGTGATGGCGCCGGACCCGAGCCTCGACGCCGCCCCGTGGAGCGACAACAAGCTCCTGGACATCCGCCGGGGCGTGCCGGGCGAGCCCGATCAGGTAAGCATCACCTCGGCGCCCCACGCGGTGGCCGAGACGGGGACGCTCGCCATGTTCTCCGGGCCCGATCACCCCTCGACCCTGAACTTCATCCCCGAGACCCATGTGGTCGTGCTCCCCGCCAGCCGGGTGGTGAAGTCCTACGAGGACGTGTGGGACGCCGTGCGCGCACAGGCCGCCGACGGCGCATCCGGACGCGGCGGGCTGCCGCCGCGCACGGTCAACTTCGTCACCGGGCCCTCGCGCTCGGGCGATATCGAGCAGACGCTGCTGCTGGGCGCCCACGGCCCGCGGCGGCTGCACATCGTCATCGTTGAGGACGACTGAGCGCGGCGATGGCCTCCGGCGACAAGGACGGCGACGAGGAGGACCTGTTCCGCCGCGCACTCGCCGACGCCCAGCCCCTGAAGCGGCGGCGGCCGCAGCCGGCGAAACCCGCTGCCAGGACGACGGCCGCGCGCGCACCGAAAAAGAAGAAGCCGGCGTCCGCGCCCGTGTCGCCATCCCGGCCCGCCATCCGTCCGCCGCCGCCGCCCGCGCTGGCGGCGGGTGATTATGCCGCGGTGGATCGCCGCACCGCCGACCGATTCCGGCGCGGCAAGCTGCCGATCGAGGCGCGCCTCGACTTGCACGGCATGTATCAGGACGCGGCACACACCGCGCTCACCGGTTTCATCACCGAGGCCGCTGCCGCCGGCAAACGCTGCGTGCTGGTGATCACGGGCCGGGGCTCGCGCGAGGGTTCGGGCGTGCTGCGCGCCCGCCTGCCCGAGTGGCTGAACCAGCCGCCGTGCCGCGCCCATGTGCTGGCGTTCACCACGGCCCGCCCCGAGCATGGCCGGGACGGCGCGTTCTACGTGCTGCTGCGCCGCAAGCGGGGAGCCGCGTCATGACGCCGTTCGGGGCCAAGGTGCGGGCTTATCGCGAGGAGCGTGGCCTGACCCTGAAGGCGATGGCCAGGGATCTCCAGATCTCCGAGGCGTATCTGTCGTCGCTGGAACATGGCTATCGCGGCCGCCCGTCCGAGGCGCTGGTGGTCCAGGTCTGCGAGTATTTCAACCTGATCTGGGACGACTACGAGGAGATGCACCGCCTCGCGCGCCTGTCCCATCCCAAGGTGACGGTGGACACGTCGGGGCTGAGCCCGAACCACACCGAGCTCGCCAACACGCTCGCGGAGAAGATCCGTGGCCTGTCGGACCAGGATGCCGCCGCGATCCTCGCGCGGCTCCGGGGCGATTTGTTCTAAGCACCTTCGTCATGCCGGCGCAGGCGGGCATCCATTGTCGCGGACGCCAGCCCGGGCAGGCATGGGTGTCTATGGACCCCCGCCTTCGCGGGGGTGACGAAAATTGGTCGGCTGGCCCGGCCCTGCCTCTGAAATTGGTAGGGGCGGGTTTGAAACCCGCCCCTGCAAGACCCGAACCTGTAGTGTCTATGTCCTAGTCGAACATCATCGCGACGCAGCGGATCCAGCCGCCCGACGCGCCCTTGATCTTCCAGGGCATGCAGCTGACCATGAAGCCGTGGTCGGGCAGCGTCTCGAGGTTGAGCAGCTTCTCCATATGGCAGTAGGGCTGCTCGATGCCTGCCCAGTGGCCCTGCCAGACCTTCATCGCGTCATGGTCTCGCGCGTAACTCTCCTGCTGCAGCGAGAAGGGCGCGTCCCAGCCCCAGGCGTCGATGCCGGTGACCCGCACGCCATGCTCCTGGGTCAGGAAGAGCGTCGCCTCGCGGCCCATGCCGATGCCGCGGGAGAGATACTCCTCCGTGCCGTAATATTCGGATGCCTTGGTGTTCACGAGCACGATGTCGAGCGGCTGGAGCTCGTAGTCGATGCGCTTGAGCTCGGCCTCGATGTCCGACGGCTGGACGATGTAGCCGTCTTCGAAATGCCGGAAGTCGAATTTCACGGCCGGGCGATAGAACCAGTCGAGCGGCAGCTCGTCGATGGTCTGCATCGGGTTCCCGTCCTTGTCGACCGAGTGGTAGTGCCAGGGCGCATCGATATGGGTGCCGTTGTGGGTCGTCAGCGTGACGATCTCCCAGGCCCAGCCCTCGCCGTCGGGCAGGTCCACCGCCTTCATGCCGGGGAAGAAGCTCGCCATTGCGTCGGCGTTCTCGGCCTGCGTCACATACTGGATCTTCGGGCGCATGATCTCGGGGTCGACGACGGTCTCGTTGTCCAGCGCCATCGAGAGATCGACGATCTTTGTGGGTATCTGCATGGGTTCCCCCTGGGTGCTCGTGTTGTTCGTTGGCGCCAGCTTACGACGCGCGAGAGGAGCGGGAAAGACGCGAGCAAGAGATGCCCGGGTCAAGCCCGGGCATGACGGGAGGTTTTAGGGCGTGCGCGGCAACAAGATCGTCATGCGCGGACTTGATCCGCGCATCTTTCCCAAAAGGGTCGAGTACTCGCCTAAAGGATGAACTTCGACAGGTCCGCGTTCTTGGTCAGCTCCTCGAGCCGCTCGCGGACCATGGCCTCGTCGATGGTGATCTCCTCGCCGTCCCGGTCGGGGGCGGAGAAGTTGATCTCGTCGAGCAGGCGCTCGAGCACGGTGTGGAGGCGACGCGCGCCGATATTCTCCACCGTCTGATTGATCTGGGCCGACATCTCCGCGAGCGTGTCGATCGCCTCCTCGGTGAAGTCGAGGGTCACGCCCTCGGTGCCCATCAGCGCCACATACTGGCGGATCAGCGAGTTCTCCGGCTCGCGCAGGATGCGGCCGAAATCCTCGCGGGTCAGCGCGCGGAGCTCGACCCGGATGGGCAGGCGGCCCTGGAGCTCGGGCAGCAGGTCCGACGGCTTCGCCAGGTGGAACGCGCCCGAGGCGATGAACAGGATGTGGTCGGTCTTCACCGCGCCATGCTTGGTGACGACGGTCGTCCCCTCGATCAGCGGCAGCAGGTCACGCTGCACCCCTTCCCGGCTGACATCGGCGCCCTGGCGGTCGGACCGCGCGGTGATCTTGTCGATCTCGTCGAGGAAGACGATGCCATTGTCCTCGACGCTGGTGAGCGCGTCGCGCACCAGCTTCTCCTCGTCGAGCAGCTTGTCCGCCTCGTCGCCGATCAGGACGTCGTAGGATTCCGCGACGGTCATCCGGCGCGGCTTCGTCTGCTGGCCGAACGCCTTTCCCAGCATGTCGTTCAGGTTGATCATGCCCATCTGGCCGCCGGGCATGCCGGGGATGTCCATGGTGGGCAGGCCCATGCTGCCGGTGTCGGCGACCTGGATCTCGATCTCCTTGTCGTCGAGCTCGCCGTTGCGGAGCTTCTCGCGGAAGGATGCGCGGGTGGACTCGCTGGCATTCTCGCCGACCAGCGCGTCGAGGACGCGCGCCTCGGCATTGAACTCGGCCTGGGCGACCACCTCGCGGCGCTTGGTCTCGCGGGTCATCAGGATCGCCTGCTCGACCAGGTCACGGATGATGGATTCCACGTCGCGGCCGACATAGCCGACCTCGGTGAACTTGGTCGCCTCGATCTTGATGAAGGGCGCGTTCGCCAGCCGCGCGAGCCGGCGCGAGATCTCGGTCTTGCCGACGCCGGTCGGGCCGATCATCAGGATGTTCTTCGGCAGCACCTCCTCGCGCAGATCGTCGGGCAGCTGCTGGCGCCGCCAGCGGTTGCGCAGCGCGATGGCAACGGCGCGCTTGGCGTCGTTCTGGCCGATGATGAAGCGGTCGAGCTCGGAGACGATCTCGCGCGGAGAGAAATTGGTCATGAGGGTCCCGTTACAGGCTTTCGATCGTCAGGTTGGTGTTGGTGTACACGCAGATGTCGGCGGCGATCCCCATCGCCTGCTCGGCGATCTGGCGGGCGTCGAGATCGTCCCGGCCGATCAGCGCGCGCGCCGCGGCGAGCGCATAGTTCCCGCCCGAGCCGATGGCGATGATGCCGTCGTCCGGCTCGAGCACGTCGCCCGTGCCGGTGAGTACCAGCGAGGCCTCCTTGCTGGCGACCGCCATCATGGCCTCGAGCCGGCGGAGATACCGGTCCGTGCGCCAGTCCTTCGCCAGCTCGACGCAGGCGCGGGTGAGCTGGCCCGGATGCTGCTCGAGCTTCGCCTCGAGCCGCTCGAACAGCGTCATGGCGTCGGCGGTGGCACCGGCGAAGCCCGCGATCACGCTGCCGTCGCCCAGCGGCCGCACCTTGCGGGCCGACGCCTTGATCACCGTCTGGCCGAGGCTCACCTGTCCGTCGCCGGCGATGACGACATCGTCGCCCTTGCGGATCGACAGGATGGTTGTGCCGTGCCAGGTCGGGATGCGGTCGTCGGAGAGGGTGGTGTTCATGGCTCGGGTGTCCGCGGTGGGGTCTGTCGGGTCGAGGCCCTGAGTCCTGCCGCATCCGCGCGGCGGGCGCAATGGCCCGGCCCCATCCATGTGGGCCCCGGCAGAGCCCGGATCAAGCCCGGACGGCCGCGGTGGGGCGGGTCAGGCGAGGACTTCGATGATGAAGCGGAAGGGCGTGTCGTGGCCGCCGGCCTCGATCCGGTTCTCGCCGATGTAGAGTGAGACCGCGTTCTTCGGCTCGTCCAGGCCGATACGCTCGCCATTCACGAGGGTCCCGAGCTGGCTGCCCGCGTCGCGGATCATCAGGCCGGGGCGTCCCGTCTCGATCACGAAATGGTGTCGCGACAGGTTGTAGGGCCGCTCGTCGGGGAACTGCAGCTTGACGTCGGTGCGCGGGACCTGCTCGCCCCGGTTGGGCTTGCGCCCGACGCCGAACGGCGTCTCCTTGATCCGGATGCCGCGCTTGGACATCTGGCCCAGGGTCGCGTTCGAATTCGGCCGCAGCAAGACCGCGGACCAGAGGCCGGGTGCCGCGATGTCGCCGGAGACCGGGGCGGGCCCCCGCTTGCCGGTGATTGGAATCACGT
>Ga0181573_10004910_pt1 | contig 11231 bp, 9 predicted proteins | sample 101ome_25_FD_148643 | JGI IMG/M metagenome (GOLD analysis project Ga0181573, IMG submission 148643) | Coastal salt marsh microbial communities from the Groves Creek Marsh, Skidaway Island, Georgia - 101409BT metaG (spades assembly) | ecosystem: Environmental > Aquatic > Marine > Intertidal zone...
GATGCAGCCGCTTGGGCGCCGCGGCTTGAAAAGGGTATCGACGCGCTCGTTGCCTCGGTTAAAAAGGGCCTTAATGTCATGCCTGCTGGCGGTCTCTGCGCAACCTGTAGCGACGAAGACTACGAGGCGCTGATCACTTATATGTCGACGCCGCAATAACGGCGTCTTTTTAGGGAACTCACCATGTTGTTACAAAAAGTAGTTACCTCGTCGGTCGCTGTGTTGATCTCGCTGATGGGATCGATAGCGATGGCTGCGGGTATGCCGACTGGCGATGCTGAGGCAGGTGCAGGCAAGGTCGTGATGTGTGCCGCGTGTCATGGCGCCGACGGCAACAGCTTGGCACCGACATTTCCAAAGTTGGCCGGTTTAGGCGCGCCTTATCTCTACAAGCAGATGCGCGACATTCGTTCAGGTTTACGCCCAGTGGCGTTGATGGCGGGCCAGGTCGATAATCTGTCCGATCAAGACTTGGCTGACATCGCAGCCTACTACGACGCGCAAGACCGCACCGGAGAGGTGGCAGATGAGGCGCTGGTTGATCTTGGCCGAAAAATTTATATGTCTGGGATCATGGAGCGTCAGGTTGCCGCCTGTTCTGGTTGCCACAGCCCCACTGGACAGGGCAATGGCCCCGCAGGGTATCCGGCGCTTTCTGGGCAGCACGCGGATTACATTGCGCAGCAGTTGACTATGTTTCGCAAGGGCTATGAAGATCCGGCTGGACGGGTCAACGACGGCGATAGCAAGATTATGCGCACCACCGCGTTTCAATTGAGCGACTTGGAGATTCAGGCGGTTGCGAACTACGCCGCTGCGTTGCGCCAGTAACGCATAAGGGAGGATTGTGCCATGCAACGGTTGACGACTTTCATCTTGGTGAGTGTTTTCGCGGGCTTAGTTTCTGGCGCGGCCCTCGCGCAATCGCAATGGCAGGTTGGGGAGCATTATGACGAAATAACCGTTCCCGTGAATGTCGGCTCAAGTGATCGCGTCGTTGTGACGGAGTTTTTCTGGTACGGCTGTGGCCATTGTTATGCCTTTGAGCCCATGCTCTCAGCATGGGAGAAGCAGCTGCCCGAAGGCGCGGTTCTGGAGCCTTCGCCTGCGATCTGGAACCCGGCGATGACGGTGCATGCGCGAGCCTTCTACACGGCCAAGGCCCTCGGCGTTTTGGAGACGATGCATCCCGCTATTTTTGATGCCATGCACAAAGGTCGGCAGCGGTTGGCGACTGAGTCTGCGCTGCGTGAGTTGTTTGTCGCCAACGGCGTCGACGAGGTCGCGTTTGAGCGAGCATTCAACTCTTTTGGCGTCAACAGCCAAGTTCAGCAGGCCGAGGCACGCGCTCGCGCCGCGCGGATTTCTGGCACCCCCTCAATGATGGTGGCTGGTAAATTTCTGATTGAAACACGCAAATCGGGATCGCAGGCGAATATGCTCAGTATCGTCGATGCACTGGTTGCCGAGGAGCTTGCGGCGCAGACTGCGCAGTAGAGCACGCCGTTAAACTGGAGAGATCGTCGCACTGGTTCGGCTGATGATCCGGCGCAATTCAAAGCTCGAGTGTACGCCTGTGACACCCGGAATGCGGGTGAGCTTACCCAGCAAAAACTGTTCGTAATGCTGCATATCGCGGACTGCTGCGCGAATGAGGTAATCCGCGCTTTGTCCCGTCACAACACAACAATCCACGACTTCAGGATAATTGGTGATCGCCGCCTCAAAGGCCGCAAATCGCTCTGGGGTATGGCGGTCCATCGTGACACTGATATGAGCGGTGAGTGTCAACCCGAGCTTCGTCGCATCGATTAAAGCGACGACACCCGTGATAAAGCCTTCATCGTGTAAGCGCTTGACCCGTCGTGCACAAGGTGTCGGCGACAAGCCGATTCGCTCAGCGAGTTCGAGGTTACTCAGGCTTGCATCCTGCTGCAAAACAGCCAGTAGCCGTAAGTCAGTTTTGTCAAGATCGTGAACCATTTTAGAGTTATTCTCTAACAAATGAACGATGTTAGATAAAAAGTATCAAAATTTGCCAATAATGTAACGAAAAAAGTGAAATAAAGCGGGGGCTTTTACCTATAATTTGCGCTCTGTAGATTTGTTTTGAGGAAAGGACAATGTCATCCGGCACGACGTTTAATTTTCATAAATACCGGCCTTTCGCACCGTTGGCCAAATCCGATCGACGGTGGCCCGATCGCTGTCTTGAGCAGGCGCCGATTTGGTGCAGCGTTGATTTACGGGATGGCAACCAAGCGCTGGTAGAGCCTATGAATGCCGAGCAGAAGTTGCGCCTTTGGGAGTTGTTGGTCGAGATTGGCTTCAAACAGATTGAAGTTGGTTTCCCCTCGGCTTCAAGCCACGACTACGCGTTTTTACGCAAGCTGATTGAGGAAGGCCGTATTCCTGAGGATGTCACCGTACAGGTGTTAGTGCAGGCTCGCGCCGATCTGATCGCAAAGACATTTGAGTCTTTGGCGGGAGTGAAGCGGGCGGTGGTTCATTTTTACAACTCGACCTCTACGGTGCAGCGAGAGCAGGTTTTTGGACTCGATCGCGCGGGGATCACCCAAATCGCCGTTGAAGGTGCGCGTTTGATTAAAGCGGCAGCGGCGGCGCACTCTGAGACAGATTGGCAGTTTCAGTACAGCCCAGAGAGCTTCACAGGAACGGAAATGGATTTTGCTGTCGCAATCTGTGATGCGGTCAATGAGGTGCTTGAACCCACAGCCGATCATCCGGTGATTATCAATCTTCCGGCCACAGTCGAGATGAGTACTCCGAATGTGTACGCGGACCAGATCGAGTGGTTCTGCGATCATGTGGCGAACCGCGACGCATTGATTATCTCTTTGCACACCCACAACGACCGCGGTTGCGCCGTGGCAGCAGCGGAGCTCGGCGTCATGGCGGGAGCCGATCGTGTGGAAGGGACATTGCTAGGAAATGGCGAGCGTACGGGCAATATGGATATCGTCACAATGGCGATGAATCTCTACAGTCAGGGAATTGACCCGGAGCTCAATTTTGAGCGAATGGACGAGATTATTACTGTATCGCGGGAATGCACGCAGCTCCCCGTTCACCCCCGTCACCCTTATGCGGGAGAGCTTGTGTTCACTGCATTTTCAGGCAGTCACCAAGACGCGATTAATAAATGTCTTGCCAAGCGCGATACGGAAGAGCCCTGGAATGTGGCCTATTTGCCCATTGACCCTGCGGATATTGGCCGAACCTATCAAGAGGTTATCCGCATCAACAGCCAATCGGGCAAAGGCGGTGTGGCCTATGTGCTCAAGCGAGATTTTGGTATCGATTTACCTCGCTGGTTGCAGATTGATTTTAGCCAACACGTCCAAAAGTTGGCGGAAAAACTAGAAAAAGAGCTGTCATCTGATGACATCTATGCGCTATTTGAGCAAACCTACCTGGTCTCCGGCGCTCGCTGGGAGCTCGGGAATTACCAGCTCGCTCGTGAGGAAGGCCGTGATCGATTGCAGATTCATCTCGCCGATGGCAGCCGTCAACTGAACCTGCAGGGTCACGGCAAAGGCGTCGTCGATGCTTTTGTGGATGCGCTGCAGGAGGAGCTCGGTGCTCGGATTGTGGTGGTTGAATATACCGAGCATACGCTAGGTCAAAGTGCCGATGCGGAAGCGGTTTGCTATGTTCAGCTGAATATCGATGGTCGACGCCCCTGCGGTGTGGGTCGAAGCCACGATATTGTGCGCGCTTCTTTACTCGCCATTCTGTCGGCGCTCGATGAGGAAACGCAGCGATTACCGAGTGCAGCTTAAGAAACGTCGTTTGGTGCAATGCCTTGGCGCTGGCACCAAGGGCAAAGTTCTCGTTGGCGCGTGATATTTGTCGCGCGCCATCGCAGTGTTTTCCTCGATTTTCGCGCTCGCTTTTTTTGTTGCGCTTGTGATTGCACGCACTACACTGGTGCAACGTGACTCAGTGTTTAAAAAGTGATGGCTGCTCAGGATCAAACAAGACAGTCGGGAGCGCACAGCGGTTTTCAGGCCGCTGAAGACCGTCGATCGCAATCGCAAATTCTTCCCAGCATCATCGTCAGCAACACCCGCAACGATCATCGCTATCAAGTCGATCGCCGACAGGCGCTCTATCGGTACATTTTCCCTTTGCTGCTGTTGATTCAAGCATCTATCGCTTGGGACGCCGTTGGCAGTGACCTGTTAATGGGCATCATCGGTTTGGCCGCGGCGGTGACCATCGGTTCCTGGTTTGGCGCGTTGTATATGAAGCGCTGGTGGATGATGCCCGCCGCTGGCTTGCTGCTGACGATTGGTCTCTTGCTGCTACACATAGTCAATGGCGGATCAGCAGACCAATCTTGGTGGTTATTTCCTCTGTTGATCGGACTGTCGGCGTTATTGCCGTTTGCAGGAGCTTTTTGGTTGGGCTTCGCGGTTTTGCTCGTGGTCTTTTTATTGCGTGTCGATGGCCTACCCACGGCCCTGAGAACGAGCTGGTTGATTGAGCAGTTGGCACTGGTTGTGACGTGGCTTATGTCCCTGGGATTAGTGCACATTATGCGGCGACAGGCGAATGAACTCGCGGATCTCGCCTTGCTCGATCCACTCACCGGCGCGTTTAATCGACGCTATTTGGATCCTCAGTTGCAGCGGCACTTGGCCGATTACATCCGCTATGCGCGACGCTCGGCCATATTGTTGATCGATATTGACCATTTTAAGGACGTTAACGATCGCCACGGGCACAGCGTCGGCGATGACGTACTCCGCGCGGTTGTCCGAGTGATCTCCGGCCGGATTCGCAGCGTAGATATGATATTCCGCATTGGTGGTGAAGAGTTTGTGGTGTTTTTGGCGGAAGCGACGAGCGACATTGCAGTCAGCGTCGCTGAAGAACTGAGAGCGTCAATTGCCGCTGAGAAAATGCGCGATGGTGCCCAGGTAACAGCGAGTATGGGAATTTGCGACGTGACGGCTGCAGACACCGTCGAGAACTGGATAGAACAGGCTGATCATGCGCTTTACCAAGCCAAAATGGCCGGCCGGAACTGCGTCCATGCGGTGGTGTGTGACGACCCGGTCGCGACACAGGAAAGTCGGACGCTGCCGAATTGGCGTTAAGCCGTTACTGTTGGCACTCGGTCTGGTTTTGAGCGGTTGCTCCAGCACGCAATTTGCCTACAACCAGCTCGGTACCATTATTTTATGGAAAACCGGTGACTATGTTGACCTCACCTCTGCGCAACGAACTTGGTTGCGAAGTGAGATCAACGCGCTTCTCGATTGGCACCGCAAGGAGGAGTTACCTCAGTACTCGCAGTTTCTGGCGCAGGCTGAGTTGTCACTCGATGCGCCACTGACCGAGCATCGGGTTGCCGCGCTACGGATACCGATTGATCGGGCGCTCGATCGGCTTCAGATCCGGATCTATGATTTGCTGTTTCGCGGTGCACCGCTGTTAACCGCTGAGCAAACCGAAGATCTCATGACCATACTTCGCAATGATCAGGACGATCTAGAGCGTGAGCTTCTGGCCCGCGACGAGAGGCAGTACCGTGCAGATACCTACGCGCGCCTCGAAAGCCAGATGTCTCGGGTGCTCGGTCGATTGTCGCCAGATCAACGCGCGCACCTTGAGCAAGCTTCAAACGATATTGGCCGTATTGACCATCTATGGTTGCGAGACCGCAGTCGCTGGCAAATGGATCTCGAGCAGATGATTGCGGCTCAACCCAATGAGTGGCCTATTGCTGCGAGCGCCTATTTTAACGGCAACAATACGCTCAGCTCACCCGAGTATCAGGCGCTCTGGCAGAGCAACACCCAAGTGATCACCCGCGCCACAGTGGCGGTTCTGACCCAACGTAGCGCGCGACAAGATCGCCATCTGCGCCGATGGCTCAGTGATCTGCGTGAAGATTTTGATGCCCTAGTGGCGAACTCAGTCCAGTAACGACAGGTCCCGAACAGCACCTTTGTCAGCACTCGTCACCATTCGTGCATAGACCTTGAGTGCTGCGCTGACCTGCCGAGGTCGCTCGGCAACGGGCGCCCAGGGTGTGCTGCGCTGCGTCATCGCCAGTCTTCGTCGGTCTAGCTCCGCGTCGTCGAGATCGACATTAATTGAGCGCTCGGGAATATTGATTTCGATCATGTCGCCGTTTTCGACCAGGCCGATTGCACCGCCTGCAGCCGCCTCGGGTGACACATGACCGATAGACAGGCCTGAGGTGCCGCCTGAGAAGCGGCCATCGGTAATCAATGCGCAGGCTTTGCCGAGACCCATGGACTTGATGTAGCTGGTCGGATAGAGCATTTCTTGCATGCCCGGGCCGCCGCGCGGACCCTCGTAGCGAACAATGACGACATCGCCTGCTGTGACCCGGCCCTCGAGAATATCCTTCACCGCCTCGTCTTGGCTTTCGCAAACATGAGCAGGCCCACGAAAAACGAGAATACTTTCATCGACGCCTGCGGTCTTGACGACGCAACCATCTAGGGCAATGTTGCCTGTGAGTACCGCGAGGCCGCCCTCTTGCGAATAGGCGTGTTCAACACTGCGAATGCAGCCTTGTTCGCGATCCAAATCAAGGCTTGGCCACCGACAATCCTGACTAAACGCTTGCTGGGTCGGCACCCCTGCCGGGCCTGCGGCGAACATGGTGTGGACGCTGATGTCTTGAGTGACGGTGGCATCCCATTGTTCGATCGCCGATTGCAGCGTCGGGCTGTGCACAGTCGTCACGTTGGTATTGAGCAATCCGCCTCGCGCTAACTCGCCCAAAATAGCCATCACACCACCGGCGCGGTGGACGTCTTCCATATGGTACTTCGGTGTGCTCGGTGCCACTTTGCAGAGTTGAGGAATTCGGCGTGAGAGCACATCGATACTATGCATATCAAATGCTACACCCGCTTCCTGGGCTGCGGCCAAAAGGTGAAGAATCGTGTTTGTCGAGCCACCCATTGCAATATCGAGGGCCATCGCATTTTCAAACGCTGCCAAATTGGCAATGTTCCGAGGTAGCACACTCGCGTCATCTTGTTCGTAGTAGCGTTTGGCCAACTCAACAATGAGTGCGCCGGCTCGATGGAATAGTTGCTCGCGATCGGCGTGGGTGGCTAAGAGCGATCCGTTTCCAGGTAGACTCAACCCCAGCGCTTCGGTGAGACAGTTCATTGAATTGGCGGTGAACATGCCCGAACAGGAGCCGCAGGTTGGGCAGGCGGAACGCTCGTAGGCGGCGACTGTTTCATCATCCACGGAGCGGTCAGCAGCGATCACCATGGCATCGACTAAATCGAGCTTGTGCTCCGATAATGCTGTTTTCCCCGCCTCCATCGGGCCACCTGAAACAAACACCACCGGTATATTGAGGCGCATTGCGGCGTTGAGCATTCCTGGCGTGATTTTGTCGCAGTTTGAAATACAGACCATGGCATCTGCGCAATGCGCATTGACCATATACTCGACTGAATCGGCAATAATCTCCCGCGACGGCAGGCTGTAGAGCATCCCGTCGTGCCCCATCGCGATTCCGTCATCGACAGCGATGGTATTGAATTCTTTCGCCACGCCGCCCGCAGCCTCAATATCACGTGCTACCAATTGGCCAAGATCTTTAAGATGGACATGCCCCGGCACGAATTGAGTAAACGAGTTGACGACGGCAATAATCGGCTTTTCGAAGTCGGCATCTTGCATGCCTGTGGCTCGCCACAGCGCGCGCGCACCCGCCATATTTCTGCCAGCGGTTGACGTTTTAGAGCGATATTGAGGCATGAGATGTTCTCCTGATCGGGTGTATCACTGTGGACACCACGGGCTCATAGCGTCTTAATGAAAACTTTAGAGTTCCGCTGCAGATTGTAAAGTGCCTGCTTGGAGAGTGGCAGAGCCTCGAGTGACTCATGACTGAATCCCTGCTCCTGAAACCAGTGCGACGTTTGCGTCGTTAAGACGAAGACGCGCTCAAGTCCCTGAGTCTTCGCCTCGTCAATCAGCTGTGATAACAAGTGTGTGCCTCTGCCGCCTCGCTGATACTCTGGATGGGTCGCGATGCAAGCGATCTCCCCGCAGCGCTCCTCTTCGAAGGGGTAGAGCGCCGCGCAAGCAACAATTCTGCCGTCGCGCTCGAGTACGCGAAAGCGCGATATCTCCTGCTCCAATAATTCGCGCGAGCGCCGCACTAAAATACCCTCATCCTCAAGGGGCCTGACCAACTCGAGAATACTGCTGATGTCATCGCCTGAGGCAGGGCGCATCTGCTCAAATCGGTCCTCTGAGATGAGTGTCCCTGCGCCAATATGCGTCAATAGCTCCTGCAGTAAAGCACCGTCCTGCCGAAAGCTGATCAAGTGGGCCCGCTGCACGCCTTGATCACAGGCTCGGCAGGCTGCATCGCGCAGCATGGTCAGATCAGCATCGTCGAATCGGAGATGTCTTGCTTCATCAGTGGTGCACTGACGAATTAATTGTCCCTCTGAGGAACGCAGACCCTCTTCGCCATTCAGTAAAATCAACTTTTCCGCGCCAAGGCTCACAGCGACCACGGTCGCGACTTCGTCAGCGCATAAATTAAAGGCCTCTCCCGCGGGTGAATAACCTGTCGGCGAGAGTAAAACGATCGCATCCTGAGCTAATGCACCAACAATACCGGCGGCATCAATGCGCCGGACTGCACCGGTGAACTGAAAATCGACACCATCGACAACGCCTAGCGGTCTTGCGGTGACAAAGTTACCACCGACGACCCGCAGTCGAGACCCCCGCATCGGTGAATTGGGTAAGCCCATAGACAGTAGCTGCTCAAGCTTGGCGCGCTGGCGTCCGTTGACCGCTTGAATCAATTCCAGCGTTTGTGCATCGGTGACTCGAATGCCGCGGTGGAGCACATTGGATTGCCCAGCTGCTGCCAATTGCGCCTCAATAGCACTCCGATTGGCGTGGACAAGGACCAGACGAATGCCGAGAGAGTGCAGCAGGGCAATGTCATGTACGAGATTAAGCAGACCCTCATGGTCGAGGACGCCATTACCCAAATACAGCACGAACGTCTTCCCTCGGTGCCCCTTGATGTAGGGCGCTGAGTGACGGAACCAGTCGATTGATTGTTGCACTGTGCTCACAATGACCACCGAACAAATTGAAAGGCGCCAAGTGTAGGCGAAAGTGGCATTGTTGTGAGCATAAATCTCGTTAATTGCTCACAACTCCAAAGCGGTGATTAGCCGCCTCGAAGTGGGTTAGAGCGCGTTTAAAGACAGTAGCGGGCGATGAGTCGTGAGAAGCGATCGATGGCTGGCTGGATTTGTGCCAGTGGTAAATGTTCATCGGGTTGGTGCGCGCAATCGATATGGCCAGGCCCCATCACAATCGTATCCAGACCTAACCGCTGGAGAAACGGGGCTTCCGTGCCATAGTTGACGCCGATCGCCTCGGCACCGCTATCCGCACATGCGGCTTGAACTAAGGCACTGCTGGCATCTTGCTCAAAGGCGGGTACTGGATCGATCAGGCGGCGCATGGACACAGTCAAACCGATCTGCTCGCCAATCGATGCGATGGCTGATTGCAGCTCCGCTTCCACCTGTTCGAAATGCATACCAGGAACCATGCGTACATCAATGTGTAGCGAGAGGTGCCCACAAATACGATTCGGGCTATCTCCCCCGTGGACACAGCCAAAGTTGAGTGTCGGGTAGGGGACACTGAGCAACTCACAGTGAAAGCGAGTGCGCAAAGCGTGGCGATACTGATCGAGCGCCGCAAGGAGCGCGGGCAGCGCATCGATCGTGTTTTTACCCAAATCAGGGTTGGAGGAATGTCCGCTGGTCCCGTGGATATCGATCGCCTGCATCATGATGCCCTTGTGCAACCGTACCGGTTGCAGTGCCGTTGGCTCACCGATAATCGCTGCATCTGCGCGCGCGATATCGCTCTTGGATAGCGCGCGTGCCCCGGCCATAGTGCTCTCCTCGTCGGCGGTGCCGAGAAGATAAATCGGGCGCTTTAATTGTCGATGGTCGATACAATTGACCGCGGCTAGGGCGATGGCGAAAAACCCTTTCATATCGGTGGCACCCAAACCGTACAGGGCGCCGTCGCGCTCTGTCAGTGCGAGCGGATCACTGCGCCAACGGCCCTCATCAAAAGGCACCGTGTCTGTGTGACCGGAGAGGACCAGGCCACCGGTCGTATCCGGGCCGAGACGTGCAATTAAATTACCTTTAGCGACCGTCCCGCCAAGCTTCTGAATCTCGCAGTCAAATCCTTGTTGGGCAGCGTAATCAGCAATGAGCTGGAGAACGGGTAGATTGCTACTGTCCCAACGCGGATCGGTGGAACTGACAGAAGCGGCGCCGACAAGCGCCGCGATTTGTTGCTTGACAGTCTGGGCGGTGGTCGTCATGAGACGACCATTTGGAAATTCAGGCGGTTAGCCGAATAAGGCTTGCAGCGCATAGAAGAAGGCAACAGCGAGCCCCGCAGCAATTGGTAAAGTCACCAGCCATGATAACACGATTGAACCCATCACTCGAAAATCGACATGCTCGAGCCCTCGGGCGAGACCGACTCCGAGGACTGCGCCTACCAGGGTATGAGTCGTTGAAATCGGCAATCCCGTACCTGAGGCTAACACCACCGTGCCGGCAGCGCCGAGCTCTGCCGCAAAACCTCGGCTGGGGGTGAGCTCAGTGATCTTCTTGCCGACCGTCTGGATGACACGCCAGCCAAACGTTGCCAGGCCAATCACAATGCCGATGGAGCCTATAAGCAAAATCCACGAGGGCAACCCTGATTTGGCGGCGATGGTGCCACCGCTCTTGATCGTTTGCACTACAGCGGCTAGCGGACCAATTGCATTGGCGACATCATTTGAACCGTGCGCAAAGGCCATGCTGCAGGCGGTGAAGATCATCAGAACGCCGAAGATTCCCTCCAAGCTTGCTGGCTTTTTACCTTGCGTGACTCGACGCAGGATGATCCCGCCGATGAGCGCAACCGCTAGGCCGATGCCGGCGGACAGCAATGCAGCATCGGCAAACTTATCGCCGCTACTGAATTGGCCGAGGTCAATATCTAACCCGATATGCTTTAGCCCTTTGAGAAGAGTGACCATGGCAATCATGAAGCCGACCATCCACATATAGACAGGGATGTAACGTACGGCGCGTGTTTTGGCGTCCTCGTGGTCTAGGATCAACTTTTTGACACTCATAAAC
>Ga0181573_10004914_pt1 | contig 11223 bp, 7 predicted proteins | sample 101ome_25_FD_148643 | JGI IMG/M metagenome (GOLD analysis project Ga0181573, IMG submission 148643) | Coastal salt marsh microbial communities from the Groves Creek Marsh, Skidaway Island, Georgia - 101409BT metaG (spades assembly) | ecosystem: Environmental > Aquatic > Marine > Intertidal zone...
GGTGATTGGGCAAAGGCAAATTGGCTTTCCAAAGTCGCGATCGCGGAGCCAGCAACCAACACGACTAGCAACAGACCGCGCAAAAATTTTGAGTATCGCTCAGGCATCCTTCAATTCTACCCAGAAGCCAAATGCGAGGCCACGCTATTGCTCCGCAGGCAAATCGCACTACCAGTCTTCACGCGCCAACTTGCATTGTAAACAGTACGATGAAGGCGCGGAGCCATAAACCCTGAAGGCTTCGGCGCTATCCGCTGAGCTACCAGGGTTCGGGGCGAAACCCCCGTGGACGCATGTGTACAGCGGGGTCATTACCCAAAAAGTTAGGGCGCTCAGTAATCCACACAAGCTAGCAGCGACAATACCGTTATCAGGTAGTGATGAGCACGGTCTCTACCTTTCCGCGGTAGTGTCTCCGCACAGAAGCGCGTTAAAACGCACGATTTTCTAAAAAATAGAAATGAATAAAAACAGCGGTCATAAATTGGTATGCCGGGCCTACGAAGCCTATTCGACTAAAAAAGATTTAGTAAATACATGATGAATAAGGTCAATCCAGTCTGAGTTAGCCGAAGAAGAGCCTTCTTGAAAATCTCGGAGTATGTCGCCTAACGAGTACGCTTGGATAAAGGTGGCTAAAGAGGCGCTGTCTATGTTTGCTTGTATAAGACCTCTTTCTTTTGCAGTGTCTATCAAGGAGTGAAATTTTTTGTCTAAGCGTAATTGCTCAATTATGAGCGCATTTTTTAAAGTCGGACGGTCTAAGGCGTAGGCAATAATTTTTAACCGAAGCTTTCGGCTGGATAAGCGATCTGAACCTTGGCTTGACTCAGTTAGCTTGCGAATGCTGTCGATAAATTCGCTGTCAGAGTTTGCAGTGTCTAGTATCGACTCGATTGCAGCTGCGTCCTCACTCACTTTTTCTGCAAAAATCGAAAGGCAAGCTTCACTGATTAAGTCGCTAAGAGAGTGAAAGCAGCGATAGACCGTGTCTCGAGATTTCCCGGAGGATGTCATGACCATCTTTATGCTGATTTTGTTTGCCTCGTATTGAAGAAGTAAGCTCTTTACGGACTCAATTATTGTGCTGCGGGCGTTTCCATAATCACTGGGGCCCGAAGAATGACTCTTGGTATCGGCGTCCGTCGCTTCTGGGTAGGTCATTTAGGTCTTTTCTTAATTTAGCTGACCTCAGTGTAATAGAGGTAGATAGTGCTCAGATAGTGTTGGTAACGGCTATATAATTGCCTGATGCTATTAACCACGGTTATCATAGCACCCCAAATCGGACCCTAAGTCCGGTTTTTTCCTCACATTTTTGGGGTGCTCAGTGAAAACTAAAGTTCACAACATACGTTGGAAAATAGCCATTTTCGGTATGGTAAGTGCCATGCTTTCGTTTGGCGCAGCCGCTCAGACCATACGTCCTGTCACGTGGAACGTTATTGGCTTGGACAGCAATAAGCCTGCAACGACGCAACCTGCTCCCGGTGTGTACCCGCCAGATCGATTCCCAGTAGGGGTGGAGATCTGTAATACAACGTCGAGCACTATCACCGGCTATACCACAAAATTTGTGTGGGATGAGTCTCCTTCGACGAACTACATTCATCTGTGGGACTCCGCCGTCAACTGGAATGACGGATCTGGCAACACAGGCAATGACACCGAAGCCACCGTGACCCAAGAAGTACCCGACCTCGCCGCTAGCGAGTGTGTGGATATGTACTATTGGGTGCAGATCGAGCAGGTGGCCGCCGCCTATGACTTCACCCGGGATTTTCATGTGGAGTTGCTAAATGCGGATACGACGCCGGCCGTGGTCGCTGAGACGCCCAACAACTCTACACCGGTATCAGGCACAACAACCGAGGATCGCGAGCTTTACGTGGAATACCTCGTTTCGCAAAACAGAAATGCGGTCATAAGTTACCAGATAAACGATGGTACTCCGATTGACGCGGACGGTACGGGTTCCGTCAAGTTGGCGCGCGGTCAAATATTTGATCTGACGCTGTATGGCCAGACAGCGACTCAGGGTTACGAGCAGATAGAGGCGTTTATAGTGTTACCGCCCGATTTGTTCGAGGTTACCGAGGTGTCGGCAACTTACAGTTCCGCAGCGGGCACCGATCCTTATGCGCTTGATCAGCTTTATGCGGACGGTTGTGGGTGGATCAATAATCCGGCTACCGCTGGCTATCACGAAAGTAGCTCGACGTGCACATCCGTGGGTAAATACGGCGGCAAGATCACCAAAAAATACAAGGTAAGAGTCAGAGAAACCCTTTACGACGACGGCAGCACCTCGACAAAAGGCAAGACCGCCGCTTTTCAAGCGCTCATCTATGATTTCTCCGGTAGTAGCTATCACTACAATGCCGATCATGCCTCCTCCAGCTTATCGGTGACCATCGACGACCCTGGTGTCGGCGGTGCCCCAACCTTGCCGACGCTTGATGCATCCATCACCAAGACCGCCGTTGACAACGGTAATAGCGGCACTGGCACATGGACGATAACCGTGACCCGAGAAACCGATCTCTGTAATGGGGGGAGTAGTTGCTCAGCGTTTGGCCCGATTAAAGTGACTGATGAGCTGCCCGCAGGGTACTCTCTGAAAGGGCAAGGGCAAGCGCCGAGCGCCTCGGTGGGTACGCTTACGTTTTATAACGCGGGCGGCAGTCCGATTAGTTACAGCGACGCCGTGCGCTTCATCGAGTGGGACGTAACCTTGCCGGTCGGAACTGATTCGGCCAACCTTCAGCTAGAATTTAAGCCCTCTGGTAATGCAATACAGAGCGATGCGGATGTATCGAACTGCGCAGTCATTCAGGCGGATAAAGATGCAACCAACAACGAGGCCTGTGTCACGATATTTCTCAGTACGCCAGTCACCTATGACGTGGCCGTGCGCAAGGCGGTAGAGCGTATCGATTTTGATGCCAACGGTGCTGCCACGGCCACTTTTTTGATCACGGTAAATACCGTTTCCGGTACTAACGATGCCATACAGGTTAAAGACGTTCTTCCCGCGGGCTACACTTTTGTAGGTACCAGCTCGCCGACAGGTGGGCTCAGCTTTAGCTCAGAGAGCAGCGGCACGGTCATATTGGATTACGCACAGGGAAGTACCTCAGGATCGATCAAGATATCAGCGACGGTGGCGCTGCCTTCAGCGAGCGACAGTATCGACACGATCGAGGCAAATTACATTAATGAAGTGGTGCTGACCGACTCGTCTGGCGCCGCTTTGAATGACGCCAATACTGGCAATAACCGCGCGACGGCGGCTTATGTGCCGCCACTTCTGCGTGTAACGAAGTCACCGTCGCTCAAGACATTTTCGCAAACGGCACCTACTGGCGGGTTTGTTCTAAATTACGATCTAAGCGTCACCAAGCTGGCGGGGTTTTCTTCGGGAGATACAGTCAAGCTGATTGAATCGCCGCCGCCAGGGCTTGAGTTTTCGGCCATCACAGAAGAGGGCGGCACTACCACGTGGTCTTGTACCGTGGACGGGAGCGCGCCCAGTTTCCCGGTAACGGGCACGGTAGTCTGCGTGAGAACCGTGCAGGCTGGCGAAGCCTCGCCGTTGACCTATCCTAAGCTGACCTTTTCCAGCAAGCTGAATCCAACACCTACGACGGACAAGTCCTACGTCAACAGTGTCTCGGTCGAGGGATTTGATAGTAATGGTGCGCTGGCGAATACCTTTGACGACGACGACGCGGTTATCCAGTACTCGAGCACTGCACTTGCCACGGTCACAATCAGTGGCAAGGTATTCGAGGATACTACCGCGGCCGGTACAGGTTATGACGGCATCTTTACGAGCAACGTCGACACGGTAACTCAGGCCGGCGGCGGTCTCTATGCGTGTATCAATACAAGCCCGGCTCAATTTAGCCAAGTCGACGCAAGCGGGGCCTTCAGTTTTAGTTCGGTCACGCAAGGCGCAAACTATACCGTTTTGCTTACCACGACATCGTCCGGGGCTAGCTGCCCGACCACGTATTCGCTTAATGCCAACTGGTACCCGACAGGAGAAACTGCGGACGGCAGTACAACAGACAGCGCCGTGGTGTCAGGAAAAACTGTTTCGGATGGCAAGCTCGACATCACGGTTGGTTCATCAAGCGTCACCACGCTGACTTTTGGTGTGGTGCAGGGCGGCGTGTTTGATCCTCCCTTCGGCACCAAGACTGGCGAGTTCTTGGCTGGTCAGCCCGTCATCCGGTGGACCATGGTGTGGATTAATGATTCGCCTATCACTGTCACAGACGCGCTCATTACAGACGCTCCCCCGACAGGAACTACCTACGCCACCAGCCTGACGTCTGGCACTGATACGGCGGGCATTACTTGCACACCTGCTGGCTCCACAACCGTTGATTTTTGTCGGTTCGACATTGATGCCGGTCAGCTCGAGGTGCAGGCAGATTTTGGACCCGAGACCGGGAATCCCCAAACAGCAGCGGCAGCAGACAATGAGCTGGTCATCGTTTTTGACGTAACTTATGACGCGGCCAATCCCGAGGCGCAGTATGAAAATCAGGCGTCTTTATCTTGGACGCCGCCTAGCGGTGGATCACCGCTTACGCGCACCACTGATGATCCCGCGAAAACGGGCGCAACGGACCCCACGGTGATCATACCAACGCTCCCGAGCAGTCCAAAAGCTACGCCTGTACCGTTGTGGACCCCGTTTTGGCTGCTAGCGACTTGTCTAATGCTACTAGGAGTAGGCATCGGCCGAGGTGCTGGCGTCGGCCGACCTTATAAATGAAACCATGTCGGAGAAATTATGCTTTTTGAAAGTCGTTCGGTAATAGCGGTATTGCGAACTTCTTGGCCTCGTATCGCCTTGGGAGGGCTGGCAGCGCTTTTCACTCATTCCGTTGCGGTTCACTCATTCCGTTGCGGCCCATACCAACTCAGTGGGCTTTGATCTTACCGACCTGGGCGACGGCTCCTGTACGGTGGAGTGGTATTATGGGTCTTGGCATCCCAGTATCGGGATTGGGCCCGAGGGCGCTTTTTCGCTTTATAGTTTGGGGGCTTCGGCCGAACTGGGAGGCGTTACGCCAGATCCAAACAATCCAGCGCACTATGTACACGAGGCCTACGGCACAGGAGGCTCTGTGAGGAATGAAACCAACTACTTTACAGAGTGATAACAGCGAAACTCTCCGTTCACCAATTATCTTTTAGGTTGTTATCTGGCATGGATAGCCCATTTATGCGTCGAATTCTTGCAGCTATCGTCAGGTGTGTTTTAGCACCACTGTCGGTCAGCCTGTTGGTCATTACCCCCGCCTTCGGTAACCCCGCCAGCCTTCAAGACGTCGGGGCGGCGGGAATTGTGTTTTCTGATGGCGGTTCTATCCGGTATTGCTCGTCAGGAGTCTCGAATTGTTCGAGTGCCAGCGTATTGGCATCAGCGGGAGGCTGGGGTGTGCCGCGACTTTCGCCAGATGGAACTAAGCTGGCCTTCGGGGACGTCGATTCGGCTGATGTCGCAGATTTCAACCGAGCCACAGGCCTGAGCAACATCACGTCACTCGACTCCGGGGTGGGGACAAACGGGGCCATCTCCATTGCTTGGTCTTCTGACAGCCAGACGATATACACATACGAGGCGGAAGGGGGCAGCCGTCGGTCCGTTATCGAGACATATTCGCGTTCAGGAGGCACCCGAACGGGAACACTGAGCGTGCCCGGCTCCTCCGGTGATAGTTACAGATTAATTCTTGGTGATCCTGACCCTACTACGGGTCGCATTGTTGCAATTGCAGGACTTTCAACTGGAACGTCAGGCACACCGTCCGATGTCAACCACGAAGCTTGGCCCTCTGCGCTGGCTGCTGACGGCACAATCTACTTCCTCAATGAGTCGAACTCGTTCGTCGCGCAGAGCGTTAGTGAGCTTGTCGGCGCGGGCTCGACCAATAATGTCAGCGTAAAGGTCGGAGGCGACCATGGAGTTTGGACACCGGACGGTGATTTCATCTTTTCAGCCGGTTCAGAGATGGGCTCGGGAGAACCAACATCAGTAGACTACCGCATGGGGGCCTTATATCTATATCGGCCGTCGACACAAAAGATGTATCGCCTGACAGGTCAGAAGACCTACCGCTCTGGCGTGTTGCGAAACGACACGACTCGCTGGGCTTTCAAGGATCCGACAGTCACGCCAGACGGAAGTGGTATCACTTTCGTCTTTCGACGTGGATACAAGGGCACTAACAACCCATCAGACTACGACACTCACTTAGGTTACGTAACCTTTGCCACCATTGACGCGCTCATTGCAGCCCAGCCGACAGGCACCTACACCTGCGGTGACTATGCATGCGAAAATGTGTCGTTCCTCAAACAATCGCAAATCATAGATCTGGCTCTTTTGAGTCGAACGACCGTCGGTTACGACTTGGTACCAACTACCTACTCGGTTACCTACAACGGGAACGGCTCGACCGGTGGTTCTGTTCCAACAGATGCAACCCCATATGACGCAGGAGACGATGCGACGGCAAGCGACAACTCGGGGAGCCTCACGCGGACGGGCTATATCTTCCAAGGCTGGAATACTGCAGCTGACGGTACCGGCTCGGATCGCGCGACTGGTTCCACCTTCACGATGCCTTCCAGCGATGTGACGTTGTATGCACAGTGGACCGCGGAGTCTTATACGGTGTCATTCGACTCCAATGGTGGATCGGGTTCTGCGTCGGATGCTTCGGTAACCTTTGGGTCGGCGGCCTCGTTGCCGACGAGTACTGCGTTTACGCGTTCTGGGTATACATTTTCAGGTTGGAACACAGCGGCGGACGGAACGGGTACTCAGTATTCCAATGGTGACACCTGGACGACGGATTTAGGAGCGAATGGCGCGACAGACACGCTGTATGCAAAGTGGATCGCGGAGTCTTATACGGTGTCATTCGACGCTAATGGTGGGTCGGGCTCTGCGTCGGATGCTTCGGTAACCTTTGGGTCGGCGGCCTCGTTGCCGACGAGTAGTGCGTTCACGCGTTCTGGGTATGCATTTTCAGGTTGGAACACGGCGGCGGGCGGAACGGGTACTCAGTACTCCAATGGCGACACCTGGACCACGGATTTAGGAGCGAATGGCGTAACAGACACACTTTATGCGGTGTGGACGCCGCTGCCATTTCTGAATTCGAGTAATGAATTCCCCGACGCGCCACTTAATGAGTGCCAATATATTGAGAGTGACGGTACCGTCAGTGCGGCTAATAGCACTGTCGATTTAGTCGGCGAGTCTATTTCGTGTGGCGAAGCCACGAATATCGAGATTGATCTTGAGGGTAATGAGCCTGATGCGACAACAGTCGAAGACGGGCAGCTGCTCTTTTTCAGTGGTCGCGAAGGAGTTGCCTCGGGCTTCGGCTTTAAGGCGAATACTCAGGCAGAGGTGTGGATTGCTTCAACACCTCAGTATCTCGGAACAGTCACGGTCGCGAGCGATGGCACCTGGACAAAAGTATTTGACGTGCCGTCGGATATTCCTGACGGTGAGCACACCATTCAGGCCGAGGGGATAGCCGCTTCCGGTGCAAACCGAGCGGTGAACGCTGGAGTGTTGATCCGCTCTGCGCCGACGGCGCCGACTGCACCGACGGGGCCAGCGCTGGCCGTGCCCGGTTTGGGTGGGTTGGCTACTCTTATCTTGGCGGGCTTATTAGGCATTATTGGCCTCGTTGGTCGCCGTAGAGTAACCCCTGCGCATTAGGTCGCTATTAACATGAGGTTGGCTTGTTGAATTGAGACTGGCGCTGAGGCCTCCGGTCGAGTTGTCCAACAACTAGAAGCAGATCGCCTCGATGTCATCCCCGGAGAAGGTCACGACACTAACCCAAAGTGTGTGCAAGCCGCGTTTGAGAGGTTTTTCGGCTAGCTGGAGTATATTGCGCCCGTCTTCCGACGGGGTTTAGATGGTTTTTAGCTATTTTGCGCAAGTAGGCTAGGCAATACCCAACCAGGCAAGCAGAGCAGTGCCACTCATGAGGTACATGCCCGGTAAGCGCAGCAGCTGTCCATGGCCTAACAATCCCAAGCCAGCAAACATGAGGCCCCCACCGGCATTGACCAAAATAACTGGGTAGGCCATGAGCGCCATGGCGGGCTCATAGGCGATGCAGACCAAAGTCCCCGCGCCCACAATCAGCGATATCGTAAATATATGCCAGCTCACGAGGCTAAGTGATTTTGCGATCGACTCTAGGTTGCTGGCGTTAATGTTGCTCATATAAATTTTGTGACCCGCAACACCGTGAAACAAGCCGCCTACCAGCGACAGCGCCGCGCCGCCCATCAGCAACCAAAACTCCATAAAACCTCCTAACTATTTTTATTTGCTATTTGTAATTGCATGCGCTTTCTCAAAAGTCCGGCGGTCACTTACCTTTCGGCAGTATTGTCTCCGCACAGAAGCGTGTCAAAACGCACGATTCTGAAAAAATAAAATTTTGTAAAAACAGAGACTTGGTAATCTGGTAGGATCAGGCGGATTGTCTTCAATCGCCATTGCCTCTGGCGATTGAACCCTGCGGGCACCTTCGCTTTGCCGCGGCGGACCAAAATGCTCCTGGAGTCACGTTTTGTCGAACAGCGGCTCTAATCCAAACCTAATCCTCCAAAAACGAAAAACCCACCTAAAGGCGGGCTTTTGATTTTGGTAGGACCAGGCGGATTACCCGAAACAGGCTCAGGCCTGTTTCGTCCCTGTGGGCTTCGCGCCACGGGCGCTCGGTGTCAAATGCTCCTCGGGTCGCATTTGTTCGAACCCCCAGCTAGCGCTAGGCCAAATACGAAAAACCCGGCACAAGGCCGGGTCTGTCGTATTTGGTAGGACCGGCAGGATGGTCTTCAATCGCCATTGCCTCTGGCGATTGAACCCTGCGGGCACCTCCGCGTTGCTACGGTGGACCAAACGCTCCTATGGTCGCGTTTGTCGAACCGCCGACCTCTACCATGTCAAGGCCGATTGGCCGCACGAAGACACGCGTGGACCCCTAGTATACGGTAACGTTGAGGGTCCACTAGATCAATCTGTCACGTGTTGCCGTCTGGCGCTCTCGGGCACCGTTGTGGCGTAGGGTTGGCGGCTTCAAGCCATCGCAGTAGTGGCGTAAGACAATCCTCATTTTTTTCATTGTTTCTGGTGTGCTGGCTACTGCCCGGATATATTTGATACAGATATTCACTCTGAGTAGAACCGCGGCTTACCCTTGTAATGCGAAGTAGTATTTGCCTCCTATTAGCTGTGTTGGTGTTCGTTAGAGCAACGATTCCAGTTGGCTTCATGCCGGCCAGTTTTGCGGACGGACGGGGCATGATGCTATGCGCGGGTGATTACCTCAGCTCGCTGCTCTTAATGCTTGAGGCGTCTGATACCGAAAAGCAAGATCACAATCATCACCATATGTCAGATGGCCATGAGGTCTTGGTCGCTCATGAGCATTCTGGGCATTCGGCGTTCGACAAAGGTTGCGACTTTTATCTAGCAGCATCTTTCGATGCGTTAGCTGCTGGCGAGGCATTTGATGTAGCGCTCACTGGCCGCGTAATAAAGAGCTCTGTGTATGGGTATCGCGATCCATACACCTCCCTCAATTACCTCCCTCGAGCACGGGCCCCACCTCGCAGCATCGTCTGACTTAGCCATTTTTTAATTCAGATGATGCACAGTGATCTGTGCACTAAGGTGAGGAAACTATGAACTGCAACAAGTTGTTGTGGCTGTGTTTATGCACGTGCCTAGCCATCCCGGCATTTGCTCATGATGACGTGACGAAACTTCGACCGGAAAGTCATGCGCCAGCGGGCGTCATGTCTGACCATCTACATCCCAAGGGAGAATGGATGCTGGGCTATCGATATTTGACTGATGAGTATCGTGGGCTCTACGAGGGTTCTCGTCAGATCACGCCTGAAGAGGCCGGAATGGCGGGCTATTCAATGGTCGGTAAGAGCATGAGTATGGAAATGCACATGCTCGATATCATGTACGCGGTGTCTGACCGAGTGACTCTGATGTTTATGCCCATGTACATGAGCATGGATATGACAATGGAGAGTACGGGTTCAATGGAAATGGCTGGCATGGGCCACGATATGGCTACGGGAGGCCACATGGGGGGGGCGATGACCCATTCGCATGGTACGTCCGGTTGGGGTGACACTAATCTATCGGCCCTTATCAGGTTATATGAGTCAAATGGCCACAGCCTACACATGACTATGGGCGTCACTGCGCCGACTGGCGCTGTCGATAAACGCAAGCCCAACGGCCTCTATGAGCATTATGGTATGCAGCTCGGCTCAGGCACCTGGGATCTCGTGCCAAACCTGACCTATACCGGGTATAGAGGAAAAATGAGTTGGGGTGTCCAGCTAGGCGGGACCTGGCGTTTGGAATCGGCCAATGATTCTGGCTTCTCTTTTGGCGATGAGATTTTTGCGAGCAGCTGGGTAGGGTATCGAGTGGCGCCCTGGCTAAGCGCATCTTTGCGCCTCACCTATCAGCATGAGGACCCGCTATCGGGCGAATACAATGCACCCTATCCCGATAAAAGCCCCGGTGACTATATAGAAAATTACGGAGGCGAATTCATTACTGCAGGCTTCGGTTTTAATACGGTCGTGCGACAGGGCGTTTTGGTAGGTGTTCGCGTTGGGCTGGAGTGGGAGTCGAGAATTGACGAGTCATATAATGGGATTCAGCTCGGGGCTGACGACGGTTGGAGCCTGAGCCTGAGTTATGCATTGTAAGTCTCACTCAAGGTAGCTGTGCTCCAGGCCTCGACTGAGTGACAACGCTGGATGAGCGCGAGTGGATTGATCAAAACGCGATTGCCTCTCGCGCTCTCACCCCTTTGGGGCGCCGCCGTTTCACTTTGGCGACCAAAATGCTCCTGCAGTTGCGTTTTGTCGAACCGCAGTCGTCGGTCTCACCCAGCCTAGGCCCACAAGCGAAAAAGCCCCGCTACCGCGAGGCTCTTTTAGTTTTGGTAGGACCAGGCGGATTGTCTTCAATCGCCATTGTCTCTGGCGATTGAACCCTGCGGGCACCTCCGCGTTGCTGCGGTGGACCAAACGCTCCTATGGTCGCGTTTGTCGAACCGCCGCCCTCTACCATGTCAAGGCCGATTGGCCGCACCAAGACGCGCGTGGACGCCCAGAACTTAACCCCTT
>Ga0181573_10004915_pt1 | contig 11223 bp, 9 predicted proteins | sample 101ome_25_FD_148643 | JGI IMG/M metagenome (GOLD analysis project Ga0181573, IMG submission 148643) | Coastal salt marsh microbial communities from the Groves Creek Marsh, Skidaway Island, Georgia - 101409BT metaG (spades assembly) | ecosystem: Environmental > Aquatic > Marine > Intertidal zone...
CGCTCCCTCTCCCTCTCCCTCTCCCGCTCCCTCTCCTCTGCCACCTCCCGCTCCGCGGCCAATTCAGGATAGAGGTCCGACAAGAGAAGCTTCTTCTTGCGTTTCGCCATGATTCAGCCGTTAACACACGCTCCCTCGCACACTATTACGTAGATAACACTGTAAGCGACGCCTGGACGGACGAACCCACGCAAACTATGGTTTAGTTCTGCCGGATTCGGTCTTCTCGGTTTCGCCCGTCGAAAACGAGGCCAGTCGAGCACGGCATAATTAATCCGTGGTCCGCGTCTATTCGCGCGTCAATCGATCGTTCAGTGTGTGATATACGTTGTTGCGTTGACGGCTGCAGCATGGCGAGGAGGAAAAAGAAGCTTCTGCTGTCTGACTTGTACCCAGAATTGGCCGCGGAGCGGGAGGTGGCAGAGGAGGAGGAGAGGGAGCGGGAGAGGGAGCGGGAGAGGGAGCGGGAGAGGGAGAGGGAGAGGGAGGAGCCGGCGAGGAAGGTGCAGAGGACGAGTAAGCATGGCCACGATATGACCAAGCGCGAGGAGAAGTGGAACGCCCGTCTGGAGGTGTGCAAGCAATGGAAGCAAACGAAGGGGCGGTTTCCGAAGAGGAACAAGAAGGACAAGGAGGAGGACAGTTTGTACAACTGGCTGCAGCAGTGCAAGCCTGGTGGAAGGAAGTGGACCCAGGCTCGCTGGGAGAAGCTGAACGAGGCGTTCGGCGAGGGATGGGAGAAGGAGTGCTTCCCCTACCTGGAGACCGGTAACTGGCGTTTCCAGCCGGGCCACCAGCATAATCCCAGGGATGAGGCCCAGTGGGACGCGATGCTGGAGGCCGTGAAGCAGTTCAAGCGGACCCACGGCAGGTTCCCGAGGAGGCGCGGCGGCGATGCGGACGAGACGAGGCTGTACTTCTGGCTGCAAGCCAACATGGACACCACCTCCACCTACTACACCCAGGAGCGCGCCAACAAGCTCGTCCTGGCCTTTGGCGACCGCTGGCAGTCCGAGTGCTTCAAGAAATCCATCTACGCCTGGTAATGTACACATGTAGGAATGAATGATGAACAAAACCTTACTCTGTCAGCAGCGCACTGAACCTCCACCCGCTCTTCTGCCCCACCCGACTCATCGCATCCTTCCAGCTCACCTGAACAGCGTCCATTTCGAACAGCGCCGCATCACCGTTCTTCAGCACGACCTTCTCCCCCGCCAGCGCGCTCGCCGCCTCCTCCCACCCCTTGTTATGCCCCAGACACAACACGCACGTATGTCTCGTCACATCCCCAAGGCTCCGAATCAGCTCCATCAGGTGCGGCAGCGTGTGCCCGTCCATCTGCGACTCGGTGTACAGCGACCCGAAGAAGTGTGCGTCCGCCACCTCGAGCTCGGGCATCGTCTCCATCATCGCGCCGTACGTCTGCTTCGACCTCGCCGAGTTGCTAGAAAGAAAGAGGTTCGGGATATAACCCTTGGACTTCAGCGCTTTGGCGATCGACTTGGCCTTGGACGCGCCCTGGGGCGTGACGACGCGCTCGTGGTCCGTCCGGTTGTTGTTCCCCGCCGCCTCCGATTCGGCGTGCCGCATCAGCACAATGCGAAGGATGGGTGTGGGAAACTCGGGTACCTCGCCCGCGCCCGCGGACGACGCGGACGACGCGGACGATGCGGCCGCAGGCGGACGGAGGGCGCCCGGTGCCGGTGCTGCCCTAGAATCCAGCTCGGAGACAAAACTCCGGCCAGCACACCGGCTCGCCTCGCGCGTTCGTCTGCGCGTGCAGCTCTGTGTAGCATACGTCGGAACGACGACGCCCTGGACCAGGGCTCGCGCGCAGTACGGGCTCATGGAAGAAGTCTTTTACACAGAGTACTACTTGGCGATTGGCTTTCCGTTGACATCGACCGGCTCGTCCTGCGTGCGAGAAGAGTGATCGAGGGGTGCGCAGTGAGCGGCACGGCAGTAACCAGCATCGACGACCCTCCAGTCCTCCCCGCCCCCATTCACTCGTCGTCATCAGCAACGTACCAGCTTCCGGAGCTGCGGCGTGCTCCAGGCGTAGTCCTTCACGAGACCCCACTCCACCGGCTTTCCAAAGTTCTTCTTGAAGCCGTCCGTGAACGTACGCTGCGCCTCCTTAAACTCCGGCGTCGAGAACGACAGCCTCGGATCCTCGTTCTTGCGCATGTCCTCCAGCTTCTTCACGTGCTGACGCATCTCGTCGAGGAGGTTCTGCGCGTTCTTGTCGTTCGGGTCGACACGACGCTCGAACTCCTTCTGCGGAATGATACGGGTGGGGCGCGAGGCGCGAGGCGCGTGGCGTGAGGACGAGTGATGGCTTGCGGCGTCGAGGGCATCGGCCTCGCGCCACGACGATCCGCTCGATCGGAATCGTCGAGGCGGTCAAACTCGGAGAAAGAACGGCGGAGTGGACCGGACGCGGTGCCCATAGCCACAAACACCAACGAATACAGATGTTTGAGGTGTGCGGGGCCACGGACGACGGGCGTGGGGCCGGGATGGTCGGGAGAACGAATCTCGATCGTCAACGGAATCCCAGTCCCCGGTCGTCGACCTGTCCACCCTCGGTTCCCGCCGCGAGGTTCACACGTACCAGCTTGTCCACATCGCTGTCGCTGAACTGATTTCCTACGTATTGGGCCATTGTGTGAGATTTTCTGGGGAAATTTGAAGAGAGGGTGGTGCCCTCGTCGTTCGCGGGCTGGTCGCGAGGCTGGTGGCGGGGCGGGGTATGCCATGAGGGCGACGGGGGACGAACAGGGGGTGGGATGTCGAAAAGGCGCGCGGATCGGCAGGCGCCGGGGTTGAGTGCAAGGAGGCGGCGGGATGACTGGCGGAGCGCTTCCGGGTCTGGTGTCGGGCGGAGGGCCGACGGCCGAGGGTGGTTGAAGGAGGAGCGCGGTCACCACCGCCCTCGACGACGCCTTGAATCAGGCCCACCACGATGATCCCGGGACCCCGCCAGGGACATCCCACCCAGAATACGCTCAGCGTACTACGCTCACAACGGTAGGTATTCCCTCCACTGAGCGTTTCGAAAATTGATTCAATTGACGTGGCCTCCTCGTCGCCCAAACAGACACAACCCGCCAGCCGACACGCACGCATGCTCGTAGGATCATGCTGGCGGCGAGCGATCGCCAAGGTCGCCCCGGTCTCGGCGACGTTCACGCGAGATATCTCCCAGACTCTCCCAGATTCCGCCGCACAGGCCAGCACCTCGTACACCGGCGTCGTTGCCGCCGCAACAACGGTCGCGGCCGTCTTCGCCACTCACCCGCGCCAGTCTGCCCTCGAGGAAGAAGTCGTCGAGAAACACGCGCTCCCCGCCGACGCGTCGCTCGCCTGGCGGCGGCGATACTTCTTCAAGTACGAGCGCCGATTACGCGAAGGCAGCACGCCACAGAGGATATACTCATATTTCGCCAATAATCATAATGGCGTGCACGCGTTGCCAAAGAGCCATGTGGACGACTACGTGATGAACGCGGGCGACGTGATGCGGTCGCTGTATTCCGTCTATCCGCACGGCGTTGGCGGCAGTCCCATCGTCAGGAACGGGTGGTTCCGGGGGGAGGACCTCGTCCGAGGGCAGCTGTCGGTGAACGACGCGTTTGCGAAGGAGGACGCGCGGATGGAGGCCGTCGTTCAAAAGCTGCGGAAGGAGCAGAGGCGAGCCGGAGGCAAGGGGAGGGCGAAGAAGAACGACATCCTGCAGGCGCTGTCGGACGCCGACGGGGAGGCTGGGGTGAGTTACATAGAGTGGATCTTGGTAGACACGCTGCTTGGCTACGAGGTTGGCGACATGGATAAGTCGTTTCTGCTGCTGTTTCGGTCGCTCGACTTGGACGGGAGCGGGCAGATCGATGCGGGCGAGTTGGAGGGGGTCTTGCGGATGTTATTGGAGACGCGGGACGGTCTGAGTGATGGGAGCGATTTGGTGAGCGTTTTCGGTCACGGTGGGGAGCTTGAGTTGGCGCATCTCGGGGAGACGGCGGCCAAGATGTTGGGGCTGATGAACGGGGGGAATGCAAGCGGTGCCGTGGATTTCGATCGGTTCGTGGATTTCTGCAAGGCGCTCCGGGTGAATGTGGAGCAGTTGCACTTTGCGCACTACACCGAGGGGGAGGAGACGGTCGTCTCGGCGGCCAATCTGCTGACGTCCGTGGTGGCGCACTGCGCTGACCTGACGGTGGTCGATCGGTACCTGGATCGCATCGACGCGGCGAGGTCGGCAGGATCAAGGACCGGGATGGACGCGAAGTTTTCGTTCGAGACGTTCCGGGCGATTCATGATCTGGTCGAGGGCGAGTTTCGAGAGATGATGGCCGTGTGCTCGTTGTTTTGCCGGTTCCACCGTCCCAGTGGCGATGGCGGGGGTCGCGACAAGGCCGCGGCGGCGGGACGAATGAACCGGGATGGTTTCCGTGAGGCGGTGGCAAGACTGAAGGGCGCTTCCTGGATCGAGTCGCACGGTGACGCGTTGGACGCGTTGTTTTGGCTGTTTGCACGGAACTCCGACCGAGCGGGCGCGGCGGGCGAGCTGCACCTGGCGGACCTTAACGCGGCGCTCGGTAGAGCTGCCGGGCGACGCAGCCGGCACGGGCTCGAGAATTTCATCACTGGGAACGTCGACGGCTTCGGTTCCGAGACCAAGCTGCAGTGCGTCCTCCACTGCTTCAACCTCACGACAAACTAGGCAGGCAATTTTACAGGCAGTACGTGAGCGAGTAATCGACCTTCCCACCCTTCTTCGGCCGAACCTCAAACGTCCAGGCATTCTCCTCGAGCTTGATCACAGGCTGCACATCCACCCGGCTCGCGGCCTTCTTCGACTTCACGTAGTCCGCCTGGAGCCCGGCAGACACCCGCAGGTCCATCGTCGCGTGGAGGTTGAACAGGCACGACGACAGCCCGACGTATCCCGAGCCCAAGAACACGTCGTTCTTCACGTTATACATGTACTTGCCCTTCACCCTGAGATCCGTCCTCGAGTCGACCGTGTCCTTGCCGCGCAGGATCTTGACGCGCTCGGCGAGGTTTGTCGTCTTTCGGCCCTCCAACACGAGCAGCGTGTCGGGCGACTCCGACGAGGCCTGCACGCCCGCGCTCAGCCGCAGCCGCTGGTCGACACCGGCCCGGCTCGGCAGCTCGCCGAACGAGACGTGCTTGAGGATCGCGCCGTAGACGTTCACCTCGCTGCTCGAGGTGTTGACGATGTGCTTCCAACGGAGCTCGGTATTCGTCTCGCCATGCAGCAAGGACGTCTCTCCCGAGAGTAGCAGCTGCTTTTTAGTGTTGTCGATGTACAGCTTGGACTCCATCGCGTTTGTATGTATTGTATGGCGTGTTCGGTCGAGTTTGGTCGATTTAAAAGGAGGAGTCTCACCACGCCAACACGACGGCACAGCGTCCGCTGGCGCTCTGTGGGAGCACCACCCTGGCCAGCTTGTCCTCGGCGTCCGTAGACAGGGCCACGCTGATCTTCTTGTCGTCGGCGATGACGGCGCACGCCTTGGGCAGGGGGTCGGCGTAGCACACAAACACGCCGCCCTCGCACCCGAGCACGTCAACGCGGATCTTCGCAACGGGGCCCATTCCCTTGACCTTGCTCCAACGACCGTCCAGCACGTCGTCGATGGGCTTGGACCAGTCGCCGACGACCCCACCGCGCTCCTTGACCGACACGCGCTCGACGGCGCCGCCGGCATTGATCATGCCGTCCAGGCCGATCGGGCAGAACATGAGGCCGTTCAGGTCGAGAATGGGCGAGATCTGGACGGCGACTGCCTCGCCAGCAGCGAGCGTGAAGGACTCGCCACGCTCGTCGCGTGCGCGCACGCGGTGACACGTGCTCGCGTCTGGGTTGGGCCCGGGAGTCTGACCGGTCAGACCGGTCGGACCGGTCGGACCGGTCTGGCTGGTCGTGTTGCTGCTGCTTCTGCTGCTCGTATTCATGCTCCTGCAGTAGCTGAGCACGACGCGCTGGCCCGAAAAGTCGGGCACGTCGGCCGCGCCAACCATCGTATCGACCGGCACTGGCGTCTCGTCGTGCACGAGGAACTTTCTCTTCTCCCTGTCCCACGACGATCCCTGGACGTTGAACGCCGCGACAAGGCCCGAGAACGAGTTGCGCGTCCACAGCTTGAGGGCACTCGTGCAGTCAGACGTCACGTCGCTGAACAGGCAGTCCAACGTCGGCTTCGACGGCTGCCTTGCCCGCAGCACGCGTCCGTTGGGGAGAACGAGCTTCCGGAGGATGTCAAAGTCGTGCTTTCCGGGCTTGTCCGAGACGTAGACGGGACCGCCACTGACCGCCCGGGCGATGGCGTGGGCGTCGCTGGCCGCGTGGTTGGACTGGAACATGTCGTAGTCCGGAATGACCAGCGGCGCCAGAAACAGGCCGTTGTAGGCGCAGGCTGTGATGTGCGCGTAGTGCGAGGCCTTGTCTGAGGGGTAAAAATCGTCCGAGGCCCTGGCGACGGCGGTCGAGTTCCAGTGGTAGATGTTCTCGATCGTGTGGCACATGCAGTTGATGACGGTGTTGGTGCTGAAGTTCTTGCCCGTGCTCGACTCGAGGGCGTGGTGGTAGCGAGAGGCGATGGACGCGCCGCCGCCGCCGGCCGTGCCCACCAGGTTGATGCCCGCCTGGCAGTCGACCTTGACGCCCGTCACGCCGCACTTGGACAGGTAGCTATGCATATCGTTGTAGATATGGTACGGGTCATAGACGGAACCCATGCCCGCGAGAACGATCGGGTTCCACTTCATGCTGGGCTCGACCCGCAGGAGGGCCGGGACCGGGTCGGGCCAGACGTTGTGCGGCGCATACTTTTTCATCCTCTCCGACTCCATCGACACGCCGCTCCAGTAGGCGAGGATACCGTGCCAGCAAATGACGTAATCGACGCCCAGTTCGGACTTGAGGTGGCCCACGACGCCCTTGAGGTCCTCGGAGACGTAGGGCGACTTGAGCCCCGGCGACTCGAGCGAGAACTTCGAGTTGGCCTGGACGTCCGTGATTCGCCGGCTGAAGTTGGTCTGGTCGGCGATAAAGTCCAATATGGGGTGCCGCAGCGGTCCGTGCGCGAGCTTGGCGAACAGTCGGTACATCCACGAGCCGTGCGAGGCCGGGTCGACGACGTTGTCGTAGTAGTACACGAACAGCGTCTGGAGCTTGCCCATGAGGAATCCGAGCACGGTGTCGATACCGTCGGTCCAGCGCCTCTTCACTTGGTCGGTGATGGACGCGCTGTTCCGTTCGGCCAGCTTGCTCTCGTGCTCGAGGGCGAGCGCGTGCAGGTCGACGTTGCTCCCCGTCTTGCTCGCCTCGATCAGCTCCTGGAACATGGCTCCCGCCGAAGTCCCTTCGTCCAGGTCCTTCATCGCTCGCCTGAGGGCCTTGCTGGCCGCCTCCAGGAAGGCCTCGCCGCGCACATCCGACATGGACAGGCTCTTCCTGAACTTCTGCTCGACCTTGTAGTACATGGCCGTCGGATCGGGGTACGGATCCAGGTCCGTCTGCTGCCATCCATCGTCGATGATGACGAACTTGGGCGGCGTCTTTCCGGCCTGGAGGCTCTGCACACCGGTGAAGATCCCGGCGGCCGAGACGGACGAGTAGAAGGCGTCCCAGCTGCACCACCCGAAATAGTCCAGCGACGCGGGAAGTTCCTTTTCGGTCAGGGGTTTGGCTGTACCGCTGAGTTGGGCCGCTTTGGTGACGGCGGCGTCCACCAACGTATACGGGTCGGTGCCGGCCGCCACGAGCAGCATCGACGGGAACGACGTCCCGACAATGGCCCGGTCCCCGCTCGCCACTTTGATGAACAGCTCCTTGCTCGCGGTGCTTGCGTCCTTTGCTGCTGATGCGGACGGGCTCCTGCTGTCGGGAATCGAGGGGAACGACTGGTGGGTGAGTGGGTGAGGGGCCGGACGGGGCCCGAGTTGGCCAAACTCAAAATTCGAAATCGCCTCGAAACCGAGCGCGACCGACAACACAACGAGCTTCGACGGGCATACACCTTCGACGAGCCGTTTCGTTGTCGACGTCCGCGAGAGCGCTCGACGAGCACGACAGCGAACGCGAGTTGAGCGAGGAAACAATCGAGCGCGAGAGCGCACGTCGTCTCCAGCAGCCACCATGGACACCCGGCGCACGCTCGAGGGCGAGTTCCACACGGCGAGGGCGGGATCCACGCCGGGAGACACCACGCCGACGCTCGTCATCGGCGGCAACGGCAACGGCACGGGCAACATCACGTCGCGGAAGCGCCGCCTGACCTCCACGTCCGCCGCGTCGATCGGCGACGATCCGACGGTCACCATCCAGCTGGGAAGTCGCGCTCGCGAGCGGATAGCGATGACGAGCCCGAGACCCAATGAGCAGAACGGTCTCGACCCGGTGCGGCTGCTCGAGGAGAACGAACGGCTGCGGTTCGAGCTGGAGAACGCCAAGTCGCTCCAGGAGGTGCTGGAGAGCAACCTGACCGGTCTGCGTGACCAGCTCGTGCGGGAAAAGCTAGAGCAGGGGAATTCAGCGCCCGCTCCTGGCGGCGAGGGCGCCTCGCAGCGTCGTCAGCCAACCGACCGTCTCTCGGATCCCTCCGATCCCTCGGACCGTCGAGATCCCGGGGATGATGCAGACTATCGAGCCGCCCGTGAAGACCTCGACAACGCTGTTGAAGAGCTGGAGGAGGCGCAGGACACCATCTCGAGGCTTCGTCTGGCCCTGTCTACTGCCGAGACCTCCAAAGACGCCCTCGATCAGCAGAACGAGTCGCTGCAGGACGCTCTGCAGACCGCACAGGCTGACGCGGAGCGGGAAGCGGCCGAAAAGCACGCGTTGCAGGCTCGGGTCGCTGAACTCGAGGCCCAGGCGGAGCTCGCCGGGGCCGAGGGCGTGCACCACGTGAAGGGCGACGCCGGCGCGGCCGACGTCGCCTCAGACTTCGAGACCACGTTGGAGATCCAGATGCTCTCCAACAAGCTTTCCAAGTCTCAGCAGAGCCTTATCGACACCACCAAGTCCCTGGAGGACGCTCGGTCCAAGGTCCGCCGCCTCGAGCAGGCCATCGAGAGCCAGGACGCCGAGCACGTCTCGTTCGTCCAGGCAACGGACGAGCTGGCCGGCTGGAAGACCATCTTCAAACACCTGGACGCCAACCCGACCCCAGACGTGCTCCTCCGACACATCCGCGAGCTCGAGACCAAGCTCGAGCGCACCGAGGCGCAGCTCGAGCTGGCGTCTCCCAGGAGGGCCAGGGCCAACGCGAGCCCCGGCGGCGCAGGCGCTGGCGCCGACGACGTCGGTAACGACGACGGTAAAGACACCGACGACACCGACGACACCGCCCGGCGCCTCGCGTCCCTGGAGAACAACGTCGTCAGCCTCGAACAGGAGAACCTCCAGCTCCACCACCGAGTCAAGTCGCTCAACGCGGCGCTGGAGGCCGCCGAGACGACCAACGCCGGCCTCGCCCACAGACTCGGCAACGGCGCGTTCAACCCGGAGACCACCAAGGTACTCCATATGAAGCGCAACCCCTTTGCCGACACGAAACTCGCCCAGATGCAGGTCGAGCTCGACACCCTGCGCGGCGAAAACCAGGTGCTCAAAAAGACTGGCGCCGGACCCGGGCTCGGCGACGCTTCTGCCGTCTCTGCCGAGCTCGCCACGACCCAGGGCAAGCTCACCGCCACGGAGAAAAAGCTAGCCAACAGCGAAAAGTCGAACCGGCGCCTCCAGGAGATCTTTTCCCAGCAGATTGCCACGTTCCGCGAGAGCATCTCGCTGCTCTTTGGCTGGCAGCTCGACATGACCAGCGACCCCAGCAACAAGAAGGAGCGGGCACGACTGAGTCTCACGATCAAATCCGAAGCGCCTGGAGGGAAGCAGAAGCGGCTCGCGTTCCGCATGGTCGACGACGGGTCTGGCGCCGGGCCGGGCCGGACCTCGCTCGTGCTCGTCGAGACGCCCTTCTCGAAGAAACACCAGAAGACCGTCGACACCTGCATCACCGCCATGGGATCCGTCCCCTTGTTCGTGGCCAACCTCACGCTCGACGACATCCAGAACCGCGACGTCTAGTGTAACCCCATAACCGCGCTCGCTGCTCGCTGCTCGACTACAGACTACAAAGCACGTACCTCTTTTTCTTGTCGGCCTTTCCGACACTGTTGCCGCCCATCAGCATGCCGCTGAACCTTCCGTCGTAGATCAACGGCAACAAACACACGTATATCCCGGCGGCCGCCTCGACCAACAGGAACTGCGTTTCGACCGGGACGGCACCCGCCGACACGCCCCAGGAAGGCGTCATCCACCACAGCTTGTTCTTCGCGCTCGCGACCCACCGACTCGCGTGCAGCGTGCCGAGGGAGGCGAGGAAGTGGGAACACGGCAGTTGGGTGGGCGTGGCGCCGATGACGACGAAAGGGTTCGACGACGATTCCGGCGACGAATTCGCCGTATCCACGTAGATACTCGACTCGGGGATGTCAGTCAGGATGTCGACGACGTGCGTATCGGCGCCACGGGTGGAAGACGGGCCGTTGGGGTGGCGGATCGTTGACGAACCCCTGAACGTTAATTCCGTTGCCGATACGGCCACCGAGAGGGCCGTGAGGGCCTCTCCCGTGTGTGGGATGTCCGAGTATGTCGACGACGAGTCGGACATCGTGCCGCTCGTGGTTTGAACGTACAAAAGAGAAATGGGGTGGTTTACCATGCCCAGATGGACTTGGGGAAGCACTCGGACTGCCAGCGGTCGCCAAAGGCCAGGACGAGCTTGTTGGCGCGCTCGTGGGTGTAGTAGGTGGAGGTGGTGTCCATGTTGGCCTGCAGCCAGTTGTACAGCCTCCTCTCGTCCGCATCGCCGCCGCGCCTCCTCGGGAACCTGCCGTGGGTCCGCTTGAACAGCTTCACGGCCTCCAGGATCGCGTCCCACTGGGCCTCGTTCCTCGAGTTTGCCGAGTTCCTGATCTGGTGGCCCGGCTGGGCGATACCCAGGGTCCCCAGGTAGGGGAAGCACTCCTTCTCCCATCCCTCGCCGAACGCCTCGTTCAGCTTCTCCCAGCGAGCCTGGGTCCAGTTCCTTCCACCAGGCTTGCAATGCCTCAGCCACTGGTACAAACTGTCCTCCTCCTTGTCCTTCGGGTTCCTCTTCGGAAACCGCCCCTTCGTTTGCTTCCATTGCT
>Ga0181573_10004920_pt1 | contig 11219 bp, 9 predicted proteins | sample 101ome_25_FD_148643 | JGI IMG/M metagenome (GOLD analysis project Ga0181573, IMG submission 148643) | Coastal salt marsh microbial communities from the Groves Creek Marsh, Skidaway Island, Georgia - 101409BT metaG (spades assembly) | ecosystem: Environmental > Aquatic > Marine > Intertidal zone...
CAATCGCACTTGTAGACGAGTGATCCGCCATAGGACAGTGTCCCGCCTTCCGAGGTCAGGTCGCGCTGGGTCTGAATGCGTGCGGACCACGCTTCGGTCAGTTTCGAACTGAGCGCCGCCGTGACCTCTTCGCGGTCTGCAAACCCGCTGGTGCGATCGAAGAACACATAGTTCAGATCTAGATTGAGCGCTGGCGGCCCGATGGCGGCTGATATTTCTGTGCGGCGGGCGCGCAACGAATCATGGTCGAAGCGCGTCTTGTAGAGCAGATTCGTGAAACGGTTGGGTTTGATCTGCAGGCTTGCGACGATGTCGGATACTTGGTCTTCCAAGCCTGTTCCCGATGGGAATGGATTGGATTCTCGGAACCGGATCGATTGCCCGACGGTGAGGGTGGAACTTCCGCCCTGCTCGCCAAACACGCCGGTGCGGAACCCATAGACGATCCGCTGGCCGCCCTCGACCCTGTCCGTGCCGGAGAATCTGTTTGCGCCGAAAAGGTTGGTCTCGTCGAACGCGACGCTCTGACTGTCCTCGTCCGGAATCTCGTCCGGGTTGCCGCCGTTCGGCGCCAAGACCAACGCCAGTAGCGGTTCTATGAGCTGGCTGTTCGGGCCGGATCTGCGGATCCATGGATAGCGCCAGTTTACAACGGCCTGCGGGAAGATTCGGCCGACCACGGCGTCTTCACGACCGCTCGGTGTGTCGACGTCGTCGACGTTGTAGAGGTCACCCTGGACCGACGCTCGGAAGCTGGTGATGGATCCGATGCCGTCGGTGTGCGAGATCTGCCATCCCGGCGTAAGGCTGATGCGCTGGCTCGATGCCCCTTGGTCACGCGTCAGGGCGCGAAAGTTCGTGTCGAGCGTGGTCATGCCGCCATATTCCCCGGGCGGGCTGACATAACTGTATTCGAGGTTGGGCAGCACGACCGGCGTTTCATCCTGGATATCGCTGTCGCGCAGGCCCTGGAAGTACAGCCCTTCCGCCACCGCATGGGAACGCGATCCGAAGCCCTCGACGTAAAGACGGTTGGTCAGGGTATCGCTGTTCTTGAACCCGTAGCGTCCCAGGTATGTGTCATCGCTGGCCAGCTTCACATCGGCGCCCCAGCGCCAGAGTTCGTCGATGGAGAAACGCGTTTCGGAATCGATATGCCCGCGGAGCCGGTCTTCGCCGGTCTGGGCATCGTCCCGGGTGAAGGACAAACGCGTGCGATTCTCGCCGTCTGCGAAGCGCTGCCGGTACTCACCGGTGACGACCGGGAACTGGTCCGACGAGATGATCGGATCGAACGTCAGGTCACGGTCGTCCGCGATGGCCCAGAAATACGGCACCTGGATCGACGAACCGAGCAGGCTCGACGCACCGAAGGTGGGCGTGAGGATACCTGACTTGCGCTCAACGGTTGGGTCGGGATGGCTGAGGAATGGCGTGTAGGCGATCGGCATGCCGAGCACTTCGAGCGTCGCGTCGCGATAGATGACCTCCTGGGCTTCCGCGTCGTGCAACACACGGCGTGCCTTGATCTGCCAGAGGGGTTCCTCGTCGAAACCGAGGCAGTTGCGGCAAGGTGAGTAGACCGCGCGGCTCAATTCGGTTTCAACGCCGCCACGTCGCTGGGCGCTGACGGCCGCGAGGCGGGAATCGTCGTTCAGGAGCATCCGGAAGCCGCGCAGGAATCCCTCGCGCATGTCTGCCGTCAGCTCGGCGAACTCCGCGAACAGGACCTCGCCCGTGGGCTCCAGGAGGACGACGTTGCCCGATGCGGTAACGATGTCGTCACGCTGGTTGTAGGTAACGGAATCGGCGTTCAGGATTCGCTCGCCTTGGACGATCTCGACATTTCCCCGGGCCGTTGCGGTGCCGAGATCCTCATCGAACGAGAGGTCGTCGGCCGTCATCAGGACCGGTTCTTCAGACCCGAATTGCTGTGCCGTCGTGACGGAGGCTCCTGACGCGAGGGCGAGCGAACCGATGACGAAGGCGATCGCGAACCGGCGCATCACCCGTCCTCGAGATGTAGGAGTGACGTGATACCGGCGAGGAGGCTCACACCGGCCGGAGTCCATGCGGCCAACGTCACGGGCACACTGGCGCCCAGCCCGAGCGCCTGGATGACGTTCGTCAGTAAAAACAGGAAGAAGCCTGCAAGCACGCCCGCGCCGACCAGAACAATTGTTCCGCCGCGTCGGGTCGAGCGAAGCGAGAACGTCGCGGCAATGAGGACCATTGCGGCCAGCAGGACGGGCTCCGCGAGGAGTGCATGGAGCTGCAGGCGATGAGCCACGGGAGAAAACCCGGTTTCCTCAAGTACCCTTATGAAACGTGGCAGGTTCCACAACGCGACCGTGTCGGGACTGGCGAAGCTCTCCTGAATCTTGTCCGGAGTCAGGTCGGTCGGAAGTTCCTCGGTTGCGACGAATACCCCGGCGCGCCCGGGCCGGGTAAGCCAGGCGTCGCTCAGTTGCCAGCGGCCATCGAGCAGCAGCGCGCTCCTGGCGTCGATGCGGCCGGTGAATTTGTCGTCGCCGGCGAATTCGAACACGATCACCTGCTCGAGACGGAGCGCGTCGGGCTGCACGCGTTCAGCATGAATCACCGTTTGCCCAAGCCCGTCTTCGCTGTTCTGGCGCAGCCAGATGCCCTCGGCGGAGACCGCGAGCAGGGACGAGCGTCCGGTGAAGTAGCGTCCTTCCAGTTCCTCGAACTGGGACAGAAGCACCGCCGACAGAGGGTTGATCACGGAGATGTTGACGATCCCGAGCGCGATCGCGGCGAGGATTGCCGGCGTGAGGAATTGCCAGACCGATACGCCGGCTGCCCGGAGCACAACCAATTCGTGATTTCGCGTGAGCCGCAGGAAAGCGAAGATCCCACCGAACATCACGGCGAACGGAACCGCCTCCTGCGCGAGGAAGGGTGTGCGAAGCAGGGCCATGCTGGTGATGACGCTAAAGGTCGCCTCGCTCTTGCCGCTGCCCCTGCGCAGCAACTCGACCGCGTCGATCAGGATGATAACCGCCACGATGGCGGCGAACATGATCGCGAACCAGATCAGGAACTGGCGCAGGATGTAGAAAGAAATGGTGCGCGACGTGAACATGGTCGAGCCCGGCTAGGCGTCGGCGGCGGCAGCCGCCGCCGGCCTTTGACGTGGGTTGCGGACGAGCCAGTAGATCGACAGCAGGATGGCGCCGAGCGGGAGGGCGTAGCTGAACGGGACGATGGCGAGCGAACGGCGCGATACGTTGAACAGGCCCAGTGCTGCGACCTGGATGGCGAAAATCAAGGCGATGGCCAGCAGTATCCGGCTTGTCTGGCCACGCCGGTTGAGGTCGCCCGACAGCAGAACGGCGACGGCGACCGCGGCGAAGGCCAGGATGTGCAGGGGGCTTGCGAGGCGGCGGTGCCCTTCGGCGATGAGCTGCGTTGCGTAGGTGCGGTCGTGCAGACCATCGCCTGGCCAGAGCAGCGAATCGAGAAAGCGTTCCTCCGGTTCGCGCCAGCGCGTCGAGATATCTTCACCGATCAGGCTGAGATCGAGCGAATACTGGTCGAAATTGAACAGGGTCAGACGGCCTGAATCCCGGTCGACCTCCTGCTGGCTGCCGTTGAACAGCACCACGCGGGTGCCCTCGACACTCTGGCTCGCGGTGCCGCGCTCGGCGGTGTAGGTCACGGGACGTTCGGGGTCGCGCGAGTCATGCGCGAAGATGCCGCGCAGCTCGCCCTCGCCGGACCGCTCGCGCACATAGATGGTCAGGCCGTCGACCGGTGTGTTGAAACGCTGTTCCTGCAGCAGGACGCTGCCGTAGCTGTTCCGGTAATTGAACTGCTGCAGCTTGAACGCGTGCGTTGTTGCGGGCACGAGATAGAGGTGCAGCGCATAGCCGATGAGAACGCCCAGGATGCCGAGTATCAATCCCGGCCGGGCGAGGGACAGCTGGCCGATCCCTGCCGCGCGCATGACCACCAGTTCGCTGTCGTTGGTGAGTTTGTTGTAGACTGCGAGAATTGCGGCGAAGATGGCGATCGGCAGGACGACCGCCATGAACTTCGGCAGGTTGAGTGCACTCATCTCGAACAGGACGGAAACGGGTAGGCCGCGATTGACGATGAAGTCGATCAGGCGAAGCGACCCGAAAAGGGAGATCAGCAGCGTCAGCGCGCCCGCCACAAACAGGGTTGCCAGGGCGAGTTGTCGGAATATGTACCCGCCGATGGACGTCATGGATGCTCCGGGTGTGAACGTTCCAACGAAACGTCTCTCAAGTTGCTGATTCGCAAAACAAAGACGTGCCGCAACGGTCGTTTGTAACAGATCGGCTGATCCGGAAAAACACCCTCCGACGCGTTCCGCCCCGCCTTGCACGGGTTGCGCGCGTGCTCTAAATCACGAGGAGTTCCCGGCGGCCCGATGTGGCCGGTCTTCCGCACATTCACGGATTGGATGGTCATGAAAATCTCCTTTGCCGAACCCAAGTTGCCCACCAGCGGTGTTCTGGTTTTTCTCGTCGATTCCGACGCGCGGCTCGGGGCCAGTGCGAAAGCCGTCGACAAGGCGACCAAGGGTGCGCTCGCGCGGGCCTTGAACGCGTCAAGCTTCGCGGGAAAGAAGGGCGAGAGCTTGACGATCATCGCGCCGCAGGGACGTGAGAAACTCACGGTTCTGCTGGTCGGCGCCGGTCCGGCAAAGGATGTGGACGGGTTGCGTGCCCAGGAAATTGGCGCTCAGGTTTACAAGGCCGTCAGCGGCGCGTCCGCAAACGCCGCCGTGCTGGCCGCCGAACTGACCGGCGCCAAGGTTCGCGCCGGTGAACTCGCCGCGAACCTCGCGCTTGGTGCGCGCCTGCGGTCCTATCGTTACGACAAATACCTGACCAAGGCGGGCGGCCGGGGCGGTTCGTCGGGTCCTGCGCGTCTTCAGGTCATGGTCAAGGGCACGGCCGACGCGCGGCGACGCTATGGCGTGCTCGGAGCCGTTGCCGACGGTGTGGACTTCGCGCGGGACCTGGTGTCCGAGCCGTCCAACGTCAAATCGCCGAAATGGATGGCGGCCCAGTGCCGCAAGCTCACCAAGCTGGGCGTAAAGGTCGAGGTGCTGGGCGAGGCGCAGATGCGCAAGCTGGGCATGAACGCGCTCCTGGGCGTCGGGCAGGGCAGCACCCGCGAGTCCCAGATGGTCATCATGCGCTGGAACGGTGGCGGCAAGGATTCCAAGACCGTCTCCTTCATCGGCAAGGGCGTGACCTTCGACACCGGCGGTATTTCGATCAAGCCCGCCGGCGGCATGGAGGACATGATCTGGGACATGGGCGGCGCCGGCACCGTGATCGGTGCCATGCGCGCGATCGCCGGCCGCAAGGCCAAGGCCAATGTCATCGGCGTGGTCGGGCTGGTCGAGAACATGCCCGACGGCAATGCCCAGCGGCCCGGCGACATCGTCACCACCATGTCGGGTCAGACGGTGGAGGTCATCAACACGGACGCGGAAGGCCGGCTCGTCCTCGCGGACGCGCTCTGGTACACGCAGAAGCGCTTCAAGCCTGATGTGATGATTGATTTCGCAACTCTCACCGGGGCGATCATGGTCGCGCTCGGCCGCGAGTATGCCGGGCTCTACGCCAGCGACGACGGCCTTGCGGAGAACTTCGTCGCCTCGAGCCAGCAGGTCGGCGAGAAGGTCTGGCGCATGCCGCTGGATGATGCCTACGACCGGCAGATCAACACCCCGCGCGCGGACATGAAGAATGTCGGGCCGCGCTGGGGCGGCAGCATCACCGCGGCCCAGTTCCTGCAGCGTTTCACCAACGATGTCCCCTGGGCACATGTGGATATCGCGGGTGTCGCATGGTCGGACAAGGAGCAACCCCTGATGGCGCGCGGCGCGACGGGCTTTGCCGTGCGCACCCTCGATCAGTTCGTCCGCAACCACTACGAAAAATAGGCCGGACCGCCCGTGACGGAAATCCGCTTCTATCACCTGACGCGCCGCACTTTGGAAGAGGTGTTGCCGGTCATGCTGGAGCGGACCGTCATTCGTGACGGACGGCGTGCGGTGGTTATCGCCGGCTCTTCCGAGCGGATCGAGGATCTGAACGCGCATCTCTGGAGCTACAACGACCGCGTGTTTCTGCCCCACGGAAGCGCGGTGGACGGCCATGCCGCCCTGCAGCCGGTCTGGTTGACCGACAAGGACGAGAATCCCAACGATGCACGTGTTCTGTTCCTGGCGGATGGCGCGCCGTCCTCGGACCCGGGTGCCTTCGATCTCGTGTGCGAGCTGTTCGACGGGCGTGACGAGGCCGCCGTCACGGCGGCGCGGTCGCGTTGGCAGGCCTACAGGGATGCGGGCCACGACCTGACCTACTGGCAGCAGACCGAGCGCGGTGGCTGGGAACAGAAGGCGACGGGCTGAGCCCTATCCGTACGGCTCTTCCTGGCATCTTGTCGGAGCGGTTCGCGCTGGATATAAGGCGCGCAGATTTTCATTCCATACCGGAGAAGACCCATGGCCATCGAGCGCACGTTCTCGATCATCAAACCCGACGCGACGAAGCGGAACATCACCGGCAAGATCATTGCCAAGTTCGAAGATGCCGGACTTCGCGTGGTGGCCCAGCGCCGCATTCACATGACCCGTGAGCAGGCCGAGGCGTTTTACGGCGTCCACCGCGAGCGTCCGTTCTTCAACGACCTCGTTGCGTTCATGACGTCGGGGCCGGTCGTCGTTCAGGTGCTGGAAGGCGAGAATGCGATTGCCCGCAACCGCGAGATCATGGGCGCGACCAACCCGGCGGAGGCCGACGAAGGCACGATCCGCAAGGAGTTCGCGGAATCGATCGAGGCCAACTCGGTGCACGGTTCGGATGCACCCGAGACCGCGGCCGAAGAGATCGCGTTCTTCTTCGATGAGAGTGAGATCGTCGGCTGAAGATCAGTCGATCCCCGGTCTGACCGGGACGGTGGTGGTCAGACGAGCGTCCACCACATGAGAAGCAGGGCGATCGCCACCGCGATGCCGGAGTAGGACATCAGCTTCAGGAAGCCGCCCAGATTTTCCAGCGGCCTTCGATGTTCATGATCTCGTCGGACATGTTCGCTCGCATGTGTTGCGTTGATTCTTGTCTGAAGTTTTACCGGCGCGCACGGGATGCGTCAAAGGCTTCGGTGTGCGCTGCCGGTCGTCATGACGGCGCAGGGTGAATCAGCGGGTCCGCGGCGGAAGTGCCCCCGTCGATCTCCGCTTTCTCACTGTTGATCTTTACCCGGCCTTCCGCGAGCAGGCGGATGGCGTGGGGATAGCAGCGATGTTCGGCCGCCAGTACGCGTGCCGCGAGGCTGGCTTCGTCGTCGCCCGGCAGAACCGGGACGGCGGCCTGCACCAGGATCGGACCGGCGTCCATCTCGGGTCGCACGATATGCACCGTGCAGCCGCTCAGCCGCACCCCCGCTGCGATTGCCTGTGCGTGAGCATCTATTCCCTTGAAGGCCGGAAGCAGCGAGGGGTGAATGTTCACGACCCGGTCGCGCCATGCCTCCACGAACCAGCTCGACAGGAGGCGCATGAACCCCGCCAGGCACACGAGCTCGACCCCGGCGTCCCGCAGGTGTGCGTCGATCTGCCGGTCGAAGCTCTCCCGGTCGGGGAATGCGCCATGCTCGACCACGGCCGTGTCGATTCCGGCGTCACGTGCACGGTCGAGGCCTGCCGCTTCGGGCTTGTTCGAGAGGACGAGGACGATCTGCGCCGGGTAGTTGCTGTCGGCGCAGGCATCGATCAGCGCCTGGAGGTTGGAACCGCGCCCGGAGATCAGGACGCCGACCTTCATGCGGTTCATGCTGATCCGCCGAGCGCTGCGTCGAGATTCTGAAGCTCGACCTCACCGTCGGCCGACGCCGTGATCTCGCCGATGATTTGTGCCGTCTCGCCCTTCGCAGCGAAGGCCCGGATAACCGCGTCGGCTTCGGCCCCGTCCACGATGGCGACCATGCCGATCCCACAATTGAAGGTGCGCGCCATTTCCATGTCTTCCACGCCGCCGGTTTGACGTAACCAGTCGAATACGGGCGGTGCGGACCAGCGTGCGCCGTCGAGCTGCGCGCCCAGGCCGTCCGGCAGTACGCGCGGAATATTCTCCAGCAGGCCACCGCCAGTGATGTGCGCGTAGCCCTTCGTGCCCGCCTGATCGGCCGCGGCGAGGCAGGCGGAGACGTAGATGCGCGTGGGCTCCAGCAGCGCTGCACCGAGAACGCTCTCGGGATCGAAAGGGGCCGGATCGCCGAGATCGAAGCCGCCGCGTTCGACGATCTTGCGCACGAGCGAGTAGCCGTTTGAATGAATCCCGCTCGACGCAAGGCCGATGATGGCATCGCCGGCAATGATGGCCCGGTCGGCGCGCGGAAACCCCGAACCGCGTTCCATGGCCCCGACGGAGAAGCCGGCGAGATCGAACTCGCCGTGCGCATAGAGACCCGGCATCTCGGCGGTCTCGCCGCCGATAAGAGCGCATCCGGCCTGCCGGCAGCCTTCGGAGATCCCCGCCACGACGGCCGTCGCGACGTCGGTGTCCAAGCCCCCGGTCGCGAAATAGTCGAGGAAGAAGAGCGGTTCGGCGCCCTGGACGACGAGATCGTTCACGCACATGGCGACCAGGTCGATACCGAGCGTATCGAAGTTTCCGGTCTCGAATGCGAGCTTGAGCTTGGTGCCGACGCCGTCCGTCGCGGCGACGAGGATCGGGTCATTGAAGCCCGCGGCTTTCGGGTCGAACAGCGCGCCGAAGCCGCCAAGACCATCCATCGTTCCCGCGCGCTGGGTTGCCGCGGCCAGCGGCTTGATCGTCTCGACCAGGGCATTGCCGGCGGCGATATCGACACCGGCGTCTTTGTAGGAAAGGCCCAGTTTTCGTCTCCCTCGCGCGCGTTGCGCGCCTTTCGTGCTATGGCATTGCCACATTCGCGGCGCAGTGTTCTGGTAGGCCGCGAATCACGCCCCATCGGCAAGTCAGAATAGGTGTTTCAAGGTCATTTGCAATGTGTCGCGCGCTGCAGAAATTTTCCCGTTCACTGGTCCTGTGTCTCATGGGGTTCGGTCTCTTGCTGGCCCTCGATGTTTTGCCGGCAAAGGCCCAGAAATCGGCACTCGAGGACATCTTCGTCGTACGCGACGTGGTGCTCGATGAGCGTGCCGAGACGGCAGCGGCGGCGCGTGCGCGTGCGCTGGCGCTGGGCCAAAGGGAGGCCTTCGCACGGCTCGAAGCCCGCCTGACCCGCAGCGTACATCGGGGGCTTGCGGCGAACATCGATGTCGACACGCTTCGTTTTCTGGTCGACGCCATCCAGATCGATGACGAGAAAACGTCGGACGTGCGCTATCTCGCCAACCTGACCGTCACGTTCAAGCCGGATGCGGTGCGCGACCTGTTCCGGTTCAACGGTGTCCCGTTCGCGGAATTGCGGAGCCGGCCCCTGACGATCGTGCCGGTCCTGGCCGCGGTCGACAGGTACATCCTGTGGGGCGATCCCAACCCCTGGCGTGAGGCATGGCGGAATCATCCCGAGGGAACCGGGCTCGTTCCCATGCTGGCACCGATCGGAGACCTGGCGGATCTCGCGGGCCTTTCCGTTGATCAGGCTGTTGACGGTGATGACGTGGCATTGACGCGTTTTGCCGGGCGGTATGGCGCGCGCGGGGTGCTCGTCGCGATCGCCAACGTTTTCGAGGCGGAGCCCGGAATCCTGCGTAGCGATGTCGTCGCTGTGCCGGTCGGCTTGTCGGAAATGGCGCCCTTCACGATCACGGTGACCGGGGCTGCGGGCGAACACGAGCCGGAGATATTCGCGCGCGCGGTTGCTGAGGTTCGCGAGGTTGTCGAGGACGAATGGAAGGCGGCGAACGCCATTGCCTCGACCGAGATCAGCCAGCTTCGCGCCGCGGTTCCAATTACGGGGCTAAAGAACTGGGTCGATATACGTGGCCGGATTTCACGCGTGCCCGCGGTCGCGAACATCCGCGTGGTGGCCCTGACAGCGACGACGGCGGAGATCGCGATCGACCATCGCGGCGACCTGTCGCGTCTGGTCCGTGCGTTCGAGCGTTTCGATCTCGTTCTGGAAGAGACCGGTCTGGAGCCGGGCGGTGCTCCTGCAGGAGGAACGTTCGGTAGCCCGGGGGTGTCGCTCCCGCTCACCCATATCGTGCGCCTGGCTGGATCCTAGGCGGGCCGCCCGGTGAACCGCCAACTCGTACTGGACCTCGGCCATCGCACGGCACGCGGACGCGCCGACTTCCTGGTGTCCGGATGCAATGCCGAAGCCGTCGAGTGGATCGACCGTTGGCCGGAATGGCCGGCGCGCGCGCTCGCCGTCTGGGGGCCACCAGCCTCCGGCAAAACCCATCTCGCGCATGTGTGGTGCGAGGTGAGCGGCGCTACGCTGATCGGCCCCAACGATCTGCGCGCATCCGACGCCGCGGGTTTGCGCGCGCGCAATGCGTTCCTTTGTGTCGACGATGCCGACCGGATGATCGGCGATGATGCGGGGGAGGAGGCCCTGCTGCACCTGTACAATTACGTGCTCGAGACCGGGGGGGCGCTGTTGCTGGTTGGAACGGACGCGCCGGCGCGCTGGGAGGTGAAGCTGGCCGATCTGGCGTCGCGCATGAAGGCGCTGACGGGCGCAGGCATCTCGGCGCCCGACGACGACCTGCTGGCGGCGCTTCTCGTGAAACAGTTCCGTGACCGGCAGCTGCGCGTGGGCGAGGATGTCATGTTCTACCTCCTGGCGCGGATGGAGCGTTCCTTCGCCGCCGTGTCCGAAATCGTGGCTGCGATCGATGCTGCCGCGCTCGAGCGGCACAGGCCGGTGACGGTTCCCCTCGCGCGTGAGATCCTCGACGGGGCGGCCTGAAGCCGAACTGTCATCTTGACGTCACAAATTGCGGACAAGGTGTGGTTCCGCTAGCCTTTCGCTGAACGGGGCGCTCATGCGCCTGTAATCTCTGTGAAAAATGGTTCTGTGGTCGCGGAAGACACCCATACCTCGTCCGAGCCCATGATCGGGTTGGATTCACCCGAACGCTTCATCAACCGTGAGCTTTCCTGGCTCGCGTTCAACGAGCGCGTGCTGGAGGAGGCGGAGAATCGCAACCATCCGTTGCTCGAACGCTTGCGGTTTCTCTCGATCTCGGCGTCCAACCTGGACGAGTTCTACAT
>Ga0181573_10004923_pt1 | contig 11217 bp, 4 predicted proteins | sample 101ome_25_FD_148643 | JGI IMG/M metagenome (GOLD analysis project Ga0181573, IMG submission 148643) | Coastal salt marsh microbial communities from the Groves Creek Marsh, Skidaway Island, Georgia - 101409BT metaG (spades assembly) | ecosystem: Environmental > Aquatic > Marine > Intertidal zone...
GCCCCCCCCGCCCCCGCGCGGGGGGGCCCCCCCCCGCGGCGGCGCGGGGGGGGGGGGCCCCCCCCCCCCCCCCCCCCCCCGCCCCCCCGCGGGGGGGGTGGCACGGGCCCCCCCCCCCCCCCCCCCCCGGGCGCCTGGGGGGCCCCCGCGGCGCCCCCCGGCGCCCCCCCCCCACCCTTAGGGGCAGGTCCCCCCCCTGGCCCGCCTGTGGGAGGGGCCTTCGTCCCTGGCACCGCCTTCCCCTCGGGTGCATCTCCTCCCCCTGGCGCTCCCCCCGCCCCGCCCTCCCTGGCCATCGACTACCCAGCCGCTAACGCCGGCGGAGGCCCCCCCGACCGCCCTCTTGGCGCCCCCGGCCCCGATGGCTACACCGTGGCCCCTCGGCCCGAGCCAACCGGAGATCAGGTCATTGAAACCACTCTTGCGGGCGCTGCCCCCGCTGTTGCTGTCGACGACATTGTCGGCAAGGGGGACGGGTCGAGCGGGTCGGGCTCGGACTCGGACTCGGACAACTACAAGGATTGCACAGGCGATGAGGTGATGGCCGACGCCGATGCCAACGACGACCCTGCCGTCGCCGCCGCCTGCAGGAAGCGCCGCAAAGCCCTCAGGGACGACCAGGGTGACGGCGCCTCTGACGCCTCCGAGCCCGACCTCCCCGCCGGAGCCTTGCCCGGCCTCGGTGCCTGCTTCGTCGAGTTTGCCCGACGTGAGTCGGCCGTCGACGCCCTCTTTCGCCTCCACGGTCGCAGCTACAGAAGGCACGACGGCACCTACGGCGTGTTGCGATGCCGTTTCGCCTCGGTCAAGCGGTACCAGCGTGACTTCGACAAGGGCCACCTGCCGCGGAGCAAGGACCAAAGAGTTAGGTTAGCCTTGGCTGTGCAGCGGAGAGTCACTCGAGTCCTGTACAACGACGACGCCCAGCGGGGCGACGTGAGAGAGGCGCTGGTCCCCGTCGACCGGAGGGAACTGCTGTTCTGGGACACGACGCGGGGCGGGCGCGTTGTGGGGGAGGAGGAGGTGGAGAGGGAGATTCGGGAGGCCAAGGCTCTCGCGGAGATGGGGCTGCTGGCGACGGCGGGGGGAAGAAGGCGGTGAGGGTTCGGGGCGTCGACCGAGAGAACGAACGACGGTCGGGTGTCGCTGGCCGAGTGGTCGGGCCGAGAGAACGACTTTTTTTTACCCAGCCCCTCACTGACCCCCTCCCCACCCCTCCCCTCCGGTCATACTCATGAAAAAGTTGACGCTGGCGCTGGGACTCAGGGACTGCACGTGGTGCCACCACCCGGGGGGTATCCACAGGGCGTCCCCGGGGCCAAGAACAGCCTCTTGGAACGGGCACTCTGGGGGATCTCCAGCGCACGCCCGATCCATCGCCCCTTCAGCCGCTGTGTTGCCCTCGCCCCCCCGGAGGGGACCGAACAAGGCCTCCGTGTCCGCAGCTGCCCCGATACCGGTGGCGGGTGGGATCAGCCGCACGTATTTTGCCCCCACGACCTGAACAAGGAGGTTGGACCATCGGTCGCGATGGAGTGGGGTGACAGTGTCGCGTGGCCCCAGCCACGCGCACGTCCCCCGCGACTCGCCCAGCGCGAGCCACGCGAGCCGGGGCACGTCGGCGGAGAGGGCGTCGATCTGGTCCAAGAGCGGGTGCTGTGCAAGGTAGGAGGGGGCTCGGCTCGTTTCTAGTCGGCCCGACGACCCAGCAGCGCCCGACGAGGCGCATTCCGCCCGGCCGGCGCGGATCATGCCCGCCACGTGGCCCCGAAGCGATGTGAGCGTCTGGACAAAGGAGGCGTGAGCGTAGCCTTCGCTAGCGGGTCCCTCGGATCGCTCGACGGGCACGCTGCGCTCCCCTGCAACAGTCACAAGGTATCGGGGCGACGACCACCGCTGAACGGCAGGCCAGTGGGCTCCGGCGCGGGCGAGGACGACGGGTGTCGCGCGGCGCCCGGGGTCGCTGTCAGGGCCATCGGCGGGGTCGTCGCGATGTCGGCAGACGGAGGGAAAGTCCAGTAAACTCGGAGGATCGACGCGGGGGACGGGAAGGCCGGTGCCGTCGAGGGACCGCGGAGGCAGCTTGTTGAAGCGGACAGCCGCGTCGGGCCACGTCGTCGGGAAGGCCGAGGGGGGGGCGTTGTCGGCGGGGTCGACGTCATCGCTGTCGTCACCATCCCCGTACTCGTCCTCGTCCGACCGCCGCCTCCTCGCCCAGCCGCCTCTTCCCTCCACCATCTCCTGGAGGCGACCGTGCACTGCGTTGGCGAGCTCCCGGACTGCAGGCCGCGCCACATCCGACGCCACCATTGTCGCCACGTCTAGGCGCCGAAGCCGGGCCCGCTGGGCAGCTACGGCCTTTTTCGTCAGCACCGTCATCTCCACTCGCTCCTCGCCTCCCCCTCCCCCTTTCCCCTTCCCCTTGGGCGGAGGCAGCATGTCTACGGCTTCCCCCCACCCCCCGTTGGCCTGGCGGTCGAAGAGGCGGGCCCCGTCTGAGGAGACGGACTCGGCGAGGGCTCCTGCGGCCGCCGCCACAGCGGCGCTCCAGGCGTGGCCGTCGCGGACGGCTGCAGGAGCGCCGTGCCAGCTCCCCAGGTGGAGACACTCGTAGCACATCAGAGCCGCGTTGGAGGCTAGAGAGGCAGCCCGGGACGCCTCTTCGAGAGTGATGACAACCGCACCGTCCGCCGCGGCCACGACGGCCGTTCGCAGCGCTGCTGCGGCCGCGGCCAGACGCGCCCCTGCTGCGGCGCCCGCTGCCGCCCTGCCGCCGCCCGGCCCAGTCACCACCGCGAGAGAGAGGGCCCGTGCCGCCAGATCAACGTCGCCCGGTCTCTCATCTCCCCCTCCGCACCCGACTCCAAGCCACCGCCCACCCCGCCCGTCGATCAGCGCTGCCGTCTCCGCTGGAAGGACCCCCATCCCGGTCCCCCCCCCCCCCCCCCCCCCCCCCCCCCCCCCCCCCCCCCCCCCCCCCCCCCCCCCCCCCCCCCCCCCCCCCCCCCCCCCCCCCCCCCGCCCCCCGCGGGGGGCCCCCCCCCCCCGCCCCCCCCCCCCCCCCTGATCTCCCGCCCTTCTCACCTCCCCCAAAACCTCTCACTCGGCGTCCGTCCAATACTCCGGATACGCGTCTGGACAGGGAGGGGCCGGTGGGCAGACCCCAAGGAGCGTGTCCGTCAGGACTCCTCCGTCCTCCAGGTCCTGGATCCGTCTCAGTCCCCCGACAAACACCCCTCCAACGTGGAGTTGGGGCAAGTGCCCCCCGGGAGGAGCTCCGACGCCTCGGGCGAGTCGGGCTCGATTAGAGCGGGCGGAGACGATCGACGGGGTGAGGGGGTGGGCCGGGGGGAGGGAGCCAGCCGCGGCGGGTGCGGCAGAGGTCCCGGTGGCGGCGGAGTTGAATCCGACCGTCGCGGTGGAGTCGAACGGCACGGGGACTTCGGCACAGTCGCAGTCTTCCCACGAGAAGTCGATCCCGCGGGTGCTGAGGAGTCGGTTCCGGCAGCCGTGGAGAATCGTCCTGCGAACGAGTGATAGCAGCTGGTCGTATTGCGTACGGTGGCCCTCTCTCCCTCCCTCTCTCCTTCTTCTCCCTCTCCGCCCCCCCCTCTCCAGCTCGCCGCAGCCGTAGAGTCGACGCGCGGACGCCGCGGCGCGTCGTCGTCGATGTGAAAAAGAGTGCCACGGGGGGCCCTCGATGGGCCGTGGCGGAGGCGGAGGGCTTTGGGACGGTCTCGGCGGCGTCGGCGTCGGCGGCAGCGTCCGCGATGGCGGTCCAGGCGGTCGCGGTGTCCGCGACGGCGGAGACCGATGGCTCCGGGTGGTCAGCGGCGGGGTCGGCCTCCGCGGTCGCCGCGGTCGCGGTGTTCGACGTGACGGCCTCGACGGCTGGGATGGGGGCTTCGACGGGCCCTGTGGGAGCGGGTGCCTCGAGTTCGATGAAGTCTTCTTCCTTTTCGCTCCCCATGGGAGCTAGCCCGCGTCTGTTGCCCGCAGAGTCCGCGAAAGAATTTTCGTGGCCAGTCTCGTTGTCTCACAGTCTGACGTCGCGGCTGGCGAAGCGGGCACCGACGAGCCATACGGCCGCTATCCCGTCTCTTCCCCGGCAGAAGAGGTAGCCGTCGATCTTTCGTACCCTGCAGGGTCTCCTGACCTCTCCCTAATTCGTCGCAGCGTGGAAGAGTCGTCGCTGCGCCGGTGGCCGTCCTAGTCGGCTGCGGCGTGTTCGTGCCATGCTTCTCCACTCACGTGGCAGGCACCTGGCGCGCCAGCTTGCGTCCGCGCTGAGGGCCTTCGCCGAGACGGGCTTCCTCCCCGGTCGTCCCCCCCCCTCGCCCTCGCCCTCGACCTCGCGCCCCCCCCTTGTCCGCGCTGCGGGGCTCGTGGCGCCCCTCGGCCGCGACCGCGCCCGCCTCCTCGCCGCCGCTCTCCGCGCCTTCGCGGCGGGCGAGGGCCCCCAGGGATCCCTCTCCGAGGCAGGGGGCCGCGCCTCCCCCGCGCTGGCCGCCCGCCCCGCCAAGCGCCCCCGCGTGGGCGGGACGGGCGCGTTGTCCCGCCCTTCCCCCGCGCCATGCCCGCCCGCGTCGCGGTCGGGGTCGCCGGCCGCCGCCCTCGCCACCCGCGCCGGTGCGAGGGGGGGGGCGGCCTGCCCCCCCGCCAGCCCGTCGACGTCGTCGGACGCCCACGTCGACCGCTCGACCGGCGCCTTCGATGCCGACCCGCGCGGCGCCCTCTTCTTCCACGCGGCGTCCGAGGCGGCGCTGCGCAGGGTCGGGGACGCGTTCGAGTCCGCGCTCGAGGCGGACCCCGACGCGCCGGAGGCGAGGGAGAGGGGGGGCGGGGGGGTGTCGTCTCTCCTCTCTCTCCTCCCTCTTCTCAGCCCTCGATCGATCGCGCCTCCCTCATCTGTCTGCCTCCTCCTACCCCCCCCCCCCCCCCCCCCTCCCCCCCACCCCCCCCCCCCCCCCCCCCCCCCCCCCCCCCCCACCCCCCCCCCCCCCCCCCCCCCCCCCCGGACGACGACAGGACTGCGATGTGGAGGTGGCGTCGGGCGTCCTCACCGTCCGCCTCGGCGGAGGCAGAGGCACCTACGTCCTCAACCGACAGACCCCCAACCGACAGCTGTGGGTGTCGTCCCCGGTCAGCGGCCCCCTTCGCTTTGCCCTGGACGCGAGGGCGGACGGTCCGACCCCGGGGTCGGGGGCGGGGGCGGGGGTGGCGGGGGCGGTGCCGGAGTTGAACGCGAACTCCGCCTTCGCCGACCCCGAGACGGCCGTGTGGCGGGGAGTGCGGACGAGATTGGGGGGGGACGAGGGGGGGGCGGGGGGGGAGCCGACGCTGTTTGGGTTGTTGGAGCGCGAGGCACGGGCACTGCGGGTGGGGGGTGGAGACGCGGGGGGCGGGCTGGGGCTGCTGGAGAATCCTCGAGGGAAGGAGCCCCCCTTTGTCCATCAATCGGACTCTGCGTCTCCCGCCTCCTTCCCCGTCAACCTCTCCCGCGCAGCGCGCACCCGCGCCATCAGCGCCGCCGACGCTGCGGCCGCGGCGTCCTCCTCCTCTCCTCCCACCGCCTCCCGCCCCCACCCTCTTGTCTCCCCCCACCCCTTCTCGCCCCGACCACCCCCGACGGTAGCCTCGACGGCAGCGAGCCCCGCGGCCGCCGCGTCGGCCCACCGCCCGAGTCGCGCTCGCGCCTCTCTCTCGTCACACCAGGGTCGGGGCCCCCCAAAGGCCTCCTCCTCTCCCCCTCCTCCAACCCCATCGCCCCCTCCTCCATCCCCGACCCCGCCTTCTCTCCCCCGCCCCCCGCCCCGCCACACCTTCCGCCCGCCGCTGGCACGGCGAAACCAGGCCGCCTCGGCCGGACGGGGCAGTGTGGCGACGCGGCCGGATCGACCGGCGCGGGCGGTGCGGCCGGCGCGATGAACGTACGTTTTTGCCGACTGAGAGAGAGAAAGAGAAAAGAGAGAGAGAGATCGGGGTCAGGCGGGTGCGGGGCGGCGGTGAACGGATGCGCCAGCGCGGTGTCGGCGGGGTCCCGCTCTCCCCCCCTCTCTCCTCCTCTCCCTCTCTCGCTCCCCCTCTTTTCCCTCTCCCCCGTCTCGCCTGAGGCGGATCGTACGACAGCACCGCCCCCACCGTCTCCAAGTCCAGTCCCCGACATGCGGCGTCGGTGGCCACGAGACACCCGATGGCGCCGCTCGAAAACGACTCCAGCGCCGCTCTCCGGTCTCGGGGGGACCCCCGGCTGGAGAGGACGGCGCTGACGGGGAGGGGGGGCAGCGGGGGCAGCAGGGGTCGAGCCGCGGACGGGTCCAATGGGGGTCCCGCGGAGTCGACGGTGGAGAGGGAGAGGAGGTGGGTCCGCGCTCCCACGAGGAGAGACCCCAGCCGGTGCGCAGCGTCCACCGACGCGGCAAACACGAGGACGCCACGCCCCCCTCCCCCCCCACCTTCCTCCCGGCATTCGCGTGCCAGCTCGGCGATCATCATCAGCGCCGCCGCCGGCCTCAGCCGGGCGGGCGCAACAAGAAGCCGTTCTGTCAGCCCCGCCGGCAAACGCGGTCTCTGGTCGCCCGCAGACAATGTCAGCAGCCGGGGCCGCACGAGGCCCAGCGGGGCAAGTTTGGAGGGATCTCGAGTCAAGGTGGCGGAGACGGCGACGACGATCGGGCGGGTTGGCGGTGTTCCGTCGGCGCCGCACGAGTGCCAGCGGTGGGGGCCGGGGGCGCCGTCGGCGAGGGCCGAGGCGGAAGGGCCACGGCCGCAGTCTCCATCCCCGTCCCCCCGTTGGTGAGTCTCCCAATCCGTAGCGAGACTTGGAAGCCCTCTCCTCCCCGCCGCCGCCTCTCTCAGCACCACCAACAACCACCCTTGGAAGGCGGCAGAGGCGGCCGATGCCCCTCCTGTCTCGGACGGGCCGCCCGACTCAAATCCACCGCCGTTGCCGCCGCCCCCCTGTCCGAGGAGCTGGGAGGGGGTGGGGAAAGAAAGGGGGTTCGGGGGAAGGGGAAGGGAGACGGGCCTGGAGAGAGGGCGAGAGATGACGACGGCGACGACGACGACGACGGACGACCCCTCGCCTTGTCCGCCTCATCCAGAACAAGAAACGACAATTCCCCCAGAGAGAAGCCCGGGCAATCGCGTGCGAGTGCGACAAGTCTACCAGGAGTGGCCACGAGAATGTCCACTTTGGACCTTGGGCCCGACGCCGCGACGGCGGATGCGGCAGAATCGAATCCGGCGTCGGATTCGAATCCGACTCCTGACGCCCCCACGCAAGCCGCGGCCTCGGCATCGGGGCCTAGGTCTCCGCATGCTAGGGCAACGCGGAGGCCGGCGGCGCGGGCGAGGGGGAGGACGACGCCGGCAACCTGCGGGGCAAGGGGGGGGGGCGTCGGGGGCGTCGGGGCCGTCCGGCCCGTCGGGGCGGGGGCGGCCGTGTCGTTGACAGCGGCTTGGGGTGGTTCCCTCCCACCACCCGCCACCCCCGGTGCACTCTCGCCTGACGCGCAAGGTCGCGCGTCGGGGCGACGACAAGACCCCTGAGCGGACGGGCACGCGCGGATGCAAATCCACTATATTTGGATCCGTCGCCGCTGCCGTCGTCGTCGTCGGCGTCCTTCGACCGCGCAGCGAGCCAAGCGACTCGCGCGACGAGGGGAAGAGAGTATGCCAGAGTCTTGCCCGATCCCGTCGGCGCGCAGAGGGCCAGATCTCCGTCGGGCTCATCCCTCTCCCTCTTCCTCCCACCCCCCGCTCCTCCTCCCCCCTCGCCTCCTCCCCCCGCCCCCGCCCCCCACCAAGCCCCCCCCCAAGCCCCCGCGGCAGCGCTTCGGCCCCCTCCCAGGGCCCGCCAAGCCGCCGCCTGCACGGGCAACAGGCGTCGCGGCGTGGACCGGCCGGTGGCGTCGCCCGCGGCGACGGGGAGCGTCGCCTGAAGGTGTCGCGCGAGTCGTCGTGGGAGTGGAGGGGTCACTCGCGTCAGCAGCGGGGCGACCCCCTCTGGCAGGGCCGCGAGGGCCTCGGCGCTGACGTCTCCTCCTGGGGCGGCGGGGACGCGCATCCAGGGGAGGACGGGGGCCCGGCGGGGGGCAGCGGGACGGGGGGGCTGGACCGCGGGGCCGCGTGAGGTGGATTCCGGGGGCGGGGGCGATGGGGAGCGGGGGGGGGAGGGCGACGGGGATGACGACAGGGAGGATGAGGACGGCGGCCTCGCCGGCGCCGTCGCCGTCGCCGCCGTCTCTCTCTTCTCCGTCGCGGGATGGAGTATGGAAGGCCCGGTTTCTCCTCCACTGCGTGCCCTAGCGTTCAGAGCCGCGAGAATGTCCGCGGCAGAGGCCATTTTTCCCGATTCGAGGGCGGGAGCCCCAGCAGCGTCGGCAGTCGGCGGCGTTGGAGGCGCCTCCGACCCCGAGAGCGAGCCGAACGGAGCCAACGAGGAGTTCAACCAGTCTCTGTACTGATTTTCTCTCTCGTGACAGCCGTGCTGAGCTCCGTCTTGCTTCTCGCGGCGACTCAGGGTGCCGCTCGACGCTTGTTCCACGGTCAACATTCTTAATCCCTCGGTCTCGCCCCATCCTAGCGTCGTCAGGGGACGGTCTAAGAGCAGGCTCTCCGCTACTTGCGCCCAGTAGCGTCCGTCGATTCGCTAATTTTACTGAGCGAGCCCCACTGGACGCCAAGGCCGCCTTGGCCGCCGCCACCCTCGCGTCGGAGCTCTCTCCCGGAATCGATGGCAGGCGGTGACTATGAGCATCCTCCCGACAGGGTTGCTCCCGAGTCTGTCCGCTACATTAAGGAGATCCGACAGCAGCTTCTCGTCGTGGTGAGCGGAGCGGGACGCCGAGGGGCGGCCAAGGGGCCGCCACCCGCCGCCCGCCAACGCTGCACCCCCTTTCACCGACCCGCCACCCCCCCCCCCCCTTCTTCCCCGATGTCCACCTAGGAGGACGACGATGAGAGAGTCGCCCTCGTCTCCAATGCCCTAGAGGAAGTGGGGAGCGCTCTCCTTGCCGTGTGCTGCGATCGCGACGGTTCGGCGGCGGTCGAGGCCCTCATCGCCCGCCTGACAGCGGCGCAGGCCTGCGACTTCATCGACGCCTGTCCTTCGAGCGATCTCGTCCGACTGGCCCACGATCCCTTCGGCAGTCACGTTCTGGAAAAAGCCTTGGCTCGGGGGGGCGGGGCGACGGGGGACGGAAGGGCGGGGACGGCGGCGGCGGCGGCGGGCTTCTCGTCAGCGGCGGGCGCGAACAGCGGCGGTGCCGGGGCGAACGCCGACGACCCCGACGAGGCCCGGCGGCGCGGGTCGGCGGCTCTGCTTCGACTCGTCGACGCTTTGCTTCCCGAGGGGGACGATGACGCCGTCGGGCGCATGAGTCAGTGCCCGCGTGCTTCCCACGTCCTCCGACGCCTCGCTGCCGTGGCCTCGGGCCGTCCTGCTGCGGCCGACGGCAGCGGCGGTGGTGGCGCCAACTACCGCGGGCGTGGGGGCGGAAGCGATGCGCCGAGTGCGTGGAAGGTCGGAGCGGGCGGAGGCGTGGCCGATGCCGGAGGCGCGGGCGGCGGGGCCTCCCGCCGTCCGGCCCCCCTCCCGGACGTCCTCGCGTCCCTGGCCGGCCGCGTCGCCGTCGCGGTCGCTCGCGACCCCCCCGCGTGGCTCCCCGAGCTCGGTCTTCATCCCGCGGGGTGCCTGGTGGCGTGCAGTCTGCTGTCCGCGCTGGAGGGGGACTCGGACGTCCTCCTTGTTCTCCTTCCGTGCTTGCTCGGAGCGTCCCCCTTCGTCGCCGTCGACGCGGCTTCCAACGCGGCGCCCACGCTGCGCCCGCGGGGCCGCCTCCTCGATGATCTGAGGCCCCGCCACGTCGCGAGACTCGCCGACCAGCCCCGCGGGTCCAGACTCCTCGAGGCCGCCCTGCGCGCCGCGTCGGCGGCGGCCCAAGCCGACGCCAGCGGGGTGGGCAAAACGAGGGGGGAGGGGCCGGGGGCAGCCGGGGCAGGCGCTGCTCTCTGCGACGAATTGTGGGCGTTGACCATCACGGGCCGTCGGTGCGCCCTGGCAAAGAGCGACAGCGGGAACTTCGTTCTCCAAGCTTCGCTGGCGCTGTGCCGTTCCGCCCGGGACGCGGCTGATGCGGCGACGGAACTGCGGGCGGGGTTGGGGGAGGAGGGACCGGCGCACTCCAGGGGCGGGGGCGTCGGGGACGATGGAGACGGAGACGCTCCGCCTGCTCTGGGCGGGGGGCGGCGGGAGGAGCCGTGGACGGGCGGGCTCGGCGGCCTGTTGGACCGGGGACGGGGAGGCGTCGTCGCCAGTCTCGCTGCTGCGGTGGCGCGCTTCGCCGAGGCGTCGTCGGCTCCGGGGCCGGGCCTCGCCGAGTCCGATGGCGATGCCGCCGGCCGTGCCCTCTCAGCCGCTCTGCGGGACTGGGCCCGCGGGTCTCGACCGCGGGCGGCCGAGGCGGGGATTCGGTCCCTCGCGCCCTGTCTTCTCCTCTTGGGCCTGTCGGACGACCCGGGGGCGCTCGAGGGTGACTCCGGTGGCCTCCCTGTCGACGCCGTGACCCTCGGCCTCACCGCCGCCGGCTCCCGCGCCACCGCCTGGACGTCCCACCCCTCCCCCTCCCAGCTCAAGCGCCGCCGGCAGCGCGGCGCAGGAGGCGAAGGCCCCTCCGGGCGCGACGGGGGGGGCGGCCACCGCCCCCGCCTCTCGGCCCTCGGGTGCGCCGTCCTGGCGTGCCTGTGCCGCCTTCCCTACGGATCCGGGGGGCAGCCGTGGATCGACTCCGTCAATCGGCTGTCCGCGCGCGACGTGCAAACCGTCGCGGACGACCGCGGCGGGTGTCGCGTCCTCGAGGCGGTGTGGGTCCACGGGAGGGCGCCCCTGAAGGCTCGGTTTGGGGGGGGACCCCCCGGGGAAGGGCGGGAAAACGCCCTCTCCGCCCCCCCCGGCGCCATGGACGGCATGCGGGGACGGTGGGCGAGGCTCGCGACGGGGAGCGCCGCGGGCGGCCGCGCTGTCGTCGGGGTCCTGGCCGCGCTCGACGCGGCCGCGGCCGAGGCGCCCGCGAGGGGGGGCGGGGGCAAGGGGGGGGAGGCGGTCTCCAGCGACGCGCTGGCGGAGCGCCGGGTGGCGATCGCGGCCGAGGTTGAGGTGGCGGCGGGAAGACTGGGGGGGACGAGCTGGGGAGCGGGGGTGCTGGCGGCCTGCCG
>Ga0181573_10004925_pt1 | contig 11215 bp, 9 predicted proteins | sample 101ome_25_FD_148643 | JGI IMG/M metagenome (GOLD analysis project Ga0181573, IMG submission 148643) | Coastal salt marsh microbial communities from the Groves Creek Marsh, Skidaway Island, Georgia - 101409BT metaG (spades assembly) | ecosystem: Environmental > Aquatic > Marine > Intertidal zone...
AAAGGGAATTTCCATACGTTGAGCGAGGCTCACCCGAATTACATACATATACACATAAGCAACGATGAACGCACTCGGTCAACTGGCCAGAAGCGTGGTCCGGCGCGCTCCGTCCGAGTTCAACGTTGGGCTGGCGTTTCTGACCGAGCAGGCCTCGTGCAGCGGTCGCGCGGTCGCGTGCGTGTCCCAGACACGGAACTACCACAAGAACGTACGTAACAGTAACAAACACCGTGGTCGTCGCACGTGCACGGCGCCACTCGCCTCGCCTCGCGCGCAGTATAGTAGACTGCGAATTTCACTCACGAGTGTACTCGAACACTGCAGGTCGTGGACCACTATGAGAACCCGCAGAACGTGGGCTCCCTGGACAAGTCGGACGTGAACGTGGGGACTGGGCTGGTGGGCGCGCCGGCGTGCGGGGACGTGATGAAGCTTCAGATCCGGTGTGACGAGGACGGGAACATTGTCGAGGCAAAGTTCAAGACGTTTGGGTGCGGGTCGGCGATTGCGTCGAGTTCTGTGGCGACGGAGTGGGTCAAGGGGAAGAACGTGGAGGATGCGTTGAAGATGAAGAACTCGGATATCGCCAAGCACCTGAATCTGCCGCCCGTCAAGCTGCATTGCAGCATGCTCGCCGAGGAGGCCGTGCAGGCTGCGATAGACGACTACAAGAAGAAAAAGGCGGGGGCGAGTGCTTGATGCCTGGGCTGTCGGTATCGATATCGTTATCATTCTTTGCTTGCGGGACGTTGCAGTCGGCTGTAAACTATCTATTCTTTCTTGGTCTCCTCGTCGTCCGACACGTTGAGCGCCGTCACGCCGACGAGCGTGACGAACGCGCCGACGAGCTGGATCGGGGTCAGTGTCTCTCCCAGTAGGAGGTAGCCGCCGGCAGCGGCAAACATCGGCGTCAGGAACGTCAAGCTGGACAGCCGGGTCAGAGATCCCTTGACGGTGGCGAGGTAGAAGAACACGCCGTAGCTTGCGGCGGAGCCGAACAGCGACACGTAGAGGAGGAGCAGTGCGTCGTTTGTGGAGGCGTGGGCGAGCATGTCGGTGGTCGCGGCCGCGCCGCCATCTGCGAGGGTCAGCGCGGCGAGGGGGAGGCCGCCGATGAGCAGGTGCAGGCCGGTGGCCGTGACCGGGTCGCAGTACTTGCTCACCCACCTGACCATGAGCGTCCCGGTCGCCATGCTCTGTGCGGCGAGAAACATGAACGCCTCGCCGCTCAGGCCGAATCCGCCGCTCGAGCTCTCGGCCAGCGTCGCCCCGGGCAGCCCGGACAGCCCGCTCTGTCCCTCGAGGAGCAAGAGGCCGGAGACGCCCAACACGAGTCCGACGATGCCGCCGACGCCGAGCGTCTCTCCGAACAGGAGGCTCGATAGCAGCGCGACGGAGAGCGGCTGCGAGTCGATGATCACGCTCCCGAGCCCGGCCGACGTCCGCTGGAGGCCCTCGGCCAGGAATCCCTGGAAGCACGCGCCGTCCACCAGGCCGAAGAGGGAGACGGCCAGCCATCCGACGGCGGACGAGGGTCCCTTTTCGCCCTTCAGTTTCGCCCACACGAGCAGCACGGCGCCCGCGGGCAGGCACCGCCACGCCGCCATGAACATCGGCGGCATGTCCAGGGTCTTCATCGCCACCATCGAGGTTCCCCAGAAGAAAAAGGGACTTATCAGAAGCGCCGTGTCGACGAGCTGCGACAGCATCGTCGAGGACGACGAGGACGCGCTCGAGGTTGACGAGGAGGACCACGAGTTTGACGGGTCTTGGGTGGCGTCGGGCCGCTCGGCATATTCCGGGACGGTGCACTCGACCTCCATGCCCGTGCCGTAGCATTGGGGATCGGCGGCGGTCGGGCGGTCGGGCGTCGCGGTGTTGTCTTCCCCCCCCTCGGTGGCTGCGAGCCGGCGACGTGAACGAATTTCTGTCGGTCGCCACGCACACACAGCGCGCTGGCGCTCTCCTCCCGACGACGACGACGCAAGCACAAGCGGCCCGCGCTGTAGGGATCGCACGGTGTGCGTACCCATGGTGTACCGTACACCACGTGACATGGTGTGATCACACCGACTCGTGAGTTTTGTTTCCTTTTTTTCGCTTTCGTTCGACGACCACTCCGCGTATCCGAGACGATGATGCGAACCGGATCATCATCAGCTACAGCACGGCTACGTGCGTCGTCGACGAGGGTGGCCGCCCAGCGCCGACAAGAACAGCAGGCTCCGCTCCTCCCTTCGCTTCGGGTGGACCGGGGATCGCTCATCTCTCTCGCCGCTTCGGCTGCGTTGCTGCTGGCCTCGCCGGCGCACGCGGCCATCGAGACGTATCGTCTCGCACCGATCGAGGACTACGCCAAAGTCGTGCCGAAAGGGGCCAAGGCCGGGTTGGAGGCGAAGCTCGAGCGGCTGGAGCGCGACACCGGTGCGTCGTGATCCCTGGCATGACCTTCGCTCCTCACATCTCGCATCTCGCATCTCGCATCTCGCATCTCGGACCCCGCTCCTCACGGCCCGTTCCATCACTCACGGCAGGATACAAGGTTCGGGTATTGACGCAATACACGGGTAGTGCGGGTGGACGGCAGAACGCCAATATTCCGACGGCGTCGGAGCTCAAGGTCGGATGGGACATCAAGGACGAGCTGAACGACAACTACGCGATCATCTTCCTTGACCCGTCGGCACCAAACGTGCTCGGCTTCAAGTACTCAAAGGCGGTGCAGACGGAGAAGCTCCCGCGCCCATTTTTCACCGAGCTCCAGAGTCGCTTCGGCAATATGTTCTACGTGCGCGACAACGGCGAGTACAAGGCCTTGGAAGAGTCCATAGACGCCCTGGACGTCTGCTTCCGCAAACCCGACGGCTGTCAAGTCCCGCCAGGGCTCCCGGAGGAGCAATACTTCTTCACGCTGCTGTGCAGCTTGCTCGGCGGCGGCATTCTGGGCGCCAGTTTGCGCATCGACCCGGTCGGCTTTGTGCGGCGGCGCTGGGTCTACGGCCTGTTGTTCTCCCCGCTGTGGTTCACACTGAGTATCGCGTACGGGATTGGTCCGGTCACGAGCCGCACCGGCGAGGTGATGCCCGTCCTGACCAACTTGGGGGCGACCATCGCTTCCGCCGCGCTCATCGCCAACTACAAGTCTGCCGCGGACGCGGTGGGATTGACGGTGTCCGGGACGTTGGATGAGGACGAGCGATGATGATCGACCGTTGTTGATTCCGACGTCACGCGATTTACTTTAACAACAAGTATCATTTTGTCGCCGCCGCCTCATCGAGGTAGTTTTCGAGCTCGGCAACGCTCTTGTCCCCCTCGAACACCTGGCCGCCAATCACCCACGTCGGGAACCCTTCCAACTTTCTCCCGTCGGCGTTGAGCGGCTCCAAACACGCCCCGGCCATCTGCTTCCCCCGCTCCCACCCGTCTGGGAAGCACTCGACATAAAAGCTGCCCGCCTTCATCGCCTCAGCCCCCAACGTCTCCTTCTGCTCGAAGCAATGCGAGCACCAGAACGCTCCGTACATTTTCGCCCCGGCCGCGTCCAGCCGCTTTGCCAACGCCATCGCCCTGTCGCTGCTCACCGTCGTCACGACCGGGTTCTGGTAGTCCAGCTTGGTAATGTCCCGTGCGTTCGCCGTGTCCGGGCTGCCGAGCGTGAAGTTCAGCAGCAACACCGTCGCGGCAAACACTCCCGACAGCGGGGTCAAGAGGCCCTCCCGTTTCCGCGGCGGGAGCCCGGCAAAGACGCTCCCACCGATCCCGAAACTCAGCGCGATGCTCGTCATACACCACACACATGGCGTCTCGGAGAACTTTGTAGCCAGCAGGACGGCCAGATAGGTCGACGTGCTCACCAGCAGCGTCGACAGGTAGACCAGCGGCCCGCCCGCAGTCGTGCCGTCGTCGGCGTCGTCGGCGTCCGCGAGCGACCGCTGCAGCGCCAACAGGGCGACAGCGCCGTACACGCCGCTCCCGACCAGGCTCAGCGGGATCGTGTCGAAGAGATACGCGTACGCGCTCGTCAGCACCGTCGAACACGACGCCGCGCTCAACGGGCACGCGACCTGATCGGAGTGGCCCGTGAGCGAGAGCGCGGCGAGGTATCCCGTCTCGAGGAACCCGCACGTGGCGAGCAGCGCGACGAGCGGGGCCGTGGACGCGGCTCTGGAGCTGACGTCTGGGCGTTCACGAGTGGCCTTGGCGATAATGGCTCGCTGAGCTTCCCGTCGAGGCCAGGAAAAGACGCCGCGCGTCGGCGCAGTCGCATATTGAGGCTTTGGTCTGGACGTTCGCCGCGCCACGTTCATTGTGGTGGAGGTCGTGTCCGAAAAGCGAAATTTGGCGAATGGGCCAGCCTCGGCCTCGGCCATGGGAGTCCCCACGACCGGGCTTCCGACGACGCCACGCTCGTCGCTCCCCGCCGTACTCCCTACCCGCCGGCGTGGGGGCGGGCGGACGTGCGGACGTGCGGGCGAGCGCCCAGCCCCGTCCCTTTGGGGGAGGGGAGGGGGTGATCGGCCCCGACGCGCGCCGGCGACCCACCAGGCAACAAGAGGAAGCGGCTCGACCGGCGACTTGCCCGTCGCTCCAACCACGCCAGAGCCACTGCCACTGCCACAGTCACAGTCACAGTCACAGCCAACGCCTGCGTGATAGTCGCGAATCATCCGAAATCGGCCGAGAAGGCTGGCTCCCCTCCTCTTCGCTCAGCTTGCCATTTCCACCAGACGCTCCGTTGCTCCGTTGCTCCGTCGCTCCGTTCCAAACATATAAATAGTCTTTCACAAAAACACTCGAACGCAGAGCAGGGCATATAGGTGCGTACGGCCGACAGGATGATTCTAGAAATTTTACAGACGGGGGTTTTCTCGAATTGACGCCGCGCAGACCGGCATACCCGGACAGCCCCTGCGCCGTTCCATTATTTGGGCCTATACCTATCCATTGGTCTCGGAACCCAGTGAAATAGGGGACGGGTGAGGCACCTCAAAGGCGTCCATCCCTTGGGTTGCTGTGGCATCCGCGCCCCCACGGGCGTGCGGGACTGAGAACCGCAGAGCCGCGTATTCGTGTTTGATCGAGGCAGTGGTGGCCCACCCCGCGAGCGGCCCGCCCCTCGCGCTCTCTCTCTCTCGCAGAATCTCTGCCCCCACTCACTCATCCGCCTTCGCCCACACCATCAGACGGCTCGTGCTCCTCGCGGTCAAGTTTTGGAATATGGCGGAGATGTGTGTGGTGGTCACGGACAAGCGAGATGAAAAGGACGAGAACGCCGTGCCGGGTGGCAAGGGAGCAGTGACGGAGCTCCGCAAGAGGACGTCGGTGACCAACTCGGAGGAGACTCGCGTGGCCAATAACGAGTCGAGCCCCGGTCGGAAGCAGCCGAATGACGGCGGAAGTCATTCGGATGCGGACGCGGCGAACAACAAGAATAACGACCACGACCACGTCCACGACAACAGCGTACAAGACGCGTCTCAGGACCTGCAGGCGCACGTCCGTGGGACCGTGGGGTCGCTCCGGGGGATCATCGACCGGGTGTCGAGCCTGGACGTCGACGGGTGGTTCCAGCACCCGGTGAGCGAGCGGGACGCGCCCAACTACTCGGCGGTGATCAAGAACCCGATGTGCTTTGATATGATTCGCACGAAGATCGGGGGCTTGCGGTACGTCTCATGGCAAGAGCTGGTTCGGGATTTCGAGCTGATCTTCAACAACGCCATGTTGTACAACCAGAAGCGGAGCCGGGTGCACAAGCAGGCGCTGGTGTTGCTGCGGGCGGGGATGAAACTGCTGCTCGACTCGGAGACGGAGGGACGGAGCGCGCTCGAGACGCTGCGGGTGATGAAGAGCGGGAACGAAAACCTGGAGGCGCTGTGCGGGATCGAGCCGATGCAGGTGGACGCCGTGGTCGACGTGGCGATGCGGGGCCGGCTGGCGGACGTGAAGACGCAGGTATCGCCGGAAGCTGGGGACGACGCACACGCGCCATGCGGGTCGGGATACAGCAGTTACGAGATCGGCGGCGGGGACGGGGACGGGGATATCGTCGGGGTCGAGGTGGACTCTACGAACAGCAAGGATAAAAAGCGCAACAACAACAACAACAAGGACGACGAGATGCGCACACAACGAACGAAGCGGATGTTGGACGAGTCGCCGGTGGATACGGTGGTGCTGGAGCCCGTCGCGAACTCGACGGCGAGCGGCATGCCGCCGCCGGCCGATAGGGCGCCTTTGGACGGCGCGGACGCGGAAGCGCAGAGGCGTCTGCTGTGGCGCGCACAGTGGCTGCGGCTGCGCGTGCGGGAACTGGAGCGGCAAAAGGCGAGGACCAAGGTCCAGCTCGAGGACGCGCGGAAGGACGGCTCGGCGCGGGCGCCGGCACAGCGGACCGCCAGGAAGGTGGTCGCGGCCCTGGAGGCGGAAAACCTGCCCCGGAGCGTGGCATTCTTCCGAGGATTCGAGGGGCACGTCCGGGCCGAGAATGAGGAGCACGTGGAGCACGCCCAACACGCCCAACAGGCTGGAAAGCAGAGAGAAGAGAAGAGCATGGTGATGTCGGACCACTACCCGGCCGTCTGTCACGCCTCGCTGACGATCCTCGAGGCCAAACTTCGGGACGCCAGGGACGCGGTCATGGCCATGCGGCACCCGTCCATGGCCATGGCGGCGAACCGGAACGGTGCGGGCAGGGGCCGTGGCGGCGGCAGGGGCGGCCGCGGTGGGCGTGGGGGCCGCAGAGCGATGTCCAGGGCCAGCTCGCTGTCGTTCCCGTACAACGCAGACGAGGCCAACGCCCTCAAACAGACGGGCATCAGGAAGCGGAAGCAGTCGAGAGAAGCGTTCGGGCTGAACGACATGGTCGTGCCGTCGGGCGCCATGGGATCGCCCAAGTTTGTCGAGCGGGTGCAGGTCAAAATGATCGACACGCCGCCGGTCCGCCTGCTGGACGAGGAAGAGCTGCGTCGGCGCCAGGAGGTCATCATTGCCTACAAGAAGGGCATGGTGTCTCAGTCTCAGTCTCAGTCCAAGGCCAACTCGGGAACCACCCACAGCGGAAACGCATATGGGCGCGACGGCCGGACCAGGAAGGCCGACCGCGAGGCGGCCGAGCTCGCCGCCGCCAATATTGCCAGAGAGCTGCTTGGCGACGAGGGGAGCTCCGAGGAGGACACTTCGGACGAGGCCTACGAGGAGAGGCACCAGAAGCAGGAGGACGAGGAGCGCGTGCGCTACAACGCCTTCATGGAAACCCTCACGAGTGCCAACGGCGGACGCAAAACGGTCGGAGACGGCCGCGGGAGGAGCATGATGGGCATGCAAGCCAAGGCTGGGAACGACGCAAACGGCGCAAAGCCGACGACGAGTTCGAGGAAGCGCGCGAGTTCGAGAACCTCGAGCGACGCCAGCGGGGCAGGTGGTGTCGACCTCAAGACGCCGGCCTCCGGGCTGCGAAAGCAGCGACGGTGAATTCCCGGCGCGCTATTATACTGTATACGATGATCATCGTATCTCATGAGATGTCATGCATCAGTTTTTTAACGTCGAGTTGCGGGCCACCTTCCTCCCTCTCTCTCTCCTTCTGTCGACGTATTTGTATACGTATACGCAGCTACCGCATAGATAGCTAAGTCTAGCTATCTATACGTCTGCGCCACCACGGGCCGAAAGGAGAATGCAGCCGACGCAACTCGTCCAAGACAACACCACCGTCATCCTCGACCTCTCCAGCCGGACGACCAGGGCCGGCTTCCTGTCGACGGAGTTCCCTGACCAGTCGGGTCCTCGCTTGGCCGTCGATTCGGCCTACCTCCGACCGTCGACGTCGTCGGGTGAATCGGGCGGGGTGGTGAAGACCTACCCGATCAACCGGGGACAAGTCGATGACATCGACGGGGTGGAGGCCATCGTGCGGCAGGTGCTGTATGGTGAGGCTGGGTGGCCCGAGGAGCCGTTGAATGGGTATCATCGGAATGTGGTGCTGGTCGAGCCGCCCATGCAGCCGAGGGCGACGCGGGAGGCGCTCGCAAAGATGTTCTTCGAGACGTTCCAGGTGACGAATTACTTTTCGATCGACGCAGCGGCCGCGAGCCTGTATGCTGTGGGCAAGACGAGCGGGATCGTCGTCGACGTCGGGTACGACCGGGTCGACGTGACGCCGGTGCTGGAAGGGGTGGTGCACGCGAGCTCGGCCGTCCGGATAGGGGGGTTCGGGGGCCACGCGATGACCGAACTGGTGGCCGCAAAGCACGGGCTGGAGTACGACGAGGCCGAGGCGAAGAAGCGTGGGTATATGGTCAACAAAGAGGAGGAGATCAAGAGCGAGGACGACGCCCCCAACGCGCCCTCTCTCGAGGACCTGCTGGGCGACCAGATCGGCGGCCATATCCGGGACATTGGAAGCGCGTGCGTTAATGCGAGCATGATTTCGCTCGTCGCCGGCGAGCGGGAGTGGAGGAGGACGCTCATGGACTCGATTTTCGTGTGCGGAGGCGGGTCGCGGGTCGCCGGATTCGGCCCCAGGCTCTTCGCCGACGTCCTCGAGAAACACGCTGCCGGATTCAAGCCTTCGGTCGTCCCGGTGCCCGATCATCTGCCGGAAGGGTTCGTGGAATGTGCTAGCTGGTACGGAGGCCATCTCATCGCCGGCATTGTGATGAAAGACCAGAGCGTCCGGTCCAAGCACTGCGTGACGAGGACCGACTACCGCGACCACGGGGCCAGGGCCATTTGGAGAAAGCTGACGTGACGTGTTTAACACGTAATACTTCCTAGCTCATCCACACTTCACTCTTGAGACGCGGCGGCGTGCTGCCCTCGTCGAACCCGGACACGTCCTCCTCCGCCTCGCCAAACATGAGCAGATCCTCGCGATCGCTCAGGCCGTGGCCGAGCTTCATTGCCCGCAGCCCGCTGTATGTCCCCTCGGCATACCGCCGGCACGCGCCCATGATCTTTCGGAACAGCGGTCGCCCCTGGAAAAAGGCTTCGCTCGTAAACTCGTCGAGCGTGCGCCAGGCGGCGGCATCGATCTCCGTCTCCTGCGGGTTGAGCACGATGTCTTTCAGCGGGGTCCCCGGTGGCACCCGAGGTGTCATAGCGAGCACGAAGAACATGTCAGACTTGCCAAAAGCCCATCCGTGGCTCTGGCGCAGCGCGATGACCGCTTCGAACGAGACTGGCAGTCCGGTCTCTTCGAGAACTTCCCTCACGGCAGCCTCCGTGATGTCTTCCCGCTCGTTCACGAGGCCAGTCGGCATCTTCCAGACGTTCTTGCCTTTCAGAACGCCGTTCTTCTCCTGGACACACAGCACGTACGTCTGACCGTCCGGCGCTCGGTGGGTGACGAACATGCCGACGCCGACCTGGTGCGACGCGTTGGCAGGAAGCGTGCTCGGCGTGTCTGGCAGCCATGCCGTCATCATGATGTAGTCCTTCTCGGCGTGATGGGGCGCAAAGCCGAGGTCCGCAGCGACCGAAACGAGCGCGGCACAAGACGGGAACCGGAGCTCCAGCCAGACGCCGCGGGTGCCGGATTGCCGCCAGTCGTCGAGGGAGGCTGTCAGACTGGATCGGAACGATTCGGGGTCCGCGTGTCTACAGACTGCGTTCGGGTCCACGATGACGCCTCCGTAGGCGTCGACCCTGGCGTCGAGGAGCGCCATGACTTTTGTGGGTTGACGACTCGGACCCGTTCGAGTGGATGCGGGTGGTGCGTGGTTCAGCTGGCCGCGAAACAATAGGGGGCTCGCGAGCATCCCGGGGTGGAATCGGTGAAAACGAGGGCGATCTTGGAATCGATTCCAATTGGAATGGAACGCTCAGGTCTCGGAAGGCATTCGAGGCGAACGAGGGAATTCATCCTGTCGACAACTGCTGCGGATCAGCCCACACCAAATCGTCCACAAGAGTCTCCAGCGCGACCAGCTCCCGCTCAAAGAACCGAAAGCGTTCCTGCTCTTGCGCTCGCGTCAGCGACACCCCCGCCCCCCTCGTGCTCGCGATGACCTTCAACACACCGTGCTGCTCCCGCACTCGGACGCCGTAAATCCTGGCCAGCTTCCACACGGCAGCAGCATCGGCCTCGGGCATCGGTGGCAGCACCTTCGACAACGAGGAGGTGCGATCCACGCTCTCCCGCCGCAATCGCATGAGCAGCTCCTTCATAATGAAATCCACGCCACCCAGCATCGTACCCCGCGATATCACCCGCCGCAGCTTCCAGTGCGGCGCATCCTCTCGTTCCTCGCGCTTCTCGTCTTCCTGCGACGCCGCCGTCAAATCCACGACGGCGGTCGAGTCCACCACGGCACCGGCCGGCTCGACCGTAAAGAACATCTCCGTCAACACCGCGGGATCGAGCTCCTGAAAGTACGTAAACGCGGCGTCCCCGTCAGCATAGCCGGATATGCCCGGGCAGCCACATTCCCGGCTCTCGAGCGCGAGGACGTCGTCCGCGCCCGCCTCGTGCAGGGTCTTGAAGAAGGCCAACACGGCATCGCTGCCCGACCGAGAAGGCTTCCGAACCACATCCGTCCGCGCCACCTTGGCACCCGCTCCGGGTACTTCTTCCGAGATCCGCTTCCCTCCCTTCCCCTCCAGCTCTCCCTGCTCCCGTTCTCTCTCTCTCCGTGCTTCGTACGCCGCCACCAGATCCGGAAACTTGGCGTCAAACCCGGGCACATGTCGCCGATTCCACGCCATACTCGCCGCCGCCAGCCACCGCTTCTCCGCGGTCTTCACCCCCCGAAGCACCCCAGCCGCATTATCGCTGTCGTGGAAGAACGACTGAACCCCGATCGCCACCGCCTCGACCGACGTCGCCTCCGACCACGTGTCCTGATGCCACGCCGTGATCCCGTTGATACAGATAGATTGGCTCGGCACAAATCGACCACTCGGCGTCGACATGTTCACCGTCGGCGCCTTGTGCGGATACTCGACCGGAAACCGCAGCGTCCCATGATACACGCCCCCGCTATACGGCGTCCCCGCCCCCCCTTCGAAGCAGTACTCCCACTCGAGCAGATTCTCCTCGTGAGGAAACAGGGCAATCCCCTCCGGTGGCGCCCTCCGAAGCCGCGTGAGCTCCTTAAGCATCCGTCTTTGCCACGTCGCCGGCATGATGCTATTCGGTACTTGAGGTGCTTCAGGTAGTAGTCGTGGAACTCCTGGCAGGCGGCGTCGAACACGGTCCTCCTCAGCA
>Ga0181573_10004926_pt1 | contig 11215 bp, 10 predicted proteins | sample 101ome_25_FD_148643 | JGI IMG/M metagenome (GOLD analysis project Ga0181573, IMG submission 148643) | Coastal salt marsh microbial communities from the Groves Creek Marsh, Skidaway Island, Georgia - 101409BT metaG (spades assembly) | ecosystem: Environmental > Aquatic > Marine > Intertidal zone...
AGGCGGCCAGTACTGCACCGGTGAATCCATTGCAGTGCCGGTTATTGCCTGCGGCACGGCACTCGCTTCGGCACTCTGTGGCTGCCAGAAGCCGATGACGGCTGACGGCCCGGCATCGCCTGCTGAGGCCGCGCCAATCTCAGTTGCCGGCTCGCTGAATTGCACCAGATAACGCGGCCGCCTCGGGGACTCAGGATCAGCTTCGATCGATATCGGAGGAGACAGCGCAGTTTGCGTTTCTGGCCCTGCCAGCGCAGCCCGCATATCCCCATAGACATCCCCGCGGCCGGGCGTCACCTGTTCTACATATTTCTCAAAATTAGCCCAGTAGTCGTGTTCAATCGCCAGCAGCTCCGTGACGTCCAGCATAGGCGAGACGAAGTAATCCTCCGCCTGGAACACATGCATGCAGGCACCACAACGAACCTTGCCATTAGCTGCCAGCAGCTGGTCTTCGGTGATGAGAAACGAAGTCTCGCATTCAGGACAACGCGTGATTGCCTGCGACATCAGGGCTGCCAAACCAACCTCATCCAGCCGCCAAGAGAGACCTCATCAATGAGCCGGGCTCGCCCGTTATAGGCTGAGACAACCCAGTCGCGCTGGGCATCCATGATCCCGGAGAGGATCAGTGTACCTCCAGGCCTGGTCGCAGCCAGCAGCTCTGCAGCCAGGTCTATCAGCGGCTGTGCCAGAATATTGGCAAAAACGAGCTCAGCGCTGCCGATCTCACCGCCAGGCATCCCGGTCGTCACAACCACCCCATTGCGACCTGCATTCTCCCGCGTTGCCGTCAGCGCCTGGGGATCATTGTCGATCGCCAGCACCTCGTTCGCGCCCAGCAAAGCAGCACCGATACCGAGCACGCCGGAACCACAACCAAAATCAATGACACGCCAGCCACGCACATCCAGGGTATCGAGATATTCGAGGCAGAGCCGCGTGGTTTCGTGCGTCCCAGTACCGAAAGCGAGACCCGGGTCGAGGTGAATCACAGCTTCCGCCCCCGCGGGCAGATCATACCCACTCGGACAAACCCAGAGCCTCTGGCCGAACTGCATCGGCCGAAAACGATTCAGCCACTCCCGTTCCCACTGCCTGTCTTCCAGACCCGCTATTCCTGCCAGCTTAAATCCGGCCTTGTTGAGCCGCGCTTTGACCCCAGGCTCGTCAAGCTCCCCTTCAAACAGACCTGTGACCAGCACCGCATCCCAGAGAGGCTGCTCACCGGGTAGTGGTTCGTAGATGGGATTGTCCTCGCCATCTTCGACGGTGACCGAGACAGCTCCCTGTGCCCAGAACCACTCTTCGAGTCCCGGTACATCATTACGCTGAGCTGCGGCAGTCACATTCGTCCATACCGGGACCATCAGTCGCGCTCCAGAAAACGGGTCGACAGGCGTCCCGCTGTGAAATCGCTGTGGTTCAATACCTGGCGATGCGTCAAGGCATTGGTTTCTATTGGCTCGATCTTCAATTCAGCAAGCGCACGTTTCATCCTGGCGATGGCCTCTGCCCGGTCCTGCCCAGTGACAATCAGTTTACCCAGCAGCGAGTCATAGTAATGCGGCACCGTGTAACCCGCGTACAGGTGCGAGTCGAACCGGACGCCCATGCCGCCCGGGGTCTGCAGCACGTCAACGGGACCGGGGCTGGGCATGAAGTTTTCATCCTCCGCATTGATCCGGCATTCAATCGCATGACCTTGCGAGCTGATGTTGGCCTGCTCGAGCTTAAGCTCCTCGCCCGCCGCAAGCTGGAGCTGAAGCTTCACCAGATCCAGGCCCGTCAATGCTTCCGTCACCGGATGTTCAACCTGAATGCGGGTATTCATCTCAATGAAATAGAACGCCTCGTCAGCATAGAGAAACTCCAGTGTGCCAACATTGCGGTAGTTCAACCTGGCCAGCGCCTCAGCACAAAGGGTAGCCAGCTGACTGATGTGCGCAGTGCTGATTCCCGGCGGGGGCGCTTCCTCAATCAACTTCTGGTGACGACGCTGAATGGAACACTCCCGGGCACCGAGTTGGAGAACCTTGCCGTGACCATCACCGACTACCTGGATCTCAATATGCCGAGCATCCTGCAGATATTTTTCGAGATAGCAGTCGGCACTACCGAAAAAAGCATCGGCCTCTGCTGCAACTTTCTGCATGGCGGGTTCAAGCGCCCCTGGCGTCTCGACAATGACAATGCCGCGACCACCACCACCGTGACTGGCTTTGAGCAACACCGGGTAACCGATCTTAGCTGCGATCTGATGCGCATCATCAACATTGCCGAGCCGGCCAGTGCTGCCGGGCAAAACCGGGATACCCTGTTCTGCCAGCCAGCCCCGCGCCCTGGCCTTGTCTCCCATCAGCTCGATCTGTTGCGATGTGGGGCCAACAAAGGTGAGGCCCCGCTCTTCCACCGCGGCGGCGAAGGCAGCATCTTCAGAAAGCAGACCGTAGCCGGGGTGCACCGCATCGCAGTCCAGCGTCACTGCCGCTGCCAGTAACTGAGTGGCATTCAAATAACTGGTGGCACCAATACAGACTGTACGGTCTGCCAACGACAGGTGCAGCAGATTCTGGTCGACCCGACTGTATGCCGCGACCGTTTCGATGCCGAGTTCCGCACATGCGCGCTGCACACGCAGGGCGATCTCACCACGGTTCGCGATGAGCAGTCTCTTCATGCGGCGTTCAAATCAGCGTAAATAGTGGCTGGTCAAACTCGACCGGCTCCTCGTTGCCGACCAGAATCGCTTCGACAACGCCACCGCGGTCTGCCTTGATGTGGTTCATCATCTTCATTGACTCAATGATGCACAGCGTATCTCCGGCGTTGACCCGATCACCGATCTCAACGAAAGGTGGCGAGGCGGGAGAGGGGGAGCGATAGAATGTACCGACCATGGCGGCCGCTACGACATGCCCGCGGGTCGTCGCCGCGGCTGGCCCAGGCGGTGCAACGGGCACCGCTGGTTGCTGCGACGCAACCGCCGGCGCTACTGCAGGCTGGACCGGCTGCACGGCGCCGCCCCGACTGATGCGAACAGCGTCATCTCCTTCTTTCACCTCGATCTCAGTAATATCGGACTCTTCCATCATCTCGATCAGCTTTTTTACCTTGCGAATATCCATTACTCACCTCCCTTCAATACCTGCACCGCGTATTCCGCCGCGAAACAGTAACCTGCAGAACCGAGACCGGTGATACAGCCCACAGCGATGTCTGACAGATAGGAATGGTGACGAAACTCTTCCCGGGCGAAGACATTCGACAGGTGTACTTCAACGAACGGAATGGATACTCCCAGCAGCGCATCCCGCAAAGCAATACTGGTATGGGTGAATGCACCAGGATTGATAATGATAAAGCCCGCCTGGTCGCGGGCGCCGTGCACGAGCTCAATCAGCGCCTGCTCACCGTTACTTTGATGGGCGGCAAACTCAAAGCCCGCGGCAGTAATAATCTGCTGCATTTTTTGCTGAATGTCGTCGAGCGTTTCGTGGCCGTAGACTTCCGGCTCCCTCGAGCCAAGAAGATTCAAGTTAGGGCCATTGAGCATCAGTATCTGATCCATGCTTCGCCTCATTTAAATTTTAACTTATAATATTTTGGCCGATTTTAGCTATATTTTCGACGAATTTATAAGAATTCTTACTTTCTCCGCTCATGCCAGAAAGGCTTAATGAAGCCGACCCAGACTAACTTACGTATAGATTCATCAAAATTACCATTTCTTCGATTTTATAGGATCTTTCCCCGAATTTAGCTCAATTTTTTGCGGTGGATAGCAAAATCCGCGGGCCGCACAACCCTGATAGTGCACAGAAACGGTCGCTGCTTCCGCTTCGATTCTAAGCGTGACAAAGCCACTCAGCACCTCGACATACCCAAAAGTCTCATCGTCAATAAACTCGCCGCGAGGCAGATCAACTGCCAGCGGCTCCCCACGCACAACCACCTTGAACTTGTCGCGATACAGAAAATGTCCCGGCGCAACCTGCCAGAATACGTCAACGCCAGTGGCCGTCGACACTGAACCGGGCCGAAACGCCTCATCCACCGGCAGAATCCCAGTATCATCCACAACCAGGGCATCCAGCCCATCTCCGGCGGCTGGTTCGAACAGGCCAGACGCAAGTGCCATGCCGGGTAAAACCAGAGGCGGCGCAAACAAAAACAGCCAGATCACCCAGGCAATCGTGCCGGAACCATCATTTCCTCTGTCATTTGCGTTAGGATTCACGCCTGCACCCGATGCCAATGTACTAACACATCATACTGTGACCCGATTCAACGTCCCAAGTTTCGTTCTGTTGATCATGCTTGCCGGTTGCACGCTACAGCAGCCACCGCCCGCTCCGGCCCCAAAGCCCGAAGCGCCAGATCCCATGGCTCTGTTGCTGGACCAGGCTGACGCTGCGTTCGATCAGGATCAGCTGACCACCCCAGCTGACCAGAACGCCTTCGATCTCTACCGGCGAGCCCTCGAACTGAGTCCTGGCAACTCGCGCGCCCTCACCGGGATCAGCAACATCGTTGAACAGTACCTGTCATGGGCCATCAGTAACACCCAGCGCGGCAACCATCGCAGGGCGCGGCAATACGCGAGTAAAGCCCAGAATATCGACCCGGAGCACCCATCAATCGAAGCTGTCTTCCGAATGATCAATGATCGGGAAGATGCCATTACCCGGGCGTTTCGCCTGGACCCGCTAAATGTACAGCGACGCAGCGTTGCACCGACCAGCTTCGAACACATGGTATCGGGGCTGACGCCGGAATCCTTCGTCACCATCTTCGCGCGCAATGACGCCGAGGGCCGCTGGCTCTACCAGCAGCTCAACAATCGGGTCAGCTTTCGGGTCCAGGCCAGTTTCGAGATAAACCCAATACCCATGGTCAGCATCTCAGACTGATCAGCGCACCAGCGCTTCAGACTACCGATTTCCAGCCGAGACAGGTTTGGCAACACTGCAACTCGGGTTAACATAAACCTTCAACATCGGAGTTTGCGCATCGTGGACGATATCGGCGACATCAAGGACCAGGTTAAAGAGCGGGTGAGTGATCGCCTCGAGACCTCTAACCTGTCGCGCAACATCGCCAGCGGCGCTGCTGCAACCGCTGCCGTGCTCCTCCTGCTGTTCGGCGGACTTGGTTTCTACTGGAATTCCGAGCCCGATATGTTCGACGTTGATACTGTCACCAGGGCCGGGACCGGTCTGGCCGGCACGCGCATCGTCACCGGCAGTCACACGGTTGCCACCATGATCGAGCTGACCAACACGCTGCTCGATAAGCGCGGCGGCTACCTGCACAACGACATTGCGCCCCCCAGCATCTTCATGGACGACATACCCAACTGGGAGTTTGGTGTGCTGGTGCAGGTTCGAGATATGGCGAGAACCCTGCGCAACAACCTGAGCCGCTCGCAGTCACAGTCCACCGAGGACGCAGACCTGGTTGCGGCAGAGAACCAGTTCTACTTCGACAACAATTCCTGGATGCTGCCGGAGACAGAGGCCGAGTACCAGAAAGGCATCGATTCTCTCGAGCGCTACCTGCTCAGGCTGGGTGACCCTGACCAGCAGTCAGCACAGTTCTATGCCCGCGCCGATAACCTGCGGATCTGGTTGTCGGAGGTTGAAACACGCCTCGGCAGCCTGTCGCAGCGACTTTCCGCCAGTGTCGGCAAACGCCAGCTGGATACATCACTCGCCGGCGACACCGCCGCGACCCAGTCAACTACAGCGGCAGCCGAACAGCAGGTTAAAACACCCTGGAGTGAGCTGGATGACGTGTTCTACGAGGCCCGGGGGACAGCCTGGGCCCTGATCCACCTGCTCCGCGCCGTCGAACACGATTTTCACGACGTCCTTGTCAAAAAGAACGCGCTGGTCAGCCTGCAGCAGATCATCCGCGAGCTAGAACCGACCCAGGACACACTCTGGAGCCCGGTCATCCTGAATGGCGGCGGGTTTGGCATCCTGGCCAACCACTCTCTGGTCATGGGTTCTCATATCTCTCGGGCCAACGCAGCGATTATCGACCTGCGCCGGCTGCTGGAAGACGGCTGACGCCGGCAAGACTGTTCTTCCCTCTTACATCGACTTTTTGTACCATTGGCGCCGCCCCACCACCTTTGACAGGAAAGGCCTTAGCGCATGGGCGGGGCATCGAAAGACAAGAATTAATCCAACCGGAACTTTTTATGGAAAGCATGACTAACCTGCCGCCACTCATGGGCGTGCTCGGACTTGTATGCGCGGTCGTCATTTATGTCCTGATGACCCGCTTCGATGAAGGCGATGAGAAGATCAGAAAGATCGCCGATGCCATTCACGAAGGCGCCATGGTGTTTCTCCACCGTGAGTACCTGATGCTGGCGATGTTCGCCATCCCGCTCGGGATTGTGATCTTCTTCGTACCGGCCCTTGGCTGGAAAACCGCAACCGCATTTGCAGTCGGCGCGCTCAGCTCAGCCGCGGCCGGATATATCGGCATGTTTGCTGCCACCAAGGCAAATGTCAGAACGACCGCTGCGGCACAGGAGAGCGGCGCCGGGCCGGCACTGACCGTCGCTTTCTACGGTGGCTCCATCATGGGTCTGTGTGTTGCCTCCCTGGGTCTGCTGGGCCTCGGTTCACTCTACTGGTTCTTCGGTGGTGATCCCGAAACTGCTCACGCCATCCACGGCTTCGGCATGGGCGCATCCAGTGTCGCCCTGTTCTCGCGCGTTGGCGGTGGCATCTACACCAAGAGTGCGGACGTTGGTGCTGACCTGGTGGGCAAGGTCGAAGCGGGTATCCCTGAAGATGACCCCCGCAACCCGGGCGTTATCGCCGATAACGTCGGTGACAATGTCGGTGACGTCGCCGGTATGGGCTCAGACATCTTTGAGTCCTACTGCGGTTCCATGATCGCGACCATCGCCATTGCCTCAACGCTGGCGATAACAGCAGAATTCGGCATCTCAGTACTCGCACCGGAAGGCGGCCGTGAGGCGCTGATGTCCTTGCCGCTGATGCTGGCCGCTGTCGGCCTGGTCTGTTCGATCATCGGTATCATCATGGTCAACGTGCTGCGCGGCATGGGTCCAGAGCGTGCACTGGAGCTGGGTCACCAGATCTCAGCTGTACTCCTGATCATTGCCGGCTGGTTCCTCACTGACATGCTGGGCGTGTCCACCGCAGTCTGGTGGTCAATCGTCGCCGGGACTGTCGGCGGCATCATGATCGGCATGGTGACGTCCTACTACACCTCAAAGTCTCCGGTCATAAAGATCGCCGAGTCAGGCAAGACTGGTACGGCAACCGTCATGATCACTGGCCTCGCCGTCGGCATGCAGTCGGTCGTTATTCCGATCCTCGGTATCGCTGCGATCATCTATATTTCAACTGATCTCGCCGGCCTCTACGGCGTTGGCATTGCCGCGGTCGGCATGCTAGCAACGGTCGGCATGACCATGGCACTTGATGCCTACGGACCGGTTGCCGACAACGCCGGTGGTATCGCCGAAATGGGTGGTCTAGGTGAAGACGTGCGTGAAATCACCGACGGCCTTGATGAGGTAGGGAATACAACTGCCGCTATCGGCAAAGGTTTCGCTATTGGTGCAGCGGCACTGGCTGCTCTGGCCATTATCGCCGCATTCGTTGAAACCATGACAGTGAAGAACCCGGACTTCTCACTCGAGCTCTCCAACCCGACAGTACTGACAGGTATCTTCATCGGCGGTGTCCTGCCATTCCTAATTGCGTCCATTACCATGACATCCGTGGGTGATGCGGCGATGGAAATGATCGAGGAGATTCGCCGCCAGTTCCGTGAAATTCCAGGTCTGATGGAAGGCAACGCCGAACCGGATCACGCCAAGTGTATTGATATCGCAACCAAGGCAGCCCTGAAGAAGATGATTCTGCCAGGCGTGATTGCTATCGCCATGCCAGCCGTGGTTGGCTTCGGCCTCGGTGCCCAGGCGCTCGGCGGCATGCTGGCCGGCGCCCTACTTGGCTGTGTTCTGCTCGCTCTCATGATGGCAAACGCTGGCGGTGCCTGGGATAACGCCAAGAAGCACATTGAGAAAGGTAACCTCGGCGGCAAGGGCTCTGAAGTCCACGCAGCAGCCGTTGTCGGCGATACCGTCGGCGATCCCTTCAAGGACACTTCCGGTCCTTCGATGAACATCCTCATCAACGTCATGGCCATCGTCAGCCTGGTCATTGCGCCACTGCTGTAACCAGTTCACTGACACAGAAAAAGCGGGTATCGTGCAGACGTTACCCGCTTTTTTTTATGCCTATGAGTTCTGCAAATCCCCTGTTGAATGAAGACATCACCCGCCAGTCGATGCTCGAGATGGCGCACAAGGTCCCGCTGGATGAGCTGGATGTCAGCAACTGGCACTTGTTCGAAAAAGATGCCATCTGGCCCTGGTTTGAGCGCTTGCGACGGGAAGACCCCGTGCATTACCACCGCGACTCGCGCTACGGCCCGTTCTGGTCCGTCACGAAGTTCGATGACATCAAGGCGATCGATAAAAACCACCAGGTATTTTCATCGCAGCCTAACATCGGGCTGGTTGACAGTATTACTGACTTTGAGACGGCCAGCTTTATCTCCATGGACCCGCCCAAGCATGACGTGCAGCGCAAAGTGGTCAGCCCGGTCGTTGCGCCCAGTAACCTGGCCGAACTCGAACCGCTGATCCGCGAGCGCGTCTGCCGCATTCTGGATAACCTGCCGGTAGGCACGCCATTTAACTGGGTCGACCGGGTTTCGATTGAACTGACGACACAGATGCTGGCGACACTGTTCGACTTCCCATTTGAAGAACGATCGAAGCTCACGTACTGGTCAGATATGGCAACCCGGGTCGACGTGACCCGTGAGCATCGCCAGAATGAACTGCTGGCCTGTCTCGCACGCTTCACCGAACTCTGGCACGAAAGGAAAGATCAGCCACCTGGCTTCGATTTGATTTCAATGCTGACACACGGCGAAGACACAAAGGAGCTGATCGAAAGACCCATGGAGTATCTGGGTAACCTGACGCTCCTAATCGTCGGCGGCAATGACACAACGCGTAATTCCATGTCAGGTGGCGTCCTCGCGCTCAATCAGTTCCCGGCTGAATACAACAAGCTCAGGGCTGACACCGGCCTGATCCGCAACATGGTGGCTGAGATCATCCGCTGGCAGACGCCGCTGGCCTTTATGCGGCGGACAGCCCTTGAAGACTGTGAGTTTCAGGGCAAGCACATCAGACAGGGAGACAAAGTGGTGATGTGGTACGTGTCGGGCAACCGGGACGAATCCCACTTCGAACGCGCCGATGAATTGATCATTGATCGACCAAACGCCCGCCAGCACATCTCGTTCGGCTTCGGCATTCATCGTTGTATGGGTAACCGTCTGGCAGAGATGCAGCTGCGTGTCCTCTGGGAGGAGATCATGCAGCGCTTCGAGTTTGTTGAGGTCGTGGGTGAGCCCGTCCGGGTCCGCTCAAACTTTGTCAGGGGCTATGCCGAACTGCCTGTCGTCGTGCATCCGCGCTCATAATCAGAACGCCGGGCAGCCCACTGGCGGACCTTATATCGTCAAGCTGACTTGAATGCGGGCAGTTTCTTTCGCACCAGCTGATTCTTCAGACGGACATACTGGGGCAGACCATCCCTGTAAGGGGGATAGTCTTCACCCTGGATCAGGGGAGACAGGTACTCGCGCGCCCTCGCGGTGATACCGAAACCGTCCTTGCTGATAAAGCTGCGAGGCATCATCTTCTCAACATTGGCCACCTTGCCAAGCGGGGCTTCCCCGATATCCCAGCGGTAAGGTTTCGACCGCTTGCGCTGAATCACTGGCATCACCGCATTCTTACCTTCAAGCGCAAACGCCACCGCTGCCTTGCCAACGGCATAGGCCTGTTCAACATCCGTCGCCGAGGCGATGTGGCGCGCTGCACGCTGCAGATAGTCCGCCACTGACCAGTGGCACTTATAGCCATGCTCTGCCTTGATCATGTCCACCAGTGTGGGGGCAACACCGCCCAGCTGGGTGTGCCCGAAGGCGTCCTTCATACCGGCGTCGGCGAGAAAGCGGCCATCCGCATACTGGGCACCCTCCGAGGCAACAATGACGCAATAACCCACCTTGTCGACCGTCGCCTTCACCTTCGCAAGGAAAGCTTTCTCATCAAAAGCAATTTCGGGGAACAAGATGACGTGGGGCGGCGCAGCGGCTGAATCCCGCGCAAGGCCACCGGCAGCGGCAATCCAACCGGCGTGCCGACCCATGACTTCCAGCACAAACACCTTGGTCGACGACTCCGCCATAGACGCGACATCGAGGCCGGCCTCTCGCGTCGACACCGCAACATACTTGGCCACACTGCCGAAGCCGGGACAGGTATCCGTAATGGGCAGGTCGTTGTCGACAGTCTTCGGTATACCGATGCAGGTAATCGGGTGCCCCATGGTCGTGCTCAGCTGCGAGACCTTGTGGGCTGTATCCTGGCTGTCACCACCGCCATTGTAGAAAAAGTAACCGATATCGTGGGCACGAAAAACATCAATCAGGCGCCGATACTCGGCTGCGTTTTCCTCGAGCGATTTGAGCTTGTAGCGACAGGATCCGAACGCACCACTCGGCGTATGCCGCAATCCGGCGATGGCCTTTGCAGACTCCTTCGAGGTGTCGATCAGCTCTTCTCTTAAAGCCCCGATGATGCCGTTCTTGCCTGCCAGGACCTTGCCCACCTGCCTCGATTTTCTTGCAGTTTCAATGACACCACAGGCCGTCGCATTGATCACCGCCGTAACGCCACCGGACTGCGCATAAAAAATATTCTTCGCCAAGAAAAACTCCCGCAAATTGACTTCTGATTAGTGTGATTATAAATCTTTTACCGTCTGATCAATCACCCAGTCCACAACGCCATACAGTACCGAGACTTCACCGCGGGCCAGATCGATCAGAACTTCATCGTAGGGGTAACGCATGGCTCGCCAGTGGTTCTCGTTGATCATCATGCCGGCATAAACCCGCCAGCGCTGATTCTTGACCCGCGCGCGGTAGAGCATGCGAATGATACAGACCGCCAACGCAGCCAGACCCAGACCCTGCTCGAGGTTAGTCACAACGTCCATGATGCGGGTTTCCAGCGTGGGAAAATTAGCACTGGGCCTCAGGTCCCACCAGATCATGCTGGCATCTTCAA
>Ga0181573_10004929_pt1 | contig 11210 bp, 7 predicted proteins | sample 101ome_25_FD_148643 | JGI IMG/M metagenome (GOLD analysis project Ga0181573, IMG submission 148643) | Coastal salt marsh microbial communities from the Groves Creek Marsh, Skidaway Island, Georgia - 101409BT metaG (spades assembly) | ecosystem: Environmental > Aquatic > Marine > Intertidal zone...
ATTGACAACAAAAAAAACAGACTGTCATGATTTTTTATGGTCCGTGTGATAAGCGCTTATTAAAAGAACTCGCAGAAGTCATATCGGGTCCCCCATAACATTCAGCCCTCAATACCCAAAGGAAATCTCAAATGAAGCGCTTTCAAAAGTTGCCTTTGGCACTGGCAATGGTCGCCGCCAGTTCCAGCACCAGTTATTCCACCGCTAGCTATGCCCAGGCCGAGAGTGGCGGCCTCGAAGAAGTCGTGGTAACCGCCCGCTATCGCCAAGAGTCAGTGCAAGATGTCCCGGTTGCCGTAACCGCACTAAGCGGTAACTTCATGGAAGACAACAACATCATGAGCATGCTGGACATTGAGAAATATGTTCCCAATGTTGAATTCACCATCATGGCGTTTGCGGGAGGCGCGCTCAGTGCCTCAATTCGGGGGCTGTCCTTTGACGATCTAGAGAAAAGCTTTGAACCCGCTGTCGGCGTGTCGATTGATGGCATGTTCATGGGTACTAACGCGGGCGCTAATGTCGATTTCTTTGATGTGGCCTCAGTCGAAGTACTACGCGGCCCACAGGGTACGCTTTTTGGACGCAATACCATTGCCGGCGCCGTCAATATCAAGCGCACTCGCCCGACGGGTGAATTTGGCGCAAAGTTAATGGCTGATATCGGTCGCTACGACCACGTAGACCTCAAAGCCGTTGTTAACTTGCCGATCATTCCCGACGTGCTGGCAGCGAAGATTACCGGTCGAAGCCTCGACAACAATACCTTCCAGTACAACGTCACGCGAGGAGAAGACGTTGACGGACGGGATCTGACTCAGTTTGGCGGCTCACTGCTGTTCACGCCTACTGATAATTTTGAAGCACTGTTCACCTTCGACTTTTACGACGACCAAAGCCATCCACCGGAATTGCTCAATCAGTCAACAGACGATCCGCGCGAGACAGATCTGTTCTGTGTGCTGGTAAACCCTGTGGCATGTGGGTCCGCATCGGCCGATCTCTCCGCCCAGAAGGACTACACCGAGAGCTACTCCCCCATTCCTTTTCTTAGCTCGATCGAGGGGCATAACCTGATCGGCGAAATCAATTGGGACATCGGCAACTTTAATCTGACTTCGATTACTGCCGTGCAGGATTTCGACGAGTTGCTGGACATCGAAAACTCCGGCGCCCCGATTTTGCTCTTCACACCTTACAGACCCGGTACCTATGAGCAGTTCTCTCAAGAGCTGCGGGCGCAAAGCCAATTTGACGGACCATTTAACTTCGTTGCCGGTCTGTTCTACTTCAACAGCGAATACACCATGGATGGCAATGCTGATCTATTAGGCGGCCGAGTTACGGGGTTCTATCATTACCAAGAGGTCGACGCGTTTTCGGTCTTTGGCGAGGGCACCTACGACATCACGTCCAAACTGCGACTCACGGTGGGCGCGCGATGGACTGAAGAAGACAAACTGGCCGACCACGACAACTGGTTTGGCGGCTTCACCTTCAAAGGTGAGGACACCTGGAGCGAGGTCACTCCACGGGTTGGTTTCGATTACAGCTTCAACAACGACGTGATGGCGTACGTGATGTGGTCGACGGGTTTCCGCAGTGGCGGTTTCACCGGCCGCCCCGGAAATTACAGCGCCGCTTCTACGCCGTTTGATCCAGAAACGGTCGAAAACCTCGAATTCGGTGTGCGATCAGAATGGTTCGACAACCGCCTGCGACTGAACTTCACCGTCTTCTCCATGAAGCTCGAAGACAAGCAGGAGGCCGTGGTCGTACCTGAAGGCAATAGCACCAACACCTACGTCTTGAATGCCGCTCAGGCAGACTTCTCTGGGTGGGAGTTTGAAGGCGCCCTTGCGCCGTTTGAGGACCACGATCTGAACTTCCGAGCAGCCATTGGCTACTTGGATGCATCCTACGACGAACTTCCGTATCTCGAGAACGGCTCATTGGTCGATATCTCCAATGACGCGCTCGTCGTGTATGCACCCGAGGTCACCGCTAGCGCCGGCATCGACTACACCCGCCAACTGGCCGGCGGCGAATTAAAGTTCAACATGAACTGGAAATACACCGATGATTCTTACGGACGCACCGCAGACTTCCGGCCCGACGCGCTGAACCGTCACATCATCGAGTCCTACGACACCCTGGACCTGTCGCTCGGGTACACCTTCCCGGTCGGCGATACCATGGTTTCTATCACTGCCTATGGGCAGGACGTGCTGGAGGAAGGCGGTCGTCTGGCCCGGCCCTACGATACGGGTGGCCTATGGTGGTTCAATACGCCCGTCATGCGGCGTAACTACGGCGTTCAATTTGGCATTGAGTTCTAAACCTCAGGCGACGCCGAAACCCGGGCTCTGCCCGGGTTTTTTCTGACTGACTGATGCGCAAAAAATAAACGGGATTGAAGCGCCCACACGCTCGCCGGAACAATCCCATGATATTTAGTTGATATGTCAACGTTGTGGCATCAACTTAATAGCCCTATGCTCTTTCCCCCCTTGCCGCCAGGATGATCCGAACCGTGTCAGACGCCCCCTCACCCTCACCAGCGAGACGACGTAAACGCTTGCTCTGGGCAGTTTTAATCTTGGCCGCTATCGCTGCTGGCTTGATCACCTGGTATCTGCTTTTCGCCCAGTGGCGCGAGCGAACAGACAACGCCTATGTTCAAGGCAACTTGGTTAACTTATCCGCCAAGGTCGCTGGCCAGATCGTTTTTCTCGGTAATGAAGAGGGAGACCGGGTGGTGGCTGGCGAGACCATCGCCCGCCTCGCAACCGGTGACGCGGAACGCGATTTGCAGGAAGCCAAGCACACGCTTGCGCTGGCGGCGAGTGAGATCCTCTCGCGACGAGCGGCAGTCGAGACTGCCAAGGCAGAACTCGCGCTGCGTCAGAGTAGCTACCAGCTGGCGCTACAGGAGTATCAGCGCCGCACAGCACTCGTGGGCACTCAAGCCATCTCCCAAGAAGAAGTCGACGCTGCCCGCACCAGAATGGAGGAAGCCTCGGCACAACTCACCAAAGCCGAAAGAGAATTGGCCACCGCGCAAGTAGGTGCAGGAACCGGGGCCATCGAGCGCCACCCTCTCATCAGGACAGCATCTGAGCGTGTACGAGCCGCTGTTCGGGCGCTGAACAAGCACAATATTATCTCGCCAGTCAGCGGCGTCGTGGCGCGCCGAGCGGTTGATATCGGAGAGATCGTCGCTGCAGGCGCGCCCATTTATTCGGTTCTTGAAACTCAGGTGCGCTGGATAGAGGCGAATTTCAAAGAAAACCAGCTTCGCCACCTCAGACCCGGGCAACCCGTGACAGCCATTACCGACCTGCATGGTACTGAGCTACCCATGCGAGGCCGGATAACCCATATTGGCGCCGGCACCGGTGCCACCTTCTCGGTCTTACCTCCTCAAAACGCCACAGGCAACTGGATCAAGATCGTACAGCGAGTTCCGGTAAGGATTGATTTCGAAGCTGATCAGCCCGAGGTGACGTCACTGCCCCTGGGTGCATCCATGACGGTGACCGTAGACACCCATGACCGTTCATCGATCCTTCATGAAGCGGCAAGCAATTTAGGCTCGGTGTCGACCAATGCCGTATTCGAGGATCTGAACGCCGACGCCGCAGAGATCATTAATGAGGTCCTCGCACCATTTAGCGAAAGCCGCCTCAACTGATGGCTGAGGAGACCACTACCTCCCCTCCGCCATTTACCGGCCCGATGCTGGGTCTGGTAACGGTCGGTATTTCCCTCGCTGCCTTCATGAATGTGCTCGACAGCACCATTGCCGTTGTCGCACTGCCCTCGATGTCAGGTTCCCTCGCGGCGACCCCTTCTCAGGGGAGTTGGGTACTAACCATTTACAGCGTCTGCCTCGCCGTGTCACTGCCACTTTCAGGTTGGCTGGCGCAACAATTCGGTCAAGTGCGCTCCTTTCTCTGGGCTGTGGTGTTGTTCACGATTTGCTCGTGGCTCTGTGCCTCGGCTACCAACTTCAATGAGATGTTGGTCTATCGCGCCTTACAAGGTTTATCGGGTGGCGTGCTATTGCCCTTTTCCCAGTCGCTGTTGCTCAGAATCTATCCACCGGAAAAACACGGGCTCGCACTCGGTTTCTGGGGTCTGTCTGCAGCGGTTGCGCCCGTGATGGGGCCGGTTCTGGGAGGCGTGATTACTGATTCATTGGGCTGGCCTTGGATCTTTTATATCAACCTGCCGATCGGCGGCGTCTGTGTGGCCATCACCTACTTTATGCTGAAAGACAGAGAGAGCCCTACCCTCAAGCGGCCTGTGGATTCAGTGGGGCTACTTTCATTGGTATTGGGCGTAGTCTGCGTCCAGTTGGCCCTCGACAGAGGCCACGAACTTGATTGGCTCGCCTCCTCTGTTGTCCGGGGGCTCTTCGCTCTCGGCGCCTGTTCCATCGTATTTTTCCTGATCTGGGAGCGCGATCAGGCACACCCGATTGTCGATCTGTCGCTTTTCAGCTACCGAGACTTCTCGCTCGGCGCCGTGATGACCGGCCTCTTCTACGGTGTTTTTATTGTCGTCGCGGTAATTTATCCACTGTGGATGCAAACAACGCTGGGGTACACACCCAGTGCCGCCGGCTGGGTCATGGCAACCACCAGTCTGTTTCCACTTGTCACCATGGGGTTGATCGGCAACTGGCTGCGCGCCCAAAACCTCCAGTGGACCGTCATGCTGGGTCTTTGCACCATGGCGGTTGTGATCCTCGCTCACGGTATGATGACCATACAGGTGTCCTCGCAATATCTGACCACCATTCGTTTTTTGGTTGGCGCGGCCATGCCCTTTTTATGGGTGCCTCTGCAGATGATTACGCTGGGTAGCATACCCATGGAAAAAATGGCTTCGGCAACCGGACTCTCCAATTTTGTTCGCATGCTGTCATCGAGTCTGGCTACGGCGATGGGCATCACGCTGTGGGACGAGCGCGCGATCGTGCACCGAGCCGATCTGGTGGAAAACCTCTCGATGCCCGATTTTCAGGGCGCCATGGCGACCTCCTCAGTAGCCCACGGTGGCCTCAACACCCCGGAGAATCTCGAGGTACTCGAGCTGCTGGTTAGCCAGCAGGCGAGAACGATGGCCCAACAAGATGTCTATATCGTCGGCGCGACCATTCTCCTATCGATGGTGCTACTTGTTGGCTTCCTACCCAAGAACGTATCGCGAGGAGCGACCTGAGTGACTACTCAAGACATGCTGGACAATGAGGTGAGGCAGATCTACCTGTTGCGCCGACACGCGCTAAAAGTACTTGACCGAGAGCTGTGCGCGCATGGGCTGGGACATGGTACCTACAAATACTTATACGCACTGTTTGTCGAAGACCGTCGCTCACAGCAGGCACTGGCGGACCGCGTTGGCGATGACAAGGCTGCTGCCACACGAGCACTGGCGCGCTTGGAAAAGCTGGGATTTATTCATCGGGAGCCCGACACCGAAGATCGCAGAATGATCGTGGTGTCGCTGACCCCGTCAGGAGAGGCTCTCCGCCCCGAGATCGTGGCGGCAGTCGGCGAGGCCTGCCAAGCTATGACAGCTACTTTGGAAGCGGACGAAGCAGCGCTGTTTAGGCGACTGCTTGCAAAAGCGGTCGCCGGTGTCGAGGTCTCTGCTAACTAAGCCGCATTGGCAGATCACGCAGGCGCCGCCCTGTGGCAGCAAACACCGCGTTACCGATCGCGGGCGCAACAGGAATCAGCGGCGGCTCGCCTAAGCCGCTTGGAAATTCATCACTGTCGATGAACTCGATGTCCAATTCTGGCACGTCAGACATTCGCAAGGGTTTATAAGAATCCAGATTGCGCTGCTTCACCTGCCCCTGCTCAAACTCCGCACCCTCATGCAAAGCGAGGCTGAGCCCCCAAAGTGCCGCTCCCTCAGCCTGTGACATTGCACCCGACGGGTTCACTACCGTCCCCACGTCAATCGTCTGCCACAGTTTCTTCACCGCGATATCGCCCGACTCTGGCGTGACGGCAACGTGAGCAACGCATGCAATCCATGTGGGCATGCCGCGCTCCTGACCGTGACAAATCGCCACCCCCATGCCCTCATTGGGCGGCAACGCTTGCCCCCAGTTGCTGCGGGCAGCGACGTTTTCCAACACGGCGCGAAGACGGGAAGCGCCGCCTACGGTGCTCCCCTCTCCACCCGCATTCTTGCCCGCGCCATCCAATAAGCGCAGCCGAAAGGCCACCGGATCTTCGCCCAATTGATTTGCGATTTCATCCATGAAGCATTCCACACCCCAGCCGGTCCAACCGGACCCGACTGCCCTTAACCAGCCCGGTAGAAATGTTTTTTGAGCGAGCTCGTTGTTGATTGCACGCACTCGATGCGCCGGCACCGTATACCAATGCTCCGCACCGCTTATGGAAAACGGATCGAACTTACCCACACCGTTGACACCTGGCGCCAAAAAACCGGGCGCCATTGACAACGTTGGCCAGCCCGCTACCGCGGCATGATCAATCCCGGAAAGCGCGCCCTGCTGATCAAAACTGGCAGCAAACGTGCAGACCGTCGGTGAACGCACACAATCGAATCGACTGTCTGCCTCTCGATCGAATATCAGCTTCAGTGGTAGGCCCAGCGCGCGTGCCGCCAGGGCTGCGGGGATCATCTGGTCACCAAACAGGCGCCTGCCATACCCTCCGCCAAGATACTGCTGATGGATCACAATATCGGTTTCGGGCAGATCGAGCACTTTCGCCAACAGCGGCAGAATGAGCGACTGCCATTGGTTCCCTGCATAGATGTGACATTGCCCAGCAGCGTCAAACTCAACAACCGCATTCTGTGGCTCTAGCGTGAAATGCAATGCTGTGCCGGTTCTGTAGACTGCATTAAGTTGCTTGGAAGCGCCCGCACTTGCCGCATCGACATCCCCGTCGTTCACCACGATGGTGCCCGCAGCGGCATCCTCTGCGAGTCTTAGGCCCTCCGCCAGCAAATCTGACTCATTGATGTTGTGGGTGTCGCCAGGTTGCCAATCTACCTTCACGACTCTCGCCGCTTTGATCGCCGTCGCCATACTCTCCGCCGCGACAACCACCCACCCCTGCAACGTTGCGGTCGGATCAGAAATAATGACCGCGCCAAGATAGCCATCCAGTGACTGTGCCGCGGACTCATCGACACCTTTCACCTGGGATCCATAGCGCGTGGGCGGAATGAGGGGAATGCCGTAAGCCATTCCGGGTCGCACCACATCGAGACCGTATCGCGCACTGCCATCTGTTTTGGCGGGGACATCAAGAGCGGAAACATCGCGCCCTATAATCCTGCGGTCGCTGGGAGCTTTAATCGGTAATGCAGATAATTCCTCGCTGGTGAATTGACGGGTAATGCCACCGGCCTGAATGATTTCCGCGAAAGACAAACTGGCTGACCCCGCAAAAACGCGGCCACCCTCAACGTGGCAGGAGGCGGGATCTGCGCCCATCAGTTTCGCGCCGGCTTCTGCGAGCACAATCCGGCCCGCTGCGCCGGCCTGAGAAAGCTGAGTAAAAGATGTGTGCACCGACCAAGATCCGCCAGTCACCATGTATCCCCACTTGGGGTCCGTATCAACGTGCCGGATACTTACTGCGTCCCAATCTGCACCTAATTCGTCAGCAATCACCTGGGCTAATGCGGTTCCGACGTGCTGCCCCATTTCTGCGCGCACAATATTGATCAACACCGCACCCGATGAATCAATCTCAAACCAGATGACAGGGGAAAAAGCCGCGCTGGAGCCGGCAGTCGTTAGATCCGATACCGCTTCATCAGCCGAACATCCGGCAAGGACTGTACCCAGACCCATTACCAGCGAGGAGGCCGCTGCACCCGCTACAAATTGACGTCGCGATACTGCTAGGTGGCGTTCACTCATTGTTCTGCCCCCCCTGCGGCCGCTTGGTCAGCAGCGGCGGCAATTGCACGCTTGATGCGCGGGTAAGCCATGCAGCGACATAAGTGTCCATCCATATACTCAACAATGTCAGCGTCACTAGGCTGCGGGTTCTGCTCCAGCAGTGTCGCCGCCTGCATGATCTGCCCAGATTGGCAATAACCACACTGCGGAACCTGTTCAGTCTCCCAGGCCCGCTGTAGCGCCTCACCCGCCGGAGTTGCCAAGCCCTCAATGGTGGTGATGTGACGATTTGCGACCGCCTGGACGGGGGTGACGCAAGCGCGAGCAGGGTTACCGTCCAGATGCACTGTGCAAGCGCCGCACTGGGCAATCCCGCAACCGAATTTAGTGCCTGTGAGATTCATTTCCTCGCGCAGCACCCATACCAGTGGCGTATCGGGTGGACTCTCGCTGGTAACCTGCTCGCCGTTTAATACGAATTTCACCATCGCCGTTTCTCCGCGCTCGCTGATCTTTGAGGATAACCCTTTCTACCCCACTCGCAATAGCTGAGGGCAGGCAGGTGCCGGGTCCCTCGCATTGGCAAGGCAGAATAGGCGTCAGGGCAAAAGGAGCCAGTGCCAACGACCTGGTGAATAACGGAAATTCCTTACGCGTTGCGCGTGATCTGCTCACTCCCAGGCATAAAAAAGCCCGCTGGACGCGGGCTTTTGTGTGTCGGACTGAGTCGTCTACGATCAGTCGAGGATTTTGGCGACGACGCCGGCACCTACCGTTCGACCACCCTCACGGATAGCAAAACGCAGGCCCTCTTCCATCGCAATCGGCGCAATCAACGTCGCCACAAAATTGATGTTGTCACCCGGCATCACCATCTCAACACCCTCAGGCAACTCAACCGCACCCGTTACGTCCGTCGTACGGAAGTAAAACTGCGGACGGTAACCCTTAAAGAACGGCGTATGACGGCCACCCTCGTCCTTCGACAGCACATAAACCTCTGCCTCAAACTTGGTGTGCGGCGTCACAGAACCCGGGATCGCCAGTACCTGGCCACGCTCAACCTCATCCCGCTTCGTACCACGCAGCAGAACACCCACGTTCTCGCCCGCTCGGCCTTCATCCAGCAACTTGCGGAACATCTCAACACCGGTACAGGTCGTCTTCTGGGTCTCCTTGATACCGATAATCTCGATCTCGTCACCCACCTTAACAATGCCGCGCTCAACACGACCCGTCACAACCGTACCCCGCCCAGAAATAGAGAACACGTCCTCTACCGGCATCAGGAACGGCTGGTCAATCGCTCGCTCAGGCTCAGGAATATAAGAGTCCAAAGTCTCAACCAGCTCCTTAACAGCCGTCGTACCCAGACCATTGTCGTCCTTGCCTTCCAGCGCCATCAGCGCTGAACCACAAATAATCGGCGTGTCGTCACCCGGGAACTCGTAGGTATCCAGAAGCTCGCGAAGCTCCATCTCTACCAGTTCCTTCATCTCCGTGTACTCCTCAGAGTCCACACCACCGCAGTCTTCCGCCAGCAGGTCAGCCTTGTTCAGGAAAACCACAATGTAGGGAACGCCTACCTGACGTGACAGCAGAATGTGCTCGCGCGTCTGCGGCATCGGGCCATCAGTCGCACCACACACCAGAATAGCGCCGTCCATCTGTGCCGCACCCGTGATCATGTTCTTCACATAATCCGCGTGTCCGGGGCAGTCAACGTGCGCGTAGTGACGCGCCTCAGACTCGTACTCAACGTGCGAGGTCGCAATCGTGATACCACGCTCCTTCTCTTCCGGCGCGTTATCAATACCGTCAAACGCAACCAGCTCGCCGCCCCACACTTCAGAACAAACACGCGTCAACGCCGCCGTCAGCGTCGTCTTACCGTGGTCTACGTGTCCAATCGTGCCCACGTTTACGTGGGGCTTCGAACGCTCAAATGCCTCTTTTGCCATCTTCCTTTACCTCAAGGTCATCGCAGACGATCAGGACGTCTGGTTTTTAGAAATAATTTCCTGCGCAACGTTGCTGGGCGCAGCCGAGTACTTGGAGAATTCCATCGTGTAGGTGGCACGCCCCTGGGTCGCAGAGCGAAGATCGGTTGCATAGCCAAACATCTCCGCGAGCGGCACCTCGGCATTCACAACCTTGCCTGAGGCATTCTCATCCATGCCCTGTATCAAGCCGCGCCGGCGGTTCAGGTCACCCACTACATCACCCATGTTTTCCTCAGGCGTTACCACCTCAACTTTCATCATGGGCTCGAGCAATTCAGCACCACCGACCTCAGCCAGCTTTTTGGTGGCCATGCTGGCGGCAATTTTAAAAGCCATTTCGCTGGAGTCGACGTCGTGGAAGGAGCCGTCATAAAGCGTCGCTTTCAGGCCCAGCAAGGGATATCCCGCTAACACGCCATTTTGCATTTGCTCTTCGATACCCTTGCTGACAGCGGGAATATATTCCCGAGGCACCGTACCACCCACAATCTCGTTGACGAATTCGAGACCCTCGGCGCTGGTGTCTTCAGCCGGCTCGAACTTGACCCAGACATGACCATACTGTCCGCGACCACCTGACTGGCGAACAAATTTGCCTTCAATCTCAGTGGTCGTAGTGATGCGCTCACGGTAAGCCACCTGCGGCTTCCCGATGTTGGCCTCAACACTGAACTCTCGCCGCATCCGGTCGACAATAATGTCGAGGTGTAACTCACCCATCCCGGAAATAATTGTCTGGCCCGTCTCTTCATCGGTTTTGACTCGGAACGAGGGGTCTTCCTGGGCCAGTTTGCCCAAAGCGATGCCCATCTTTTCCTGGTCCGCCTTGGATTTCGGTTCAACCGCCACCGAAATAACCGGCTCGGGAAACTCCATGCGCTCGAGGATCACAATGTTATCGGAATCGCAGAGCGTGTCTCCGGTCGTTACATCCTTGAGGCCAATCGCTGCCGCAATGTCCCCAGCGAGTACTTCCTTGATTTCTTCACGGCTGTTGGAGTGCATCTGCACCATTCGGCCCACGCGCTCTTTTTTCTGCTTAACCGCGTTGTAGACCCCTGTACCGGATTCCAATTTGCCGGAATACACCCGGAAGAAGGTCAGGGTGCCCACGAAAGGGTCGGTCGCAATCTTGAACGCCAATGCCGCAAAGGGTTCGTTGTCATCTGACCGGCGCGCTACCACTGTCTCGCCATCTTCCAGAGTCCCTTCGATCGCCTTCACCTCAGTCGGCGAGGGCAGATATTCGATGACCGCGTCCAGAACGGCCTGCACGCCTTTGTTCTTGAACGCTGAAC
>Ga0181573_10004930_pt1 | contig 11210 bp, 3 predicted proteins | sample 101ome_25_FD_148643 | JGI IMG/M metagenome (GOLD analysis project Ga0181573, IMG submission 148643) | Coastal salt marsh microbial communities from the Groves Creek Marsh, Skidaway Island, Georgia - 101409BT metaG (spades assembly) | ecosystem: Environmental > Aquatic > Marine > Intertidal zone...
GATTGCCTAAAGGCGAGCACACACACACACAAATAACTCACGCGTCATTCAGTCCGACTCGATGACATTCAACTGTGACGCTTGCCGAGAGCCATGCCACGGGACGTGGAGCGACATCCGCTCAATCACGCGAGACTACATCCTAGGTAGACGCGACACGACACACAATATGCACGGCCCACCCGACCCGGCCCACATCGCTTCCGACGGACCTGCTCTGCTCGAGCTGAATGAGCTGGGTGTCCTCACTACAGACGGACAGCATCAAATTGCGCACAAGCAGAAGGCGTATATCGATGGCATGTTCATCGTGCCACAGGGCATCGAGTGGAAATTTATCTTCTCAGGCTTCCCTCACAACTGGCGCATCTGGTCAAACGAGCACGGGACCGAGACGAGCGAGTACGAGGAGGGATGGGATGGGGAGCTTGTCACTGAGCCAAACACGCGAGCGGGGAGGGGGGTCCGTAGTAAACTCGACCGACGACGTGCGCCGACACCCTGACTCTCTCACTCGCGCTACGCGCATCGTCAGGTCCTGTACCCTTTCGAGGATCACGAGATTGACATGTTCAAACGCTTGGTGCCACCTGGTCACGTGTTGGTTTCTTTTGAAGCGTGGGAAAGGCGTTGGGATATGGAGACGTCCACCCTCCTGACCGACGTCTGCGACCGTATCCGGACCTCGGCACTGCCGCTGATGATGTGAACGCGTCATTCCGACCAGCTCTCCGTCTCGGACGGTTCCCCGTTGGTGGCGCCGACCTCGCGGAGGTAGGCGGCGCACTCCGGTCGATCGGTCGATCGGTCGATCGGTCGATCGGTCGATCGGTCGAGGGCGGACCAACGGCTAGCTCAGGTCAAAGCCGGCGCCAGACTTGATGGCGTACAGAAGTTTGACTTTAAGGGTCTCGGGGCTCGTGTAGGCTGGCAGCTTGAGCAGGTTGACGCACGTTGCGGCCGTCGGAAGCCTCTCCTCGGCTTCGCTGGTGTTTGCGAGTGCGACCATTTGAATGGTGAGCGGCGGCTGCAAGCTGGCAAAGCCGAGGATCGGCGGTCTCGGGCACGACGTCACAAACCGGAGAAAGTCGGCGAGCTCGCCGCTCGTCATGCCGCCCAGCACAGGCCACAGGTTGACTATTGTCTGGTGATGTGCGTCGTATCCTCCCGTGTATACGACGTTCCGCCGGAGGTCGTCCAGGTCCATCTTTTTCTCCGCCCCGGCGACCAGCATCTGCAGCTCCGAGTCGTTGAACGACCGGACCCATTCCTTCGGCACGATCGCATGAAAGCCGCTCAGAAAGCTCTCGCAGGATGTCTGTATCTGTTCGTTGAGCTTGAAGCTGGCCACGCGGTGAATGAAATGGGCGACGTTGTCGGCGGTGACTGGAATCCTCGAGCCGCCCGGCACGAGCTCCACGTCGTTGCCCCGCTCGTCGGTGGAGACGGCGAACGTCAGCCCCATGTCGGCCACGCTGTCGGGATTCCGTGCCAAGTAGGACAAGTTCTTGGCCATCTCGGGATCCAGCGACGGCAGGTCGTCGACGCCGGTGGGCGCCCCGCGGATCTTCTTGAGGAAGAAGGACGCCAACGGTAGCTCCAAGAGGATGCCCTCCCAGAGTGCCTTGCCGATCATCATACCCACAAACTCGATGAGATTGAGCTGTTCCCGCGTCAGGGACGCTGTCGGTGCCGGGTAGAGCTTGTTGTCCGTGGTCGACAGGAAGAGGCCCTTGTCCGCCGCCACAGACTCCCGCACGACGCTCTCCAGGAACTCCTTGAACACGCCGCCGCCGTCGATGCCCGCTTCCTGCTCCCCAAACTCGTTGACGAACGATATCCGTATTCGTTTCTTGACGTCCACGCCGCTCTTCCGCTGTCCGATCACGGCGTAAGCGTCCTCGAGGACACGGCCGCGCTGGACGGTGACGAACCGTTCGCGCGACATCCCGCCGAAAAACACGCCAGACATCGACTCTCGGTCGACGATCGTCGCACGTTCCGCCTCGATAATACTCTGAAAGACGCGCACGCGTTCCAGAAAGGGGACCAGAGGATACGCGAACTGCAGGAGGTCGACCACCCGCTTTCCGCTGGGTGCACGAGTGGCGGCGGCGGCGGTTCCGGTGTCGGTCTCCGTGGCGCTGTTATCCGGGCCGTCGACGTCCATACGACGGCGACGCGCATGATCGTCGTCCATCGTGTCGTTCATATCGTCCATATCGTCCATGTCGTCGAAGCTGTCGCCATCGCCGGGGTCGTCGGAAATCTCCATCAGCATCTTGTCCATGTCGCCTCGCCCGATGGCCGCCACGGCCGCCGCGTGGAAGCTCTCTCCCGGCAGGCTCGTCGCGTAAAAAGCATCCTGTGGCGCAAATGGGCGCCTTCCGTTCCGCTCATGCAACAAGGTCAGCAGCTTGCCCCCCGATTTGAGAAACCGCAAGCTGAGCTCGGAGTGCGCGTTCTCGTGCCACACCACCCGCCACAGCAGGGCCTTGAGCAGTCCGAGGACAGACGTCTGCTGTTGCTGCTGTGGACCCACCCCCTGCTGCTGGACTCCACCATACACGTCGCTCGTCGCCACGGGCAGGCCCCGATCGTAGAACCCCTCGTCGCCCAACACGTTGAGCGACATGGCAAACATCTCGCAGAACAGAACAACCACTGGGAGCACATCCAGCGACAGAGAAGAGGCAGAGACTCCACGCGCATATTCCGCGCTTAGCTCCTTCAACCATGCCTGCCACAACAACCCGGCAAGGTTCCCCTTGACCGCGAGCGTGAGCAGAATCTTGGTCTGCACCGTCGCGCTCCCGGCGAAACCCACCAGTCGCTGCACAAACCTGCACAGGGTCGACACCCGAGACTGGCGATCGCCGCCGTCATCACCATGCGCAGTCTCTTGACCTGCAATCAGGACACGCCCACGAGACAGGACCGCCGTCGCCATCACCACTACCACGTTCGCCTCTGCCAACGGGTGCGCGAACGACTCTGGCGTCACCGCCCACGACGCGGCATCGTCCAGCACCAAGTCCACCAGCGCCATAAAACTGAACAGCAGCTCGAGATCTCGATCGTCGCATTGCCCGTCCGGCCGACCCAGCAGCCGACCCTGTCCGTGCATCAACTCGAGACACTGGACCAGGTTGACCAAGAGCGGCTCCATCGACCCGACGGGAACAACCTGACGCGTCAGAATCGCTCGAGGATCGTCGCATCTCGGTTCCCGCCACGCACGTCCACGTCCCTCCGACAACACCTCGCCGACACACCCGACCGCAGCCGCCCAAATCTTTCCCGCCAGCGGCACCACCGACGGACACCGCACGAACAACCCCGGCACGCCCATTGCCACCCGCAACACGTCCAAACCAGACGACTCGGACGACTCGGACGACTCAAGCGGTGTTGGAGATGTGAACAGGCTCACCAACACCCCCGTGAGCATCATCTCACCCACACACCCGGGCTTGGACTGCTGGCCGTCCCATTGGCCGTCGAGTTGGTCGTCCCCCCCACCAAGCACATCCACCACGTCCCGAACAACCCGGCCCCCCGCCCGCCGCACCCACACACACCCTGCACCCTCCGAACCCTCCGAACCCTCCGAACCCCCCGCACGACTCGCCCAACCGACCTCCCGCAGACACACCGCCTGCAGCGACACCCCAAACCACGCCGTGCTCCGATCCCGCTTGGCCAACACCTTCATCGCAAACCCCACGAGCACCCTCGCCACCGAACGCTCGCCCGACCCACCACGGTCAGCCACCAGCTCCCCCCACGTCACCCCTCGCAGACACCCGAACCGCGCCCGACGCCCCCTCGCATGCACCCCGAGGCACCGAACCGACAACTGAAACAGATCCCGTACCACAAGCTCTGACAACGACCCGATCGTTCCAGGAGAACCCGTCTCGAGCATCTCGAGCATTTCCAAACCCCGAGACAGCTCGACGACATCCTCCCACGCATCCACGTCCACCCCTCCGATGAGCTCCCGAAAAAACCCGGCAGCCGACAGCCCGTCCGCCAAACGCCTCCGCCACGCACCCATCCACCGCACCCGCACGTCCCTCCTCGACGCATACGACCGCCACACCTTCTGAACAACCAACGCAGCCTCTTCCCGCCGGCGCCCCGACGCCCGCTCGGCCCGCTCTCGACGAGCCCGTTCGAGCACATCGTGGCGAGTCTCGTGGAGGGCGCCTGTCCGAGTCCCCGAGAGCGATTGCTTCGCCTGACGCTTGAAGTTCCCCGTCCACATCGATCCTATAGGCCCTCAACCGCGCGTTCAGCGCGTCGGACAGCCTCGAATGACTCGGAACTGTCCGGTTAATGCCCTCTAAGTTCAAAAAAAAATCGTTTCTACGTGGAGCCACAGGCGCATCTGATCCGCGGACGGATAGATAGATAGACCGACCGACGTGTGTGTGACTGGTGGCATGGGGCCCAGGCGGACAGGCGGGACGGCGTCGTCGGGAGCGCGCGGCGGCAATTCGAAATCGCAAGGCCGTCAGGGCGTCGAAGACTTGGGGCTGGTGTCGACGTCTGTGGAAGTCTCTGCGGTGGGGGATACGGTACTGGACACGACGATTATTCACGAGCGGTTCGGGGATGTCACGAATGAGCTCATCTTCGACGGGCTGTGTAAGATCACGCAGGTGGTGATCGGGGCGGTGCCGGCGGGCGGCGGCATGACGGGTGAGAAGGATGTGTCGACGATTCATGTGTTTGGGCGGGTTCGTGGGGGTGGCGTGTCGAATGGGTCGAGTGGGAGTGCTGCGCGGTTTCAGTGTCTGTATGAGGGGTTGCGGCAGCCAGAGGCCGGGACGGTGACTGTGCCGATGCACGGGGTGGTGAGTAGGCACTTGGTGCTGCGGGGGACGTATCAGACGGTGCCGGTGAAGGTGTACGGGTGGAATTTGGGTGAGCTTGCGGATCGGTACGTGGAGGAGAACGCGGGGGAAGGGGAGGAGGCGGCGTGGGACGGTGGGGTGTCGCTGGTGGGACGGGATTTGCTTGTTGAGCGCGGTGGAGGCACGGAATTCGTCGGTCGGCTCTTGAAGATGGGGACCGAGTCTGAATCTTCGTCTGAATCTGCGTCTGCGTCTGAGAAGTTCGAGGAGCTGGCTGGGGAGCTGGCGGGCGTCGTCGGGAGGGTGTATCGGAGCGAGTTTGGGCGGGATTTGTCGCGGGCGGGCGCACCGTGCGGCGGGAAGGAGGCTCAGAAAGCGGTCGCTGCAAGGATGTGCGACCTCAAGGTGCTGGCGAACAAGGGCATCTCCTACGTGTCGGCGCTGTTTGCCGTGTTGCATGCGGGGTCGGCGCCCGGTGCCGGGCTCGTCTCGCTGGGGAGTGCGGGGTTGGATTTGATGGTTCTTGCGTTGCAGGAGGAGGAGATTGCGAGGGAGTTTGTGCGGCGTGGGGGGTGCGCGGTGCTGCGTTGCGTGCTGAGTACCCGGGGTGTTCCGGGGTCGTTTTATGACAAGGCGCTCGCGCTGGTGGCAGAGGTGGTGCGGCAGGCCGGTGCGGTCGGCGTGCAGGGGCTGTTGGAGATGCAATGGACGCGAGAACCGGGTGCATGGGAGGGATTTGCGGGGGTGTTGGGTGGCGGGGACGGGAAGGATGGGGACACGTGGCGGTTTTTCGACGTCCAGGGTGATGGGGGCTCCAAGACGGGGACTTCCAAGGGTCGCGGCGGTGGTCGGAAGCGAAAGTCGTCCGAAGCCGAGGTGGATGCGGACGCGGATGCGGACAAGGACAGCGAGGGAGGCGCTGGTGCTGACAAGCATGAGGGCGACGTCGACGATGACGTCGACCTGCGAGGTGCCGCGTCTGCGGTGTCGTCTGTCGAACGAGTGCTTGAAGACATCGAAAAGGGAGCATACATGTCGCAGATGAAGGAACTGTGGGAGGCGCAGCTGGTGGCCCAGGTGAAGCTCGAGGACGTAATCCCCGATCACTACAGGGGGAGGGACGTCTACATGTCGGAGACTGCCATTGCGCACGCGTTGGTAGTTCCCAAAGTGGTTGACGTTTATAAGACGTGTACTGCGGTCGTAGGAGAGCTGCGAGCATTCAAGGCCCGCCTGGACGGATCCGAGTCCGAGGTGGCCGAGGTGGCCGAGGTGGCCGAGGACGTCGGTGGGTCTCAGGATGCGGATGACGTCAGGCGTCGTCTGGCGGTTGCAGAAAAGCATCTGCAGATCTTAATAGGGCTCTTGACGCGACCAAAGACGTGCGATGTGGCTCTTGATGGCAAGGGGTTCAGGAACGTCGGCGACGTGGTCGAGTCGGTGCTCGTGCAGGTGTTCACCAGACTGATGGTCGAAATCGGGCTGGTGGCAGAGTTGAACGACATTTGTGACGCCAAGAGACTTGCCGAGCAACCTTCAATGGTGGTGGGAGCGCTCTCTGCGATGCACGTGGAGTTTTTCTCCACGCTGCTGGAACGCCCGGGGTGCTACGCCTCGGGGAGCGTCGACGTCGCCTCGTTGAACTGCAGCGCGGGGCTCTCCATGTTGGCGTCTCCGGATGCAAACCCGCACTTCGTCGCGTATAAAGACTACGTGGCACGCGTCGAGTCGATGCTTGAGGCGGACCGGGTGCTTGCGCGCCTGGCGGCCGAAGACTGGGCCTCGTCCCCGTCTGCACCGGCCTTGTTGAAACTGGCCGCCAAGACGGCGGCCATCCGACTGACGCATCATAACGTTGTGGGAGCTGGCATTGGCGATGCACTGGTTGAGAAGTGCGAACGGGCCCTCGCGGGGTACCTGCAGGCCGCAGGGAGACCGCAGGGCGGCGTGGACGAGCAGGCCGGCGGCCAGACTGACTTTTACGGTCTAGAGGCGTCGCTCGTGGTGTCCCTCGCCATTTTACAGCGCTTTGCGGTCGCGACGGATCCTCTTCTGTTGGAATGGTGGATCCCCAGGTCGGCCGCCTTCTACGAACTGCTCAACAAGTTTGTCGGCGGAAATGCGGCAGCGGTGCTGACGTCGGATGTGTCAACGCCGGCGGCACAAAAAGCTATCGGTGGGCTTTTAGTCTGTGCGAACGTGGATAAGGCCGGTGCCGAAGTCTCGTCGAACGTTGCCGACGACTCGGTCGCAACGACGAGCGCGGCGTCGCCGATGCCGGCCGCGAGCTCGTCGGGCCTCGCCGAGGTCGTCGACGTGCTCTCCTCCCACTTGCCGTGGGTAACCATCGAGGATAATACAGATGGGGTCATGGATGCATCCGAATATTTCGACCTGCTGGACGCGACGTTCATCGGGAGCACGGTGGCCGTGACGATAAGTTGGGACGATGTCCGCCTCTTGGTGGACGATGCCGAGGTCCTCGGGCAGGTGCTCGCGTCCATGAGCATCCTCAGGTCGTACTTAGAGAATTCAAGTGACGCCGCAGCAGTTGTGCAGCGCTTGGGAGGGAACGAGCTCGTCATGCGCGCGCTCATGTGCGCGACGGAGATCCTTGCAGCCTCGCGCGCCGACGATGTGTGGATGCATCGCGTGGGGACCAGCATGGATGTCAGTGTGATGGCATCTAATAAGTTGATGGCCATCGAGCTCTTCGAGATGGTCACTGGGTGCGCCTACCACTACCTGAAAGGCATTGCAGAGCCGATGATGCGCGAGATGCGGGACGCTGGACCGCCGCGCGACCGCTCCTTCGGCAACCGCTGGGAGCATCGCGGCGGTCGCGACGTCGACCGCGATATTGTTGCAGACAGCCTTCCGCTGCTGCAGACCCTCATCAAGGCCCACGCCGCTGCCGCGGTCGACACGCAGACCATGATGGACGCCGGCCTCAAGACGTCGTATTTCGACAGTAGAACGGTGCACATGCGCAACGCGAGATGGAACGCGTCGAAGGCGCTCCGTTTCTGGGTGTCATGTTCTGGGCTTAGACCGCGAGTCATCCCCACTGCGCTCGTAGGCGCCGTGGCAGCACCGTCCAAGGGCGGGTGCCCCGTCTCGTTCTCGCCGACGGCCATGCTGTGCCTGGCGCTGCTCCTCGGGGACATTTTCCCGTCCGAGTGGCCCAAGCCCACAAGCTCGAACATTCTGACCCCCGAGGACAAGAAATATCGCGCTTCCCTGACTGAGGAGCTCGAGAGCTGCATCGTGCCGCTCGAGTACATCATCTCGTGCTGCGCCTCGTCCGACCTGTCCTACATTCGGGCTGCAACCGTTCGGTTCCTGTGCAAGGGCGCTGGTCTGGGGGGAGGCATGGGCACGTTCCTCATGGGCATCATCTCGAGCCAGTTCGACGAGGCGCTGCTGCCGATGACCTTTGCACAGGTCGGCATGTACGACGTGAGGAAGGTGCTCGAGCTGCTCGTACCGCTTCTCTACCATCCGGCACTGAAGTCGGCCGCGCTCGACACCACCATCCCAATCGCCCTCACCAAAGTGGTCCAGACCATCATCACCCAGAGCCTGACGTTTGGCCAGGCGTTCGACAAGGTCGAGTCTTCATCCCTCGTGACGATGGCCCTCGAGTGCCTCACCGCGCTCGCAGACCCGGCCATCACCCTCGACGGCATGGCACGCCTCGGAGAGTCTCCCAAGTCGAAGACCAGTTCTTCGAAGAGTCGAAACGATCGCGACGGTCGCGACGTACCGACGAGACGGAACGATGCGTCCCCAGACGTGCTCCGACGCGACGCTGGGGCCGCCATCTGCTGCACCATCCTGGACCACATCACGATCATCGGCGAGAACGTCCCGCTGGCCATCAAGCTCCTGAATACCATGGCGCAGGACCGCCGCGGTCGCGACAGTATCCTCCACGGCACGATCAACCTCTGCTCCGGCACCCAGGCTGCCAAGACCGCGGGCGCGCCGCAGGTCGCCGCAGAGCACCTCGACCGCCCGACCCACGATCAAATGCTCGCCGCCAGCTGCTGGCTGATCCAGCAATACCAGACAATTCAATCCAACGCCCTACATGCCCCAGATGCTGCCGCGCGGGACACGACAGTCTACGTCTTTGGCACCCTGGAGTCTATCCTGAAGCGCGCGTGCGTGCGCGGCCTCCACGAGGACCTCAACCGAGACCTCGACGGCACTCTCCCGCCCATGGATACCAGGACCGCTCCCGTCAAGTTTGCCGCTCAGGCGAAGGAGGCCACCAGCCGCGGCGAAAAGGCCCGCCTGGTCATCGACTTCCCCTGCAACGGCGGCTACACCCAGCTCCTCCAAGACTGCGACGAGCTGCACGTGTTCTGGAAAAATCAAAGCATGCGACCGATCGCCCCCGTCTCCACCGTCACCAACGCCTGCAAGCTGAGCAAGTACGTGAACTGGGATATCGGTTCCGAGACCATGGACAAGTTTTGCATTGCCGGCATCCTGCACCCGTGGCTGACCCACCCCACGAGGCCATTGAACGAGAGCATGCGATCCGACTGCAGGAATCTTCTGGACGAAGCAGACATGGATGGCGCTGATGCGATGGATCCGGCGCGGCTGCCCGGCGTGGAAGGAAAAGGCCCCCTCAAGCGCGAGCGAGAGGACGGGGTGGACGGCGACGGCGACGCCGGGGATGCGCCCCAGCCGATGGAAGGTGATACCAAAGACAAGGGCACCACCGCCGGTGTCAAGGCCGAGACCGGCCTCGATCAGATCGACACCCAGGTCAACGTCGATCTCGGTGCCCTCCCCGACCTGTTCCGCCAGCAGCCACCAGGGGAGGCCCAGCCCGGGCAAGACGCTGAAGACGACGTCGACGACGACTTTGATTTGTATGCTGATCTCGTTGCAGGCGGGGCGCCGGAAGAGAAGAAGGACGGCGATGAGCCGATCAAGGAGGAGCCGATCAAGGAGGAGCCGGCGGGAGATCAGGCGGCCCAACCCGGTCTCGCGGTGAAATTTTCGTCTTCCGACGACGACGACGACGACGACGCGTAATTCTGTAAGACACGTACACCTGTCTGTCTCCATCGCGTGCCATGGTCGTCGAGGAGAAGGACGTGGGCATTGACTGCTACGCAACCGCATGCGTAACGCATGCTGACGGGTTTACGGGCGTTATGCGACACCGTTTCACGGATTTCCGCGTGAACGAGATCGGTTTAGACGGGCAAGAGGCGAGAATTACGACGCACAAGGTGCCAGCGCCGATATTCACGCCGCCGGAGGAGGTGCGCTACGAAAGCGTCTCGGACGTCTGCCGCGCGTACGGCGAGATCTACCCGGAGAACGGGGACGACGCCGAGAGGCTCCGCGTGTTCCTCGAGGCCGCTGGCGGTGATAGAGGTGGAGGTGGCGATGGCGATGGCGATCGGGTTGGACCGCTGGAGGTGTCCCTGGCGGTGTGCGGCGACAAGGGCAAGCGGACGCGGGTGCACGGGCTCTTCAAAAACTGTCCGTTTCTGGGGGTGCGTCTGGATTCCAAGTCCGGTGGTTCGGATGGGGATCACAAGGTCGTTGTCGCAGTCGGGTCAGGCCGTGGAAAGAACGGGGACGGCAAGGGTGCCAACAACAAGAGGAAGCGGGACGACAGGAACCAGCGGTGGTCTGGCGGGAAGACCAAGTACGTCAGGTTCGTCATGGAGAAGGTGAACGTTGACACAAATAATGCTATCAGTGCGGTTGCGAGTATGCTTCGTATAAATCAGAAGTTGTTTGGGACGGGAGGGCTGAAGGACAAGCGGGCGGTGACGGCGCAGTTTGTGACGGTGCCACACGTGGAGCCGGAGCGGTTGGTCCAGCTGCGGAAGGGTCTGAACAAGATGCTCGTGCGTCTGGGAAATTTCGAGTATGCGAAGGATCAGATCACTTCCGGGGACTTGAACGGCAACCGGTTCGAGATTGTCCTGCGGGGATTGACGATGCCCGCGACGTCGGGCGGCGACGCAAACGGAGCGAGCGGGGGGGCGGAAGCAAACGCGGATATGGTTCGAAAAGCAGTGGAGCGGACGAGAGCGAACGGGTTCATTAACTACTATGGACTGCAGCGGTTCGGGACTGGGGTGGTGCCGACGCACGTGACCGGGGAGCACCTGCTGAGAGGCCAGTGGAAGGAGGCGGTGGATAGCGTCCTGACGCCGACGATCGCGCCAAAAGGGGATGTAAGCCGGGCGTTGGGGGGATATTTGGAGGACAGGGATGCGGCCAAGGCGTGGAAGCTGTTGAAGCGGGCGAGGGGGGTGAACAACGAGCTGGCAGTGTTGGAGCACCTGAGCAAGTCGAAGGAGACGG
>Ga0181573_10004934_pt1 | contig 11202 bp, 6 predicted proteins | sample 101ome_25_FD_148643 | JGI IMG/M metagenome (GOLD analysis project Ga0181573, IMG submission 148643) | Coastal salt marsh microbial communities from the Groves Creek Marsh, Skidaway Island, Georgia - 101409BT metaG (spades assembly) | ecosystem: Environmental > Aquatic > Marine > Intertidal zone...
GCGGCTCGACCCGAACCACGTGCGTGCTCGCCTGAATCGATGTTCGGCGTACCTTGGCGGTGACCTCCCGGAGCGTGCGCTTGAGGACGCTCAGCGGTTGCTTCAGCAGGCTCCGGACCTGTTGCTTGCTCGCTTGCGGCGGGCAGAATCACGCATGGCGCTCACCGACTGGGACGGGGCGCTCGAGGACCTGAAGGTCATCATCGAGGCCGTGCCAGATCACCACCACGCCCTCACCCAACTTGCGGCATGCTACGTGGCGCAGGAGCGGCCAGAACGAGCCGAAGCACCGCTGAACGAAGCCCTGCGTGCAGCGCCGGGGCACGCACATGCATGGCACCAGCGCGGACTGCTCTACCTGCAATGGGAACGGCTCGATGAAGCCGCTTCGGACTTTGAAGCGGCCATTCGCTGCCGAGGCGATCACCTTGACGCACGGCTGCACCTTGCCGCCACGCACCACATGCGCGACGACCACGATGCGGCGGCAGCAGCCTGGCGTGCGGTCTTGGCCATCGACCCGGAGCACGCGGTGGCTCGGCTTCGTCTGCAGGAAACCGAGCAGATGCTGACGGCGTGACGCCGGCAACGGCTATCACCTTCGACCCCGAGCGCGCAGCATGGGACTTGAACCCGGTCACGCGGCGCCTGACTTTGACCTCCCGAACGCGAACGGCGCGGTCGGCCCCTCGCGGATGACCCTTGCAGACGCCATGGGCGAGCACGGCGCCATCGTTGTCTTCGAATGCAACCACTGCCCCTACGTTGTGGCCAGCGTTGGCCGCCTGAACGCGATGGCAGAGCACGCCGCTGGCCTTGGCGTTGGCTTCGTTGGCATCAACAGCAACGACCCCGTGGTCTACGAGAACGATTCCTGGGAGCACATGGTCAAGCGGGCGGACGGCGGCATGCCGTACCCCTACCTGCACGATGCAGAGCAAACCACCGCGCTCGCGTGGGGGGCGGAGCGAACCCCCGAGGTTTACCTGCTCAACGCAGCAGGCGACGTGGTGTACCGTGGCAGGATGGACGATTCACCACGTGACCCAACTGCGGTTCAGGTGGAAGACCTCCGGCTGGCCCTCGATGCGATGCTCGCCGGCCAGGAACCCGCGGTGTCCCGCACCGAGAGCATTGGCTGCTCTGTGAAGTGGAAGGCCTGAGGCCTTGGTATGGACGAGCGCCTGCGCGCCTACGGCGCCGAATGCCTCGGCACGGCATGGATGGTGGCCGTGGGTACCGGCAGCGTCGCTCTCCACGCCTCGCACGTGGTCGTCTGCCTGACTTTTGGCATCGCCGTGGCGGTGGCCATCCTCGTGCTTCGCTCTTCGTCCGGGGCCCACATCAACCCCGCCGTGTCCACCGCCTTCGTTCTGAGTGGCCACCTGCCGCGTGAACGCTGGCTGGGGTACGTGCTCGCCCAATTGCTTGGTGGCCTGCTTGGATGCGCCGCCGTCGTCCTTCTGATTGGGCCTGAACAGGTGGCCCCAACGGTGCTGGACTCGGGGATCTCCCCGCTCGAAGGCGCTGGCCTTGAAGTGCTGATCACCGCTTTACTGATGGCGTCCATCTACGCCATCGTCGCCCTCAAGGACGAATCCACGGTGGCCGTCGCCGCATGGGTTGGTGCGACCGTTGCGGTGTTGGCATGGGTGGCAGGGCCCCTGACGGGGGCCTCGATGAACCCCGCGCGGACCTTTGGCCCCAACCTCATCGCAGGAGAGGGCTTGCTCGTGTACTATGCGCTCACCACGACCATCGGGGCGGCCTTGGCCGCGATGGGATGGAACCGTTTCCGAACGGCTTGATCAGTACTGCTCGAGCACGAGTTCCGTCGTTGTGGACGCGATTTCGTCGGGCGCTGCCATCCACATCCGGTCCAGAAGTTGACGGAGCGACATGGTGTCCGCAACGTGCACGAGGGCAATCAGATCCGCATCACCTGAGACTTCGTACACCACCTCGACACCCGCCCAGTGGGTGACTTCGGCGGCGAAGGAGCCAATCTCAGCGCCCGGGGCGACCTTGATGCGAACGAGCGCGGTGAGTCCAATTCCACCTTCGCGGATGGTGTAACCCCGAATGGTGCCGTCTTCCTCCATTTTTCGCACGTGCGTGCGCACGGTTCGCTCGCTGGCTCCGACTTCCTTCGCGAGTTCCACGTAGGAAATCCGGCCGTTCGTCCGGAGGGCAGCGAGGATGGCGCGGTCGATTTCCGTGAAGCGGCTCATGTCCACCCCCGGCGCACGCTCCCTTATGACTCCTTTTCCCGGATTCCCTCCTCTTTGGAGGCTAACCTTTCCCGATTTCGGGGGTCCTTGGGAGGGCTCGGCTTCAAGAACGGGGCTCGCGCCCCAACTCCCGTGGCGAGCGTTGAGGGCATTGAACGGTTGCAAAACTTCCTCGACGAAGTCGCCGACCTCGACCTGACGCCCGAGGACCGTGAATGGGTGCAGGTGGACGTGGCCGCCATGCTCGACGGCAGCGACGTGATGATGCACGACGTGCAGCCGTTGACCGGGGCCGCCCTCTTGTTCCTCCCCATGGGCGTGGTGATGGTGGAACCCACCACGCGCTCGATGCGCCATTACCCACGCCCCTTGCTGCACCTTTTCATCGACGACCAACGCCTTGAGGCGCTGGCAGAGGGGCCGCTGTTCAGGGTTGAATTGTTCTCGATCTCCCCTGCCGATGAGCAACTCTGCTGGCTCTTCGAATGCTACCTCGAAGAGGACGTGCCCGCCGCTCAGGCCGCTGCTGCCCGCTGGATGCGCTGGCTCAACGAGGCTTGAACCTCCGCACCGTTGAAGGCTCGGGCCCGATACGGCCGTTCAGGGAGCAGCATGAGCGGCCACATCTCTGGACTTGATGCCCGCATGATCCTCGATTCCAGGGGCACCCCCACCGTCGAGGTGGATTGCTTCGTGGACGGTGTGTTGGCCGGCCGCGCTGCGGTGCCTTCCGGGGCCTCCACGGGCCGCCACGAAGCCGTTGAACTGCGCGACGGTGGCGACCGCTGGATGGGAAAGGGCGTTGAAGCGGCCCTCCTCGCCGTGAGCGAAACCATCGCCGAGGCGATCGTCGGCCTGCCCGTGGACGAGCAGCGCGTCATCGACGAGGCGATGGTCGAACTCGACGGGACCGCAAACAAGGGCCGGTTGGGCGCCAACGCCACCCTTGGCGTTTCTTTGGCGTGCCTGCACGCTGGTGCTGCCCTCCACGAACTTCCGGTGTGGCGCTACGTTGGCGGCGTTGCCGGGGGCTTGATGCCGGTGCCGATGATGAACATCCTCAACGGTGGTGCGCACGCCGCGTCCAACGTTGACGTGCAGGAATTCATGGTGATCCCCCACGGTTTCGACCGGTTTGAAGACGGACTGCGCGCCGGCGTCGAGACCTACCACGCTCTGAAGGCGGAACTTCGCAAGGACGGTTTGCTCGGAGGAATCGGGGACGAGGGCGGCTTTGCTCCAAACCTCCCCTCCAACGAGGACGGCCTCCGCTACCTCGTTCGTGCCATTGAATCGGCGGGGTATTCCACGGAGCAGATGGGCATCGCCCTCGACGTGGCCAGCACCGAGTTCTACCGCGACGGTGCGTACCACATCGACGGCCAAACCCTCGACGCGGAAGGGCTTGGGGACCTGTACGCTGGTTGGCTTGACGCCTACCCCGTGCTGTCCATCGAGGACGGCTTCGCCGAGGACGACTGGATGGGTTGGTCCCGGTTCACTGCACGCGAGGGACACCGGGTGCAGGTCGTCGGCGATGACTTGTTCGTGACCCAGTCCGAGCGGCTCGCACGCGGCATCGAGACCGAGGCGGCCAACGCCATGCTCGTGAAGGTCAACCAGGTGGGCACCGTGACGGAAACGTTGGAGGCGATGGAACTCGCTCGCCGCCATGGCTTCAACAACGTCGTCAGCCACCGCAGCGGCGAAACGGAGGACGTCACCATCGCCGACCTCTGCGTCGGCACGCGCGCAGGGCAGATCAAAACCGGAGCGCCCGCCCGCAGCGACCGTACGGCGAAGTACAACCAGTTGCTGCGCCTCGCTGAAGACGTCGACGAGTACGCGACGCCATTCGACGTCTGAAGCCGTCGGAGGACTGTTTAAATCAACAACCATGTAATAACGGGGTATGCGCCGCCGTGCCGCTGTTCTGGTTGCCATCATGCTTCTCGCGGGCGTGCCCCTTTCGCAAGGCAACGCCACGCTGCCGTCCTCGCCTGCCTTGTCGTTCTCACCGATGACCTGCGGTGGCCAGACGATGTGGGACACCGTGGCGGACGTGAACAACGCCGTCCTCGACGTCGTGGGCAACGACACCTACCCCGCCATTTCGACGGCCTCCGACGCCACCAACCTCTACATCCGCATGCTGCTCGATGAGAGCCCGCTGCAAACGTCGACAAACCTGAAGTCCTTCTCGTGGGGCCTCGAGTTCGACACCGATGGAAACCTCTCAACGTACGAGCACCTCATCATCATGAACGGCGCGGGCAGCGACAAATTGTACATCAAGAACAACACGCAAACCACCTCGCCCGACGACCCGACGGACTCCGCGGAAGACGTGTCCGTCGAGTTCAGCAACACGGCGAGCTGGTGGAACGTGACAGCAGCGGATTCTGCTTTTGCCGGTACGACCGACTACTGGCTGACCTTCATCATGCCGTGGACGGATCTTGGCGACCACGACATCGACCGCAACTCCACCTCGGCGTACTGGTTTGGGACCTCCACCCAATCGTCCAACATCAACGGCGACTTCGTCTGCCACGACGGCACGGGCAGCGATCCCGTGACCTTGCAAGCCCTCGCTTCCGACACGGGCTCGCTCGACCCGACCACCCGGTTGAGTTACCCCAATGCGGTCGATACGTCGCTCGGAAAGACGGTCTACGCTTCCGTTGTCAACACCTCCACGCTCACCATCAACCCCCTCGCGGTGCCGCCGTCGGCCACCTTCGAAGCCGGTGAATCCACCAACGGGCACGTGAACGCCACCGTGACGAGCGCCGGTGTTGTGTCCCTGGCCGGGCTTTCCGTTGGGGTTCAGGACGAGGTCACGGTCTTCGCAAACACGACCTTCGGAACGGACGTCGTGAGCGTGAACACCACCTTCGTCGTCAACGTGACCGAGTACCTTGCCCCCGCCGATCACGTCGTGACGGTCGCTGCCGGATCGCAGTTCTCGAACGTCGTGGGTGCTGGAGCAACGTGGGTGCCGGAAGGCACCACCGTGGAAGCGCAAGGGCTTCCGTCCAGCATGACCTACGTCCCGCCCCGCTCTGGCATCGTCGAGGTCGCAAACGGACCGCAATCGCTGGTGTGCACGGTAACGGAAAACGGACGCTTGTTCTGCCATGGAGACGCCAGCGCCCAGTTCCAAAGCCCCGACCATGAGACTCCGAATTACTACTATCACTATTCCAACAGGGCGCCGTCGGAAGTCATGCAGCAAGGCGACGAAGCCTGGACGCACATCGCGGGAACCTCATACGAAGTGTGCGCCAGCAACGCAGCCAACGAGGTGTGGTGCTGGGGTTCGAACTTTGGCACTGGCACCATGGGAAGCGTTTCCCACAGCACGTCTGGAAACCTGACGCACTTGGTTTCCGTCCGCAGCGGCACCTTCTGCGCGCTCTTCGATGAAAGCCTCGACTCCGTCACCTGCTGGGGCCGAAACTACAACGCTGTGCTTGGGTCTTCAACGACAAGCGCTTGGGCCTCCACGGCCGTCACCCACTCTTTGGGTGTGGGGGTCGAGGCCACAGCGATGCACACCGGAAAGGAAGCCATCTGCATCGACACGGCCGGTGGTGACCTGCACTGCCTCGGACGCGTACCAACCTCAACCGGACTGAACCATGTTTCGACCCCCGACACGTCGAACGCCCTCTCGACCCTTCACGCCCAGAGCGCCATCGTTGACATGGCCTCCGAGCCGTACGGCACGACCTGCGTGGTGCTGACCAACGGAAGCGTCGCCTGCTACGGCTCGACGGCGACGAGCACCTTCCCGAACTTCCGCGGCCTCGGTGCGAGCGGCACGGCGCCCTCCGATGCGAACGTGCTGTCCTACGTCGCGCTTCCCAGCGGCATGAACGCAGCGATGATCACCGGACCCGACGTCGAATACTACGATGAGGCCATCCACTTTTGTGTGGGAACGGACAGCGCTGAGGCGTGGTGCTGGGGCAACAACGCCACCTCCTACACCCCCTCTCAACCGGACCCGTACAGCACGCCTGCGCCTACGCCTTTCTTCAGCGAACACCTTCCGACTGGCGCGGTGGACATCCTCGCGCGAGGGGCACACCATGACGATGCCAACGGCGTCGACCTCGTCCTCACCTCGAGCAACGAACTCTGGACGCGCTACAACACAAGTTCGTCGTGGCTCGACCGTGGGAACTACCAAAACAAATCCATTGCGGGGTGGACCGGGCACGATGGGTCCTACAATTCCTCGGCACGATGGCACGGGTGGGACCTGCCAAGCCACGTGCTGAAGGGCGATGCTCCGGACGAGGAGGGCACCTACCGCATCGTGCTCTGGTACAACACCTCAACGACATCGAGCCGGGTGATGGTGGACCTTGTGGTGACCGACCCCTTCCGGTTCACGGCGCCGATTTACGAATACGAAATTGGCACGCCCGTCAACCAGCCGATCGACATCCGTGACCTGTGCGACAACAGCGTTGCGGCTCAGCGCTGCGACGTGTTCTTCGCTCCTGAACAGCCCCGTGGCCTTGACCTTGTGAACCAGATGAGCAGCAACGTTGGGCTCTATTCCTTCCAAGGGACCGCGCAGGCGAACGTGATCAACACCACCTTCTCGATCGTGGCGCAGCAATGGGTCGACGCCTACGAAACGGCAACCATTCCTTCCTTCAACAGCGGCGCGCAGATCACGACCTTCGAAAACGTCGTCACCATGCGACCGAGCCTTCGTTCCTACGGCACCTTCCCGGTCGTTGCGAACGGCTTCCCCTTCGACGCCAACCTCGAACGCTTGATGCCCCTGATGGTGGCGTCGGAATCCTTCTCGTTCGAAGGCACGGTGCCGGACTTCAATTTCACCTTGCAGGTGGAAGACCGTCACTTTGACGCACTTGGTGAGTACAACGACATGTTCTGCGCGGATGGCGACGACGGGCTGTCCTGCTGGGGCCGGTACACCTCGAACGCCGCTTACCCATGGCAGGCGCTCGATTACCAGCCCTACGTGTTCCCCAACACCACCACGATTGACAACACCTTCAGCCGCCCAGTTCCCGCTCAGTTGAGCGGTGACTTCAGCCTTGAGAACCTCGAGGGTTCATGCACCCTCAACAGCACAAGCGTCGTCGTTTGCCCGCAGCGCGTTGGTTCATTCTCCCCAAGCATTCAATGGAACGCGAAATACAACGGCGATACGGTGCAGCACAAGTCGGACGCTGGAAATTGTGCCGTGCTGACCAACGGTTCCGTGGCCTGCTGGTCCTCGTACAGCCAGTTTGGCTTGACCGAAAGCAATGGTGTCTATTGGCGCTCCTTGCCCGGCGGCGCGTCGGCCACCGAGGTGGTCGTCTTCGGCAACAACATGTGCGCCATCTTGACGAACGGAAGCCTCGCCTGCACCTACTACAAGGACACGGGAAACACGGAATGGATTTTGGAATCCCAATTCGACGTTGCCGAAGGAACCTTGCAAAACGGCGACATGGCGCTGCTGGAGATGCCAGCGGGGCGCACGGCCGTTCGCGGTATTGGCCCGTACACCTCTGGCCTCACCTGCTTCCAACTCGACGACGACTCCGTGTACTGCACCGGCCGGTACACGCCCGACCTCGATGCAACCAGCGGCTACGATCCGCACATCACGGTGCCGGGCCTCGGGACGGTGATCAATTCGAGTGCAGCCAATTCGTGGAAGTCGTGCATTGTCGATGACCTTCACGACCTGTACTGCGCCACCTATCCAGGCTACGGTGAAACGCACTCACACGGCCTGATCCGCAACCTCGCAGGCGTGGCCTCTGAACAATTCAGCGGCCAACTCACCACCTTCATGCCCATCGATACGGGCGGTCCCGTGGTCGATGTCGCCATGACGGACATCACGATTTGCGTGCTCTACCAGAACGGAACGGTGTCCTGTGCGGGCATGGACAAGACCATCATGGGCATCGGTGAAAAGGAGATTTATTTCGGCGTCAACCAAAACTGGGTGCCGAATTTCGAGAACTTCACCAAGGTGCTTGACACTGCAGTGGGCCTGATGGTGGAGACGGCCGCCACGCCCTCGGAGTACGGGATGAGCCAGGAACTCGACCTCTACGTCAACACCTCCTACGGTCAGAAGGACATCTCATCGGACCCTCCCATCGTCTGGGACGGCGAGTATTCCGTCAACTACCCCTTCCGCTTGGACTACGTTCACGCGGTTGAGTTCGATTCGTGGACGGTGGAGATCGTGAACACCACCGGGTTCACAATCCCCGGAACGACCTACTGCACGTGGTGCACGAACTTCACGTTCACGCCGCCGCTGCCCCAGAACTGGCAGTTCAACCCCTCCACCGGGGACATCACCGGCTATGCCTCGCAGGAGACCGCCGCCATCACGTACACGCTGAACGCGTCGGCCGCCAACGGTTCGGACGAAGTGGAGATCGAGATTCAAGTTGTGAAGGACCTCACCGTCCCCATCATCGTGAAGTCGAACCCGTACTCGCACATCGAAATCCTCGTCAACCAGTCCATGACGGAGATTGAGTTCAACGACACGACGAGCAAGGCCACCTCGTGGTCCATTTCGCCCAACCCACCGACAGGTGTGTACTTCGAAACCATCAACGGGACGATGTGGGGGACACCAGCCTTCGTGGAATACTTCCCACGGAACTACACCGTCACGGCGACCACGGCTGCCGGCATGACCTCGACCATGAGCTTCAGCATGCAGGTCATGTCCACGTTCACGCCGATCGACTCCGACAACGACGGATTGCCGGACGACCGGGATCCTGACGACGACAACGACGGCTACAACGACACGATCGACCCCTTCCCTCTCGACCCAAGCGAGTGGGAGGACTTCGATCAGGACGGTACCGGGGACAACGGCGACCTTGACGACGACAACGACGGCTCCCCCGACCTTGAGGACCTCTGGCCCTACAACAACTCCGAGTGGGCCGACAACGACGGCGACGGTGTTGGTGACAACGGCGACGACGACGACGACAACGACGGGTGGCTCGACAGCGAAGAAGCGGCGTGCGGCAGCGATCCCTTGGATGGAAACAACCTCGCTCCCGACCTGGACGGCGACGGCATCTGCGACGCGATGGACGACGACCGTGACGGTGACGGTTGGCTCAACAGCGAGGAACTGGCCTGTGGCAGCGATCCCTCGGACGCGACCGACCTCGCCCCCGACCTTGACGGCGACGGCCTCTGCGACGCGATGGACAGCGACCGTGACGGCGACGGCACGGACGACGACGACGACCTCTTCCCCGACGACGCAAACGAGTGGAACGACTCGGACGGCGACGGCCTTGGGGACAACGAGGACGATTTCCCATTGAACCCTGACGAAACGACCGACACGGACGGTGACGGCGTCGGTGACAACAGCGACGAGTTCCCCGAGGACGCGACCGAGTGGCTCGACGGCGACGGTGACGGCGTGGGCAACAACGGCGACCTCTTCCCCACGGACGGTACGGAGTGGAACGACACGGACGGCGATGGTGTGGGCGACAACGGCGACTTCCTGCCGAACGACGCCACCCAGCAGGTGGACGCCGATGAGGACGGCTGCGGTGACAACCCGAACGGCACCAACGGCGACCAGTTCCCCGGCGACGGCCTGCGTTGCCTGGACAGCGACGGCGACGGTGTCGCCGACCTTGACGATGCCTTCCCCTTCGATGACGAAGAATGGGACGACACCGACGGTGATGGCGTGGGCGACAACGGCGATTTCCTGCCCAATGACGCCAACGAATCGGCGGACAGCGACGGCGATGGTGTGGGCGACAACGCGGACGCCTTCCCGAACGACCCTGCGGAAACGATGGACAGCGACGGCGACGGGTGCGGCGACAACGCAGACGTCTTCCCGACCGACGCCGACGAGTGCGTGGACACGGACGGCGACGGCGTGGGTGACAACGGCGACCGCTTCCCCAACGACGCCACGGAGTCTTCGGACCTTGACGGCGACGGCGTGGGCGACAACCGAGATTTCCTGCCGCTCGACCGAACCCAAAGCGCGGACAGCGATGGGGACGGCTGCGGTGACAACATCGACGGAACGAACGGCGACGCCTTCCCATCCGACGCGACCGAGTGCACCGATGCGGACAACGACGGTGTGGGCGACAACAGCGACGCGTTCCCCAACGACCCGTTGGAGCACTCCGACAGGGACGGTGACGGGTACGGTGACCGCAGCGACGCCTTCCCAGACGACGCATCGGAATGGTTGGACAGCGACGGCGACGGCTACGGCGACCAGATTGACGCCTTCCCCAACGATCCTCGGGAATGGTTGGACAGCGACGGTGACGGCGTCGGCGACCAGAGCGACGCCTTCCCCGACGACCCAACAAAGTGGGATCTTGGATTCGCTGGCAGTTTCATGATGTGGCTCCTCGTCGCTCTTGCGTTGTTGCTGATGCTGGCCTACGCCAACCGTGAACAGGAACAATCCTGAGCCCATGGTGGCAGGTCATCCTTCAAAGGAGGCGGGCACGACCGCTCGCCATGCGCACCGCGCTTGCCCTTGTGACGATGCTTTGCCTGTTGACCCTCGCCCCCGCTGCCCTGGCGGAAGACGACGTTCAACCGACCGCCGTGGTGACCCCCGAAGCCGCCTGCGACCACGTGGTTCGCATCGCACCTTCGGGGATCAAGTTCAGCCCCGCCTCCCTTGAAGTGGCAGACGGCGACACCGTCTGCTGGCAATGGACGAACGAGTCCATGGCCCACAACGTGGTGGAGACCACCGAAGAAGGCGGCACCACCCCTGCTGAGGGTGGCATCGACAGCGGTGAGGCCAACTCCACGATGGACTTCCGCGTGACCTTCACCGGCGACCAGACCTTCACCTACGTCTGCGAGCCCCACGCCTCCTCCGGCATGGTCGCCACCGTGACCGTCGGTGAGGGCGACGCCGTCGACGAACCGGAAGCAA
>Ga0181573_10004935_pt1 | contig 11202 bp, 10 predicted proteins | sample 101ome_25_FD_148643 | JGI IMG/M metagenome (GOLD analysis project Ga0181573, IMG submission 148643) | Coastal salt marsh microbial communities from the Groves Creek Marsh, Skidaway Island, Georgia - 101409BT metaG (spades assembly) | ecosystem: Environmental > Aquatic > Marine > Intertidal zone...
GCCTTGCCGCGCGCCGTGCGCGGGCCGGTGGATCGCTGCGCGTTGGCCCGGTTGGCCGCGGCTTGGGCATCGGAAATCAGCATGACAAGGGCACTCCTTATGTGAGGTAAAGGTCCCTTGGCAGATTGGCGTTAGGGGGTGCGCGCGCCCGTCACGTTCTCAGTCCCCGTGGTCACGTTTGGCGGTCCCCTGGCGCCCTTCGTGACGCGCCGCAGAGCGGCGCTCCTCAGGATGACAGGTTTTTGTAATCGCTCGTCTAGACCTTCGGTGACGCGGTGTTGGCCGACCGGCGACGCGCGAGGCCCTTGAGGCGCGCGATGTCGCCGGCCATGAAGGCGTCCTTCTTGGCGCGGCTCCAGCGTTTGAGCCTGCGTTCGAGAAAAAACGCGTCGACGTAGGTTTCGTAATAGGCCGACCACAGGAGTGCGACCGGGCGCCGGCGACGGGTGTAGTCGCTGCCGATCCCCTCGTTGTGCGCGCCGACGCGTTCTTCAACGGCGCGCGAGGTGCTGCCGACGTAATAGCTGTTGTCGCGGCATCGCAGGATGTAGACCCAGGCGCCCATGACATTGGATATGGCGGGACGAGGATCGGTTTTCCGTACGCCTGTGCCGTGCCCGTACCCTGGGTGTCATCCTGAGCCGGGCGGGGGCCGCGTCAGCGGACGCCGTCCGTGACGAAGAGCCTGCGGCGCGCCGGTAGGCGCGCTGTCTTCATGTTTGACGTGACGCGCTATCGCGCGAGGCAGCCCCTTCGACACGCGGACCTCGGGCCGTTGGCCCGATGCCCACGGCTCAGGATGACAGGGTGGGGTGATGTGGAGTTGGGGCGCTCCCTAATGCGCCTCGTCCCAGTTTTGGCCGGTGCCGGCCTCCACCACCAACGGCACGGTGAGGTTCACCGCGAGGGCCGCGTTTTCCATCACGTCTTTGACCAACGCCGTGGTGTCGTCCGCTTCTTTTTTGGGGACTTCGAAGACCAGTTCGTCGTGGACTTGGAGGAGCATTTTGGCGCCCAGGCCGGCGTCGGCCAGCGCGGGCGGGAGGACGATCATGGCGCGCTTGATGATGTCGGCGGCCGCACCCTGTAAAGGGGCGTTGATGGCTTGGCGTTCGGCGAAGGCGCGGTGCGCGCCGTTTTTGTCTTTGATGGCCGGGAGGTGAATGCGGCGGCCGAACAGGGTTTTGACGTAGCCATGATGACGGCAGAAGTCTTTTTGTTCCTCCATGTAATCGCGAATGCCGGGGAAGCGGTCGAAATAGGCTGATATGTAGTCGCGCGCTTCGGCTTGCGGGATTTTGAGTTGGCGCGCGAGGCCGAACGCCGAGATGCCGTAGATGATGCCGAAGTTGATCGCCTTGGCGCGGCGGCGCACGGACGCATCCATGCCTTCGACCGGGACGTCGAAGACCTCGGAAGCGGTCATCGCGTGGATGTCGATGCCGTCTTTGAAGGCTTTGTCGAGTTGCGGGATGTCGGCCATGTGGGCGAGCAGGCGCAATTCGATCTGCGAATAGTCGGCCGAGAGCAGCACGTGGCCCTTGGCGGGCACGAAGGCCTGGCGGATCTTGCGGCCTTCTTCGGTGCGGATCGGGATGTTCTGTAGGTTGGGATCGTTGGACGACAGCCGCCCTGTGTTGGCCACGGCCATGTCGTAGGTGGTGTGGATGCGGCCGGTGTTGGGGTTGATTTCGTTCGGCAATTTGTCGGTGTAAGTATTTTTGAGTTTGGAGAGCTGACGCCAATCCAAGACCTTGTCGGCGAGCTCCACGCCCTGGCCGCCCAAGAATTCCAGCACGTCGGCGCCGGTGCCCCAGGCGCCGCCCTTGCCCTTTTTGCCGCCCTCGAGGCCCATGTCGTCGAACAGGATCTCGCCCAGTTGTTTGGGCGAGCCCACGTTGAACTCGCGGCCCGCGAGCTTGTGAATTTCGGCCTCGAGGTTGCCGAGGCGGCCTTCGAAATCCTTCGACATGGCGCGCAAGGTTTTGGGATCGGCGATGATGCCGGTGCGCTCCATATCGGCCAGCACCGGGATGAGCGGGCGATCGAGGGTTTCGTAAACCGCCACCACGTGCGTTTCGACCAGGCGCGGTTTGAGTTTGGCGTGCAGGCGCAGGGCGGTATCGGCCTCTTCGCCCGCGAACGCGGTGGCTTGGTCGAGCGCGACTTCGGCAAAGGTGACGGCGGACTTGCCGGTGCCGAGCAGGGTTTTGAGCTCGGTCACGGGGCGGTCCAAATATTCGGGCGCGATGCGCGCGAGGTCGTGGGTATGCAGCCCGCCTTCGAGCGCGTAGGACAGCACCATGGTGTCATCGACGGGCCCAAGCGCGATGCCGTAGCGGCCCAGGGTGAGGGCCGCGCGCTTGATGTCTTGGCCGATCTTGAGAACCGCACCGTTTTCCAACACGGGTTTGAGAAGGGCGAGGACCTCGTCGCGCGGTAGGCCGGGGCCTTCGGCGGCGGGACCGTCGAGCAAATCGCGTTGGCCGTCGCCGGTGTTGGCGAGCGGCACCCACGCGGCCTGGCCGGGATCGACGCATAGCCCGATGCCGACCAGGGGATCGCGCACCGGGTGCCCGGCCGCGGTGTGGGTGACGATGGCCAGCCACCCGCGCGCGGTGGCGAGGTCGACGATTTTTTGCAACGCAGCCGCGTCGGTGACGGCGACGGTTTGGGTTTGGTCGGGCACGGCGGCCGCGGCGGGGGGCGGCGCGGCTTCGCCGTCGACGCCGAACTTGACGCGCACGCGCTTGGCGATGGCGGTGAATTCCATGTCGTCGAGGAAGGCGAGCAAGGCCTCGACGTCGGGGGTTTTGAACGCGAAGTCGTCGAGCTCGTGATCGACGGCGCAGTCTTCGCGCAAGGTGACGAGATCGCGCGACAGGCGCGCTTGATCGGCGAATTCGATCAGGTTTTCGCGACGCTTGTTTTGTTTGATCTCGGGCGCGCGCTCCAACAGCGTGTCGAGATCGCCGTATTCGTTGATCAGCAGCGCGGCGGTCTTAACCCCGATGCCGGGCACGCCGGGGATGTTGTCGACCGAATCGCCCGCCAGCGATTGGACGTCGATGACGCGGTCCGGGCCGACGCCGAATTTTTCCTGCACCTCGTCGGGGCCGATGGCGCGCGACTTCATCGGATCGAACATGGTGATGTGGCCGCCGACGAGCTGCATGAGGTCTTTGTCGGAAGAGACGATCACCACTTCGTCGCCATGTTCGCGCGCCACGCGCACATAGGTGGCGATGATGTCGTCGGCCTCGAAGCCTTCTTCTTCGACGACGGGGACGTTGAAGGCGCGCGTGGCCTCGCGGATATAGGCGAATTGCGGGGCAAGATCGTCGGGCGTTTCGTCGCGGTTGGCTTTGTAGTCTTCGAAGATCTCGTTGCGAAAGGATTCTGAGCCCTTGTCGAAGATCACCGCGATATGCGTGCCGTCGCCCGAGACGAAGTGATCCTCGAGAAGCTTGTTCAGCATGTTGGCAAAGCCGACGACCGCGCCGACGGGCAACTTGTCACGCTTTCGCGTGAGCGGCGGCAGCGCGTGGTAGGCGCGGAAGATATAGCCCGAGCCGTCGATCAAATAGACGCGGCGGCGGGCGTTGGGTTTCGTTTTTTTTGTTTTGGGCATGGCGGACATCTTGCCACGCGGGCGCGGGGGCGGGCACCCAGGCGGGTGGGTTATCCACAAGTTTGCTGCTGTGTTTCGACGTTCTCGCGCGCCGGTTCAACATTCCAATGGAGAGTCGGTAAAAAACGCCTCCCCCTCGCCGAGGGGGAGGCGGCGCGATTGGTGCGCGCGTACAAGCCCTTCGGGACGCGGCCAAGGGGGCCGCTCCTCAGGATGACGTTCTAACGTAAGAGAGAGAAGTTGCGCCTAGGCGGCGGAGGCGGGGGGCGGGCCTTTGATGAAGCGCTTGTCGCAGTAGGGGCAGTCGATCCAGCCGTCTTTGGTGAGATTGAGATAGACCATGGGATGGCCCAGTTCGCCGCCGTCGCATCGGACGGTTTCGGTATCGACGTAGACCGTTTCCGGTGCGTCGGTTTGGGGGGTCGACATCGGTTTGGAGGCCCTCGTTACACGCGATCTGGTGACGCCCGCACGTCACGGAAGGAATGATAAGCGATTGCGCTTGGCGTGCAACTGGCGTGAGGCGCGGCGCGGCATTGAACCCAAGGGGCACGCTCCCGTAGGGTGGCCGCCTTGATGGTTGGGAAAGGTTGCGCCATGAGTTTGATCCGGCTTGATCGCACCGAGGGTGCCGCGGTGCTGACGCTGGACCGCGCGCCGGTGAACGCGATGAACCTTGCGTTGCTGGGCGATCTGGCCGCCGCCGCGGCCGAGGTGGCGGCCAACCCGCCGCCGCGCGGGCTGGTGGTGACCGGGGCGAACGGGGTGTTTTCGGCGGGCGCGGACATCAAAGAGGCGCCGGGTTACGACGCCGACCAATACGCGACCTTGCGCCGTCATGCCAACGACGGGTTCGGCGCGATCTTCGATTTGCCGGTGCCGACGGTGGCGGCGCTGCCGGGCCATGCCATCGGCGGCGGGCTGGTGCTGACGCTGGCCTGCGATCGGCGGCTGGCGGTGCCCGGCGATTATCAATTGGGCTTGCCCGAGGTGACGGTGGGGATCGCCTATCCCGATCATGCCTGGCGGATCGTCGATGCCGGGCTGGACGCGACGGTGAAGCGGCGCATGGTGCTGGACGGCAAGCCCGTCGATCCGCATGCCGCGCACGACCTGGGCATCGTCGACGCGTTGGTGCCGGCGGGCGATATTTTGGAGCGCGCGTTGGCGCTGGCGCACGAGCTTTCGCAAGCCGCCGGCTATGCGCTGGTGAAGGCGCAACTGCGCGGCAACACGCCCGCGTGAGGCCTAGCGTTGCACGGTTGACGACGGGCCGTCGCGCCCTTACGTGCTGTGAACGTACCGCCCCGCCGAGAGCCCGCCCATGAGCGACGACCGCCCGCCGATTTGGATCGGCCACGTCAGTATGAAGACCGCCAAGTTCGAGGAATCGCTGGCCTTCATGACGGACCTCGGCATGCGCCAGGTAGCCAAGTTTGACGCGTTGGCCGTGCTGGAACTGCGCGGCGGCACCCATTTGGTGTTGCAGGCCGACGACGGCGGCGCCGATCAACAAGCAAGTTTCGATCTCATGGTCGATGATCTGGACGCCCAACACGCCGCATTGACGAAAGCCGGATTCGAACCGAGCGCGATCAGCCGCGGCAAGGTCCACGCGACGTTCGAGGTGCGCGAACCCGCCGGCAACACCATCAAGTTTTTCGACAGCCACGCCGTCGGCCCGGTCTAGCCCCGCGGCCGCGCCTTCCCGAAAAAGAAAGTACCCCGCCCGTGATGCCCAACGACCAAGGTCCGATTTATCTCGAAACGATCATGGGGCGTTTTCCCGTGGAGCCGTGGAACACGGTGAGCAACTTTTTGTTCCTGGCGATCATTGTCTATTGGGTTTGGCGGCTGAAGGACGATGTGGGCACGCATCGTTTCATCGCCGGCGCGATGCCGGTGCTGGTCATCGGCTGGATCGGCGGCACGGTCTATCACGCGACGCGGTCGCACGATGTGTGGCTGTTTATGGACTTCGTGCCGATCGCGCTGTTGGTGATGGCAGTCTCGATGTTCTTTTGGCGCCGCCAGGGCGTGCGTTGGTGGTGGGTGCCGTTGCTGGTGTTCGGGCCCTTCGCATTGGTGATGACCGGGATGAGCATTCTGGAGATGCCGCGCGCGATGCGGCCCGTGGCGGGCTATCCGACGCTGGCGATCTCGATCCTGCTGCCGGTGATTTGGAACCTGGTGCGCGAACGTTGGGCCGACTGGGGCCTGGTGGTGGGCGCGCTGGCGGTGTTCGTGGGCGCGGTGAGCTTTCGCAGTATCGACGGGCGGCTGTTGGTCGAGACCTTGCCGATGGGCACGCATTGGCTATGGCACAGCTTTGGCGCGGCATCGGTGCATTTGCTGATCGTCTATATCTGGCGCAGCGATTTGCGGATGCGCGGGCGGTTGCCGGCAGGCGGCGAACCGGTGCGCGCGGCGGCCGCCTAAGCCTTTTCCGCCGCGTCTTGGAGCGCGGCGAGTTTGTCGGGGTTGCGCACGATATAAAGCCCGGTGATCGCGCCCGCGGCGTTGAGATCGACCGACATGGTTTGTTCGAGCGTGCCGTCGACGAACACCATCAGGCCCGGGACATCGTTGATCGGGGCGACGCGCGCGGTCAACGCGTGATGGGCGGGGAACTTGCGCAGCATGCCGCCCAGGACCTCGGCAATCCTGCGGCCGCCGACAAGGGGATCGCGCACCGCCGGCACCTTGCCGCCACCATCGGAAATCATCACCGCATCCTCGGCCAAGAGCTGCATGAGCGGCGCGACGTCGCCCGATTGCCGCGTGGTATCGAAGGCGGTGCGCAACGCCTCGACCTGAGCCGTCGTGGGGTTGAAGCGGCGTTCGCCTTCGCGCAAGGCTTTGCGCGCGCGCGAGGCCAGTTGGCGGCAGGCTTGCGGGGTGCGCTCCAACGTTTCGGCAATCTCCTCGAAGGTGAAATCGAACAAGTCGTGCAGGAACAAGGCCGCGCGCTCGGCAGGCGAAAGGCGTTCGAGCGCGCGCATGATGGCGAACGACAGATCGAGGCCGTGGTCGTCGGGCGCGGCGGCGCCGGCCATCGGTTCGGGCAGCCACGCGCCGACGTAGTTTTCGTGGCGATGTTGGGCGGACTTCAATCGGTCGAGCGCGAGGTTGGTGACGATGCGCGCGAGCGGGCGTTCGACCGGGCCGTGCATCGCTATGCCGGCATGGCGCAGCCAGGCCTCTTGCACGATGTCTTCGGCCTCGGCGACCGAGCCCATGAAGCGGTAGGCCAGGCGCAACAGACGCGGCCGCGCGGCGACGAAGGCCGCGAGTTGGGCGGGCGTCCCTGCGTCGTCCGGTTCAGGCATGCTGGGGGAAGGCCGTATCGAAGCGGCGGATGTGTTCGGTTACCGGCATGCAGGCCTGCGCGTAGCCCATGCCGCGCTTGAAGACGGGAAAATACGCGGCACCCGCGATCGCCGCGGACAACCCGGCTTGTCCCCGGACGCCCCAGCGGGCGCGCACCTGTTCTGCCAATTCATCGAGGCAATGATCGCCATCGAGCACGGCTTGGGCAAACGAGATCGCGAGGCCGACCCCGCTGGGGCTGTCTTCGGGCACGCTTTCCAACACGATGGCGCGCACCATGTCGTGCGCAACGCCCGCGTCCTCGGCCATTTTCATCCCCAGTTCGAGGCACGCGCCGCAATCGGCACGATGTAGCGCGACCAACAGGGCCGCGGCATAGACCTCGGCCGGCAGCCCGAAGCGGTGTGCACCCAGGCCTTGCGCCATTTGGAGGCGCAACACGCCGAGGGGGTCGTGCTCGGCCACCACCATGAGGTGCCCGACCTCGGCATCGTAGCGCCGGGCAAAGCGGGCGAGCGCGCGTTTGACGAGATATTTCAGCATCGGTGCGTCCTTTCGATCGACCGGCCGCCGCCCCGCACCGGGGCGGGGTGACGCCGGCGGCACGGTGCCTGCCGTTGCCCCCTATACGAGGCAGCGGGCCGATGTGTGACGGGCCGGGGCGATTATTTTGCGCAGGCTTGGCGCGCGCGCGGCGAATCCAGTATGGTCGCCCCCACGCACCCGTAGCTCAGCTGGATAGAGCGCTGCCCTCCGAAGGCAGAGGTCACACGTTCGAATCGTGTCGGGTGCGCCATAAAATCAAGCACTTAGCAACCCCTTTCAGGGCGCGTACGGAATGGGTACGGAAAAAGCCGGTCGGCGCTTGGGCCCGGATTCTGACGACCATCCCAGAGTGCCGCGCCAATCCCTCCTAGACCAAGGGCGCCTCAAGGGCCATTTCAGACTCATGGGACTCCCGTAAGAGATTTTACCTAGGAGGGTAGGCGAGGCCCGCGAAACGAATCAGCGGCGCCGTTTGAGTCCTTATTTTCGATTTTTACAAAGCCACAGATTAGTCGTGTGAATTGGTGCAGCACTGGCCCCAAATTGGCCGGTGCCTGCACCTCTGGAGCGTTGGAGAGACAATCCCGGAAAATGAAGGGTTGGGAAGTGAAGAGGACGAAGAAATGGCTAGGCTCGAGGAAGAGTCCAGCCTGACACACCTGCCTAGCCATCATCGTCCAGCGATGTTTTGCCCGCCCATTCGATTTCGCAGTCGAACCATCCCAGCCGCCTAGGAACGGGATTCTTAAATGTACGGGCCCAGCGAATGTCGTCTGACCACCAGCGGTTGGCGACACGGCCGTAGATGGACAAGTCACTGCGCATCGGGGTGGTCGCTGAGCAAGCGAGGCAACGCATAAGGCACGTCAGCGCGATACCGTGCAAAACGGTCACCGTAGCGCCGAGCAAAGCGGCGTTCCTTCAGGCGCGGAGCGAGCAGGCAGTAAGTGGTGAAGCAAATGGCTAACGCCAACTGGTCCGGCGTCCAGATTGGCACCGTCCACAACGTCAGCGCAAATGCCACATAGATTGGCTGGCGTATCAGGCGAAACAACCCTTGTGTCGGCATATCAGGAAACACAGGCCGAATGCGCGCCATCAGCGAAATCCACCCCAGCGCCCCCGACTGAACCTCGGCACCAGCGTCAAAGCTGGCTTTCAGCAGGATCAGCCAGCTTGCTGCATAGGCGCCCGTTACGACCCAGAACACTGAGCCCTCGGCTTGCCACCAGACGATGCCCGACGGCGTCCACAGCGTAAACAGCGAAAGAAGCTGGGTTGATGCTATGATGGCATAGGTGGTGGTGGCCAGCGTCTGGCCATGAGGGCCTGGGATCAGACGGGCCAGAAACCGTCCTCCGGGGCCAGCCAACAGCAGCGAATGCGCCAGCGGAAATTGTGCGATAAGCGCGGCATTGGCCAGCGCCGCCATGGGCCATGACACGGTGCCAAGGCTCTTGCTCAGGCCAAAAAACATCATCACAATCATCGCCAGCACCCCCGCCGCGAATGTCGCATGGCACAGCACACCAATGCACAGCGCAAGAGCGATCCGCCCCGCCCCTTTCGGGGGGCGCATGGCGGCGCGGATCAGTGTGATCAGCCGCGCGATACGGGGATCGTCCAACAGAGTCACGCGCGGGCTAGAATGTCGTGGGCGATGGCGGTGCCGCTTTGCCATGCAGCCTCTACCCTGGGGCCAATGCACCAGTCGCCACCCAGATGCAGCGTGCCGTCCGCGTTGGTCAGGAACGGCTGATCAAGCGCCTGCGTCACGCGGGCATAGCGCCAGCGGTGAGCCGCGGCATGTGTCACACGGTCTGCTGTAACCCCCAACCGGTCACAGAGCAAAGGCAGCATGGCATTGGCTATTACGGGCGCAACTTGTTCCAGATGCGTTTCGGAAAAATCTTGGCCCGCCTGCGCGACCCACAGGGCGGTGCCTTGCGGGCGGTCGAGCTTGCTGTTGTCCAGCGCGATCCACGCCAGCGGATCGTCCCGATCCTGGCGGCTGGTAAAAGGCACAGGGGCGGCCACGGCAGCCATCAGCGTCAGGCAAGGCGCCAGTCGCACAGGGGCCAAGGCAGCGACCAGCGGGTGCTCCGCGCCCAGCAAGCCCGCCACTTGCGGTGCGGGCACGGTCATGACCACGCGGCGGGTTCGCACGACGCTGTCACCCAGATGCAATGCCCAGCCATCGCCTATTTGTGTGATGCCCGTGACTTGTGCGCCTTGACGGATATCCAACCCGACCCCCAGCGCCTTGGCCAAGGCTGACATGCCGGGCCGTCCCACGTAGCGTGGGCGGCCGCTGTCATCTGGCCAATCAGCCAGTGCCCCTGCGGTTTGCAGTTCCGACAGGATGACGCCAAAACTGGGGTTTTGCGCCGTGACATATTGCGCACCATGGTCGAATTGCATGGCACCCACCCTTCTTGTCGCCACGCGACCGCCAATGCCGCGACCTTTGTCCAGCACCACTGGGGCAAGACCTGCCTCAGCCAAGGTCCGGGCACAGGCCAGACCTGCAATGCCAGAGCCGATGATGACGACGGGGATCATGCCAGATCCGCCTTTTCAAGGATGCGTGGGATGTTCTGCTTGACCTTAAAGAACCCTGCAGTGGCATGGGGCCAGATCGCCGTATCCCAATCGCGCTGCCATTCGCACAGGGTTATGCCTTGCTTGACCAAAGCCGGGGTGGCCTCATCCAGCCAGTCTCGCAACGGACCGCGCGTGACAAATGGTGTAACGATCTGTGCTGCGCCCGCATCCGTCGCCCATCGTGCCAAACCTGCAGGGTCGTTAGCCTGCATCGCCACTGGCGCAACACCAGCGCGCGCGGCGGCATCCGCCAGTGCACCACCCTCAAACCGAAGCACAAGATCAGATACCGGCAAAGGGGATCGCAGATGACCCGCAACAAGCGTAGCCGCCGTTCGGATATCCAATGCAGCCAAGTCGAAATCCTCGACCCTGCAATCCTCGTCCGTGATCAGCAGAGCCGTTGGGCGGCCGGGGTGCGGTGCCACAACCGAACGCAGCGGCAAAACGGAAGGCAGGCCGTCAGGTTCGGTTGCCTCCAGCCCTTGGGTAACCTCGGCCAGTTCATTGCGGCGCGGGGTGAACCGCCCGGCTGTGAAGGTCGCGATATTCTGCGCGTCGGCCGGATAGGGCTTGCCGCGCGTATGCAGCCCCGCCACCCAGCGCCAACCCAGCGTGTTCGAAGCGGCATCCCCATCAAGCAGATGGCGGAAAAAGAAATCCGCCCCCAGCCGCCACGGCAGCCCCAGCGTAAAGATCCAGATCGAGGCGAACCACATCCGCGCGTGATTGTGGAGATAGCCGGTATCCACCAGTTCGGTGGCCCAAGCATCGAAGCACTCCAGACCCGTTTGCCCGGCCATAGCGCGATCCACATCGCGGCGCAGGCGGCGGTCACGCTCGAGGGTGGCCAGATCAGCGTCCAGTCCGTTGCGATAGCTGTCCCAGACTTGCGGGCGGCGTTCCTGCCAGCCCTTGAAATAGCCGCGCCATATCACCTCTTGCACGAACTTTTCCGCATCTTCCGGCCCATGGGCGGACAGCGCCGCTGAAACCGCATCCGCTTCAAGCACCAACCTGCGCCTGATATAGGGTGATAGCATCGACACTGCCTTGCGTACGCCAGGGCCGTGGTCCGTATTCCTGCCATT
>Ga0181573_10004936_pt1 | contig 11201 bp, 8 predicted proteins | sample 101ome_25_FD_148643 | JGI IMG/M metagenome (GOLD analysis project Ga0181573, IMG submission 148643) | Coastal salt marsh microbial communities from the Groves Creek Marsh, Skidaway Island, Georgia - 101409BT metaG (spades assembly) | ecosystem: Environmental > Aquatic > Marine > Intertidal zone...
TATCGATCGACGGCCGACGCCTGGCGCTCGCGACGCCCGCGGCGGGGTTACCGGTTTGAAACTCGTCGAACAGGAAGAGGTCGCCCTCGGTGTAGTAATGCGTCGCGATGGGGGGCGCGGGCTTTGACTTGAGCTCGCTTTCGTTTTCCCGCAGAAACTCGTCGTACGTGTGGTACGCGTGCTCCTCCACCTGTTCGCTCAGGTTGTACGCCATGCGGGGCGACACCAGGTACATGGCGCACGCGATGAAGTAATAAAAGACGGCCATGTGCTGCGCGAAGAAGCGGTCGGTGAAGCGCTCGTCGCCGCCCATGCTCTCCATGATGAGCAGGTGGTGAAACTCGTTCATCGTCTGCGCGAAGTGCACCTTCAGGTAGTCCGCCCTGCGCCAGAATCCGAGCGTCTCGTACAGGTGAAGCACGGAGAGGAAGGAGAAGTACGGGACCCTGGCGACCGTCTCGAGCGCGTAAAATCGCGCGTAGCTCCGTCCCTCGTAGAGCTTGTCGATGACGAGCACCGCGGACCAGATGATGGCGGAGTTGACCGCGCGCTCGGCTCGCGGAATCAGCGACTGATCGTGGATGTCGCCGGGGTACTCGGCCTCGTCGTAATCGTGCAGGCTCGGGAGTTGCGCCGCAGTCTCGTCCTCCTCCCTCTCGCTCCCGGGCGCGGGCGGAGGGTCGGAGATGGCGCGCGCGGTGACGACGCGCGCCCGGCGGTCGGCGGACACCGGGCCACGGCGGAGGCGCGCGGTTGTGATTCGAGGATCACGGGTCGTTCGCGAGCGGCGGGCGGGAGCGACGGACGCCGCGGGGGCCCGGACGGCCATGAAGAACGACGCCGACGTCATCTCTCAGGAGATATTTGTCACGTTTGACACACGTGCGCTGCTTTCTTCTCCGCTCTTCCTCGCTCGCCGCCTCGCCGTGGAAGACTGAAGCGCGAGTATCGCGCGTCCTGCTCTCGTCGAGGGGAGATCCGCGCTCTCGATGAAAGCGGAGAGGTCTTGCGGGGGTGTGCTGGGGCTGCGACGGTTCGTTCGGCGCAACGATAAAATAAAGTGCCGCGCGCTTTTCGCGTGAAACCGGATGCTCGCCGCGCGCCAACCTGGCTTCGGCACCCTTCTTCCTTCGTCGGGTCAAATCTCCGCCCCCGAAATAGATCACGGACTCGCGTTGACGCGCGGGCGGAGGCTTGAGCGCGCGCGAGAGTCGACGCACGCGAGGCACCATGGTGCTCATCCACTGCAAGTACAAGGGCGAGGAGCAGCAGTTCCTCTACGAGACCACCGTCGAGATCGGCGTCAAGGATCTGATCAAGGAGCTCGTCGAGGTGCACAACCTCCGCCTGAGGATCCAGCGACTCAAGTCCGAGGGCGACGACCTCGCGACCCACGGCCCGTGCAAGCCCCTCGACAAGCAAGGCCTCGACGAGGACATCCAGGCGGAGGCGGACGGCGTCGAGCTCCCGCCGCGCGGTCCCACGTACTGCAAGGACCCCATCGGCAAGCGCACGGGCGAGGCGCCCGTCCCGCAGGCGCAGGCCACCCTGCGCAAGGCCCTGGACGACGCCGCGGCCGCGGCGTCCAAGAAGCAGGTGGAGGCGAAGCATCCGCTCACGAAGAGGGAACTCGTGGAGCACATCGACCTCATCCGCGGCGCCGTCATGATCGCCTACCCGATGGGCCTTCCCGAGTACGACCCGGTGCGCATAGACATCGAGGAGGACGAGAAGCCCTCGGAGACGCCGATCGGCATCGACATCCTCGACGAAACCGCGCAGCTCTGGTGGGCGGGGAAGCAGATGCTTCCCGGGAACAAGCTCAGCGTTCACGTGGGCAGGAACGAGAAGACGAAGGTGGTCGCGAAGCTGACGAAGAAGGGCGCGGGCGCGCCCCAGCGCGAGAACCCGATCACCCCGGAGGAGCACAAAGCCATGCTCGCGTACTACCACAAGAGGCAGGAGGAGATGAAGCACCTCGAGCAGAACGACGAGGACGACTACACCAACAGCGCGTGGGCCAACTCGCGCGCGCTGAAGAACCACTTCTCCGGGGTGGGAGGGGGCCGGGGCGTGGCCTACAGGGGATTGGGCGGTCGCTCGTCGGGGTTCAACGGCGGCCAGACGTTCTAACCCTTAGCCAACTCTTATTAGCCGCCGTCGTCTCATGAGTAGTAAGATTAAGATAACGAGGTACCTTCGTGACCTCAGCTGTTGACGCCGTCGGAGCCGTCGAAGAGCTGCCTGTTCCACTCCAGCACCCACTTACCCAGCGAGTAGTACACCGCGCCGTGACGCACCACGTACAGCGCGCCCATCGCCGCCGCCGCGCCGATCGCGCCCGCGTCCGCCGCCGCCGCCGCGTCGGTGATTGTCGCCGCCCAATCCGTCCCGTCTATAAAAAGCAACAACGGAAGCGCCAACCACCGCACCGCGTTGTTCGCCCCCGGCGGCTCCACCCTCCACACCGCCCTCCACCGCTGCGTGCTCGGCTCCAGACCGAGCCCCTCCGTCAGCCTGCGCGTCAGGCCCGGCATGTGCAGACCGCCGTACAGGAGGGTCACCCTCGACACCCCCGGAGCGTTTAGCGCCACGGCGAGGCACTCCGTCGCCACGTCGTTGCGGCGCTCGACCAGCACGGGCACGTCCGCGCCCCCGCCCACCGCGCCCTTGGCCTGCGCGCTGACGATCATCTGCGCGAACGCCAAACGTCTCGCGGCGATGATGTTCCCGCCCGCCAACGAGTCCAGCAACGCGCCGAGCACGGGCGCGGGCCTTCCTCCGCCCCAGACCCAGTCGAGTAAGAGCAGGTGCGCCTCGGGGCACGGCACGAGCCAGCAGACCGCGCGCGTCGCCTGCCGCAGCGGGCCGCCGCCCGCGCGCCCCTTCGCGGTGACCACCAGCGCCTCGAGCGCGGGCGACGCCGGGACGGACGACGGGCCGGGGGCGGACCCGTCGCCCGTTCCTGGTGACGCCTCGCCCGCCTCCGCCTGCAGACGCGCCAGCTCCTGCTTGGGCATGTCCGCGACGTACCAGTTGTCCCCGCACAGGTCCAGCGCGTCCAGCTGCGGCACGAGAAAGTGCGTGTCCGCCAGTCGCCGGGCGTCCGGCGTGGGCGCCAGCGCGACGGCGAGTTGCGGCAGGAACGGGTCCCGGCGATTGCGATCGTCGTCGTCCTCATCTTCGTCGTCGTCTCGCGCGCCTCGTCGTGTCGACTCGGGTGCCCTCCCCTCGCGCAGGTTCTCCTCCCCCGTGATGAGCTCGAAGAGCACGGCGTCGTAGTCCGCGTCGCATTCCTCCTGAAGGCCCTGGTAATACGTCGGATCCCCCACGTGCACGGTCGCCGCGAGCGCAACCTCCTGCGCCGGCGCGACGCACTCGCCCGTGGTCGGATCGAAGCGCGCGTTTCGTCGAAACACCGCGGTGGCGCTCTGCAGCTCCCACGCGCCGTCGCCGAGCTCCACGAGGCGGAGGTACTCCTTGATGGGCGCCGGTCTGGACGCGCGCGCCAGCCGCGGCGCGCCTCCCGCGAACGGGCCTCCCGGAGGCGCGGGCTTCCCGCGGTTCGTCGTCCTTCCCGACGCTCGCTCTCTCATCCTCCGCAGCCTTCGCTCCTCCGCCCACGAGATCTCCGGCTGCTCGTCGCGCGCCGCCTCCTCGGTCCACCGGTCCTCGTCGTCGACGACCGCGGTCGGCGAGGTGGGACGCGGATGGTGGCGCCGGCCGCACGTCGCGCGCCTCCCGGGCGCGGGCGCGCACCTTAACCCGACCGAGGCGCGCATCTTCGAGTGACGAAGATGTGCACAGCTGGCAAAACTCGGCCGTCTCGTCCTCCTCTCTCTCATAAATAGGGTTCGCGCGCCACCATGACCGCGGGCGGGGTCGACGACGCGGAGGTCGCGGCGGCGCATCGCGAGTCCATCGAGGCCGAGAAGGCGGTGGTGGATGCCCTCCGCAAGGACGGCACGTTCGAGCGCGTGCGCAAGGCGCTCATCGCGCGGTGCGTCGCCGACGGCGGGGTCCGCGCCAAGGTGGCCGAGTCGGTGGACGCGAGCGAGACGCTGCGACAGCGCGGCGCCGCGGGAGCCAAGTTCGACGAGCTGGTGGATCGCCTGCGGGAGGAGGTGGAGAAGGACGTGATGGGCGCGTTCGCGGACAAGGCGTGGGAGCTGATGACGGACGAGCGCGGGGAGGTCGGGGCCATGATCGCCGAGGCGGTCGAGAAGAGACTCGGCGGGCGATGACGATGACGACTATAACACATCTCGGGCCCTCCCCTTGTAACAACATCGCATCACGACGTACGACGTCTCTCTCATCGCGCGCGCAATCTCTCGGTGACGACGCCGTCGCCGCCGTCACCCCCGTGCGCCCCCCCATCCATCACCGCGATCGCGTCCCCGAGCGCCCACGCCGCCTCCACCGCCTTTCCCCGGTACGCAATCTTATCGACCAGAGTCACCGTCTCGTCCTCGCCGACGCCGAACCCGCGCGTCAGCAGCGCGTACACGTACGCCACGTCCGCGCACAGCCATGGCCGATGTTCCTCGTCGACGGACGGGTACTTCGCGCCCAACTGGTCCACGCGAGTTTCGCAAACCTTCGTCCCGGCCGTCGCTAATTTACGAGGCGTGGTGGTCGTGGGCGTCGCGTCGTCGGGCGGACGGTCCGCGGCGCCGCACTGCACCGCGCGCTCGGCGACGTACGACATGGCGTAAAACTCGGTCACCCCGGTCGCGTACGGCGCCCGCCACGCGCCGCCGAAGGAGCACGGCGCGCGTTCGCATCCCTTCTCCGATGGACCAATCGCGTCCGTCGCGGATTTAACGCAACCCTCGAACGACGCGCCGGTCGTTAACGGCGTCACCGAGTACGACATCGTCGGGTCGTCCAGGCCGTAGCAGTCGCGGTCGCACGAGTGACCGGCGTGCCCGGCGTGGACGCACGCGTGCGGCGTCCGCGTCGACGGCGGCTTTCCCGCGGTACCTTTCAGAGAGCCGTCTCCGTCGCCCCCGTCTCCGCCCGACGGCTCGCCGCCCGGGTTGCCGACACCCGCGAGCATCCTGTGCCGCGCGGCCACGAGCCCGTACCCGTTGAACGAGTGCACGTACGCCGACAGCCGGCCCGCGCCGCGCGTGACCGGAACCGTCCTGACGTACCCGGCGGGCGCGGTGGACGCGACGTCCGCGTCCACCGCGTACGACAGCTGCGCGCTGCCGCCGCCGAGGTCCGCCAGCGCCACCGTGTTCTGATTTTGATTTTGACTCCGGCCGCCGCCGGGGCCGCCGACGCGTCCCAGCAGGTAGTTCACCGCGACCCAGCCGTACAGTCCCTCGTCGTCGCCGCTGAGGATGGAGACGCCGCGCGATGGATCGACGTCGAAGCCGGTTCGTGCGAGCTTCGATCGCACCGCGTCCATGATCGCATCGGCGGCGGCGGGTCCCTCCGGCAGGAGTCTCAGCCCCGCGGTGGCCCTCAGCGTCAGCGGCGTGCGTTTCCTCGCACGCGCCGGCACCGTCGCCAACGCCGTCGCGACGAGCGGGTCGAGCAGCGCCGCGGCGGCGCGCGGGTCGTCGGCGCGCTCCTTGAGCCCGGGTTTGGCGGCGTGGAACACCTCCTGCACGAGCCTCGGGCCGTCGCCGGTGGGCTCGAACTCGAAGACGTGGACGCGGTTGCCCGTGCTCCCGGCGTCGAACACCACCACGTGTCGCGCCTCGGCGTTCCCGCCGCCGATGGAGCCGAACATCCCGAAGCACACGAGCACGGTCACCACCAACGCCGCCGCGAGGAGCGCCACCGACCTCGATCCCTTACCGTCGTGGTGGGAAAAATGGTAGCCCCACGACGACGACGACGACGAGAGGATGAGGTCGCGCAGCCTTCCCACGCCGCCGCCTCCGCGCGAGGACGGCACGGCGCCTATGCGATCGAACGAGCCCATGCGCTTGGGGTCGATGGATATCGTCGGCTTGCGCCGAGGGATGAACCCGTTGGACATCGCGGCCGTCCCCGCGATCTGATGACCAGCGACGCTCGCCGACACCCTCCTCTCGACCGGTCCGTGCGCGCGGTCCCGCCAGACGGGATTCGCAAAACGAGAGGCTGACGTCGTTCCATCCACTGTCCGACGCGCGAGGCGCCGCGGAGGCGCTTCGAACATGGCGCGCGTCGCATCCGTCGCATCCGTCGCGGGGGCGCGCGCTGGAACGCGAAATCGCGCGAGCGGCGGCGCCCGCGGGAAGACGCGCGCGATCGCGACGCCCGGCCCGTTCGGGACCCGCGCGCGTCGCCGTCGTCGTCCCGAGATTGGGCACCTTCATCAGACGCGGTCGGCACCCGGGTCGTCGGTCGCGTGCGCTGGAACCGGCGCGGGCGCGCGCGACGGGGACGACGCGCCGGTTCCGGAGCTCGCGCGCCTCGCGAAACTCCTCCGCGTCAACGCCGGCGTCGAGCTCGCGGGCGCCGTCGCGGTCGCCGCCAACCCCGCGGCCGTCTTTCCCGGCATTGCCGGCTCGGGGGTCGAGTGCTCGCGGTGGTACGCGCTCGCGCTCGGAAGCGTCGCGCTCGCGTCCTACCTGGCGTCCAAGCTGGACGTCACGAACGCGCGCGCCGCGACCGCGACGGCGACGCCCGTCGTGGGGGCGATGCTGACGTACCACGCGGGGATATTCGCGTTCCAGGTGAACGCGATCGTCGCGGGAGCGTGGACGACGGCGATGGCGGGGGCGGCGCTCGCGCACGGGTGCTTAGCGGCGTCGTTCGCGCTCGCCGCGGCGTTCTGCGCGAGAGAGCGGTGATACACTCGCGGCCCGTGCTTAAGGTTTATGGTTTAGCGTTTCGGGTTTAGGGTTCGCCGCGACGCGCCGCGAGTGTACAACCGAGTGTAAGACCCCTCGTCGGCGAGTCGAGAGTTTGATGTACCTTCGTAACAGTCTAGCTAGTCTAGCGTCGACACTCAGCTACGGAATGAATGAACCCTCACCCGCTCGCGAGGCGTTCAGATTTGCTCGTACTCGTGCGCGTCTAATTCGTCGTCGACGGTCGCCGGGTCCAGCTCTCGCGTCAACGCCGGAGACGCGAAGAACAGCGCCGCGCTCACCGCCGCCGCCGTCGACGCGACGATGAAAAAAAACGTCGGCGCCGCGGTGACCGCGTACAAGCTGCCGAGCTCGCCGCTGAGGTAGTTGCCGGCGAAGGAGGACAAAAACCACGCACCCACCGAGACACCCGTCAGCTCGACGGGCGCCGCCGCCGTGATGAAGCTCAACCCCACCGGCGACAGGTACAGCTCCCCCGTCGTCAGCACCGCGAGGTGGACGAAGAGCCAGACGAACGACATCTGGTTCTTCGTCGCCGTCGAACCCGCGGTGCCCGCGCCGCTCGCGGCGGCGGCGACCGCCAAGACGACGTACGACGCCGCGCACAAACCTGCGCCGATGGCCATCTTGGTGATCTGCGACGGCTCGTTCCCGTTCCGCCGCTGCCGCTCCCACGTCCTCGTGACCGCGGGCGTCAGCGCCAGGATCAGCACCGGGTTGATCGACTGGATAAACTCCGTGGGAGCGCCGGCGAGGTCGACCCACTGGTCCGCGAAGAGCGCGGTGGTGTTGCCCTGCTGCTCGTACGCGCACCAGAAGCCGGCGCTCAGCGCGCACACCGCGAGCATGGCGCCGAGCCTGCGCCGGTGCCTCCGAACGACTTTGACGAGGTCGAAGCGGTCCCTCCGAATTCTTCCAACGGGAACGGGGTCCGCGTCCCTTTGGGAGCGGGGTTCGCGCCCGGCGGGGATCGAACCCCCGCCCGCGGAACCCACCCCGCGCGACCCAACCGCTCCTCCATCCGCTCCCTCGAGCCTTTTCCTCGCCGCCGCTTCCCCCGCGTCGATCAGGCGCCCAAAAAACGCGTACGTCGCCAGGCACGCCGCCATCCCCACCGCCGCGCTCACGAACCCGGCCTCGTACCCATCCGCCCGGTGCAACATCCCCGCCGCCAATGGCGCCACCGCGGCGCCCAAGTTGATGCCGCAGTAGAAGAGCCCGAACGCCACGTCCCTGCGACTGTCGCCGCGATGGTACAATCGTCCGACTCGCGTGGACACGTTGGGCTTGAAGCACCCGTTGCCGAGGACGATGAGCGCGGCGCCCATCAGGAACGCTCGTCTGTGTGCGAGCAGCGCGTGTCCGACTCCCATCGTCGCCGCGCCGAGGACGATGAGCGGATGCGCGCCGAAGTGTCGATCGGCGAGGTAGCCCCCCAAGAGCGGGGTGAGGTACACGAGCGCCGTGTACAGGCCGTAGAGCCTGGACGCCAGCGCGAGCACCTGTCTGTCCCGCGTCTCGTCCGGGGCGTCGTCGTCCGGGGCGCCGTATGCTGACGCCAGGGTGCGCATGCCCCAGACGTCGCTCCACGCCCCCCTGGCGAGCAGCACGTCTCGCATGTACAGCACCAGCAGCGCCCGCATGGCGTAGTACGAGTATCGCTCCCACGTCTCCGTGGCGCACAGGACGAAGAGCCCGCTGGGGTGGCCGAACATCTGCCGGTCGCCGCCGCGGTCGCCGTCGCCGTCGCCCGCCTCGCGCGCCGCGGTGGACCCGTCGAACCCTCCGAGGCGCGACGACGATCTGTCGACGTCCTCGTCGCTGCTGAAATGTAACAGGACGCGCCCTTCGCCGGAAACGTGCCCGTCGTCCTCGCCGTCGCCTCCCTCGCGGCGCGCGGGGGCGGGCATGGAGCCGTACGTCGCGCCGCCGCGCGACGCCGGGGGTTTTGGCGCCAGGGCGGCGGCGTTCGCGGGCGTCGCCGGAGACGCGCGCGCGGCGAGGTGTGGGTGAAGGTCAGTGTGCGAAAAAACGTCACCGCCGGAGGGCGCGTGAAAATGTGAACTCCGGCGTGAAATTGTGAACGCCCAAGTGTTAGCTACCGTCTACCCGCGTCCGCCCTTCCCGCCCTTCCCGCCCTCCCCGGGACGCGACAACGACCAGCACGCCCCCGTCGCGGCCCCGCACCGCCGATGGAGGTGCTCCGTCGGCGCCCTGAGCGCCCCACCCGACTCGCCCCCTCGCGCGTATCCGCCCCATCCCCCGTGCCCTCCGAGCTTCCTCCCGAGCACCTTCACTGCCGCGTCGCACCGAGCCTGCCTCGGCCGCTCCCGCGACGGCCGGTACCCCCTCGGGCCCTTCATCAGCACGTCACACACGCCGTACTTGACGTCAGTCGACGTCGTGCGAAGCAGCTCTCGAAATCCACGCGGCCACGTGGACGGATCCCGAAACCGCCACGCGTGCGCCTTGGCCCACTCCGACTCGTCCGTCGCGATGGCGCGAAGCTTTCTCGCCACCGCGTCGACCGAGTCGAACTTTCGTAAGTCGACGATGGCGTCGCGGTCCGGGAGCAGGTCGTAGACGTCGTCCGTGCCAAAGTACAGCGGGACGGATCCCCGGCTCAGCGCCATCCAAACCTTCTCCGTGGCGTACCCCTCGCACGCCCCCGCGTTTTCAACCGCGAAATAGAACATGTAATCCGACATGGCGCTCTGGAAGGACGCGTGCGACGCCGGGTCCACGGCGCCGCGTTCGGGCAAACCATGTGGCGGGGGCGCGTTGCGCAGGCACTCGCCCATCGAGAAGACGGGAAACGCGTCCGCGATGGATCGAAGGATGGACGCGCGCGGTTCCACGCAATCGGTCGCCAGCCACGCAATCGCCGGCACTCGCGCCTCGCGGCGCTTACGAAACACGTCGAAATCGTCCGTCAACGACCGGAGGCTCGGTCCGAACGGCCACCACATCGCGCTCCGTCTCCGGTCGACGTAGGAGAGGTAGTCGAACTGCGACGTGAACGACGTGTCCCTGAGTTCGGCGCCGAAACCCCCCGCGGCTTCGTGCGCAAAGTACACGTACACCTGCGACGGGTGCGCCTTTTCCGGGAGCTCGATGCGGCCGCCGTTCGCGACGTTCCTGTGCGCGCCGCCCCATATGAAGTCGTGTTCGTTGAATATGACGACGTCGGCGGACGCGTGGCAATCATTCTGCTCGACGGCGCCGAAGCAGACGCCCGGGTGGAAGAGCTCGTCGATGCCCTTCGCGAAGGCGACGTCCCAGGACCCGGCTCCGTTGTCCAGGCACACCTTGAACTGGTTCTTCTTCTCATTCTTACTCTTCTCTGGGCGTCCGTGACCTGGGCGGTGGTCGTTCGTCGAAGGGATCCCCGCGCGTCGGGGGGGCAGGCCCGGGAGGTCGAAGTCCCTGCCCGCGTCGTCCGCGTTCGCCGCGCCCGACGAGGGCACCTCTCCCCTCGGTTTGTGCCACCAGTCGTCCGAGTTCACGTCGAAGCCGGGGTATATCGTCGGCAGGTACCGATGGTACACCGGGTCCGCGCGCATCGCCGCGGCCAGGCGGTCCTCCTCCGGGCGCCACGCGTCGTGTCGTTCGCGCCAACCACCCCGACGCGAGCGCCCGGCGCCGAGCGACGACGATTGGTCCGAGACTCCCGCGGCCCGATGCGATGCGGCCCGCCCGGTCAGCGCCAGCGCCGAGACCGCGACGGTCGCCACCGCGGTCCACACGCCGCGGCCGGATCGCGAGTGATTGTCCGACTCGCGCATCGCGTCGCGAGTCACCTGTCTGCCCGCCGCGCGTCGCCTCGCGGGCCGCGGCACGAAGTGGATGGAGACGATGCGACGGGGAAAAGAAACACCCGCCGGGACCGGCTGTGAAACGCACCACTCCAAATGGTGAAATACGGGAATACGCCGAGGGGTGAAATTTTAGTACGGAAACACGGTTGCACTCCGCGTCGTTATATGACGTTAAACGAGCCCGCGGAGCGCGTCCTAATATAATCCTAAGAAACACACTTGTCGCATCGTCCCCACCCATTAGTGAAAGCTAATACCCGGAGAGATATTCTCCGTATGGATTTACACCCGTAAATCCCCGGTAGTGTAGTGGTTATCACCGTCGGCTTTCACCCGGCTAACCCGGGTTCGAACCCCGGCCGGGGAATTTCTTTTTTGCTGTTTTTTTGAGAATGTTTGTATGAGAACCGGTCAGAATGGCGCGCGCGCGTTTTTGGTTTGCGACTGCGTTTCATCGGCGAAGCGAGGGTCGAGCACTGCCTGAAATTCAAACTTGGCAACCCCCTTCCCGCCCCGATTCCCTCGGCCGAGATTCAAACCACGACAGCGCCTGACACGATGGCCG
>Ga0181573_10004938_pt1 | contig 11198 bp, 9 predicted proteins | sample 101ome_25_FD_148643 | JGI IMG/M metagenome (GOLD analysis project Ga0181573, IMG submission 148643) | Coastal salt marsh microbial communities from the Groves Creek Marsh, Skidaway Island, Georgia - 101409BT metaG (spades assembly) | ecosystem: Environmental > Aquatic > Marine > Intertidal zone...
CCGCCCCCCCCTCCCCTCCCCCCCCCCCCCGCGGGCCGGTTGGCCCCCTCGGCCCCCTCCCCCCGCTGCAGCCGCGTCCCGTCGATCTCCCCCGCCTCCCCCCCGGCCCTCCCCTTCCACTTCGGGCCGCGGTCCCACTCTCTCCCCTCGGGCGACGCCACGTTGGCCCCGACAAAGTGGGACCGCGTGTCGTGGTCGACGTGGGCCCGGCCGTAGGCGGTCCGGCCGCGGACCCGCGGGTCGTCGGGGTCGGCGTGGACGTAGGAGCCCCCCAGGGGCTCCCGCCTGCCGTACTCGGCGTCCCACGCCCGCGCCACGACGCCCACGCCGCTGCCCACCAGGTGGGAGCGGGTGTCCTTCTCGACGTGCCTGCCCGCGCCGCCGTAGCCCGTCCGCGCGACGCCGCCCCCCCCCCCCCCCCCCCCCCGGGCCCCCCCCCGGGGCCCCCCCGGCGGGCCGCCCCCCCCCCCCCCCCCCGCCGCGGGTCCCGTCGTCGGCGCCGTCGGCGTCCACGGCGTGGAGGCGGACCGTGACGGGGTCGGGGCGGACGGAGCCGAGGCCGGCGTCAAAGGCGCGGCGGGACGGCACCCAGGACGAGCGGTCAAAGTGGCTCCGGGTGTCCTTCTCCGCGTGGCCCCCGCCGTAGCCCTGACGCTCTCGCCCGTGGCCCGGGTCCCCCGCGGCCCGCGCGTGGAGCCGCGCGTAGGTGCGCTCCATAGCGTCGGCAGCGCGCGCCCGCCCCCCCGCCGCCGCGCCCGCCGCGCGCCCGCCGCCGAGGCCGCCCCCCTCGGACGCCCCTCCCAGCTGCGCGGCGTCCCACGCGGGCGGCGGCCCCACCATCGGCGCGGAGTGGCCGGCAAGCATGTGGCTTCGCGTGTCGTGGTCCTGGTGCCCCCTGCCGTAGGCCGTGCGGCCGTACCCGGGATCCCCCGGCGCCGCGTGAAGCCGCGACCCGGTCGGGCCGGGCGCCAGCGGGTTGCCCGTCTCCAGGTCCCATGCGCGGGGGGCGGGGGTCATGCCGGAGCCCTCGAAGTGGCTCCGGGTGTCCTTGTCCCTGTGCTCGGGGTTGGCGTGGTAGAAGCCCTCGGCGGTCTCGAGCGACGCCGCGAAGGGGCCCGTGGGGGCGGCGTTGAGCCCCGCCCCGGCGAGATGGGCGACCTTGGCCCCGTGGGGGAGGCCGCCGCAGCCCGTGGCCGGGCCCGGGCCGCGGCGCGGCCCGTGGGGGACGCCGCCCGGGGGCGCGTCGGCGACGCATCCGGGCGACGAGAGGGCCGGGGGGGCGCCGCGGAGGTGGTGCCGCTGGGGGTGGGAGTAGCTGCCGGCGTGGTGGGGGCCGGGGGTGGCGTCGGAGGGGCTGGGGACCGTGGGGCTGAGGCCTCCGGTGGGGGACAGGGCGTCGCGTTGGGCCGCGGGGGGACTGTGGACCTTGCCGCGCAGGGGGGGCTCGGCGGGGGCGTCGGCGCGGAAGCTCAGGCCGCTGGGGGGTGGGGGGAACGGTGGGGTTAACATGTCGTGGGGAGGGGCTGAGCGATGGGCGACGAACCCAGTCGTTCGACGACGCCCTTTCATCTAATTCAGCCAAAAGCGGGATATTTCAGGAAATGACACCGGAGGAGACACCGATATTCACCTCCACTGCCGAGACGAGCCCACGGGGGGTCGCAACGAGAGCTCGACGTCGCCTCAATGCGAACGGTCGGCACGCGCTGGGTTCTGGTGACCTTCGCAACCCCAACTCGCCTCCCGATCTGAAAGCTATCTCGAGGGCGAGCACTGCCGGGACGGTTCAACGTGCGTCCTTCGACCATGGCGGGCGAACTGTTGGTGTCACCGGCCAGACAGAGCCGGGGCCTCTGGGGGACCGAGTGAGGCCCTCTCGCGACTGGCGACTGAGCGACCAGATAGAGTGGGGTGATTATCACCCGGTGAATTTGCCCGGGGAAATTCTGGCGAGCGGTCCGCGTCTCGGCTGACCCCGCCTTGGGGGACGTTCCTCACCGAGGCTCTCTGTTGACCATGGAGCCCTGTCGCCCAGGTGCCGCAGAAGAGGATACGACGTCGAGGGAGAAACCCCTGTGAGAGACCGCATACCACCGCAGAACCAGTCCCCCAGAGCTCAGCCGACCCGCCCATCGCCCCGTCGACGACGAGATGCCGGCCTCCCTCGGCCACCTGACGCCCTTCCGCGCCCCCTGCGCGCGCTTGGTGGCGGCATCCGCTGCATACCCCCCCGCCGGCACTAATCCTAACCGGCGCTCGGCCCTCCTCGCCCCCGCGCTCCTTGCCGGCCTCGCGTCGTCCGGGGCCGCCTCCGTCGCCCTCCCCCCCCCCGCTCGCGCGGACGCCCCAGAGCTCGTCCCCTTTCTCGGCATGGACAAGCCTCCGACCAGCTACGGCGGCTACGGCGGAACCGATCCCAACGAACTTCCCAAGTACACGTTCTCCTACCCGTCGGGGCGAGCGAGGGCGCCGGGAGGGATGGGGCGCTGGGAGGGAGGGGGCGCTGGGAGAGAGGGGGTGCAAGGAGGGAGGGGGCGCTGGGAGGGAGGGGGTGCCACCGTCGTCGACATCCCTACCGCCGCTGCGGCGCCCTCCTCTGCTGCATCCTGTTTCCCCCTCCCACCTTCCCCCCCCCCCCCCCCCCCCCCCCCCCCCCCCCCCCCCCCCCCCCCATAGGTGGAACAGTGTCATCCCCACCAAGGTGGAGAAGGGTACCCAGGGCATCGACGCCAAGATCGTCGACCCCTCGGTCAAGGGTCACCGTATCTTCGTCATCACCCTCGGCCGCGCTGGAGAGGATTATGCCGTCTACAGCCTCGACGACCTTGACGGCACCTTTTCTGGCTTCATTGGGGCTGACTACGAGCTGAACGACGCCTATTCGGCGGCGACGGACATCCAGAAGAGGGAGCGGACGAGCGAGGCGGCCGACGGGGGTACGCAGAAGTTCTTCGAGTACAAGATCGTGGCGGACGACGTGACCTACGACTCGGCCATCACCACGGCACGGGGCCGAATCTACGGGCTCTTTGTGCGGACGCCCCGGGTGCTGATGGGCCAGCCCGGCGCGGAGGCTCTGCCGCGGGCGGTGCTCGACTCGTTCCAGATGCTCAACCAGGTGGCCTATGCGAGGGGGTGAGGGGAGAAGGAGGGGGGGGCGAGAGAGAGAGACCGAGCGATCTCGACCCTCTGCGTCGACGTCACTGGACAGCCCGCCCCTGACCCGACCCGTCCGTTACGCCGAGGGCGGTCGCCACCACCCCGTCCCCATGAGGTCAAGCTGCAGCCATCGCCAGTCGATGGCTTGGAGCGAGGGCCTGCCGACCCCGCCATCGACCGACGCGAACCAGGCGCCCCAAGCCAACAGCGCGACCGCCCATGCCACGGCGCCCACCAAGGACCGCTGGGCGTAGGTCGCCACGGCGGCGTCGCCCCCGCGCGGACCCGCCCGGAGCGCGGGCCAGAAGAGCCATGCCTGGTGCGGGGGGTGTTGGGGAGGGGTGGTGAGGCTGGGGCGGGCGCGACGGCGGGCCACGACGCAGCGCTGCTGCGGGCGCAGTTGGGGTCTCTTTGTCTCCTCCCGCTCGCGTTGAGGGCCCAGCAAGCCGGTAGACAGAAGAATCCTAGAATGTACAGTCGACGAGCCATCTTTCGCGCCTTGGGGGCCGGCAACGTGCCGTCCACCGTCGGCACGGCGGGGGCGGCGCTGTCGTTCATCGGCCGGGACGACGACGCTGCTGTCGGCGTCAGGCGTCTCTGCGCATCCTCGTCGCCACCGTGGTGGCCCCTCGGTGTGTCCTCCACGTCTTCCATCGGCCGCGTGGTGGGGGGGGTGGGCGTCACCGAGCGCGGTCGTTTTCGGGGCGGCTGAAAAAGGCGGTGTGGACGAAGCGGGGGGGGGGCGGTCGAGCGTAGTTTGGGGTGGGTTGGCTCTTCCTGCCCCCCCCCCCCCCTGCCCCCCCACCCGGTTGGTGGCCTTTAGCCTTAAAAGTCCTTCCAGTCCAAAAATGCGCGTGGTCGCTGCCTACCTCCTGGCGAGTCGGAGACGAGAGACCGGCCGGCGGCGGCGGCCGCCCACGGCTCCCCACGAGCCAAATGCGGAGCGCCACGAGGATTTCGTCGTAATGCGGGGTAATAAATAGCGACGTCGATCCATATGGACTCTATCCAGAGTCCTCGGTCGGCCGGAACGCTCCGCGCCGGCTCGCAACCCGCCCGCGCCGCCCTCCTCGCGGACGGCTCCGTTCGGCGCACCAGTCGCGCGCTCCGCGAGCCCTCGAATCTCGGTTCCCTACCGTGCTTCGCCGAACAGCGAAGCGCTCGACGCGCGGAGCTGCGGGCAAGCCGCCGCTCTTTTCCGCTCGCTCCAACCTCTTACAAGTTCGTAGGAAATGGTAGCCGAACGATAACGGCCCTTACTCTCGCCTTGAGTTGCGTGCCAGCCGCCCGGCGTCCACGCGCGGCCGTGGACCGGTGGCCCTGGTCGCAGCGGAGCGAGGCCGAGGGCTGCCCCGGCTTCCCTCTCTCCCCCACCTCGACCTGGGCGCTCCGCCTCGCCCTCCCCCCGGCTCTCCGTGCTGCCATTGTTTTACTCCTTCCTGTCACCTATCTTCCCTCCCCTCCCCTCTCCACGCCCCACAGGCCCAGCTCGGTGGCAACGCCAGCCCCGATGCCGCGGCCATCAAGAAGATCCTCTCCTCCGTCGGGATCGAGGCCGAGGGCGACTCCATCGCCCGTCTCCTGACGGCCCTCGAGGGCAAGGACGTCGCCGAGGTCCTCGCCGAGGGCGTCAAGAAGCTCCAGTCGACGGGCGGCGGGGGCGGGGGCGGGGGCGGCGGGGGTGGGGGCGGCGGGGGCGGTGACGCCGCCCCGGCCGCGGCCGCGGCCCCGGAGCCCGAGTCGGAGGAGGAGGAGGCCGCCATGGACCTCTTCGGTTAAGCTCCCGATCTTCTTGTCTCGGAAGGAGCGGTGGGGCGGTTGCGGCACGGCGTGGCATCGCGCGACCTTCAAAGGGCCGCTCACCCCACGCACCCGAACCTGAAATTCCCATCCCGCCCGTCCGGTCCGCCCCCCCACGTCGTCGTCCCCTTCACCCTCTCCCCCCTCCCGCACTGACCCTCCGCGCCGCGGCCTTGCGCCCCGCCACGCTCAGCGCCTCCTGCCCCCCCGCGCCCGCCACCTCCCCCGCCGCGTCCGCCCTGTCGTCCACCCGCCGCTGCCAACCCTCCTCTGACGCCCACGTGTCGCCCCACCCCGCGTCCAGCGTCGTCGCTGCGCGGCCCAGCAGGGCCGTGTCGGAGGCGATGGTTCGCACGAAGAACTCCAGGGGGAGGATGCCAAAGGGCTCCTCGATCTGGAGGGCGATTTCGTCGATGCCCAGAATGGTGAAGGCGATGACGAGCATGGCGGGCACCGTGTCGTAGCCGAGGCTTGGGGCGAGGCCCAGAGGCAGGAGGGCGATCCAAAGGGACATGAAGCGGGCGACGTGCTGGGTGTAGAAGAGGGGCATGGGCGTCTTTAGGATTTTCTCGCAGAGGGAGACCTGCCGCTCGAGGTCGCCGATGAGCAGGTCGAGCATTGGCCGGGCGGCCTCGCCGTCCCCGGGCCGCATCGGGGCCCGGGCCACAAGCAGGGTGAGGGCCTGGAGGCACCACAGGGGCGGGTGGGCCGACCGGGCGCAGGCGGCGGCCTCGGCGGGGGGAAGGCCGGCGGCGAGGAGCTCGGCCAGCAGGTCCACCTCCCCGTCCTCCCGGAGCCACCCGCACATGGCCCCGGCAAAGGCACGCGTCCACGCGGCGATGCGCTCCTGCGCGTCGCGGGTCTCGCGGTCGAGGCGCTTGGCCTCCTCGACGGCGAGGGCGGCGTCCGAGGCCGAGGCGAGGGCGGGGTAGGGGGCCGTCTCCCCGTCGGCGCCGTCGTCGTCGGTGCCGTCGTAGTCGTCGAGGCCCAGGGACGCCGCGACGCCCCGGGCGCTCCCGTCCTCGGGTCGCGTCGCCCCCCGCCGGTCCACGTAGGTGAGCACGCCCCGCGTCAGCGCCCGCGCCCCGCTCGTCAGGTCGCTCCAGGCGTCGCGGGCGCTGCGCCACCGCTCATAGCTGTAGTTCGCCCGAAAGCCAAGGAGGAGGGCCAGGGCGTTGGCCGTGACGCTGAAGGGCTCGAGCCCCGGCTTGATCAGGGGGGGGCACCACCCCGGAAGGGTGCCCTCCAGGTAGGCCTCGTCGTAGGCGAGGACACCGCACGTCTCGAGGGCGATTGCGATGAGAGGCGGGGCGAGGGCGAGCAGCGTGCCCGACGAGGGCAGCGACAGCAGAGAGTCGATGTAGCGACGCGGAGACCGGTGCTCGCTCCAGTCGGCGTTGGTGAAGACGGTGCGGCGGCTGGGGCGGAAGGCGTCCTCGGGGTTCATGTCGAAGTAGCCGGCGCGGCGGACGGGCTCGTCGGAGCCGGGGGCGGCGGGCTCGGGGCGCCCAAACCGGAGGGGCCGCCGCGTTCGGGAGTCCCCCCGGGGCGCGTCGATCTCCAGCCGGTCCTCCCGGCGCACGCGGGTGCCCGAGTCATAGAAGGGTGCTCCGGACACGTCGGCGGGCTCGTCGTCCATCGATTGCAGGGGCGGGGGGCGGCCGGGGCGGGACGACCGGGACGAGGGCGAGGGCTCGTCGGACGACGAGGCCTCGTCGCCGCTCCCCTCGGACCGTCGTCCCGACATCTTGGACACGCGGCTGAAGAGCGAGGCGGAGGACAAGGCGTCCCGGGCGAGCGCGTCGAGCTGGTGCGGGGGGGGAGGTCGGAATGGAAGGGAGGGGGGGGGTGGTTGGCGGGCAGCGAGGGCGGCGAGGGCGGGAGGAGGCGCCGGGCGCCGTCGGCAGACGTCGGACAAGGGAGCGGGCGGGGATCTGAGTCGACGAGGAGCCTAGGGAGGAGCGGCCGACGTCTCGGATTCAGAGGATCGTCCGAAATCCGCGCGAGTCGAGCGCGGGAGCGCCGCGACGGGAACCGCTCGTCGGGAGTGTCTCCGAGCGCCGGCAGAAGTCGCCGGCGGCGGGCGGGTGGGGAGGAGACGATGAGGGTCCGCGCCGCGCCGAGGAGAGATCGATGGCTCGATCCTGAGGGTCGACCCCGCGCTGAGCTATATCTTTAATGATATCGAGAGAAATTCGAGCGCGGAGACGCGGGGAGGAGACTGGGGCGGGCCGGTCGCCTCTCTCAGAGACCTCGTCGCCCCTTTTTCGGCTCGACGCGGATCAAGGAAGGACGAGCAATACGGACGACGGGGTTGGATACGCAAGTCATCAACTCGCCTGTGCCTCGGCGAAGGCCTTGGAGGCCGAAGGAACAGAGGGGGGCTTGCGTTCAGGAGGGGCGGCGTTGTCGGCATTTCGCCACTGCCACTGCTCGGCTGCGAGCTCATCCTCGAAATTATCGAGGTCGTACTCAGGTTCTTTCAACCGAGCGCGCTTCACCGCGTCGAAATCCGACCTCGAAGTCGCCAATTTGGCCTTGGCGACGACAAGGACGGCGCGGCGGGGCCGAGACGAGGGAGGCGCCCCGCGGCGGCGCGTTGTCCTCGACGTCGGGGTCGGGCCGACGCCCGTCAATGGCTGAGTAGAGAGTACCGCCGGTGCCATGGTGCCGGCGAGCGGCTATCGGCACGCTGCCTCCTTGTGCCGGGGGGGGCTAGAAAGGGGCGTCAACCACGGTAAGGGGGCGCCCGAGATACTCTCCAAACGGAGAAAATGGACGCCCTGTCTCTTGCAAGACAATAGAACAGGATATTATCGCGTCAGAATCCGGTAAAACCCCCGAAGAGGGCTCTCGCCGGCCGCAGGCCGGCCGCGACCGGCCGGCTCGCGCGTAGCGGGTTCGGCGTCCAGCCAGCGGCTTTTTCCCGCGTTTCCTGGCGAGACCCGTGAAACATAGCGTAAAAGAGCTCGTTGCGACGCTTAATGACACCCAGATTCTGGTTTTTACGTCGATGCAGCCGTCCGGGCGCCCGGCCTCGGCTGGGTCCCTCGCCACGCCGACGCCGGGCGCCGACGCGTCTGCTCGAGGCGTCGACGCCACCGCCGCGCCGTTCGCACCCCCCCGAGACCCCCCTCTACCCTCCGTGACCTCTTACTCCGAGGACCCCCCCCAGGCGGCGCGACGGGCGGGAATTCGGCCCTAGGGACACCCCTGCAATGCCGCCCAAGAAGGGGGGAAAGAAGAAGGGAGGAAAGGCGAAGAAGGGCAAGCTGTGGACGACGGACGACCGGGTCGGTCCTCTCGGCCATCGAGCCGGAGATTTGTGCCTCACGCCCCTCGGGGCGACGTGTGAGGTCCTCGGCGTCAAGTACGACGGAGATCCCACGACAGAGGAAGGCCGGGCAACGGCCCGTCTCTGGCTACGGTGGCCGTCGGGCTACGAGGGTCCGACGGAGCCGGGGCTGAGCGCCGAAGGATTGGTGGAGGCGGGCTACGTAAGGGCGCCCGAGTCGGCGCACCTCTTGCGGGCCGCCGATGCTTGGCGCGAGCGGCAGCGCATTCTGGAGGAGAAGTGGGAGGGCTACGAGACGGCGCTCCGCTTGCGCGCCGACGCGCTGGCCGCCACGGCGGTGACGGGGGGGGGGAAGAAGAAGAGTAAGGGCAAGGGGGCGAAGGCGGCCTGAGGGGGGGCGTCTCGATCCGGTGGCCCCTCGTGCGACGACGGATGCACTTTCTCGAGTTTTCGACCTCTGCTCTTCCCGACGGTCCGAGGCACGCTCCATCGAGACTCAGCAGCATGGCTTTGTCGTTGAGCCTGGCGGCGACCCCGAGAATCCACCATGGGCCGAGCCCGGCCACGTGCCATCGCCTGTCTGGCCGTGCTCATGTTGCGGCGACCCCGCTGTTCGCCTCGGCGAGGATGGGTCCCTCTGCGTCGAGTTTCTCGGCGAGCATTTAATAGGCCGTCCCCGTGCTGCTCCGCATCGCGATCCCGTGGGAAACGAGAGCGTCCCCGCGTCGACCAGCGGGTGGCGCGGGCGGCCCGACGCCCGACGCGGTGGGAGTTTCTGCCGAGGTCGCCCCCGCTGCTGGTCCCGCTTCCGCCGTCACCGTCAGTGCCGCTGCCGCTGCTCCTGTCGCTGTGGCCGCCGCTGCCGCAGCTTCTGTCGCTGCGGCCACCACTGCCGGCGGCCACCTTGAGCGACGACGCCGCCACTCGGAGATCGAGCCTGTGCGGCGAACGACGATCCCCCTGGGCGAACGATAACCTCCTTCGGCGAACGACGACCGCCCTCATCCCCTCCTCCCCCTCCCCACCCCAGTCTTCTGTCGGCACCTTCTCCCACCCCCGCCGGCGCGGCCCGCCCCCCGCCCACTTCCAGCGCAACGGCATCGACATCAGCGACCGCGTCATCGCGGCCACTTGCTACCTCCTCCCCTTTTGCGACGGCCTTCGCTACGCGCGCTTCTTCTTTCTCGAGTTCCCCTCGTTCGCCATCGTGGTGGCGCCCTTTGCCCCCGTGGTCAAGCTCTTTTACGCCTTCCCCCTGGCGGGATTCGTGGCGTTCCTCGCCATCCAGCTGGGCGTGACCAACAACCAGAATCTGTCGCGCTTTGTGCGCTTCAACGCCATGCAGGCGGTGCTCCTCGACATCGTCCTCATCCTCCCGGGGCTCATCACAAGCGCCTTCGGCGGTGGAATGGGCTCGGGGGCGGGGCTCCAGGCGGAGGTCGTCCTGTACAACACGGCATGGCTCTTCACCGTGGCTTGCGTCTTTGCCGGCATGGGCTCGGCCATCTTGGGGCAGACGGCGCGCCTTCCGGTGGTGGGGGAGGCAGCCGAGATGCAGACCAGGTGACGGGCGAAAGGGGCAGGGCGGATCGAATCGATCGCTCGAGTGCATTTGATGCAGACAACCGGCGGGTCGCCGGCCGGTGGCGTGGGTCGCCGAACCATGAGGGCGTGGCTGGCATCTTTCGAACCAGAGCAGCAACCACGCGTCCCCGCTTCGACACATCTCGACCAACGGTCAATCGCGCGGGCCTCGTTGGCGGGGGTAGCAGCCAGGGCAGCAGTGGCTCCGGCGGCGGCGGCGGCGGCAGGAATGTCGTCGGCCTCGGCTCGCTGGCCAGGAGCGAGGAATTGCCACTTCCGCGTCAAATGGAGGCGGCGCCTCCCCCCCCCACAGCTCAGCGGCACAGCCTTCCTTTCACAACCTTTTCCGTCCGTCCTCCGACCTGGCCGTCTCTGCTGGCCGGCCGGGACGCTGCAGGGGCGGCGTCGGCGCCGGTCGGCCTCCCGAACACCTGAACCGAAATGACGGCTCTGACCTGCTGCGCTTCAGTCTGCGGCAGTGTTGTGTCGATTCGCCGTCGCCGCTCCCCACCTCTCCCCGCCTTCGGACGGGCCGGCGACGTCGAGGTCTCGGCCTCGGCGCCGCCCGACCCGGCGACGGCGGCCGAGGTGGCCGAGCTGCTCGCGCGAGCCCTTGGCGGACCGTCCCGCGACCCCGCCCGGCTGGCGCCCGCGCTGGCCAAGTCGGCGGTGGCCGTCACGGCGCGGTGCCCCCGCACGGGTCGCCTCGTCGGCTTCGTCCGCGCCCTGGCGAGGGAGAGGCCGGGGGGCGCGAGGAGTGCGCCCGCTTGCCCCCGTCGCGAGGCCGCTCCCCTCTCCGGCACCCCCCACCCGAAGCCTCGTCCCCTCGCCCCGCCCTCAGAGCGACTCTCCGCCGCCGACGGACGACCGGGACGGCGCCGAGAGCAGCGGCTTCGCGGCCCTCGCCCTCGACCTCGCGGTGTGTCCCGCCTGGGCGGCCGCCGACGGGGACGGGGGGGGGGCGCGCGCCCTGGAGCGGTGGTGGGACCGGCTCGGGGAGGCCGGATCTCTATCGGGGGGGTGGGCGCGACCGCGATCGCGGGGACGGAGGCGGAGCGAGGAGGAGGAGAGGGAGGGGGAGAGGGAGGAGGAGAGGGAGGAGGAGAGGGAGGAGGAGAGGGAGGAGGAGAGGGAGGAGGCCGGGACGCGGCGCCGGCGCGAGGCGCTGGAGTTCCGTCTGCTCGGGGCGCTGCGCCGCGCGCTCGGCGGCGGACGAGGGGGCTGGCGACGGCGGCGGTCGCCCCCGCCGGTCGCCGCCTGGGTGGGACCTCGGGGGCCGAGCGGACGCAGGTCGGCGTTCGAGGCCGCGGGCTTCCGCGTCGAGCCGGGCCACCGAGTCCTGCTCCTCGGGGCGGGGGGG
>Ga0181573_10004942_pt1 | contig 11193 bp, 7 predicted proteins | sample 101ome_25_FD_148643 | JGI IMG/M metagenome (GOLD analysis project Ga0181573, IMG submission 148643) | Coastal salt marsh microbial communities from the Groves Creek Marsh, Skidaway Island, Georgia - 101409BT metaG (spades assembly) | ecosystem: Environmental > Aquatic > Marine > Intertidal zone...
ACCAGCAGACCTTCTGGCAGGGTCGCGGCGGCTCCCTGACCCACGCCATCTCCGGGATCGACATCGCGCTCTGGGACATCCTCGGCAAGGTCGCCGGACAGCCGATCAGCCGACTGCTGGGCGGTCGGCATCGGGAATCGATCAAACCCTATGGTTCTATGCTCATGGCCGAGCCCGATGTCATGCGCCAACGACTCGAAGCCGGATTGGAAAAGGGCTTCAAGGCCTTCAAGATCGGCTGGGGGCCATTCGGCCGCGTGGACAAAACCATGGATGAATCCATCGTCGCCGCGGCGCGCGAAACCGTCGGCCCGAATGTGGAACTGATGGTCGACGCCGGCGGCTCCGACGCCTTCTGGCCGCACGGCTACAAGTGGGCCATCGAGACCGCCTACATGCTCGCCGAATACAACGTCACCTGGTTCGAGGAGGCCCTGCGACCCGATGACATCGAGGGCTTCGTCAAGTTGACTGAACACTCCCCCATCCCGATCACCAGTTGCGAGGTTCTCACCCGCCGCCAAGCCTTCCTGCCCTGGATCGAACGCCATGCCGTGGATTACATCCAGCCCGACGTGACCAAGGTCGGCGGCATCACCGAGGAACATCGCATCGCGCAGTATGCCGATGACCATTCGATCCTGTTCGTGCCGCACGGCTGGAACACCGCGGTCGGTCTCGCCGCCGATCTGCAACTGGTCGCCGCCGCCGGCAACGCCCGCTGGGTCGAGCACATCACTCCCGCCCCCTACATTGAGGAACTGATGGCCAAGCCGGTCGAGTTCGACGACGAAGGCCGCATCAAGATCCCCGACGGCCCGGGCCTCGGTTTCGAATGGAACCCCGACGGCATCGCCAAATTCACCGGCGGCGAGACACTGACACCCTCGGTTTAACCACGGATGCACACGGATGGACACAGATTTGGAGACAAGCCCACGGCTCCTCGGCGGGAGCATGCGGGTCTTGGCTGCACGCCGGCCCGCGCGACCAAGACGAGGGTGGTGGAAACCTGCCGGCTTGCCCACTTCTCAGCCAGAGCGAGCGCAGCGATGCGCAGGCGTCCTGGCGGCGATTCCAATGCCCATACTGATCTGAGCCCCTCGCCGCTTCGTGAGAAACCGGCCATCCGTCAATCAGCGACCAAGGACACCGATGGACACATTTCCCAAACAAATGATCCGTGTTCATCCGTGTCCATCCGTGGTTGAACAGCTGTCATGACCGCGATTGACTGGGCCATTGTGTTGATCCTGAACGGCGGTGTGATCGCCTACGGGATGTGGTTGGCCCGCGGCATCAAGACCAGCGGCGAATGGTTCCTCGGCAAGCGCGCGTTGGCCTGGTGGGTGGTCGGGCTATCGATGCTGGCCACCAATGTGGACAACGCCGACCTCGTGTCGCTCACGGGCACGACCTACAAGGAGGGGATGCACATCATCACGGTGCATACCTTCGGGGCGGCGATCGGCGGCGTCCTGGCCGCCTTCTTCATCGTGCCGGCCATGTATCGCGCGGGCCTCTACACCAACGCCGAATACCTCGAGGCCCGCTTCGGAGCCTCGACGCGCGTCCTCAGCGCGCTGATCCAGATCCAATACCGCACCAGCATGCTCGGCCTGATGATCTGGTCGGTCTACCTGCTGCTCACGGGCCTGGTCGGACTTTCGCCGCCCGTCGCATGGACTTTGATCGTGATCCTGGTCGTCTTCTCCGCCATCTACACGGCCTGGGGCGGGCTACGCTCCGTGGCCATGACCGACGCCTGCCAGGGCGTCATCATGCTCGTCGCCATGGTTGTCATCTTCAGCGCGGTCTGGAAGGCGGCCGGCGGCTGGGGACCCATGATTGAAAAACTGAACGCCGCATCCGACAACGGCGGCATTCCAGCGGCCGACCTGCCGCACATCGGCCGCTATCACGGCGACTCGGGAACGACCCCCTCCTTCGTCATCATTCTGGCCTGGGTCATCATCTCCGGCGGCTACTGGGTCGTGAACCATACACAGACCATGCGCATGCTCGGATCCCGCTCCATCTGGGACATGAAGATGGCGGCCGTCTTCGGCGTCGCGCTCAGCATGCCCATCATGGTCGGCTGCGCTTCCCTCGGCGTCTTCGGCCGCGCGCTCTATCCCGACTTCGCGCAACCGGACCAACTCTACCCCTTCATGGCGAACGAATATCTCGGCGTCGGGCTCAAGGGGCTGGTCGTGGCCGGAATCCTCGCCGCCGCCGTCAGCACCTTCGACTCCATGGGCTCGGCCCTGTCCGCGGTTTGCACCCGCGACATCTACGCCCGCTTGATCCGACCCGCCGAAGACGACTCGCATTATCTCAAGGTCGGCCGCTGGGCGACGGTCGGCATTCTCGCGCTGGGCTTCGCCTACCTGCCCTTCATCAGTTCCAAGGACACCATGCTGAAAGCCTTCCTGACATTGATCCCGGTGTTCGTGACGCCGTTGTTCACGCTCTACATCGTCGGCGTCTTCACCCGCGCGCATGCGAAAGCCGGGGTCGTCGGCATCGTCGTCGGCGCTCTTTATGGACTGCTGGCCTTGTATGACCGCGAGATGAACGACCTGGCCTGGCTGCCGTCGTGGCTCACCGGCCGCTGGGAGGCCCTGCCCTGGTCCATGCTCGTCACCGCGGCCGCAATGTTCTTCACAACCTTGAAGCTGGGTCGCTGCCCGGAGACGCCCGATGCCTCGCACGCATCGCATGGCTGGCTCGCCAAGAGCCGCGAGGAATTGACTGAAGTCCGCGAACGCCCCGATGCATCCGCCGCGCCCGCGTGGGCCAAACCCGAATGGTTCGCCGCCGCACTGATCCTCCTCACCGGCTGGCTCGTCTTCGGCGTGTTCTGGTGAATGGAGAGACGCTCACAGTTTTTCAATGAAACCGCCAAACAACCAAACGCAATGGGAGCGCGGAATTCATTCCGCTTCAACGCGAGGCTTGCCCGGCCGCGCCCAGCATGTTCATCGCCGCCGTCATTCGGAGATTCAGGCGGAATAAATACCGCGCCCCGTCGATTGTAGTTTCACACGAAAAGCAACCATACCCCCACACCCTCACACGCCCATACCCCTTCCTCCCACCATGAGCAACCGAGCAGAAACCGAATATCGTTACGAGAAACTCACCTGGCCCGAGATCAATGACGCCGTCGACCTGGGCAAGGTCTGCATCGTGCCCTGCGGCGCAGTGGAACAACACGGCCCGCACCTGCCCTTGGACGTCGACGTCCTCTGCTCCACCGAGGTGGCGCGGGGCGCCGGGCGCGCCGTCCCAACCAAGTGCCTCGTGCTGCCCTCGGTGAACTACGGCTACACCGGCCATGTCATGGACTTCCCCGGCACCATCAACAACGACTTTACGACCTTCATGGCGCACGTGTTGGACATCACCAAGTCGCTCGCCTACCACGGTTTCAAGAAGATCATCCTCCTCAACGGGCACGGCTCCAACATGCCCAATCTCGACCTTGTCGCGCGCCGCACGAATCTGGAGACCGACGCCGAGTGCATCCTCTCCGCCTGGTGGCAACTGTTGAGCGTCGATCCGGAGTTCATGCCGCGCTGGCGCGAAAGCAAATTCCCCGGCGGCTGCGCGCACGCCTGCGAATTGGAAACCTCGATGTATCTCCATCTCGACGAAGAGAATGTGCGCAAGGATCTGATCAAGAACGGCGACATCTCCTTCAACCTGGAGGGCAGCCCCTTCAACTGGGTCGACCTGATGAAAGCCGGCCCCGGAACCCTGGTCTCCTGGACCAGCAGTTATTCAGATTCCGGCGTCTTGGGCGAAGCCGAACTGGCGACCCGGGAAAAAGGGAAGGAAGCCTACGAGGAAGCGGTCAAACAACTGACCCGCCTGGTGACCTGGTTCAAGGACCGCCCCAAGGATGTCCGCAAGGATCGCCATCGCAAACCGCCGACCATGCCCATCCCGTGGGGGCAGATGCCGGTGAAGTGAGCCGACCGACGCCGCAAAGCGGCCGAGCCTCAGTCAATCACCCGCGGCGGGGGCGTCTTCTTCTTGGTTGGCGGCGGCTTCTTCGTCGTTTTTGGCCGCGGCGGCGGCTTCTTCTTCTGGAACACCTTCACGTCCCCCCCGAGCCCGATCTGCCAGGTGTCGCTGCGAACGATCTCCCAACCGGCCGCGACGCCGGCCTCGTCGGTGACCGAACGCGCCGTGAGGTAGGCCTCAAAACTGTCGGGATAGACCAGGAAACGGATGTAGTTCTTCTTGTCCTGGGCGAGTTTCAAGGCGCGTTTCAATTTGGAGGCGTCCCGTTTCATGCGGGCGCTGTCCTCGCCGCCGTTCGGAGCCATTACGATCTCAATATTGGCGCTGGAACGGTTGTCAAACGTCCGCACCGACGCCGCGTAATCCCGATTCCGGACGGGATTACGCCGGAAGTAGGCCATCAGTTTGTCCGGATCGAACACCGCGGCCTTCGCCGCGGCGGCTCCCGGCACGCTGGCCGCCGCGCTCCGGGATTCCGCGTGCAGCAGGGCCTGCGCGGTGCGTGGATTGGCCAGGACCTTCTTGATCGCGGCGCGAGTCGCGTCGATGTCCAGCATGACGGCGCGATTATTGCGGCACATCACCCACATGGCCGTCGTGCCCGGCGGCGCGGCGCGCGGATCCGGCATGCGGATCTCGTGCGGCGCGGGCGCCGCGGCCCGCGGCGTCTTCCCCATGCGCTCCTTCAGGCGCGCGACCTTCGCCTGCTTGATCTTCTGTTCCTTCTCCTTCTGGTCCGCCTGACTCTTGACCTCCGCCAAAAGCTTCCTCGCCTGCTCCAACGGCATCACCTTGGGCGCAGTCTCCCCGGGATCGCGCAGCAGCTCCAACTCCTCGGACAACGCCTCCGCGCGCGCCTTCATCTCCGCGAGTTCGTCCGCGCGTTGCTTCGCTCGAGCCTCCGCCTTGTCGACATCCGCCTCGGTGATGGCAAACGCCGAGGGATCCAACTCCCGGATGCGCTCGACCGCCTGATCCACCCCCAGGCGCATCAGGATGAGCAGGATGATGAGAAAGCCGATCACATTGGTCAGCGTGTCCAGCAGGCTGTCCAGGTTGAGTCCGACCTCGTTGTTTCCGCGACGACGCATGGGCTGCTACTTCTTGAAGAAACTCAGGTCCACATCCCCGCTGCCGACCAAGGGAAGTTTCCCGTTCCGGGCGCCCTCGGCGTCCGCCAGACGCCGCGCCGCGTAGAATGAGTCCGCGCCGTCCTGCCGCACCAGGAAGACGATGGTGGATTTGGCCTGTCCGGCCACGCGCTTCATGACCTGGTTGAACTGCGCGTTCTTCGCGAGATCGGCGCGCGCCACCTTCACCGGCGCGCCGCCCGCGTGCAGCACGACGTGATTGGTCGCACACTCGATGAATGTGGGCTGCAGGTCCTTGCCCGTCCCGCCCGACACGATCTTGTTCTCCGGCTGCGGATCGCGGAGCTTCTGGATCTCCACGGTCAGGTCCTGGACGGATTCCTCCAGCAACCGGATGTCGGCGTCGATCTTCGGAATCTCCCGCTTGAGGTTGTCGACCTGGGCCAGGATCTCCTCGGCGGCCTTGACGTCCGCGGGATCGCGTTCACTGGCGGCACGATTGCGCTTCATTTGCGCCAGCCTGGCCGGATCCTTCTCCAGCGCCTCGGCGGCGGCGACCTGTTTGCGCAGCGCCGCCAGTTCCTTCTCCCGCGCCCCGGCCTGTTGATTGGCCGCCTCGAGCCGCTGCTGCCGTTCCTCCGCCTGCCTGACCGCCTCGGCGTCGTTCTTGTCGACCGTGTTGCTGACCTGGGAGAGCGCCAACCCGGCGATCATCATCGTCAGGATGCCGATGACGCAGATGAGAATGCTGAGGAAGGGAAACAGCGAGACGGTTTCCTCCGCGTCCTTTCTACGCCTGCCCATCGCCGCCTCCCGCAGAGCCGCCGCCCAGCCCGGCCAGTGTCCGGTTCAACTGGGCCAGCGTCTGATCGATGTTCTCCAACTGCCGCATCAATGCGGCCGAGACATCCACCCCGGCCTTCTGCTCGTCCAGCGTCAGGCCGCTGGAATCGCTCAACCGCCGCAGCACATACTCGTTGCAATACTCGTCGATCGAGTTCAACAGCTCGTCCTCCCCCTTCTGCAGCGAACTCATGGGAATCATCAGGAACAGGCTCATGATCAAGGCGATGAAGGTCGTGTCGAAGGCCTCGGACAAACCTCCCGTGATGCTGGTCAGGGAATCCTTCACAGCGCTGATGTCCGAGGCGTCGCCGATGCTCCCGCCGAATCCGCCGACCGCAATGCCCAGACCGGAGACCGTCCCGATGAACCCCAGGATCGGAATCGCCCAGATGAACACCTTGACCAGACTGTAGCTTGAGGCGACGGCGTTCGCGTCGATGTCCGACTGCGTGGCCAGCAGGCCGGCCGCCTCGCTGTTGTTGTTCCGCGCGCGGAAATGTTCGAGCACGCGCAACACGCGCATGATCAGGAAGCTTTCCGTCGGCCGCACCGGTAGTTCCGTCACCCGGTCCAGGAACTGGTCCACGTTGTCGCTGGTGATCTTGGGCGCGATCTCGTCAGGCAGCAGGTCGAAGTGCATGCCGCGCTGTTGTTTGACCAGCTTGCGCCATTTCCAGAACAGGATCGCCGCGGACCAGAACATCAGCAGGACCTCGAAATAGGGAATGATCCCGCGATTGGTGAACAACTGCCCGAGGTAGGTCCCCTTGATGAGGAACATAACGAGGTAGAACGCCGCCGTGGCGCCCAGCGCAACCAGGCCCGACCAAAGGGCGCTGACGTTGGTGAACTCCGCCTTGCCCCCGCCCCGCAACGCGGCGCTGCGCAACTTGGGCCGGCGCTCCGCCAGCTCCTCCGGCGACGGCTCCTCGTCAGGAGACTCCTCGTCAAAGGCGTCGGGGATCTGAAGTTTGCGGTTGCAGGCCGGACAAGGAATCTCGGAACCGGCCAGGTCGTCTTCGACGTTCAGCTTCTGATTGCAATGGACACAGCGGAACTTCATGGGATTGCCGCGGATCATCGCGCCGCCCCCCGCGCTGTTCAAGGACAGAAACCCCCGCGGTCAACGCCGGATGTCGCGACCGGATTCGAACAGCTTGAGCCGTTCCCGCAGCGTCCGTTCCACTTCGGGATCCTTCTCCCGGATCGCCAGATCGATCGCCTCCAAGGACAGGGCCTTCGCCTTCTCGAAATCACCCGCGGCCGCATGCGCCGCGGCCAGGGTCCCCACCGGAATGGCCCGCGTGCGCGAGGTCATAAAAACCGCGCGCATGGCAAGTTGCTTCGCTTCGCCGGCGTTCCGCCCCTGATCTTCAGGCGCGGTCGCCAGGACCCAGGCCAGATCGTTGAGCGGAGTCGGCGCCCCCAGATCGATGACCAGCAACTCCCGGTAAACCTCGATCGACCTGAGATACTGCTGCTTGTCATACAGGGCCTGCGCCAGGTCCAGCTTGGCTAAGGTGTTGTGCGGATTCTCCCGCGCGGTCGCCTCCAGTTGTTCCAACGTCGGCCCCGTCCTTCCGCGAAGCTCCAACGCCTTCCGCAGATCCTCGCGGGTCTGATCCAGCTTGGGGTCGCGCCGGAGCGCCTCCCGGAAGCACGCGATGGCCGCGGTCAGGTTGCCCTGGTTGGCGAGGGCGCTGCCCAGGTTGTTGTGGGCTTCGGCGTAGCCCGGCTTGGCGTCCAACACCCGGCGATAGATCCGGATTGCCTCGGCATACCCCTTCATCTCGCTCAACTGGTCGGCCAGCAGCATCTGCAGGTGGATGTTGTCGGGATTCCAGTTGACCGCCTCGCGCAGCAGATTGACGGCGGCCTCGTCGTTGCCGGACATCAGCGCAAAGTTGATCTGGCTCTTCAGCGACATCGCCACGATGTCGCGCAGGTTCTTGTCGCGCACGGCGGCGCTGGCCGCAATCGCGTGCGCCCCGGGCTTGAATTCCAGCAGGGGCTCCAACGGATCCAACAAGGGCCGCGCCCGCTGGACAAACGCGGTTTCAGAACTGCGGTCGAGGATGCTGGAGTATTCCAGCCAGGGCCGCTCGTCGCTGTAGAGGGCCGCGTCGCCCGCCAGTTTCGCAAGTCCTTCGCGCCCCATCAGAAAGCCGCCCAGAAAGACATGGGGATGCGCCAGGAAGTGGTTCACTCCACCCCAATAGGAGAACTCCAGATCGCGCAGCACGGCCGGGTTCGCCCCCAACGCCTCCGACCTGGCGGTGTGCACCTTGATCGGTTCATCACGGCGGCCGATCAGCAGCAGTTCCGCCGTATTGTACCACAGTACGCTTTCCGGAAACTCCGCCAGGAAGGTGGCGGTGAGAATCTCGATCTCCTCAACCGAGAAGAAGGTGATGGGCAGAAACTGGCAAAGCAGCCCGCCGGGTTTCAACCTCTGCGCCGCGGCCGCGTAGAACTCCCGCGTGTAGAACGAGGCCACGCCCGGACGATAGGTCTGCCCCACCTCGATGGAAATCAGGTCGTAGGCCCGCTCCGTGTGGGCCAGGTAGTTGCGCCCGTCGTCCACAATGAATCTCACCCGGGGATCGTCCATCCATTCCGAATCGAAGTGCTCGCGGATCATGTTCAGCGTTTCACCCTCGATGTCCACGCAGTCCAGGCGATCGATGTCGTAGAGCAGGAACCGGCTCGGCGTCTGGCCGGCGCCCATGCCGATCGCGACCACCTCCTTCGGGTCCGGATGCAGGGTCATGGGAATATGCGCCGCCATGACCTGATGCCCCTTTCGATTGTAGCCCTGCCAAAGCCGGTCAATCTTCAACTGCCGGCCGGCGTAGCCCGAGTCGATCACGGAAACGAACGCGTTCACCCCCTCGCGGAATTCCAGCAGTTCCTCCTCGCCCGCCCGGCCCAGCAGGTAGTCTTCCGGGAGCCTGGTCTTCATGCCCGCGGCGAGCCCCGCCCACAGGGCGAACCCCGCGACAGCCAAGGCAATGCGACGGCCCTTGGGAAGTCTCCTCTCCAACGCGATCACCGCCACGCACCCCACGGTCACGCTCAGCCCCGTGGAGATCAGGGTCGTCGCCTGCATGCCGACTCCGGGCAACAACAGAAAGCCGAAGACCAGCGACCCCAGGATGCCGCCCACCGTGTTCAAAGCCGTCATGCGGCCGATGGCCGACCCCGCCAATCGCGGCTCCTCCACCGCCAGGCGCATCGCCAAGGGAAATGAGGCCCCGGACAGGCAGGCCGGTATCAACAGGATCAACATCACCAACGCCGCCTGCTCGCCCACGTCCGCCGCGTCGATCCAGCCCAACCAGAAATCCGCCGGCGACAGGAGGACGATCAGGACCGAAAGGCCGATCCCGATCTGCAACCCGCCGAACCACAAGGGGCGCCGCTTCGACCGATCGAAGTAACGCGACGTCCCCGCAGCCCCAAGGACCAACCCCAGCAGAATCACCGTCAAAACCAAGGTGTAGGTGTAAACGCTGCGCAAAAGAATCAGCGACAGGAACCGGCTCCAAAGAATCTCATTGCCCAGGGCGATGAATCCCGAGCTGAAGAACAAGGCCCCAATGGCGGTCGCAACCCCGCGTCCGGAAGATTCCGTCTGCGCCCCGGCCTTCTGGCGGTCCTTCTTCCCGGCCTCGGGGGCGTCTGCGCGCTGCGTTTCAACATCGTTTTGATCCCTTTGCGCCAGAGGCAGCTTCATCACGACCACGCCCATGAGCGCGCTCAGGCAGCCGCCGATGTAGATCGACTTGGAAACACCGACTTCCGGCACGAGGTAAAAACCACAAACCGCCGCGCCCAGGCAGGCTCCCAGGGTGTTGAGCGCAAACAACCCTCCAACCGTCCCGGAAACCCGGTCACGCGAGGTCACGAACCAGCGACACATCAGGGGAAACGTCCCCCCCATGGCCACCGTCGGCGGCAACATCACCGCCGTCAACAGCAGGCACCGCACTGCCGTCAGCGCGGCAAAACGGCTTTCCAGCGCTTCATAAACCGCCCCGTAAGCCTTGTCCGCCAAGGCGAACAACGTCGGGCTCAGCAGAACAAACACAGCAATGACCAACTCCAGAACGCCGTAGAGGCGGAGCGGCCGCGGATGCCGCACGGAAATCCTCCCAAACCAGAAACTCCCCAACGCCAGCCCCCCGAAAAAAACGGCCAGGACGCAACTCAATGCAAAACTCTCGGCTCCAAACACCAGGGATGCCTTCCGGATCCAACAGATCTCATAGACCAACGCCAGAAAGCCGGAGAAGAAGAACACGCCCAACAGCAGACGCTCCTGCCCCGCAGAATCTGCAGGCGCCGGAGGTTCGTCGGTTTGTTTTGCAGCGTCGCTCATTGCGAAATCCGGCGGACCTTACTGAAGCCGGCCGGGATTGACAATCGCCGCAAGACGCCGCGGCGTCGCGAGGGGAACCGAACGCGTGTGATTGCTTTTGGGTGGCGACCGATGCAAGACGCGCTGCAGGAAAGCAAATAGAAGGGAATGAGCGTCATCGCTCAAAGCGGGGCGCGGAATTCATTCCGCTTCAACCTTCGGAACCCGACGGTTCACGCCTGTTTCCACGCGGCGGGACTTCCAGAGCTGAAGCGGAATAAATTCCGCGCTCCACCACACACTTTCAACCGCACGCGAAACGAACCGCCCGCTTGGAAAATCATTGCCCCCTTCACCGTCCGCGCCGATAACGCGAACATGATCTATTTAATCGCCGGGATCCTCGGGCTGGTCAGCGGAATCTTCAGCGGCATTTTCGGCGTCGGCGGCGGCGTGGTGATGATTCCGGGGATGGTCTACCTCATGAAGCTGCCCGTCAAAACCGCCATCGGCACATCCCTCGCCGTCATCGTCCCCACCGCGATCGCCGGATCGGCAAAGCACCTTCACTCCGGCAATGTCGATCTCAAGGTCGTGGCCATGCTCGCGCCGCTCGCCATTGTCGGCGGCCTGTTCGGAGCCTGGCTCGCCACCCGCGTTCCCGCCGAAACGCTCAAACGCCTGTTCGGAGCCTTCATCATCTGCGTCGGCGTACATCTCGCCTTCTTCAAGTGATCCGCCAACAAGAAAAGCATTCCCAAGCAACCGCCAGATTCGTCATAACTTCCGCATGAAACGCCTTCTTGTCGCAGTCCTCTTTGCCATCCTGCCATCTGCCATCTGCCATTCCGCGCCAGCGGACAA
>Ga0181573_10004946_pt1 | contig 11187 bp, 1 predicted proteins | sample 101ome_25_FD_148643 | JGI IMG/M metagenome (GOLD analysis project Ga0181573, IMG submission 148643) | Coastal salt marsh microbial communities from the Groves Creek Marsh, Skidaway Island, Georgia - 101409BT metaG (spades assembly) | ecosystem: Environmental > Aquatic > Marine > Intertidal zone...
TGATCAACATGTCGCCCGTCAGGTTCTCGTAGGCCTCGCCTAGAATGCGCGCGGCCTCAGTCCACCGGTCGCGCTCGCCACCCAGCCCAGAGATGAGCTTCTCCGCCCTGTCCAACTTCTCCCCGCAGATGCGCACGTCCTCCAGCAGCTCGTCCTTCTTGTCAGAGGACTCCTTGAGGTTCTGCTCCAGCGCAGCCATCTTGTCCATGAGGGCCTGCAATTCACTCTGCTTGGCCCTGAGCCCCTCCATGACCTCGTTGTACTTGCCCTCAGCCTCAGCCAACTGGGCCCGTTTCGGCGCCACGATCTTGGCCACCGTGTCGTACGAGTCCATGGCCCTCGCCCACTTGCACAGCCCCTCCGCAGCGCTGGCCGCGTTCTTGGCCTTCTCAGGGGTAAAGTCAGGGTTCGGAATGTAGTCGCTCCGCATCTTGGCAATGATCTTGGGGTCAATGTTGTCCTTGTCGTACGTCTTGAGCTTGGAGATGAAGTCCGCGTCGGCCAGCAACTTCTTGCTGCTCTCCCAGTAGTCGTCGATCTTCTTCCCCGACCCACTGGGGTCCGGCACGCGCGCAGCCTTGATCCCCAGCAGAATGCACACAGCCTCCATCACGAGCTTCACGCCGGCCGGGGGGTTCTTAAAGCTCTGGATCTGCTTGATGTCTGCCGGCTGAATGGTGTCCAGGGCCTTGAGCGCGCTGTTCAAAATCGGCATGGCCTCGGCCAGCGCCTCTTCGCACTCGTCCTTGATGGCCTTGGCGGCTGCCCCGGCCTCCTGCGCCACGGCTGTCTCTTCCTCTACCACCTTCTTCTTCGGGTTCACCACCTCGGTCGCCTCCTTGTCAATCTGCTTGATCAACTCGTCTGTCGCCACCACCGTCTGCTCCAGCACAGGCCGCTTGGCCAGCAGCTCTTCCTGCATGATGCTCACCTGGTCCGCTGTGAACTGCAGCTTGTCCAGCCCGGTGACGTACCGCTGCTTGGCCGCCATGATCTCCTCCCGCTTCGCTTTCAGCAGCGTCTTGAAGCTCGAGAGCAGCTCGATGTAGCTCGTGGGCGTCACGTAGTTGATGCGCCCGGCCTCCGACTTGAACTTTTCGCTGAGCAATCGAACGCTCTCGTGAATCTTCATGCACATCTCCACCAGCTTCTCCCTGAGCTCGGGGCTCAGGTCCATCTCGCCCAGGTACTTCTTGGCGACGGCCACCAGCGCGTCGTCTGGCCACTCGCGGAACCAGTCAATGGTGCAGCAGTTGACAAGCGAGGGAAACTGCCGAAGCCGTTCACGGAAGGCAGACCCGATGGGGCTGAAGGCCAGCACCACGTGAAGCCTCTCCCTGCTCTTTTCCACGAAATACGCGTAGAGTTCGGCGGGGGTCTCCAAGTTGCGGCCGGCCCTGGCCGCATGCGGACGCACCTGCTCCATGATGGCCGATTTCTCGTCCACCGCAAAGATGTTGGGCACCTCACCCGTGTTCAGAATGTTGTTGATGTCCTCCACAAACCCTTCCTCCTTAATCTGGGTGTCGGAGAACAAAAACACGGTGGGCTTCATGTCGGCCCCAGATGCGCGCAACACCTTCTTCAGGTCCTCGCGCCACTCCACCTGCGTGTAGCTCTTCGAAATCTCAATCTGGACGACATCCATCTCACACACCACGGCCGACAACCTGGTCAAACTCTGCCTCCCACTGCCGCCAACGCCGACCAGCAGCATGTGCCCGCCGGGCGACTTCAACACGCGGCAGATGCGCGACACATGCTCCAAGGCGTACAGGAAGATTGCAAGGCTCATGGGCTTCTTCGACACGCTGTTGAAGTCCTTCAGATACCCCTCCATCACCCCGATCATGGAGTCTGGGTCATCCACCTCGTCGTAAAGCCGTTCCTCGATGTCCGCCTCGGGGTCCATAAAGTCGCAGAAGAAGAGCCGGCGCAGCTCCTCGCTGTCCACGTGCCCCGACTTGTCGGCATCCAGGTGCGCAAAGAGGGTGTCAAAGTTCTCCTTGAAGTGCTTCACCGTCATCTCCTTGATGAATTCGAGGAACCAGTGGCGGTCTTCGTCGTCCACCAGCCGGTCGTAAAACACGCGAAGCACTTCATGAGTCCACAGCCGCAAGTGCTCGCCCTTGCCGCCCATGCCCGTGGCGGCGGCCTCCGCACTCTGAAGCAGCATCCCCTGGATGACCCTCGAAAAGTCTCGCAAGTTGAAGAGGTAGTGGCTCTTTGTGGGCGTCGGCAGCAGGTCCTTGAGCGCTGTCTTGTACACCTCCATCGTGGCCCCGACCACCTTGTCCTTCATGGCGCGGATGTCGGCCGGGAAGGGCTGACTGTTCAAGAACCAGTCCATGATGGTCGAAAAGATCGTCAGCAGGGTCCTGTCGTCAAAGTCAGTGATGGAGAGGACGTTGAAGTGCCGCAGGTAGCGGTTGGACACTGAGTTCCGCCCGCCACCGGGAGGGCCCATGGCAGCCACAAACTGGCAGTCGACCATGTTGCGGAACGTGTTCTCACGGTCATACCACCCGCCGTGGTCCATGTACTGCCTCAGAAGCTCGATGGGTGGCTGGGCGCCGTACGTCTCCAATGCAGGCATATTCAGGTCGTCCACCATGATGACCGTCTTCTTGCCCGGGGGCGGACCAAAGTAGCCCTTGCGCCGCTTGTCCAGTTTGGCGTCGATGAGGTACTGCGTCATGTTGGCGCTTGTGCGGGCGCTGAATCCCACGAAGTTGGGCACGTACACATCCTTGTCCATGCCGCTCATGAGGTGGCGGCTCATGTACACCGTCTTGCCCGTGCCCGTCGGCCCGCAAAAGAGGATCGGGTAGTTGTGCAGCACCGTCGCGTCAAGCAGGGATGTGTACCGCGCCGTGTCCACGGTGGGCACCACGATCTCGTGAAACTGCGCCGTCTCCGGGATCCCGCTCTTGTCCAGCGTGTCCACCCACAGCTTCCAGCTCCCGGTCTCCTTGTCAAAGGTGTAGTCGTACGCCAAGTTGTCCGTGCCGTCACCCGGCACGTCCACCGACAGGGACGGCGGCTCCTCTGGCAGGTAGAATGACACGTCGCCATAGGCAGATAGGTCCTCCTTGTGGGCCACCAGGTCACGGACCAAAGCGTCAAACATCCTGCGCCCCTCCGTGTCGCAGCTGCCTCCCACACTCCAGAGCAAAGAGTACAAGAAAATGGAATCGATCCACGTCGTCAACTTGACGCCGTCGCCCTTGGCCGCAGCTGCGATCCACTCCGCGTCCTTGAATTCGTCAGAGGTGCACACAAAGAGGCGCATGCAGGACACCGCGAGGTTGGTGTCCTGGGTGGGGCACTGCTCGCGAAGAGAGCGGCGAACGAGGCGCAAACACGCGTTCATGAGCCAGTCAAACAACCCCGAGATGCGCGCCTTGGCCGACTCCGGCAAGCACTCGGGCAGCGTGTTGAGCCACGAGTCGCAGAGCGGGCGCCAGCCCAGCTGGTGCGGTTCCAGGTACACCATCCCGCACCTCGATACGGTGGCCGGGGAGGCCACAGCCAAATCGGCCACCTCGAAGATCATGTTCATCTCTGCGCTCATCTGGATGATTTCTGAATTCATGAGGCAGAGCTTCTTGTTGTCGTCCAGCACGGTGTTCATGTTTTCAATCCAGATGGCGTCAACGGGGCCGTCCAGCATGAACCACTTGCGGTTGGGGCTCGGGTCCGTGGCAAGCTGCCTAAAGGTCACCGCCAATATGCCGTCGCTCCACTCGTAGCTCACGGGATCGAACTGCCCGTACAGCTGCCCCATGGTGATGCTCTTGGGGTTGACCACGCGCACCTCGGTGATGTTCTCCTTGTTCCCGCTCTCCGCCCCCGTCGTGAGGTCATTGTTGTGCAGGTCCGTGAGCGCCCCGGCAAGCACGCGATACCCTGCCGTCTTGCCCGAGAAGCTCAGCCCGACAATCATGAGCCCGTGCCGCACGACCACCATGTCGTACAGCTGGATCATCTTGAGCACGAAGTATTCGGTCGGCTGCACGTTGTACTTGACGCAGTTGTCGTTGATGGCGCTCTTCAGGTTCACGTAATCCGACTCCGGGAGCACGATGCCAGGGAACAGATCCCCGACGATCCCCTTGAAGAGGGGCACGTCGTGACTCAAAAATTTGCACAGGTTCACGTCGATGATGCTTCGCAGCATGAGCTGGAATTCGTCCGTCTCGGGAAACATCCGCTTCAAGTTCGCAGCGGCCCTCAACACGGCCATCACAGCCCTCATCCCGTAGTCGTAGTGGTCCTGGGAGGACAGCTGCTCGCTGCACAGGGTGTACGTGTTCACGATCTTGCGCGCGCAGTCGCGGGCGGTGAGGTACCCACTGGAATACAGAAGGATCTCCGAGATGAGGGCGTAGTCGGGCACCATCATGGCCACCGTCCGGAACAGCGCCTTCAGGTTGTCCGGCAGCTCCGATCGCCCGGCGTATCCCGGGTTCATCGTGATGCTCACCCAGCACGTGGGCTTCAACCTGATGTTGACCCCCTCAAACACAAACTCGGACACCTTGGCAGCAATCGCGCGCTGGATGTCGAGCACCTGCTGGGCCACCACGCTGAGCACCTCCAGGTCGATCCGATTGAACTCGTCGAAGCACGCCCACGCCCCGGACGTCGCCAGCCCCATGAAGAACTTGCCCATGGCAATGTAGTCCAGGGAGTCCGAGCAGTTGAAGACCACGCACTGCCTCGCCAGCGCCTTGGCCAAGTCCTTGGTGGTCTCCGTCTTGCCCGTCCCCGCGGGCCCCTCGGGCGCCCCGCCCAGCGTCAGTTGGATCGCACCCATCAGCGTCCGGTAGCACCTGTCCGTCAGCGGCGTCACCACCAGCCGCATGCTGTTGCCCAGGTACTCGTACCCGTACAGAATGCTCGCATTCATGATGCGGCAGTAGATGGTGTCCTCCTCGTCCGGCCCGGGCTCCCAGTACATGCGCAGCTGACTCTGCCACGAGAAATCCCCCTCCTGCTCCACACCTTCCCCCGCGATGCTCACGCACACGTCCCGCGCGTGCACGTCCATGACCACCAGCGCGCCCAGCGTCTTGCGGTCCAGACTGCTCAACTGCCCCCGCACCAACCCCACAATGCTCTCCAGCTGCTTTGTGCACTTCTCGCTGTACGCCAGCGGTGCCCCACCGCCCTCGGTGATGGCCGCAGTGAACTCCTTGGTCCAGTGCGTGGCACTGCCCACGAGTACCACCATCCCCGGCCACTTCAACACCCACTTCTCCCTCTCCACCATCGTGTAGTCCACGATCGCCCTCCCGGTCTCGTCCTGGATCGACCTAAACATCTGTTCCTCCACCTGCAGCAGCCACTTCTCAACACTCCCCTTGGCGTCGGCCGGTTTGATGACCTTCGACAGGGGAACCTCCTCGCCCTCCACTGAAATCATGTGCGTGATCTCGCCCTTGTCGTCAAACTTGAGCTTGTTGATGCCCTCAAAGCACTTTTTCAAGTGCGGCTGCACGCGCGTCGGGTCCTTGGTCTCCGAAAGGATCTCCAGCATCTCATCGTTGGACAAGAAGAAGAATCGAGGAAAGTAGAGGCGCTTGAGCTCCAAGTAGGCGGCCAGCCCCTTTTGGATCTGCTCCAGCAAGTCGTTCGCCTCCTGCAGCGCCTCCAACTTTTCGACGTCGTCGGCGATGGTCATGCAGTCCGGGTTCCTCTCGGCACTCTCCATCAGGTCGCGCCACTGCGCGTCGACCACCCCGAACTTCTCCCCCTCCACGGGCATCTGCTTTACAATATCCTCCGAGCTGAAGATGGGCTCCAGGTAGAGCCACGTGCCCTGGCACTTCAGCCAGTTGTCCAGCATGTCCTGCAGCGTCTGCAGCCGCTTCTCAAACTCGTCGGCCACGTCCTTGAACGGCTTGATAAAGGGGCTTGCACTCATGCTCTGCACCTTTACGATGTGGTCGTCCAGCAGCTGCTGGATCTCGTCCACCCCGCCGATGATGAACGTCCCCGAATCCTTGTAGCCCATGACCTTGAATCCCACGCCCTCCCACTCCCCCACCATCTTCTCCAGGGTCATGCGCAGCGAGTACTCCTTGCTCGCACTCGCCGACACGGTCTGCATCTCCTCCATCTTGTCCGCGATCCCGTACTCCACCAGGGTGCTCACGGAGAAGGGGTCCAACCCCGGATTCAACGGGCACGAGATGATGGTGAAGATAGCCTCCCAGTGCCTCTCCCCGAGCGCCGGGTTTGTGAGCTCCCCAATCAAGTCGGTGTACTTGCGGAAGTCGTCCACCTCGTCCTTGAGCCTGTAGATGACCAGGTCGTCCCTGTTCTGCTTGCCCATCTTGTGCGCCGCCTTGGTGAACCGGTCCAGCTCGGCCATCATGAAGTTGACGTCGATGGTGTCGATGGCACCCCCCAGCCAGCCCTTGACCAGGTTCTGCCAGTCCAGCAGCATCCGCCAGATCGAGTGCCGCACGTCGCTCTCCCGCTCGACCTCGGCCAAGTCGGCAAAGTCGTCGATGGGGTCCATCTCAAACAGGGTCTGGTACCCGATGAACCGCTCCTTGTCGTCCTGCATCGTTTTGATGTTGTCGAGCACGACCTCGAGCGCCGCCACAGTTTCGACGCTGTCGCTCTCGGCCACCACGTAGACCCCGCCCCGCAGCTCGGTCAGCGTCTGCACCATCCTCTCGTGCAGCGCGTGGATCTCGTTGGTCAGGTCGGAAATGTTGTCCGCCTTCTTGTTGACGATGAAGTCCTCGGCCGAGTTCATGGCCGCCTCAAACTCGTCCGTGAGCGTGAGCAGGTCGTCGTACTTCACGCCGTCCGCGGTGGGCACCTTGACCTCGTACACGGCGAGCAGGTCGTACATCCGCCGGATGGCGTCGCGCTCCGCGTGGAAGCTCTTCAGCTTGCCCGAGTAGTCCGTGAACAGATTGACGAACGCAACAAACCCGTCGAGTTCCTCGGGGAACGCGGTGACGGCGTCGAGGCGGGCCTGAAAGTCGTCGAGGCATGTGAGCGTCTCCCGCGCGGCCTTGCGGACGATGTACTGCTGGACGTCGACCAGCGCGTCCTCCACGACGGGGACGAGCGCGTTCTTGCTCGTCTTGCTGTCGAGCTGCAGGGTGTTGATGGGCCCGCCCACGCGCATCTTCTCGAGCAGCACGCGCCAGTGCAGGAACTTCTCGATCTCCGCCTCGAGGTCGTCGATGGGGTGGTCCCCGGCGGCGTACGCCTCGGCGTCGTAATCCTGGCTGAACTGCCAGATGGGGCGCTGCTCCTCAAAGTTCTGCGTGTACTTGTTGGCCTGCGCAAAGTCCTTTTGGAGTGTCTCCTCCATGCGCGCCAGCGCGGCCACGTACTTGGGGTTCTCCTGCAGAATGGCCAGCGGGTTCGGCCCCGCAACCTTGCCCTTGAAGTACTGGAAGAAGACGCGCATGCCCACCACGCGGGTCATCCCGCCTATCTTTTCCTTCATCTTGTTGAGGAACTCCGAGTGCACCGTCTCGTGAATCTCCTCCATGTCCGGCGTGAAGCTGTACCCGTCGGGGGTGAAGTCCACGAGGGTCAGGAAAATCCCCTTGCTCTTGTGCGGGTCCTCCACCAGGGTCTGGAACGGGATCTCGCCGCTCCGGGCGCTGTCCTTCCACGGCGCGGGGAAGTTGTCCTTGGTGCCCAGGAAGCTGTCCTCGTCGAGGACGCTGGCCGCCGCGCCCTCGACGATGGCGGTGCACATGATGTAGTCACACAGCCGGATAAACTTGCCCAGGCACTTCTCGTCCTCGGTGACGCGGCGGAACTCGCGGGCGCGGTTGATCTTGTCCTGCTTGATGGCCACCATGGAGCGCGCCGTGGACGCCTTCTTGCCCCGCTCCAGGCTCACGCCCGTAAAGTCGTTGAGCTCCGACTCGTCGCGGATGCTCTCGCGGTACAGGTTGGCCTCGCGGACCACCCCGAAGCACACGCCCTCGAGGGTGTGGACGAACTCGTCGAACGAGTTGTCGACCTGCTGGGAGGCGTAGTCCTGGCGCTGCACGCGGGCGCTCTCGGCAAACCCCTCGAGGGTGTGGATCCTGTCCTTCTCAAAGTTGGAGTAGCTGACGCGGCTCATGTCGTGGCAGATGTCGGCGATGGTCATGAGCGGCAGGCAGAACGTGGGCTTGGCGAGGAAGAGCTTCTCCTCCAGCTGGGCGCGCACCTGCAGGTACAGCTTGTGGCGCACGTTGGACCGCCACGTCCGAAACTGCTTGATGATGAGGTAGTACTTGAAGAACCGCAGCTTGCGCAGGATGTTGAACGCGCTCTTCTCCGTCACCCAGTCGTCGAGCGTGCGGTGCTCCCCGTCCCCCCCCGTCGCACGCTGCACGTGCACGATCCCCGTCGCGCTGATGGCGTAGTAGTCGGGGGTCACCGCCGCGCGCGGCACGACGACCAGGTCGTACGGCCGGTAGTCCCTCGGCCGCGTGTCGACCACCAGGTAGAAGAACCCGTTGCCCTCGCCGGCCACCCCCTTGCACCGCGCGAAGAACTCGATGCAGTCCTCGGCCGTCTTGAGGTGCGCGATCTCGGTCGCCTCGGTCGGCGTCATCTTGGGCGGCAGTGCGGGGAGCGACCCCCGCCCCCGCGGCACCCGGTCCAGCGTGAACTCTAGCGGCAGCCCCGTCGCCTTGGCGGCGTCCTCGTCCGCCCCCGGCGCCAGCATCAGGCTCCCCCGGGCGCTCGTCGCCAGGCTCGCGCTCGTCCGGTCCAGCGCCTCCATGGGGCTCACCTTGGTCACCACCGCGGCCTTGACGTGCCCCCGCCTGGGCCCCAGCATCGGCAGCCGCGTCGTCGGCCGCGCCGGCACGTTCTTCGTCCGCCCGAGCTCGAACTGGGCCGCCTCGCCCTCGTCGTACGCGTACAGCCCGTCCGCGGCCGCGCTCCGCTTGCGCATCGCCTCCTTGGACCCCGCGGGGGGCACCGCCGTCAGCGGCTTGCCCAGCACCCCGCCCCTGCCCAGCAGGCCCGCCGGCTTCCTCGGGATCGACTCGACCGGAACCACCCCGTCCACCGTCCACTTGCTCCACCCGTCCCCCCCCTCGGCCTCCACCGTCTTCTCCAGGTGCGTCCGCGGCATGTTGCGGCCCCCAAAGATGCCCGACGGCACCCTCCCCTGCACCACCCCGGCATCCCACTGCCCGTGCATCACGCTCGTCCGGTCCCTCTCCGACACGTCCACGGTCTCCGACGGGGCCGCAGGCATCTCGCCGAGAATCGACGCCTTGCGGGGCGGGGGCTGCTGGCCCTCGCCCAGACCAGACAGAGCCCCGCTCATCCTCACCTCACCTCCCCGTGCACGCCTGCCTGCCTGCCTGCCTGCCTCCCAGGGACCCGCCCCACCAACCTCACCACCCCTCCGACTGGGTCTCTCTCTCTCTCCCCGCACACACACCCACGCCCAACCCCGACGCACCTCGTTGACTCGGTCGGAGATGTATGTGCCTCTCTCTCCCTCTCCCCCAACTCCCGCCTCCCTTCCCTTCCCCGCCCCTGACCCCCCGCGCCCTCCCACCGTCTCCCCAAATTTCTCCGGCCCTGGCTGGCTTTGCCCCGGGCGAGGCAACCGCCGCCCCAACACCCAAGCCCTCACACGACCCCCCCTTCCGCCTGAGACGGACGGCCCCCAGGGTCCCGGGTCGCATCCCTTCATTTTTCCCCATCTCGGCCGCTAGTGTGTTTTGGTACATTAGGCATTCGATAGGGGCCTTCCTCCATTCCTTGTCCAGGGGCACCTCCCTCCTGCCTCATGGGCGCCCGCCCGCCCGCCCGCTCGCCTACTCGCCCGCCCGCCCGCTCGGGGGGCTCCCCACGGCGGCGGGGCCACACCGGGCCGTGCCTCTCCCTCTGCGCTGCACGAGGGGTCCAGTCCGCGGGCCGTCTCTCTCTCTCTCTCTCTCTCTCTTTCTCTCTTGTACTGTGCATATATATTTGTACATCTGCGTGACTCCTGGGCTGGCCATGCCACGAGGAACGGGTGCGCGTCAGAGCATGAGTTCGAGGCCGTTGGCAAAGAGCATGCCGTTGAGCCACTTGCGGAATTCCCCCGGGCGCACGTGGGCGCTGAGTCGGCCGGCGACGAGGTAGCCGACGGTGGCGGCGGGGATGGAGCAGGCGACGCACTGCCAGATAAAGGGGTCGGACAGCCGTCCCTCGGCGGCGTCCAGGCAGGCCACCCACGAGCGAAGCATGACCATGAGGAGGGCGAGGCGCGCCCTGCACCCCGCCGGGGAGGCGCTCCACCCGCTCAGGTTGGCGTAGATCGCCACCGTGGGGCCCGGCATGGAAAAGGCGCCGCCCAGCAGGCCCGTGAGCGCGCCAAACACCCACGCGAGGGCGCGCCCCCGCCGCGCCTCGCCGCCCCCGGCGGGGTCCACGACCCGCGGCAGCCCGAGCGGCGGCCGGGGAGGGTCCTTGGGCGTCCAGCGACCGGCGCCCGGGGCGAATCCGGCGCGCGGGGCGAATCCGGCGCGCGGGGCAAACCCGCCCCCGCCGCCCGCCCCCGCCGCGCGGGCGACCCCCCCTCCTCCGCCGGTGAGCTCAAAGGCGGCGTACAGGGCAATGGCGACGCCGAGGGCCTGGACCGCGCCGGGCCCGTCCACGTGGGGCAGGAGTCCGACTCCGACCGGGCACGCGAGCATGGCCGGGACCAGGAAGTGGGCGAGCGGGCCGAGGTCGGCCTCCTCCCTGTAGGGGAAAAAGAGGGCCGCGTTGAGGGGCACGCCCAGGATGGCGACGACCGCCTGCGCGGTGACGAGGTCGAACGTGGGGAGGTCCATGCCGGCCAGCAGCCCCACCGTCACCACCCCGAACCCGAACCCGGCCATGCAATTGAACAGCGCCGCCACCCCCACCATGCACGCCACCACCGCCAGCTCGTTCCCCTGCCCCCCGCCCTGGGCCTGCAGCACCGCCGCCGCCTGCGCCATCGCCCCCGCCAGACCCCCCCCGGCGTCGAAGGAGAGGTTGGGCCCCACGCCGCCGCCCCCCAGCACGGCGGCCCCGTCGCCGCTGCCCAGGAAGCTCGGGTACTGCTCCGCAAAGGGCACCCACCTCTCCGGCTGCAGCAGCGCCCCAAACCCCACGCCCGCCCCGACGTGCCACACCAGCGCCATCCCCGCCCCCGCCATCCCCAGGGCGAGCATGTAC